>Oklahoma_p2__coassemble_12552_pt1 | contig 1784 bp, 1 predicted proteins | sample Oklahoma_p2__metabat2_low_PE_029 | metagenome-assembled genome bin Oklahoma_p2 | reverse complement strand
ACCCGTGGGAGAGTAGGTAGCCGCCACTTTTTAAATAGAGAATCCCTTCAGAGAGTAATCTCCGGAGGGATTTTTTGTATATTTATCCTATTAATAATTCTTTTCGATGAAACGTATGCAATGATTTGCAAATTAGATGCAATCTATTTAACTTTGTGATACTTAAATAGAAATAGTATATGAAACAAGAGAAAATTATATTAACAGGTGATCGTCCGACTGGTAAATTACATATCGGACATTATGTAGGTTCGTTGCGTCGTCGCGTTGAATTGCAAAATTCCGGCCTTTATGATAAAATATTCATCTTCGAAGCAGATGGTCAGGCATTGACAGACAATATTGATAATCCAGAGAAAGTACGTCATAATGTCATTGAAGTGGCATTGGATTATTTGGCATGTGGAATTGATCCTGCTAAGTCTACAATCTTTATACAATCTCAGATTCCAGAATTGTGTGAGCTGACTTTTTATTTTATGGATTTGGTGTCTGTATCTCGTTTGCAGCGCAATCCCACGGTGAAATCAGAAATCCAGATGCGTAATTTCGAGACCAGTATACCGGTGGGTTTCTTTACGTATCCAATCAGTCAAGCTGCAGATATAACTGCTTTTAAGGCTACAACTGTGCCAGTAGGGGAAGATCAGGAGCCGATGTTGGAGCAAGCTCGTGAGATAGTACGTCGTTTCAATTATATCTATGGTGAAACTCTCGTAGAACCAAATATTTTGTTGCCTGAGAACGCAGCTTGTTTGCGTCTTCCAGGAACAGATGGCAAGGCCAAGATGAGTAAATCTTTGGGAAATTGTATTTACCTTTCGGATTCAGCCGATGATGTAGAAAAGAAAGTCAAGAGCATGTATACCGATCCGAATCATATTAAGGTAACCGATCCGGGTCAGATAGAAGGCAATACTGTATTTACTTATCTGGATGCGTTTTCTAAACCAGAACATTTTGGTCGCTATATGCCCGATTATCAGAATTTGGATGAGTTGAAAGCTCATTATCAGCGTGGCGGTTTGGGTGATATGAAAGTCAAGAAGTTATTGGCAGCCATCATGCAAGAAGAATTAGAACCTATCCGTAATCGCAGAAAGGAGTTTGAAAAGGATATTCCTGCAGTATGTGAGATGTTGCGCCAAGGATGTGAGACTGCACGCGAAGCAGCTGCTCAGACATTAAGCGAGGTACGTCGTGCAATGAAGATTGACTACTTTGAAAATAGTGCTTTTGTTGAGGAGCAAGCTGCACGTTTTTCCTCACAAGATTAAGAACATCTTTTTAAATAATAAGACAGAGCCGTATCATTGACCGATACGGCTCTTTTGTATTAGGTATTTTTGAGGTTCTGTCAGTTGTAAGTTTCAATCATTTTTAAATTAATTTGTCAGTGTCTATTCTATTAATAAGAATTTTAGAAGTTCCGCTCATTTAGTTTTGTTTGGCTATTATTTACGAGTATATTTGTTACTTAAATCCGACTATTAAAGCTCATTTTTGTCATTTCTGACGTTTTTAAGGTGAAAATTTATGTGTTTTTGAAAGAAAAACACCAAATAATTTTGTTGGTATAAAAAAAAGCGCTATCTTTGCATCGCTTTTGAAACGAAAGAGTCGGGCGTTTAGCTCAGCTGGTTTAGAGCATCTGCCTTACAAGCAGAGGGTCGGCGGTTCGAATCCGTCAACGCCCACCATTGATTACTATATTAGACTTTTGTCGTTGGGGCGTTTAGCTCAGCTGGTTTAGAGCATCTGCCTTACAAGCAGAGGGTCGGCGG
>Oklahoma_p2__coassemble_9406_pt1 | contig 2302 bp, 3 predicted proteins | sample Oklahoma_p2__metabat2_low_PE_029 | metagenome-assembled genome bin Oklahoma_p2 | reverse complement strand
GTAAGAGAGCCTGAATCCGGTTTTGCTCCGATAATTTACAACTTCGACAAAAACAACTATGTGACCGATTATTACTGGAAGCAGCCTTATCAAGTCGTCAAGAATACTTGGGATGTAGTGGTTTCAAACGAACTGGTTGATCCGGAACACCCGGAATTGGGTTATAAATTCGAAATCCGAAATGAGAAAACCAGTGTGGTAGGCAATGAGGAGAATACACACACCTATAAGGTAATCTATCAAGAGTAAGGCATATGCTTGTCATAAGCCAAATAAAAAGTGCATCGAAGCCGCAAGGCATTCGATGCACTTTTTTGTTATCGTGGCTTGGTTTAATCCTTATGGTTGCGCAAGTCCCACATTTGCTTGAACTCCTGTGCCAGACCGCCTTCGCTGGTTTCCTTGTAGAGCGAAGGCAGGTCGTGTCCGGTTTGCTTCATCACCTGCACTACCTTGTCAAACGACACGCGGTGAGTTCCATCGGTAAACATCGCATACGAGTTGGCATCCATGGCTCTTGCAGCCGCATAAGCATTACGCTCGATGCAAGGAATCTGCACCAGTCCGCACACCGGGTCGCAAGTCAGTCCCAGATGATGCTCCAATCCCATTTCGGCAGCATACTCAATCTGTCCCGGGCTACCACCGAACAGCTGGTTGGCAGCAGCGGCAGCCATGGCACAAGCCACGCCCACTTCGCCCTGACATCCCACTTCAGCACCCGATATCGAAGCATTCTTTTTCACGATATTGCCAAACAAGCCGGCAGTAGCCAAAGCACGGATGATGCGTTTCTCGCTGATGTCGCGTGATTTGTACAGATGATAGAGTACACCCGGCAGCACACCGCACGAGCCACAAGTAGGAGCTGTCACGATAATACCTCCACCCGCATTCTCTTCACTCACCGCCAGAGCATAGGCAAAAATCAGTCCGCGTGTTTTCATCGACGACTGATATCCGCCGGCCCGTACAAAATACGAAGCCGCCTTTCGGCGCAGGTTCAGTGGTCCGGGCAATACTTCCTCCTTGTCCAACCCGCTTTCTACCGACTGTTTCATAACCTGCCACACCTCGTGCAGATAATCCCACACATCTTCGTCTTCACACTCATGCACATACTCCCAGTAACTCTTGCCGGTGCTGATGCACCAGTTCATGATTTCTGTGGCCGAGTTCATTTCATAAATTTCCGGAAAATCCGGTTGCTTTTCGCCTTCTTCGGCCAGAGCGCCACCGCCTACGCTGAATACGGTCCACGGTTCGCTGCTGTTTCCTTCGGCATCAAAAGCGCGGAAAGTCATACCGTTAGGATGGAAAGGCAGAAAAATCTTCGGTTCCCATACAATCGTGGTACGGTCTTCTCCCAAAACATCCAGGATAGCCACATCCGTCATGTGACCTTTTCCTGTGGCAGCCAGACTTCCGTAGAGAGTTACTTCGAAGCGGGCGGCCTCTGCATGTTTTTCGATAAACTGTTCTGCAGCCTTTCTCGGTCCCATGGTATGGCTGCTCGATGGACCTTGTCCAATCCTATAAAGTTCTTTTATGGTAATCATATATATTCCTCCAGGTTATATTTGGTTATTCTTTTAATTACGATTCGTTTGCTTGATGTTCAGGTGTTCGGCAATATCCCCGAGTCCTAACCAGTAATAGATAGACTTAGGACGATAATGTTCTACATCATTATATTCTTTTGTAATACGGCTTTCACAATAAGCACATTGACAAAATTGATCTTCCAAGAGATATCTTCTGCTTTATAAATAGATGCCTTTACTTGATCCGGAGCGTTGGGAACAGGTGCATTCTGTAGCGTCAAGGGGATAATCCCGGACTTGTTTATTTTCCTCATAGAAAACATTTTTTGCAGGATTGATATTTATTTCTTTTGCATCTTCACCTAATAAGACGCATATTTGCTATTGAAATCTTATCTAATCGCATATTGTTTCTGTTTTCAGTTCTTAGTATGTTCCGTATCTTATCATATACAAAGATAAGACAAAGAAACGAAAGTGCGTGCAAATATCTGTACTTTACGCAGCTATAGATTGATTTTTCTTATGATTAAATTATCTTTGTAATGTAGTAGGAGACAGCTTGACAATACAAATACGAAAACAAAGTTTTCAAAGTGTTTTTATTCTCCTTGTCTTTTACTATCTTTGTATAAGATAGGATGCGCCTCGGAAATGCTCCCGCTTCAAAAACTTTCGTTTTTGGCGTTCTCATTTCTCTCGGCTTTTACTATCTTTGTATAAGATAGGATGCGCCTCGGAAATGCTCCCGCTTCAAA
>Oklahoma_p2__coassemble_3972_pt1 | contig 5379 bp, 4 predicted proteins | sample Oklahoma_p2__metabat2_low_PE_029 | metagenome-assembled genome bin Oklahoma_p2 | reverse complement strand
CATTGGTCGCTGAATGAAGCCGACCGCATGACCTCGGCCAGCATCATACGGCAAACGGCGGCCAAACTCGACAACAAACCGTTTATCCTTGCCGGCGATTTCAATGCCACGCCCGACAGTAAAGAAATGAATATGCTGTCGGAAGATTTCATCCTGGTGAATCGTCCCGACGCATTTACTTTTCCTGCCGACGAACCCAACAGAACCATTGACTATATAGCCGTGTGGAAACCTACAGCCAAGGCTGTATACTGGAACAACAAGCACACCAGGGTTCTCGAATCGAGAATGGCATCCGACCACCGCCCGGTGGTTGCCGATTTTATGCTTAAGACACCGGAGGAACGGTTTTGGCATGGCAAGCCTTATCTGCAGAATCCTTCGAGCAACGGCATCACGATTATGTGTCAAACACGCCGTCCGTCTCATTGCTGGATAGAACTGACTACCGATTCTTTACTGGCTGCCACTCAGGGCGCCTCGGCTCATAAGATACAGAATCTTGTCAACGGACAGGCGGCATGCCATGACATCGAACAGAAATTCCGGCTAAACGGCCTCACCCCCAGTGTGACTTATTATTATCGTGTATGCGGCCGAGAAGTTTTAGAGAATCAAGCATATTTCAAAGCCTTCGGCGATACAGTCAGAACGTCCTACTTTCGTTTTACGCTACCCGATGAACGTACTGACAACTTTACGGCCCTGGTGCTGAACGATATGCACTGCCAGGAAGAAATTGAAGAAAAGATGGCAGAATTGGCTCGCAACATCCCACACGACATAGTATTCTTTAATGGCGACTGTTTGCCTGAGCCCAAAAACCGAGAAGAAGCGATGAAACATGTCAACAGGTTATGTGAAAGATTTGACGGCAGCACGCATCCGCTGTTCTTTGTTCGAGGAAACCACGAAATACGAAATGCCTACTCATCGGGCATGCCTTCGTTGTTCGACAATCCGAACCACATCGACGCTTCCGGCAATTTGTTTTCCGTTTCGTACGGAGCATTCAACTGGGGAGACAACCGCTTTGTATATCTTGACAGCGGAGAGGACAAGCCCGACGACACCTGGGTGTATTATGGACTGAATGACTTTTCTGAATTCCGAAAACAGCAAGCCGAATTCCTTGTCAAGGAAATCAGCAGCCGCGCATTCCGACAGTCCGACCGTCGTATCTTGCTTTCGCATATTCCTGTGTGGGGCAATACCGATTCCTATCAGCCTACAGCCGGTTTGTGGCAGCCTGTTCTTAAAAAGGCATTCTGGGACATCGCCCTGTTTGGCCATACGCATGAATTCCGTTTCTATGAAAAAAACGATTGCGGAAATCCTTGTCCTACTTATATAGGTGGCGGCAATCAATTGGATAATGCAACCATGGCTGTGATTAAAAGAGAAAAAAACAAGATGCATCTCACCATATATAATGCTGAGGGCAGAATTCTTCGGATTATAGACTTGTCCTAAGCTGTGTGTAGTGACCGGCTTAGCCTGTCGGGAACAGGACGATGCGTGTCCTGCTCCCGAAGGTTGCCTGAAATGTATCGGTTTTCAAAAGCAAAATCTGTTGCCGGAAAACTCTTTCTGACAGGATATAAAAATGTTCCTTTCAGCATGAATTCTATATTTCAAAGTTTGAAATAATAAAACCATATATATGAAATATTGAAATCATATATATGAAATATTAAAATCAAACTTTTGAAATATTAAATCGGCAAGGTAAAAATGATTTTCAATGCCGACAAACGGAAGAAGTGAACAGAAGGTTTTGCAGTTTTGGAATTCCGAAACGGGAACCAATGCTGTTTTCAGAAACATAACATCCGGTTTTCGGATTTTTCAAAAAAAAAACGTATATTTACGCAAGCTTGCAACAAGCGATGCAGGCCGTAATAATCTTTGATAAATTTCCTTTTAAATTGACACTATGGGATGGGATGTTGTTGCAATAGGACTAAAGCATGATTTACCGGTAGACGACCCGCCGGCTACTGCCCAAGCTGTTGCCAGGAGAATGAATACAAACATAAGACTTGTTTACGAAAATAAATTTATTTATGACGAAAAGAGCAACACCGTAACTTATAACATGGATTATGAAGTTATAGAGCTGGGAATGTTTACCGTGAATGAGCATGGTGACTTTCTGCAAATGACCGTTGCAGATTACCAAAAACTACTGTTGGTTAAACAATATGGTGCACACAAGTTGTCGAAATCAACATACCGTAACTTTTTTGGGAATCGAGATACCTTTCTTTCTGAATTATCATCCAGCTCGTTCGAGTTGTATGAAATAGCAAGTAATGACGAAAATGAAACATGCATTCGCATATTCAAAGAGAATGTTGATATTGACATTTTTGTAAGCGAAAGATGGTCTGCATGGGAACACTACTTCCACAACATACGCGAATACAAACAAATTTTACAGGATTACAGAATGCAGATTTATGAAAAAGCCAGAATCTTTGGTTGCAAAGAAGTAATAATCTGTGCGGATCAAGGTCCGGGAGGCAATATCTACGACAACATGAACCTGCCATCAGACAACCTGATATCCTATATAAAACATTATGAATACTTGAAGGGCTGTGGATGGACTACTGACTCTGAGGCTGAAGAATGGAAAAATAATGCAAGGCACATTTTGTTCGCGTCAGCTATTCAAGAAAAACCAGACCTGTCTGACAAAGAGTGGGTGGATGTAATTTATGACGATTTTGCAGATATAGCAACCGGGAGGACAGTGGCTCCCTGAACTTGGTTTTCGACTTATCAGCATACCTCGAAATAGCTGAATCTCATGGAAACAGTCTGCTGCAACGCAATACTCTTTGCAGAATAAAGTCACTTCCAAAATCAAAAGTACGACAGATTGGATAGCCTGGCCACAACTTTCTCTCTGTACTGTCTTTTCATAATCACGAATGGTTGATAATGGTTTTCAAAGTAACCACCAAACAGTTTCTAAACGGTTTTAAAATGCTTTTAAACGCTGTTTAAATATTGCCAGGGCAATGACAAGAGTTATGACTACACGACAGGACCTTTGGCGAGTGTCAGCATTCTGTAACTGGTATAGCTTGTGGTACATTTTTCCGTTGAAACGCTGCTTTTTGTCTTGAATTGCATTTTTCTTTGCATTTTGTTTGCAGATTAGAATAATGTTAGTACATTTGCAATAGAGAAAGAACGAAGGGATACTCACATGTCGGCTCGAAAGAGTGCAGGCTTCGGGTATGACAGCGTTCTTTCTTTTTATACAAATGTCATATTGTATATCAATTCCCCATCTGTCAGTTTACATTTGAATTTAATATTAACGTGAGTTCAACGAAGTATAAGGAACTAAAAATTTGGTATTTAGCGAAATTATCGTAACTTTAAAGTGCTAAAAATCAAAAGTCTACAAACAGCAGAACATCATTACCACCGAAGTGCAGAACCTGTTGAACACCCATTGCACTGCCGAAGAGCTTGCCGAATCTTTAGACCGCATCCTGTTTACCGCCACTGTCAGTTATCTGGACCCGATAAACGGCGGCACCACAGAGGATATCGTAAACGATGTGTATAATATCCGCTTCCTGCTCGAAACTCTGCGCCGATGCAGTGCAACAGAATCATTTTTGCATTATTCTTTGCAGAATAAAATTATGTAAGTATATTTTCAATACTGAAAGCTACTTTTTTCTGGCAAGTCGTGGACTGTAGTTCTACGGAGCTACCAGAATTAAGTAGTTTTTTTCATTTATTAGACGAATTAATGCATCACTATCTGTTATACTGTACAAGTTTATTTGTCCGTCGGAAATTTCTCGAGCTATCACTTTTCTTTTGATATTATTGTTTCAAAAACATGAGCCTTGCTATTTGAGTCGTGGTTATCGTCAACAAATCCCTTAAAGTCTGCTTTTTCGATAATATCATGAATATGGAGTAATGCTTCGCTCTTTGCTACATAGTAATTAACATGAGCTCGGCGAATAATAGAAAGCGAGCCATTATAGAAACCGTTAATGACGAACTTAAGAATATTGCACAAGTGGAACATAGAGCCTTTGATGATTATATTGTAAATCGCTTGGACGCTATAGAAGCATACTGCTGTTTTCCTAAGAAGCCGTGTATCAACGTTAAGAGGAACATTGATACACGGCTTGCCTTATAATTCACGTTACTTTAATTGGCTTATATAGTAGGAGTCCATGAAAGACAGTTCAAAGCACCTCCTCTTCTGACTATAGATTGCATCTGCACCTGATAAATCCTACCCTCATACTCTGGAAACAGTTTTTTTATGTGTTTCAAGGCTTCTTCATCAGTAGAACATCCTACCCCTGGAACAATTATTACATTTTGAGTATGAATCATATTTATATAAGCCCAACTCATATGATGATAATAACTCAGTTCCAAATCGATAACTTTAAAGTAGGATTCTAATTGACTTCTCATCTTAGCAGCAATGTCTTCGGGGTAAATTTTCAGGTTCACCAATACTTTATTACTGCCAACACCATGTAAAATTCCATCTGTATGACCACAAACGTCACATCTATCCCAAGGCAAGAATAAGAATTTATGATTTGGAAATAACTTTTCTAATTGCGAAACAAGATCTTTTCTATCGATATCAGGATTTTCGATAAAAATTTTCTCTGTCATAACAACAATTGGTGTACATTCTCTACCTTTATTTATAGAAGTAAAAGTAAAATTGCCACCATCAGCCACAATAGAAGAAACATAAATTGAAGAATTTGGCAATAACGTTTTAGCCAGTCCCATAGAACTTTCTGTTGAAGTTTCATAATCGCGAAGTCCCTCCAGATAGTCAGGATGATATTTAAACAGAATAAAAGAATTACTGTCTACTTGTATTGGCATATAATCTCTACACCAATAATCAGCTGTTCTTTTCAGTATACCATAATGCACATCATGTTTTGACAATATTTCAGTCAATTCATTGAATACTTTCGGATAGTATCTTTTTAAATTCTCCGAAAAAAACACATAGTCCATAGTTGATTTTAGATTTTCATTGCTGATTTGCATCAAGATTGGTAAAACGCCACATACGGTCGGTTTCTTCACCGTCTATTTTCCGGACATTAATTCTGGCAGATGATTTAATATGTACTTCATTAAAATCGTCATTATCCACCCAGATAATTGATAGTCCGCTTCCGAAAATTGAGGCATTTCCGAATAAATCTTCCCATAAATATTGTGGTTTGAATTTATCTATTTCTCCCTCTTTCAGATTTCGGGAAGCTTTATTTGTAAATGGTTTTTCATCGTCATCTACCAAGGATTTATAAGTATACCCTCGAATAAGAAATGATGCACGATATTTTCCTT
>Oklahoma_p2__coassemble_3937_pt1 | contig 5427 bp, 7 predicted proteins | sample Oklahoma_p2__metabat2_low_PE_029 | metagenome-assembled genome bin Oklahoma_p2 | reverse complement strand
ACCCATACATGTCAATGAAAGCAAGCATATATTCTGCTATCTGTCATTGATACTGTGTTCAGTTCAAGACAGATCTTGTGGGCGTCCTATCTGTTGCTGATGTTTTGCTACGATGATGTGCTCCTGGGAGAAAATCATCCCGTGACATTGCTGGTTGGTCTGAGCTGCCTGATTGGTTCTTTCTTTGTCTTTGCCAAGCAGCTGCATATTCCGGTTTGGGTAGCCAATATACAGATGGCCATTCCGGCTGTCATCCTGTTTTGGACTCCTATAGAGATACTGGGAAGGATGAATCTTTTTAAGGAAATCTGGACTGCTCCGTTGGAGCACAAGACCGAGATGCTTCTCATATTTTCTGTTTTTACAGCCTTGGCCGTCTATCTTTTTAGACGTTCCAAGAAATAGACTTGCGAAAAAATAGACGAGCCGTATCGATACCCTAATTGCTTCGATACGGCTCGTTTCTATAAATGGAACGGAACCTTTTTTATTCAGGTAAATTGAGTTCAGATGCTATACAGCCATGTCTTTGCTTCCTTTGATGTTTTCTTCTCTTCCGGCGAGCATCGCATTACCGAATGTAATGACCCCTACACGGCCGATGTACATCAGAATAATCAGAACCGCCTTGCTTCCCAAGGTGATGTCCGAGAGGATACCGGATGTCAATCCGGCAGTGGCCAAGGCGGAAACGGCTTCAAAGGATATTTTCAGAAAATCCGCGCTGTCCGGCTCAAACAGTCCTATCAGATAAATACCTACAAACAGGATGAAGGTATAAAACAAAACGGTAGTCAGAGCCGAGGCAATGCGGTAATGCGGTATGATATTTCCCCGCAGAGAAACCTCTTTCCGCATTCCCAGGGCGTTTTTTGTATAGGCATACAAGGCTGAAATTGTAGTGGATTTCAGACCGCCGCCGGTGCCGGACGGAGAAGCTCCGATATACATGGTGATTGTCAGGATCAGCAGTGAAATGGGTACCATCTGACTGACATCAACAGTATTGTATCCTACTGTGGTCATGGCTGAAATGGATTGGAAAAGTGCAGCCATCCACCTGTCTCCTACAGGCATGGACTGAAAGGAATCTTCACAAAAAAACAGGTGTACGGTTCCCCACAAAGCCAGCATTCCTGTGATGGTTACAATGACCTTGGATGTAAAGGATATTCTGTAGTCTTTCCGGGTCATCCATCTGCTTATGTCCGTCATCATGATAAAACCCATGGCTCCGGCTATACTTAATACCATGATGACCACATTTACATATACGTCCGACTGAAACTGCATCAGGTTATCCGTATAGATACTGAATCCGGCTGTACAGAAAGCTGATACAGAGTGAAACAAAGCCGACCATACAGGTTGTGACACCTCCGTTGCAAGAAAATAGGGACACAGTAACGCAAATCCGGCCAACTCGAAAAGGAAGGTGTATCTTACAATGTTCTTCAGCATGATTTCTGAATCTAGTGTGTCTGGAAAAGAAAATTGAGTCTGAAACAACCTGGCCTTGGCTGTCCCGAACCGTCCAGTCAGCTTGAGCATGATGAATGAAGAAAGAGTCATATACCCCAATCCTCCCATTTGTATCAGGGCTAAAATCACTAATTGCCCGAAAAAGGTATATTGTGTGGCAACGTCAACTGTAGTCAGTCCAGTAGTGGAAACAGCACTGACCACCGTAAACAGGTGGTCAATGAAGGGTATGTCTCCTTTCGTGGAGATCGGCATCAGAAGAAGCAGAGTTCCTAATAATGAGTAGCCTGCATATACGGCCATAATCTGTCTCTGTGGCAAGTCTGATTTCACTCCGAAACAAATCAGCTGCTCCAGAGAGGTTTTTATCAGTCTGCGTTTGGCGTTTTTCCAAAGACGGACATGCCATTTGTTCGATTGATTTTCCATGAGTTATTTCTCTTTTTTAATTGCATCCGGGTCTTTTCCTTAGCCAAAGCCTGCATATCTACAGCAACATCATCTTCATCCACGATTTCAACACCGATCATTGTTTCAATAATGTCTTCCATCGAAACGACTCCTCGCAGGCTTCCATATTCATCAATAATAATAGATATGTGTTCACGCGTTTCCAGCATCTTCTCCCAAATCTGATAGACTGACTCTTCTTAGCAGAACAACAGAACCGGTCTGGTCAGATTGGCAAGCTTAGTGTCGAACTTGTCATCAGACAAGGCCTTGAGAACTGCATCTCTCAGAACATATCCGGTGATGTGTTCCTTTTCATTCTCATATACAGGAATACGCGAAAAGTTCCATTCCTGCTGGCGGTAAAACTCCTGGACAGTCATTTTTTGGTCGGCAGTTTCCACCACGACAGACGGAGTCATGATTTCTCTGGCTTTTACTCTATACAGATGGATGCAACTTTTGATGATCTTGCTTTCAGACTCTTGAAAGATACCTTCCGTTGTACCTACATCTACCATGGCGGAAACTTCTTCACGACTCATGGTTGCTTGCTGGTTCTTTGGAGTAAAAACTTTGGTAATCAGTTCCGAAAGTAAAACCAGCGGATAGGTTATGAATATAAGTATTCGGATAATTTTTGTAGAAGGCATGGCCAATGATCGCCAATAAGACGCACCGATGGTCTTCGGTATGATTTCCGAAAGTACCAGAATAAGCAGTGTAAGAATAGCAGATATAATACCGAAATATTCTTCACCGAAAAGCTTGATTGATTCAGCTCCTACACCGGCAGACCCGATGGTGTGAGCCACAGTGTTGAGGGAAAGAATAGCCCCTACCGGACGGTCAACATTATTTTTATAATGTTTCATCAATGCGGCAATCTTGTTGCCTTGACTTTCCTTCATTGTGATGAAAGACATAGGGGTAGACAGGAGAACTGCTTCCAATACGGAGCATAAAAAGGAAAGTGCTAAAGCACCTAAAAAATATAATATGATTAATCCCATTTATATTGAAATATTCGTTAATAATAAGTTATCTATCTTTTGAGATAAGGCACTTATTAAATTCGAAGATTTCTGAAACAGAGGTAATAGGGTACATTACCTACCGACGTTACAACAGACGGATAACTGTATTGATTTATATTTGAATGAAAGGTGTGAAAATTATAGGGTTGTCCTATCCATGAGAATGTTCTTCCATGACCTTTTCCCCACCTGCTGGAAATACGAAAATATTGATATCTCCCTTTTACAAGACAATCCTTATAAAAAGTTTTGTCTGAATCTTTTATGAGATTTAAACTTGAAGATACAGTGTGCCCTATAGATGTCACATTCTCTCTTGTTTCAAGTATTTCTGTGATATCTTTGTCGTGTGTCTGTAGGACTGCCAATAGCACAACAATGAATATTGTAAGAAGATGCTGTATCATGCTTTTCCGCAAAAATAGATAATTTTTCTTAGAACAATATTCTTCTTGATGAATATTATAATTCTTTAGCGAACTATCGCTACGGTAAATCTGTGAGTAGGATTTTCTACTTCTAGTTCAGCTGACAGAACCGGAGTATGTCAATAAGGCCGTTCCTTGTTTTGATATACGTATCATGGAACGCTTTTTCGAATGGATGGGACTGGTAGAAAAGAAAAAAGTTCTTTTGCATACTTTGTACAAGGTCTCTCCCCTTTTCAGAAAACTGATTGGTGTCAACCACCCGGAAACAAGGATTGTCATTTCGATTAAAAATAACGGTTCTTCAGAAGTCAACAGACTTTAGGTTTAACGTAAAAATAGCCAACCTTTTTTAGGCTAAGACAACTCCAGTAATCTTGCTACTATGGGTATGGGTAAGCCTATCCATATAAAACAACATGAAACTCGTTTCTGGCAATGTATTTTACCTGATGTGGTACATCTTGGAAAGGCAAACTTTGATTTACAGATATCTAAGAAATGGAAGGCTTTTCAGTCAATCTGAATCAGAAATACGCGTTATAAAAAAGAAAAATCCGTAATACAGTCTGGAATATCTAGTCGTATTACGGATTTTTCTTTTCGTCTTTGATATTTCTATTTGTTCTGCAAGAGGTATTGCAGTTCAGGGTCGGACTGTATGTGCTGCAACTCGTCAGCGACAATCTGCCGAACCTCGGCACGGATACGGTTGTAGTTTTCCTAGTTCATCTCTTTCATGCGGTCGTTGCCGTCGGCATCTGTAAAGTCCGTGATGACGGATATAGACCGGTAAGCCTGTTCCTCACGCTTCACTTTCTCGGCATCGACCACAATTGGATGATAAACGGTTTAATCTGACGTAGTGACGACATAAAGCCATTAAATCCGTAAATCAGTGCGTCAGTCTATCTGTAATTAACGTGAGTTCAACAAAATATAAGAGACTGAAAATTTGGTGATTAGCGAACATTATTATAACTTTAAAGTGTTAAAAATCAAAAGTTTACAAACAACAATCGCTATGATCACCGAGGATAAAGTTACTGAAAATATCTGTATTGCTGATGACTTCTGCAAAGTTTTTGATGCCCAAATGGAAAAATATACCATAAAAAGTAACCTCAAACGCAGGTATCATCGTGAATCCACCATGTCAAAGGCAGAAATAATGGTTATCGTTATACTTTTCCACAGTTCAGGCTTTCGTTGCCTGAAGCATTTCTATAAGGAATATGTATGTGTGCTTCTTCGACATTTATTTCCAAATGTAGTGTCGTACAATCGTTTTGTTGAACTTCAGAAGACCATTGCTATTCCACTTGCAATCTTTATAAAGAAGGTGCTTTTGGGAAAATGTACCGGCATAAGTTTCGTAGACAGCGCGCCTCTTCGTGTATGTAGAAATCAAAGAATCCATATTCACAAGACATTTAAAGGTATCGCACAAAGAGGAAAATATTCTATGGGATGGTTCTTTGGCTTTAAGCTCCACCTTAAATGTAACTAAAAGGGAGACTTGCATATCATACTGAAACACTGGGCCAAATGGAACGAACAGCAAAAGGCCAGGGCTGCCATTCTCTTTGATAAATTCCCAAAGTTTCTGGAAGGATACAGCCTTAGCATGAAACTGACAGACATCTTCAACAAGAAGTCAAGTCCCGACGAAGCAAGGTTGAATCTCGCAAGATGGTACAATGAAGTGGAAGAGTTTGACTCTATGGAATTCAATAAGGTGCTTGATACGTTTTCAAACCATAGTACAACCATCTTAAATTATTTTGAGGAACAATTGACAAATGCTTCAGCGGAGTCGTTCAATGCTAAAATCAAAGCTTTTCGAAGCCAGTTAAGAGGAGTGTCTGATGTGAAATTCTTCATGTTCATCAGGCTGGCTATGCTATACGCTTAAAAGAAAACTTACCAACCGGGAAAATCCGCTGACCCGAAAATCTTGTCCTAAAGACAAACGTATACAAAAAAATCCCTCCGGAGATTGCTCTCTGAAGGGATTCTCTATTTAAAAA
>Oklahoma_p2__coassemble_2185_pt1 | contig 9923 bp, 9 predicted proteins | sample Oklahoma_p2__metabat2_low_PE_029 | metagenome-assembled genome bin Oklahoma_p2 | reverse complement strand
GTCTGTCTGTTGGCTGTCCTGTTCCTGTTGTTTGGGCAGGAAGTGCTTATGCAAATGCCGGCAGATTCGGCAATCCACCGGAACGCACTCATTGAGCTTGGGTGTACTCCTTGCTGTTGCAGGCAGCTTGTCTTTTGTAAATGTACTACATTTTTTGTTGATATGGAACAAAACGCGAGATGTTTTTAGGGAGCGAAGGTAAATGATATTATTATGCTGCGGCTTGTTGTGTGCAAGTTGTAGTAGACGCCGGCGAATTCGGCAATCCACCGGAACGTATGCACTAAGCCGGAATATATTCATTAAAAGCCGCTGCCCTTTTGACACTTTGTATTTTTCATGCGCTCGAGATTCGCTTCTATTCAGCCTTTCGGACAGAGGGTGGAAAATACGCAAATCTCAGAGGGTGAAAAATATTCTACTCGGTTGATACCTTGTGCTTTAGTCCCGTTTTTCGGTCTGCTGCCCTTGCCCAATCCGGAGCGCTAAGCTACTGTTTTTGGCTGTTTTTTTGCTCTTTTGTAAAAATTCATTACCATATTTTATTCTTGTCCTGACTTCGATTTGTTTTTGTCAAGACATAAATTGATTTATCCCAAGAGAATTTTTCAAAAACAACATGGGAATTTTCCTTGAATATACAGAAAATATACCGTTTTACTCCTGTTTTTCTTGCATAATTATTCATTATTTTCTCCGGATGAGGCTTTTCGTTGCAGGGGCGTGTCTGAAAAAACGGTCGGTTTGGTTGCAAAATGAAAGCCGGTAGGCACGAGGCATCCCACTTTGCTTCCATGTCCCCTGCAAGATATTACAATATCGGGACATTTCCAGCCTTAGCCAGTCTATTTCAGTCTTTGTGGTGAATAAAAATAAGCAAAGCCACTTGTTCTATTTTATTTTTATCTATCTTCGCATCTATAACTTTAAAAATCTAAGATATCATGTATTTACATCCCAAGATGGAGACCCTCTCCAGAGCAGAAATAAAGGAGCTTCAGCTGAAACGCTTGCAGGACACCGTTGCACAGTGTATGCATTCTCCTTTCTACAAAAAGCGGTTTGCCGACAGTCACATCGCGCCCGAAGACATCCGGTCGCTGGACGACTTGCGCAAGATACCCTTCACCACCAAGCAGGATCTGCGCGACAATTATCCTTTCGGACTGGCAGCCGTGCCGATGGAAAAGGTGGTCCGGCTGCATTCCTCAAGCGGCACCACCGGTACGCCTACCGTGATTCTGCACACCCAAAAGGACCTGGATGAGTGGGCCAATGCTGTGGCCCGATGCCTGTATATGGTGGGACTCCGTCCGGGAGACATCTTTCAGAATTCGTCCGGATATGGCATGTTTACCGGAGGACTTGGCTTTCAGTACGGGGCAGAACGTCTGGGCATGCTCACCGTGCCGGCTGCGGCAGGAAACACCAAGCGACAAATCAAGTTTATCACCGACTTTGGGACAACAGCGCTTCATGCCATCCCAAGTTATGCCGGTCGCCTCTACGAAGTGATGGAGGAAATGGGAATCGATCCCAAGCGCGACACCAAGCTTCACACGCTCATCATCGGAGCAGAACCCCATTCTGAGGAACAGCGCAAACGCATCGAACAGATGCTGGGCGTGAAAGCCTACAATTCATTCGGCATGTCGGAAATGTGCGGACCCGGAGTGGCTTTTGAGTGCAAGGAGCAAAACGGACTGCATATTTGGGAAGACTATTATATAGTGGAAATTGTCGACCCGCAAACCTTGGAGCCTGTGCCCGAAGGCGAGGTGGGCGAACTGGTGCTCACTACCATCAATCGCGAGGCCATGCCGCTGTTGCGCTACCGAACGCGCGATTTGACACGCATTCTTCCCGGCACCTGTCCTTGCGGCAGGCAGCACATCCGTCTGGACCGAATGAAAGGGCGAAGCGACGACATGATGATTCTCAAGGGAGTAAATATCTTCCCCATCCAGGTAGAGACCGTTTTGCTGCAGTTTGAGGAGCTGGGCAATGATTATCTCATCACGCTCACCAACGAAGAGGCCAATGACCTGATGACCGTGGAAGTGGAACTGAAAGAGTTTTGCGACGACTATCCGCGCCTGCAGGCTCTCACCAAGGAAATAACCAGACAACTGAAGGATGAGATTCTCATCACGCCCGTTGTGCGCCTCGTGCCCAAAGGCTCGCTGCCCCAGCAAGACGGCAAGGCCGTGCGCGTGCGCGACCTGCGCAAGACATTAATCTAAACCGAATGTCCCGATACCGCAACAAGACAGGGCCGGTGCGCGGGCAAGAATCACACAACGAATTTTTTTAAGAAAGAAACATTATGAAAACAGTAAGACAAATATCCGTTTTTGTGGAGAATAAATCGGGCACTCTGGTGCGTGTCCTGGAGCTCTTTAAAGAGGCAAGCATCCAACTCATTGCATCCATCATTCCCGATACGGTGGAATATGGCATATACCGCATCATCTGTGCCGAACCCGAAAGAGCTCTTGCCGTACTGAAAAAGGCAGAAATTCCGGCCAATGCATCGGATGTGTTTGCCGTGTCGCTGGACAATGTGCCGGGACGCGCTGCCGATGCCGTGCGGCAAATCAGTCAGGCAGGCATAGGCATTTCTTATCTCTACTCTTTTATGCTTTCGGGAAAGGGCATCCTGGTGTTTCGCACGGACGATGCCCTCAAGACAGAACAGGTAATCAAAAGCCAGGGGCTGAGCGCACTCGACGAGCAGGCGCTGCTTTCCTTGGTCTGAACAGGATAACTACTCAATGATTTAAAGGTAAAAAAGATGATGAAAAAGAGATTTATGACACTCGGAGCCGCCTTTATGATGGCGCTCGCCCTATGGGCTGAAGGACAAGCCAAGTATGTGTTCTATTTTATAGGCGACGGAATGGGTGTGAACCAAGTGAACGGGACTGAAACCTTTCTGGCGGCACAGGAAGGGCGCATCGGCATCAAGCCGCTCCAGTTTGCACAGTTTCCGCATGCAGCCCTGGTGACCACATTTTCGGCCACGAACGGGGTGACCGATTCGGCAGCCGGAGGAACGGCCCTGGCCACCGGAAAAAAGACAAAAAACGGAACGCTCGGTTTGTTGGAAGACCAAAAGACCCCCGTGGCCACGATTGCCGAAAGGGCCAAGAAAAGCGGCAAGGCAGTGGGCGTGATGACCAGCGTTTCGGTTGATCATGCCACACCGGCTTCGTTCTATGCCCATGTGCCCAACCGAAGCATGTATCATGCCATCGGAAAGGACCTGATTCAGGCCGGATTCGATTTCTATGGCGGTTCGGACTTTTTGCAGCCAACCGACAAGAACAACCCGCAGGCTCCTTCGCTCTATGCGCTGTCGCAGGAGGCAGGATATACTCTGGCGCGCGGATATGCTGACTATGAGCAAAAAAAGGCAGAGGCTGGAAAGATGATTCTGCTGCAGACAGAAGAGGCTTCGAAGAAAGACCGCAGCCGCATTCCCTATGCCATCGACCGCACCCCGTCGGACCTGACTCTGAAAGAGATAACGCAGGCCGGAATAGATTTCCTTACGAAGGACAACCGGGGATTCTTTATGATGATAGAAGGTGGCGCCATTGACTGGGCCTGTCATGCCAACGATGCGGCAACAGCTTTCCGCGAAACGATGGATATGGACCAGGCCGTGCAGGTGGCTTATGACTTTTATAAGCAGCATCCCGACGAGACGCTGATTGTGGTGACGGCCGACCACGAAACCGGAGGCATCGTCTTGGGTGTGGGACCTTACGAAATGCACACGCAGGTGCTCCAAAACCAAAAAATGAGCATCTCAAAGTATTCGGCCGAACTGCAACATCTGAGCGACTCGCTCAAGGAACGTTTCACCTGGGATGTGGTTCGCGAAAGCCTGAAGCAGAACTTTGGTTTTTGGGACCGTGTGCCTCTGAGCGAAAACCAGACCAAGAAACTGAAAACGGCTTTCGAAAAAATGAAGAAAGGAATGGCCGCAAACAGTAAGAGCCTGTATCAGAAAGATCTGGAACTGGCCACGGTGGCCAAAGAGCTGATCAACCGCATTGCCTGTGTGGGATGGCAGAGCGGAGGACACTCCAACGGTTATGTGCCCGTGTTTGCCGTAGGCGTGGGAGCAGAACGCTTTGCCGGACGCATGGACAATACCGACATTCCGAAACACATTGCCGAGATAGCCGATTACGAAGAATTGCCTTAACCCCCAAAAATGCGGGGTTCGCCGGGCCGTCCGGACCGGATAAAAATAGCGGCAGCCAAAATTCATTGCATGATGAATTTTGGCTGCCGCAGTTTTTTGTTTCAGATGATTAGTTGGCCGACTCGAATTCCTCCAGGAAACGAGTGTCGTTTTCGGAGAACATACGCAAGTCTTTCACCTGATATTTCAAGTTTGTGATGCGCTCGATACCCATACCGAAGGCATAACCGGTGTAGACACTGCTGTCAATTCCGTTCGCTTCGAGCACGGCAGGGTCTACCATACCGCATCCCAAAATCTCAACCCATCCGGTGTTCTTGCAGAAAGAGCATCCTTTTCCGCCGCAGATGTTACAGCTGATGTCCATTTCGGCAGACGGTTCGGTGAATGGGAAATACGACGGACGCAAGCGAATCTTAGTATCGTTGCCGAACATTTCCTGGGCAAAGAGCAACAACACCTGCTTCAAGTCGGTGAACGATACGTTCTTGTCGATATACAATCCCTCAACCTGATGGAAGAAACAGTGAGCGCGGGCCGAGATAGCCTCGTTGCGGTATACGCGTCCCGGGCAGATTACGCGGATAGGGGGCTGCTGCGACTCCATGGTGCGTGCCTGAACCGAAGAAGTGTGCGAGCGCAGGATAATGTCGGGATGAGATTCCACAAAGAATGTGTCCTGCATGTCGCGTGCCGGATGGTCGTCGGCAAAGTTCATAGAAGAATAAACATGCCAGTCGTCTTCCACCTCAGGACCTTCGGCCATGGTGAATCCCAGGCGAGAGAAGATGTCCACAATCTCGTTCTTGACGATGGTGAGCGGATGGCGTGTGCCCAATTGGATGGGGTAAGCCGTGCGGGTAAGGTCCAAGTCATCGCAGGTATTGTCCTGTACAGCCACAGCTTCTTTCAAGGCATTGATCTGGTCTTGCGCTTTTGTTTTGAGCTCATTCAGCTTCATGCCCACTTCCTTTTTCTCTTCAGCCGGCACATTTCTGAAGTCAGCCATCAGAGCGTTAATCACACCTTTTTTACTTAGGTACTTGATTCTCAGAGCCTCTACTTCCTCAATCGTGTTTGCTTGTAGAGTGCTTACTTCTTCAAGAAGTTGTTGGATTTTAGCTATCATAAGTGTTCAGAAAATTATTTTCGATTTAAAATATTACAAAGGTAATCATTTAAACTCAAAACTTTCACTCCTTTTAAAAATAAAAGCGTAAATTTGTGCGTTTTTTAGATAAGGGATTCGTGTCCCAAGTAATGCAACGATGAAAAAAATAGAAAATTTATTCATGTTGGTTCTGCTGCTCCTGTCGTGCGATGGCTCAAAAACAAACACATCCGAAGCAGAGAACCAAACAACAGATAGGGCAGACACGGCCAGTCTTGCAGAATCAGAATCGTCCGCCTCTCTAACTGTTTCGAATGGATTGACTCCAAAGAATGTGGATGAGTTTTTCGGGGATTTTATTTTTAGTTTTATACAGGATAAACATCTTCAGAAGGAGCGTGTGCGCTTTCCCCTAAAAGTGTGTCGGTATGTAAATGGTAAACAGGTGGTTTCGCAGATAGAAAAAAATGCCTGGAAACACGACAGTGTGTTTGTAACAACGGAGTTTTATACCGTGCTTTTCAACAATGAAGAGCAAATGGAACTGGAAAACAGCACGGAAACAGAAATAGTGGATATTGAAAAAATTGATCTGACAAACGGGTTTGTCAAGGTGTTTCATTTCGAGAAAGAAAACGGATTGTGGATGCTCTGTGGCCAGCAGGAGAAGAATTACAAAGACTCGCCCCTGGCCGACTTTCTGAACTTTTACAAAAAGTTTGCCGGAGACTCGCTGGCGCAAAGAGAAGCCATTGCAGACGAAATCAGATTCGTAACAGCCGACCCCGAAAATGATTTCGGAACCATTGAAGGTACGCTCTCGGTTGACCAATGGTTTGCGTTCAAGCCGGATTTGCCCGACAGGGAAATCACGAACATCCGATACGGACAATCGTATCCGAACCCGAACCAGATTGTTTTTGTTAAACGGGGAATCTCCAACGAGATGCTCGATGTGTTGACCTTTACCAAGAATAACGGACATTGGAAATTTGTTTCTTACGAAAATTAATATTGAATGAATACGAAGTACAACTACTCATTACTAAAACATAATACGTTTGGCATTAATGCAACAGCAGAAATGTTCTTTGAATATGGAAGTGTGGAAGAATTAAGCGATTTTATTATCAATTTGAAACACTCAACAAGTGCCGGCAAACCGATTTTGCATATAGGAGAAGGCAGCAACTTGTTGTTTCTTAATGATTTTAAAGGTATTGTCCTGCATTCGCAAATAAAAAATATTCAACGCATCTCTGAACGCAAGAACGTAATCGTGCTCCGGGTGGGAGGCGGCATGAAATGGGACGATTTCGTGGCTTATTGCACCTTGAACGGATTCTGCGGCATTGAAAACCTTTCGGGAATTCCCGGCGAAGTGGGAGCAAGTGCCGTGCAGAATATCGGCGCCTATGGAGTAGAGGCTTCGGACACGATCCTGCGTGTGGAGGTGGTAGACCTGACTACCGGAAAGAAAAAGCTAATCTCGAAGAAGGATTGCCAGTATGGCTACCGCAGCAGTATGTTTAAGGGCGAAGGCAAGGGACGCTATGCCGTGACGTATGTACATTTTAAATTGTCCAAGCGTTTTAGTCCGAATTTGTCCTACCGCGCATTGAAAGGTGTTATCGACGTGAAATACGAACGCCGTTATCTCAGCCCCAAAGACATAAGAAAGGAAGTGATTCATTTGCGCGACGGAAAATTGCCCGATCCGCATGTGCTCGGCAATGCCGGAAGTTTCTTCATGAATCCGGTTGTCAGCAGAGAACAGCTCGAAATGATGGAACAGGATTATTCGCAGGTGCCCTTCTATGAAGTGGACGAAAATCATGTGAAAGTGCCGGCGGCATGGCTCATCGAACAATGTGGATGGAAAGGCAAGGATATGGACAAGGTGGGTGTGTATGAAAAGCAACCGCTTGTGCTTGTCAATAGGGGAGGTGCCACCGGAGAGGATGTGGCCAATCTGGCCAAAGCTGTAGCTGACAGTGTGCGCCAAAAGTTCGGTATCGACCTTTATCCCGAAGTGAACTTTATAGCATCGTAGGTTTATGAAAATTACTTTTCTCGGAACCGGCACCAGCACCGGAGTACCGCAGGTGGGATGCTCTTGTTCGGTGTGTGCAAGTAACGACCCGCGAGACAAAAGGCTCCGCACTTCTGTCTTGCTGGAGAAGAACGGAAAGCGTTTGTTACTTGATTGCGGACCGGATTTCAGGCAGCAGATGTTGCGGGTGGCGTATGCTCCCATCGACGGTGTGCTCATCTCGCACGAGCATTATGACCATGTGGGCGGTATTGATGACCTTAGGCCGTTCTGTGCAGAAGCTTCTGTTCCTATCTTTCTGGAGGAGTTTGTGGCCGAACGCATACGAACCCGATTGCCTTATTGTTTTCTTGAGCACAAATATCCCGGAGTGCCGAACATTGAGTTGCATTCCATCGGGCTGCATAACACCTTCCGGGTGGCTGATTTTGAGATTACGCCTATCCGTGTGATGCATGCAAAATTGCCTGTCTTCGGATACCGCATCGACAATATGGCTTATATAACCGATATGAAAACAATACCGGACACGGAACTTGAATATCTGAAAAATCTGGATTTGCTGGTCGTGAACGGATTGAGGCATAAGGAGCATTATTCACATCAGACTATTGAGGAAGCGTGTCTTTTTGCTGAGAAAGTAGGAGCAAAGCAAACTTATCTGATTCATTTCGGCCATACAGCCGGATTGCATGCAGATTTGGAAAAACAACTTCCTGAGTCTATTCATCCGGCTTTTGACGGACTTGTTTTAAATCTTGTTGACTTAAAAAGTTAAATAAAGTTATTCGGGGGGGGTAATTTTGAATCTCCTATTGCAGTTACAAATAAAAATATTACTTTTGTATCGTGTTTTTCATAGTATTAGATTTAAGGTTAACAAAGGTGAGATCTTAGCGAAGATCCAAAGAATCCTACATGCAGCGATTGCAAGTAGGATTTTTTTTTATACCCTGCCTCTGCTTGTAATAAACAGAAACAGGGTATCTTATTTTTCTAGCTTTGTGACGGTACTTTTTTATTAAATCGCCAATAAAATAACATTCCAGCCACCGACAAGGCTATCGGAAAGGCCATCCATATTCCTACAGGACCCCACTGAAACTTGATTCCCAGGAAATAGCTCAATGGCAACGAGATGATGATATAGCTGATAAAGGCATAGCGCATCATGGGCTTCACATCGGCAATGCCACGAAGGGCATTCGCAAAATTAGTCTGCAGTCCGTCGCCTATCTGATACAGCACGAAAGGAACCATCAGGCTCATCACGATGGCGCTCACAGAGGGGTCGTTCGTAAAGAAAGAACTGATTTCGTTGCGGAAAAATACTATGACCGCAGATAGGAAGATGCCACACACCAGGGTCATTCTGTAACCGGCAAACGCACAGCGGCGCACATTGGCTAAATCTTTCATGCCGTTGAAATGACTGATGCGGATGGCTACCGATGCTCCAATTCCATAATAAATCATATAGCATACCGAGGCTACATTGGTCATTACCTGATGCGCTGCCAAAGCGGATGTTCCTATCCAGCCCTGTATGACAGCACATAGCGAGAAAGAGGCACACTCCATCCCCATCTGCAAACCAATGGGCATGCCCAGCTGATGCAACTGCTTGCGAAGGGCTTTGCTGTTCTCTTTGGAATGAAATCCTTTGTGATATAGGGCAAACTGGTCTCGAAAATGGAATATGCCCACCATGAAGAGCAGCATGCCTATGCGCGACAGTAAGGTGGATATGCCGGCACCCAGCAATCCTAATTCGGGAAACGGACCTACACCATATATCAATAGCCAGTTGCCCAGAATATTAAATACGTTGGCTCCAATCATCACCCACATGGCAATCTGTGTCTTGCTGATTCCGTCGAAGAATTGCTTGTAGGCATTAAACAGAATCTGAAAGGGGAGGGATGCCAGTATCACCAGATAGTAGGGACGGATGATGGGCAACAGCTCTTCGGGCTGTCCTAAATCAGACAAGAAGAAGTAGAGTGTACCCATCAGAAGCAGGACGATGGTTGCCATCATGCCATTGGCCTGCAAACTGCTGCGCAGCGACTGTCCGATATGGTCGTGCTCGGCTCTTGCATGATAAGATCCCACAACCGGTGTGAGTCCGTAAGAATAACCCAAGGCAAATACCAATATCAGGTTCATTACGTTGTTTACGAAACCGGCAGAGGCCAGAGCTTCTGAATTGTATTGGCCGGTCATGATGGTGTCGGCCAAACCTTGAACTATGGTGCCTATCTGGCCGATAATAATAGGAAAGCCTAAGGCTGTAAGCGAACGCGTGTGCGCTTTGTAACTGAGAAGTGAATTGTGTTTCATTTTTCTGTTTTCGTTTTATAGTCTATAGTTTTTCTTATCTTTATATAAGCTAGGATGCGGTTCGGCAATAAAAAAACTTTGAAAACTTTGTTTTCAGTATTTTCTATTGCTCTCACCTTTCACTATCTTTAAATAAGCTAGGATGCGGCTCGGCAATAAAAAAACTTTGAAAACTTTGTTTTCAGTTTTTTTCTATTGCT
>Oklahoma_p2__coassemble_1863_pt1 | contig 11508 bp, 10 predicted proteins | sample Oklahoma_p2__metabat2_low_PE_029 | metagenome-assembled genome bin Oklahoma_p2 | reverse complement strand
CGCCACTTTTTAAATAGAGAATCCCTTCAGAGAGCAATCTCCGGAGGGATTTTTTGTATACGTTTGTCTTTAGAACAAGATTTTCTTCCGTAGGATTTTCGGGTCTGCGGATATCCCGCTTGGCGAGCTTTCTTTAAAGCATATAGTAAAGCTAGCCTGAACATGAGGAATTTCACATTAGACACTCCTTTTAACTGGCTTCGAAACTTTGATTTTAGCATTGAACAACTTGGCAGAAGCATTGGTCAATCGTTCTTCTAAATAATTTATGATGGTAGTGCTATGATTTGAAAGGTATCAAGTTTTTTGAACTCCATATTGTCCAACTCTTCCAGTTCATTGTATCATTTTGCGAAATTTAGCCTTGCTTTGTCGAGCCTTGACTTCTTGTTGAATATGTCTGTCACTTTCATACTAAGACTGTATCCTTCCAATAGTTTTGGGAATTTATCAAAGAAAATGACAGTTCTGGTCTTTTGTTTTTCTTTTCATTTACTCCAGTACTTCAGTATAACTTTTCACCGACAGTTTATCCTTAATTGCTCAACAGCTTCAGACATGAGTTGCTGTACATGAAAACGGTCCTTGAAAAAAATCAACCTTCTCGCCTTTGCCATGCAGTCGTCTTCGTTAGCTTGTGCGAGCACTAAAGTAAAGCTGTAAATGTATTGTCATTCGTTTTACATTATAATGTTGCAACGGCTTGCTATTTTTGTCGTGTTTAAAAAAGAATATAGTCATGCAAATACGAAAACACTATCGAACCATAGTTCTTTCTGATATTCATTTAGGTACGGTTCATTCTAAGGTAAACGAAGTAAGTCAATTTTTGAAGCGCGTAGATTGCGACCGTTTGATTCTGAATGGCGACATCATTGACGGGTGGCATATTCGAAAGAACGGCAGTAAGCGTTGGCAGTCGGCGCATACCCTGTTTTTCAAGATTTTAATGAAGATGATGGAGAACAGCCATACAGAGATTATTTATGTGGTGGGAAATCATGATGATTTCTTGGATGCTCTCATACCCCTTCGGTTGGGCAATATCACCGTTGTGAGGGATTATATGCTGGAGAGTAATGGAAAGCAATATTTTGTGACGCATGGGGATGTTTTTGACCGTGTAACAAGTCAGATGAAGTGGCTTGCCAGTTTGGGTGATACGGGTTATACCTTTTTATTATGGTTTAATGGATGGTATAACCGTTACCGCAGAGCCGTAGGAAAACCTTATAATTCGTTGTCCCGACGTATCAAGCAGCGTGTCAAGACGGCTGTGTCTTATATTTCTGATTTTGAGCAGACCTTAGTGGAGTTTGCACAAAGCAAAAAATGTCATGGTGTGATATGCGGTCATATTCATCATCCCGAAAACAGATATTATGGTGATATACATTATTTGAATTCGGGAGATTGGGTAGAAACCATGTCGGCTCTTGCAGAAGATGAAAAAGGGAATTGGCATGTGTTGTATTATGCTGCGTCAGAACAAGAACTGTTAGAAATAGAAAAAGCCGTATGAGATTTCTTTTTGTGGTACAGGGTGAGGGACGAGGTCACTTGACCCAGGCATTAGCCATGGAGCGTTTGCTGCAGCAAGCCGGGCATGAAGTGGTAGAGGTTTTGGTGGGAAAAAGCAACAGCCGTCAGTTGCCTGGTTTCTTTAACAGGCAAATCAAGGCTCCTGTAAGCCGCTTTGACAGTCCGAATTTTCAGCTTTCAGCCTCAACTGGCAGAGCTAATTTGACGAAGAGTATCACATATAATATGTTATACTTGTCCACTTATTGGCACAGCATCTGTTTTATTCGCGACAAGATTGAGCGTAGTGGAGTAGATGCAGTGATTAATTTTTATGAATTTTTGGTAGGGATGACCTATCGGTTATGCCGCATGCGTGTGCCTCAAATCTGTATTGGTCATCAGTATCTTTTTCTGCATCGCGATTTCAGGACACCTTTTCATCAGCAGGTTGACATGCAGTTGCTTCGATTATTTACTAAGATTACGGCATGGGGGGCTGTGCGCAAGCTGGCACTCTCGTTTCATGCCATGCCGTCTGACTATGAAGAGAGAATAACGGTGGTGCCTCCTTTGTTGCGTAGTGAAGTGCTGTCACAGCATGCTACTTCGGGTGATTATATACATGGTTATTTATTGAATCCTTCTTTTTCCCGTCAGGTGTATGCTTGGCACGAGAAGCATCCCGAAGTCAGGTTGCGTTTTTTTTGGGACAAGAGCAATGCTCCTGTTTTGACTCGAATCGATGATTCTTTTACACTGTATCAGATAGACGATGTAGCATTCTTAAAGCAAATGCGCGGTTGCAAGGCTTATGCTACAACGGCTGGATTTGAATCTATTTGTGAGGCCATGTATTGGGGAAAACCCATACTGATGGTGCCGGCTCATATTGAGCAAGAGTGTAATGCGTGGGATGCTCGGCGAAATGGAGCTGGAGTGATTTCAAACGATTTCAATATGGATAGTCTGTTGTCTTTCGCCGAAGATTATCGTCCCAACAAGGCATTTCAAATGTGGGTGCAAGCAGCCGGTAGCATCATATTAAATGAAATAGAGGCAGCAGTATACGAATATCGAGAAAGAAATTCGATGGTAGTAGCTGTAAGCTGACAAAAAGAGCGTCATTCCAAAGTTAGGATGACGCTCTTTTTGTTTTCGCAAGTTATCTAAAAGACTCTTTGTATATTTGGATAATTTCTTCATCGGTCAGCTGGTGTGGGTCGAATGCGAACAAGCCGCCCATGGTGCTGCGTGCATTGGCTGCGAAACGTTCAAAGTCTTGTTCCTGGATGCCCCATTGGCTGAGGGCCAGTTGGTCTACATTGCATTCTTTCTGCATGCGAACCAAAGCTTCTACGAAATCACTGGCTCGATTGCTCTTGCTTTGTGTCATCACTTCGGCCATCTTCATATATTTTTTTGTGCAGTCATTGCGGAATGTTTCAAAGTATGCCTTGCTGATGGCAATCAAACCCGCTCCGTGAGGCAATGATGGGTAATAGGCACTCATGGCATGTTCGAGTGAGTGTTCAGATGTGCAGCTTGAAGTAGATTCCACCATTCCTGCCAAGGTACTTGCCCAGGCCACTTTGCTTCTGGCTGTCAAGTCGTTTCCGTCGTGAACGGCTTTAGGCAGATATTTATACAGCAGTCGGATAGCTTCCAGGGCATATAGGTTGCTGATTCCGTTGCTGCATGAGGCTATATAACCTTCCGCTGCATGGAAAAAAGCATCAAAACCTTGATAAGCGGTTAAATGAGATGGAATAGAGACCATTAGTTTAGGGTCTATGATAGAAAGGACAGGATAGGTATATTGATTGCCATAGCCTATTTTTTCCTGTTTTTCTTCGTCGGTAATAACGGTCCATGGATCGGCTTCTGTTCCGGTTCCGGCAGTAGTTGGGATGGCTACAACGGGCAAGGCTCCTTGAATATTTTTACCTTTGCCGCTTCCTCCGAAAATATAATCCCAATAGTCTCCTTTGTTGCATGCCATCACAGCGATTGCTTTTGCCGAGTCGATACTGCTTCCGCCACCCAGGCCTACGATAAAATCACAACCTAATTCCTTGCAGATCGAAGCTGCTTCCATAACATGTGCTTTGGTTGGGTTGGGTTGGATTTTATCAAATACCACTGATGCTACATTATTCTCTGTGAGCAGACGTAGAACTAAGTCCAGATAGCCATATTTCTTCATAGAAGATCCTGAAGAAATTACTACCATTGCTTTTTTACCCGGCAGCTCTTCTGTTGCCAATTTATTAATCTCATCGCATCCAAACACAATCTTTGTGGGGATGTGAAAACTGAATGAAGGATTGTTGTTCACCATAATCGTAATACTTTATAAGTGATTGTTCAAAAATAGAAAAAACATCATAGAAAAAGAAACTTTAGTATGCTTTTCTTGTATTTTTAATTTCATTTTAGGACTAGTCGGAAAAATGAGCTTGGATGGAGTAACTATTTTTTCATCTTCACGTTTATGATGTATGCTTCGTATGGACATCGACAGTATTTCGAATACAATCTGTGTCTTTTTGTCTTGCCACTTTGCGCTCACCTTTCACTACCTTTTAATAAGTTAGGATGCGGTTCGGCAAATCAAATACTTTGAAAACTTTTGTTTTCAGTATTGTCTTTGCGCTCACCTTTCACTACCTTTGCAGTGAATAATGATAGAACAGATTACGACTATGTCTTTAATATTACCGGAAAACTTCCCTGCGATAGAGATTCTGCGTAGTGAACATATAGAAATTACGGAGCAGACACGTTCTGTGTCTTTGCATGTGCGTCCTTTGCGTTTGGCTATATTAAACCTGATGCCCTTGAAGATAGATACAGAAGTGGACTTGTTGCGCATCTTGGCACAATCGCCTTTGCATATAGAAATCACCTGGATGTCTTTGGCAACGCATACGCCCACACATGTCTCTCCCGAACACATGCAAGCCTTTTATCAGCCTTTTCCTGAATTGAAGGAGCAGAAGTTTGACGGATTTATAGTTACCGGTGCTCCGGTAGAGCACATGCCTTTTGAAAAAGTGGGCTATTGGTCGGAACTGTCAGAAATCTTCCGTTGGGCCCGGACTCATGTAACTTCCACCTTATATATATGTTGGGCGGCACAGGCCGGTTTGTATTTCCATTATGATATACCGAAACACGCATTGTCTCAAAAGATGTTCGGCATTTTTGAGCAGAGGGTGCTTCAGCCCTATCATCCGTTGATGCGTGGTATGGACGATGTCTTTTTTATGCCTCACAGCCGTCACACTGAAGTGCGGCGCGAAGATATAGAGAAAGTAAGGGATCTTTCGATCATTGCCGAATCGCCTGTATCCGGAGTAGCTATGGTTGTGGCCCGCGAAGGTCGTGAAGTATTTGTTACCGGCCATTCGGAGTATGCTCCCTATACGCTTGACACGGAGTACAAGCGTGATTTGTCAAAAGGACTTCCCATACAAATGCCGGTGAACTACTATCGGAATGATAATCCCGAACTGGGACCTCAGGTTCGTTGGCGTACATCCGGCGTGCAATGGTATCTTAACTGGTTGCACACTCTTGTTTATCAAAAATCTCCTTATAACTTTAACGAAATAAAATAATGATACAAAGACCTATTGAATTGTTGGCTCCTGCCAAGAATGCCGATTGTGGTATAGAAGCCATACGGCATGGTGCCGATGCAGTATATATCGGTGCTCCTCGTTTTGGAGCCCGTGCGGCAGCAGGTAATTCTATTGAGGATATTGCGCGTTTGGTTTCCTTTGCCCATCAATTCAGGGCACGGGTGTATGTGGCTGTCAATACCATTTTACAAGATGAAGAACTCAAAGACACCGAAGCCATGGTATGGGATTTGTATCGAGCAGGTGCAGATGCCTTGATTGTACAGGACATGGCATTGCTTCAGTTGAATCTTCCTCCTATCCCTTTGCATGCCAGTACACAGATGGATAACCGGAGCACGGAAAAGGTGCGTTTTTTGCAGCAACAGGGATTTTCGCAGGTTGTGTTGGCTCGTGAGCTTACTTTACAGCAAATCCGCACCATACATGAAGCTTGTCCATCGGTTCCGCTCGAAGTCTTTGTGCATGGAGCGCTTTGTGTCAGCTATAGTGGCCAGTGTTATGTATCGCAGCATTGCTTCAATCGCAGTGCAAACCGGGGCAACTGTGCTCAGTTTTGTCGTTTAAAGTTCAATTTGGTTGATGCCGACGGGCGCATCATTGAGCAGGACAAGCATCTTTTGTCCTTGAAAGACATGAACCAAAGCGATCAGTTGGAGCAGATACTGGCAGCAGGAGCTTCTTCATTAAAGATAGAAGGCCGTTTGAAAGATATGGCATATGTGAAGAACGTTACTGCCTATTATAGCCAAAAACTGAATGCCATCATTCGAAACCATCCGGAGTATGTGCGTGCTTCATCGGGAGAATCCACTTATTCATTCCGTCCGCAACTGGAGAAAAGTTTCAATCGTGGTTTTACCCATTATTTCTTGAATGGTCGCAAGGCGGATATATTTTCCTTCAACACTCCAAAATCTTTGGGCGAGGAAATGGGTTATGTAAAAGAAATCCGTGGAAAAAGTATCATAGTAGCCGGTGTCAAACCTTTTAATAATGGTGATGGTTTGTGTTTCATGGACGAAAATGGCAAACTGCAAGGTTTCCGGGTGAACCGCGTGGACGACAGCAATAAGATTTATCCGGTTGAAATGCCGCAAATCAAACCGCGAACCCGATTGTATCGTAATTTTGATCAAGAATTCGATCGTCTGTTGTCCAAACCGTCGGCCGAGCGTGTACTTGGTGTGCGTTGGCGTGTAGGCGAATATCCGGATGGTTTTGTCCTCACCCTAAAGGACGAAGACGGAGTGTCGGTAAGCGTTCCTTTTGCCATGGAAAAAGAACAGGCGCGCAGTCCGCAGGACGTGAATATCTACAAGCAATTGTCCAAGTTGGGAGGAACTATTTTTGAGTGCGAAGCAGTAGATTTGGATTTACAAGACAATTGGTTCGTACCTTCTTCGTTGTGGGCAGAATGGCGCCGTCAGGTTGTAGACCGTTTGATGCAGGCACGTCGTGTCAACTTTCCGGTGCTTTATCGCAAGATACCGACCGAATTTACCAAAACCTTGCGAGTCAATCAGAAGAAGGAAGACAAACCGTTGCAAGGAGTTCAGCTTACTTATCTGGCCAATGTGATGAACAGTCGTGCCGAAGCCTTCTATACCTCTTTGGGGGCAGTAGTGAGTGAGCCGGCTTATGAGAAGAAAGAACCGAAAGATGCCGTATTGATGTTCTGTAAGCATTGCTTGCGTTTCAGTATGGGATGGTGTCCCAAGAATGGTGGTCGCCGTTCACCTTTTCGTGAGCCATACTATTTAGTGTCGGGCGATGGGCGTCGTTTCCGTTTGGAGTTTGATTGTAAGCAATGTCAAATGAAGGTCTATGCAGATGAGGCTCGTTAGGCAAACGGCAGCAAAGTTGCATGTGATATTGCTTCTTTTGGTGTCGGTATTGTTTTCATCCTGTTATCAGTCATCCGGTGATGCAGATTCTTGGCGTGCGTTTGAGAGTTCGGCTTATTCGCTCGACTTTATGAATCAGCATCATTATGGATTGAACTACAATTTCAAGGTCAGTGGAGACAGTCTGTGGATACAGTCCGGTCGTCCGATGCACACCGATTTCAAAGGAATGTATACCAACGATTCTGTTTATTTGCAGCAAGGAGATTTGTTGGTAGTGGCCGATTTGGCCATCATTCCCGAAGATACCGAAGACTCGATATGGGTAAAAGTAGCCCGTGACCAAAACACAATGGGTTGGGTTCACGAAAGCACTCTTCTGGGTCAAGTTGTTCCCAACGACTCTATTTCCGAATTTATCTATATATTCAGCAACAAACATTTGCTTTACTTTCTGTCGGCTTCTGTTGTTTTGTTTGGACTGTATTTGTTTCGTCGCATGCTTCGCAAGCGTTTTCGGATGGTGTTTTACAACGACATCGCAAGTTTTTATCCCACGGGTTTGTGTCTGGTCGTATCCCTTGGTGCCGTGTTATATGCCTTGATACAGTTGCATTGTCCCTCTTTATGGGTAGAATTTTATTTTCATCCCACGCTCAATCCTTTTGGTCAGCCCTTAATATTGGCCTGCTTTCTGGCTACTGTATGGTTGATGCTCATATTGTCCATAGCTGTATTAGACGATGTGTTGCGTCAGTTGCCCGTTTCAGATGCCGTATCCTATATGTTGGGATTATTGGGAGTGTGCATGCTTTGCTATCTGTTCTTTTCAGTAGCCACTTTGTATTATATAGGTATTCCGTTTTTTCTTATGTTTGTGGTATGGGCATTGCGTCATTACTACCGATACAGCTATTCCCGTTATATTTGTGGCAAGTGTGGAGCCAAGATTTCCAAGAAAGGCACTTGTCCGCGTTGTGGAGCCTGGAATGAATAAAGGCGGATAGAATCATTCAGATTCTGTCCGCCTCAATGTATCCGTTCATTACGGCATAGATTGTAAGTCCTGAAACCGACTTGATATTCAGTTTGTCCATGATTTTTTTTCTGTGTGAAATTACGGTTGTGATGCTGATGTTCAAGGCATCGGCCACTTCCTTGTTGGCCATTCCTTTGACAATGCAAACCAGCACCTCTATTTCGCGTGCCGTAAGTCCGTTCGGTTCGTTCCAGCTTTTGCTTTTTGTATTCTTGCAGGCCGTATGCATGTCAGCCGGAAGATGCAATCCGCCTGCATGGGCACTTTGTTGCAGTTTCAGCAATGCCCTGATCATGACATCTTCCTCCTGGCAGATATTCAGCGTATGAAAGTTGGCCATTTGCGGCATCGATATTCTTCCATAGGTCAAAACAATGGTTTTGTGTTTTCTTTCCACAAAAAAAGCACTGTGTTCCACCAGAATTTGTGATGAGATGAAATAATGGAAATACATGTCTGGGGTATCGCGTACAAACAAGTCGAACGTCTGAAAGGAACGTACCGTAGCTTGTGGCATCATTCTTTCGATAAGCGTTTGCAGTCCGATACAACTCAGTGTATTGGCATCGATAATGGCTATTTCAGGAAAGATATTCATTGTGTTGCATTATTATTTGTTCGTAGAAATCCATTGTTTTAATTCATGATACGAGGCCGGGTGCCTGTCGTCATATACGGCTAGAATTATGTTGTCGTCATTGGCAATGTAAAGCATGGGCACCCCGTTGTGGGCAAATCGGTTGTATACCATCCTGTCGGGTTGCGGTGCTACGGGCATAGAAAAACCGTTGTCTTTCCAATAGCCGATTACCTTGCTCGCCTTTTCTTCCCTCCCGATGCATATCAGTTGCCACAGTGAATCGTTTCGGCATTCTCGGTACACCTGCTCAACAATCGGCAGTTCCTTTTGGCAGTCTTTGCATTCCGTATGAAAGAAGGCAACCATCAACATTGGTGCGTTGCGTTGATTGCGTGCTACGACGGTAGAGTCTGTTGTCACAACCCTAAAGTCTGGCAGCGTGTCTCCTGCAAAGCATTTGCTTCCGTATGGAGCTGTTTCCATTGCTTCGCTGATACATGCTGTGAGCAAGACAGACAGTATTGCCGATAAGATATTAAACTTCTTCATGCCGATAGATTTTCGAGAGGCATCCCTATAAACAAAGAAAGAGGAAGTATCCGCCGATACGCCCTCAAGCAAACAAATTAATAAAATTCAATTTTAAGAATACCTTCTCAATATTTTTACAATACAAAGTTATTTGTTTTTAGGGCTTTAATCAAGATTTTACGTCTTTAATTCTATTTTTTTGAGTCTTTTTTGATATAAATCAAGGTAGAAACCGTAATTTTGTCGTTTCAATTACAGACATACTATTTTTGAACAATAAAAAAAACAGATGGAAGAAAGTAAAGAACTGATTTACGGATTGGAAGACCGTCCGCCTTTGAGAGATGCCTTGTTTGCTGCACTGCAGCATTTGTTGGCAATATTCGTAGCCATAATCACTCCCCCTCTGATCATTGCCGGGGCAATGGGACTGGATTTGGAAACAACCGGATTTTTAGTTTCCATGGCTTTGTTTGCCTCCGGTATTTCCACCTTCATTCAATGTCGGCGCATCGGTCCTGTCGGTACGGGACTTCTTTGTATTCAGGGCACCAGCTTTTCTTTTATCGGTCCGATAATTGCAGCCGGTTTGTCTGGTGGTTTGGCATCAGTTTTTGGAGCCTGTATGGCAGCTTCGGTTGTAGAGATGGCCATCAGCAGGGTATTGAAATACACACGAAAGATTATCACGCCGCTTGTTTCGGGCATTGTGGTCACACTCATCGGAATGAGTTTGATAAAAGTAGGCATCACAGCATGTGGTGGAGGTGCGGCAGCCCAGGCAAACGGAACTTTTGGTTCGTTGCAAAATATCGGATTGTCTGCATTGGTCTTGGTATTGATTGTTTGGTTCAATCGCAGTTCCAACCGCTATCTGCGCATGAGTTCCATCGTTATCGGTTTGTTGGTAGGTTATGTGGTAGCTTGGTTCCTGGGCATGGTGGACTTTTCCAGCGTTCAGAGCTATGGTGGCATCAACGTTCCCGTACCATTAAAATACGGACTTTCTTTCAGTTGGTCGGCGATTATCTCTTTAGGCCTTGTATATCTGATCACTGCAATTGAAGCCTACGGTGATATAACAGCCAACTCATTGATTTCGGGAGAGCCTGTAGAAGGCGAAAAGTTTGTGAAGCGAGCCTCCGGGGGAATTTTGGCAGATGGTTTCAATTCTTTTTTGGCAGGAATATTCAATTCATTTCCCAATTCCATATTTGCGCAAAACAACGGAATGATTCAGTTGACGGGTGTTGCCAGTCGTTATGTAGGGTATTACATTGCCGGATTCTTAATTCTGTTGGGTTTGTTCCCGGCAGTGGGCTTGGTTTTCTCGCTGATGCCCGAGCCTGTATTAGGAGGAGCCACCCTGCTGATGTTTGGAACAGTGGCAGCAGCAGGCATTCGCATCATTGCAGCTCAGAAAATAAACCGTAAGGCCACTTTGGTAATGGCTTTGAGTTTCTCGTTTGGTTTGAGTGTAGAACTTGTTCCCGAGATATTAATTCAGATGCCCGAATCCTTGCGTAGCATATTCTCTTCCGGTATCACCACCGGAGGTTTGACTGCAATATTGGCAAATGTGTTGATTCGCATCAAAGAATAATCCCTATAATTCGTATCTAACCACAACCACCCGGTTTTACACCATCAAATGTAAAATCGGGTGGTTGTGGTTTTTGAGTAAAATAATCTTGCCTAATCCCTTTTTGTCTATTCTGATTCTTGTTGATTCTTTCTAGTTCTGTCCCTGTGGTGAACTTGCTTTTTCCCATAATGGCACTCATTTCATCTTACCAGTCAAATGCCACCACCAATTTCAAGAACGCTTCTAATGATATTTTCCCTTTGGTTTTAAAACGTTCGAGTGTCAGCTCCGGTATGCCTGTTTGTTCTGAGAGACTGCGCCGGCTCATACCTTTGTCCAATCTGCGTCTACGACAGTTTGTAGCCAACTTTTTTTGCCAATCGTTCCGGTGTCTTATCAAAGATATCAAAACTATATTCCATAGTATATTATGTTACTAAAGTTTCCCACCCCCAATAAAGAGGGTGGGAAGTAACAGTAATTGTACCATAAGGAATTGGATGTTTACAATCTTTATAGATGTTTAATTCATATAGATTTGTTTGGGTGTAGTTATTGGTGTATTGTTATTTTAAAAAAGATAAATTCTCATATTATAGAGTTAGTTTTTGTGCAATAATTACTTTGTATTGCATAAAATAGCATGTTTTTTGTGCAGTACGCTTTGTAAATTGAAGAAAAACCAGTAGTATTGCATATAAAGAACAAGATATAAGATGAAAACAATCATTCTAAATCAGCGTAAAGAACGTGATGAA
>Oklahoma_p2__coassemble_1782_pt1 | contig 11969 bp, 8 predicted proteins | sample Oklahoma_p2__metabat2_low_PE_029 | metagenome-assembled genome bin Oklahoma_p2 | reverse complement strand
CGATAATCCCAAAGAGACCCGCAAAGAAGTAAACTATCGCTATGTGAAATACACACAAAACATGAACGTTTCTTTTTCTGAGAGATATCCGATTTTAGTATATTATATAAGTATGGACAGTCTCGTTACCAAGAAAGCAGTTTTTTGTGATACCGACTTCGGGAAACTGAATTTAGTAACCAATGCACAAGGCAAATTAATATCGATGGCTTGCGAAACGAAGATGAACGAAACAAGCTTCAAGGAACTGATAAAGACTGTTAGACATAAATTAGGCAAACCTGTCCTGAAGAAAGCAGAAACAGGTAAAGACGAACTTAAAAAGATTCTGATAAACCTGATGGTATCAAAGGGCAAGAACATACCCGTGTATCTTTGGAAACTGGATGACGAATATATCGGACTGTTCATGGAAGGCGAGGACACCGTAAAGCTCTTCCGGGCAAAAAAAGAATTTGAAGATTTACTCATCAAAGTAAATGCTCCTTACATTGAGGCAACAATAGAGTTGCAAAAATGGAAGAAGAAAATATTCAAGAGATAAGAGACAGGCTATAATAAGCTAATCTTAAATCAAAAGACAGTGTCCCTGTAAGCAGAATACAGATTGATAGGAAGGCTGAATTAAACGGGCATATTACAGATGAAAACCTAAAATGGCAAAAGACCGCAGCCTACGTCAGTATTTTACTGATAACATAGTTGTCGATGGAGCAGTTTTGGGTAGAGGAATGCACATTGATGATTTTCTGAGAAGAACAAGCCTAAAATTCGATAACAATCCGTTCCCTCTGCTTTATTACTGTGACTTGTATGACTGGGACTACACCAAAGCACCTATACACCGCAGAGAAGAATATTATACCTAATAGAATCAGGATGTCTGAAAATGACAATGATATTGAAAACTTTGATATTGCCATTAACTCTCGAGGTTCTAGTGACCCATCGTACGAGGGTTCTGAATAAAAAGTCTGTAAATGTAGAAAAATAATGTAGAACTATAAATCAAAATAAGATGACGTTCAAAACATTTATCATAATGGGGCTATTAAGCGTGTCTGCATTGGGAAACTGCCAAACGAACGACAATTCCAATGTAACGGAACTTACCGGGGAACAGAAAGATAAACTGAAGGAATTGTATAGGATATATCAATATTTCTTCATGAAGCCTGGCATTCTGGAGAATGCCATTGTAACAGAAAGAACCGAACCGTTACCGTGGACAGAAACCGTAGAAGCCATTGATTATAGTCATGTAAAGGAATGGTTAAGTCGTGCCAAATTGGAAGTTGACGAAGTTTATACAAGGAAGGAGTTGCTGTTATCGTTACACGGAAAATTTATTTCAGAAGAAAATCAGGGAGAAAGCTATGAAAGACCGCCTATTCCGCCTTCAGAGAATCCTTGTGAAATAAAAATCGGTCCAATCAAGACGCTTGGAAATATGAGAATCAATCTCATATCCCATTTGTTAAATACAGACGGAAATACCCTGAATCTGTTAGACTTCTCCAGACTGGATATTTCCGATGCAAAAAATGAACTTGCTCTACTGTTTTTGCCTGTCGGTTATGCAGACTCCGCTAATTTCAAGGGAGGTTTCATTGAAGTAGAACTTCTTTATCCTCCACGTTGGAAATATACCCGCATCTCACTTTTATCCCAAGACGAAGGAAAAGAATATGAATTTGACGGCGTAAGGTTTAAAGTACTCAAATCAGTCCCCGGAGATGTGATACTCGAATGTGACAAGAAGGATTCCGTAGTGATGAGTAAAATGGAAATCATTCCTATAAAGGGACAAAATCCTATGAATAGATTTGGAGGAAGCATATATGGTGGCAGGGAAATCTTGCAATACTACAAAAAACCGGAAATGGGATTCGGAGAATGGTGTCTTACTTATTTAAACGAAAATTACAGATCGCTCGGGCTACCTCCGGAAGCTTTGAAATTGGCTACAAAAATACACTACCAGCCTACGAAAGAAGAACTTAAGCATTTTCATGAAACAAATGGAGAAATATTAGCCATGCTGCTAGTTGATAATTTAATGGAAATCAGTTCTAAAACTTATAAAGAATTTCACATGAAATGGGTTAAAAAAGGATATGAAGCGATGCTGGAGTTTAAAGGTGACTATTACAAGGCAATGGGATGTTTTCGTGCCCGCTATGGAAATGACAGCGAAGCGAACACCTGTTTTCTGCATGGTGCATATATAGGTGATTCGTATGTGACGGCAAGGTTGAGACCAGACTGGAAAATCATAAACCGACGTACCATAGAACTATTGGATAAATACAGTTCTAATAATACTGATTCATTGCGTTATAAGGAGTACGAACATTTAGAAAAATATATCAGACCAATCGTCGCACGAAGAGAGGTTCTGACCTTTCTTACAGACGAAGACATAAGATATCTTTTAAAAGAAATGGTGAAAGACGAAGACCCAAAAAGGTATTACTGGTTTAAGACAAACATGGATGCTGATGCCATGTACATCTACAAGCCGGATGAAAGTGCCGATCAACCGCTTCTTAAAATGCGTTACCAACTGAGAGGAGACAAACCAGAGGTGTTGTTTCCCTGATAATCATTTTGCTAGCAGAAATACTTAAATGAAAGAAAATTCTACATTGCATTGGTATGTATTTTGCTTTATTTATGTATCTTGATGTTGTCTCACAAAGTGTGTCTGCAAAGCATTAAAATTCTAATGTCAGTACCTGAGTTTGTATTTTAGTAGTGTCTAATAATTAAATGTACGAATAATGTACTTTACCAACGTACAAAATTCTGAGTCTGTACATAAGTACCCTGCTTGTCTAATGTCATAAAAAGGGTATGAAACTTTTATTAGAAAAAAGAAATCAGCAACTGGAATTATTCTGTCGATAAAAAGAAAGCATAACTCTAGTTGCTGATTATATATAGTTTATTTATCTTCTATCCAAAAGAACAACATTTTCTACATGTTGTGTATGAGGGAACATGTCAACAGGACGAATAGCTGTTACTTTATACTTCTCGTTAAGTAGGCTTAAGTCACGTGCTTGAGTTGCAGGGTTACAACTAACATACACGATACGTTTAGGCTCAGCAAATAAGATTGTATCTATTACATCCTGATGCATACCTGCTCTTGGTGGATCTGTAATAATTACATCCGGTTGTCCGTGCGACTCAATGAATTCCTTGTTCAGTATGTCTTTCATGTCACCGGCATAGAATAGGGTATTGTCAATGCCGTTAATACTTGAATTAACTTTAGCATCTTCAATAGCTTCGGGAACATATTCTATACCTATTACTTTGCGTGCGCTACGAGCCACAAAGTTGGCAATTGTTCCTGTTCCGGTATATAAGTCGTAGACTAATTCACTTCCTGTAAGCTGAGCAAAATCACGGGCTACTTTATAAAGTTCGTATGCCTGTTCTGTATTTGTCTGATAGAAACTTTTAGGACCCACTTTGAATTTTAGTCCTTCCATTTCCAAATAGATAAAATCATTTCCTTTGAACGTGACCACGTCCAAGTCTCCGATTGTATCATTGAATTTCTGGTTGTTCACATAGAGCAACGAAGTAACTTCGGGAAACTGTTCTCCGATAAATTGCATTACTTGCAAGGCTTGCTGCTGTTCGTCGTCATTAGTAATGCAGAACTGCATCAATACCATCAGTTCGTTTGTATTGGAGTTGCGAATCATCATATTGCGCAGTAATCCCTCATGGTTGCGTTGGTCATGGAAAGAGAACCCCTTCTCGTTGCAGAAGTCTCTGACAGCGTTACGAATTCGGTTGTTAATGTCGTCCATGAGCCAACATTTGTTGATGGGAAGAATCTTGTCAAATGATCCAGTTGTATGAAAGCCGACGGCATTGTTGTTGTCGTAGCTTGTTTGTTCTTCAATTTCTTTGGCCGTGAACCATCGTTTGTTTGAAAAGCCGAATTCTAGTTTGTTACGATAACAAGTCGTGTGGATGGAACCTAAAATAGGTAACATTTCCGGCAATTCAATTTTACCGATTCGAGTCAGATTGTCCCAAACCTGTTGCTGTTTGTACTTAATTTGTTCTTCATAAGGAAGACATTGCCATTTACATCCACCACACACACCATAGTGTTCGCAGAAAGGGACAGCACGTTTTTCTGAGTAATGATGAAACTTAATAGCTTCAGCTTCACAATACCTGTTCTTTTTTTTCTTAATCTTTAAGTCTACTACATCACCTGGGACTACGTAGGGTACAAAAATAACCATGTCGTTTACCTTTGCCAAAGCTTTTCCTTCGGCTGCTACATCAGTGATAGTGACTTGTTCTAATATTGGTAGTTCTTTTCTCTTGCGAGCCATAATAAATTTAAATTAGTTCTTGCTGTGATTGTAAATAATGAAGCTGTAAAACAGCCGTATTGTTACTTGAAATTTTATTCTTGATAAAGATAACGTTTGATGCTTTTTTTTGCAGTTTTTTCAAATTCTTCGTTTCTGAATACGATTTTGGTAATTTGTGCATATGCCGGAAGTTCTTTATTTAAGTCCGTTCTGCTTTTGTCTAAAATACTCATCAGTTGTCTTTCGTTGTATCCATTTGCCAAAGCCGCATTTAAATCCGGGTAAATCAGAGCAATCAATTTTCCATGACTCATAATTACGAGAGACTCATTGATATAAGGCATGTTATTCAATTTAGATTCAATTTCTTCCGGATAAATATTTTGCCCGTTTGTGCTGAGCAACAAGTTTTTGCATCTTCCTTTGATAAAGACATCTCCTTTTGGTGAAATTATAGCCATGTCTCCCGTATGCAACCAACCGTCTGAATCGATGATTGATTTTGTAGCCTCTTCGTTTTTGTAGTATCCCAACATGAGATTCTCGCCTTTGCAGATGAGTTCTCCCGGAATAGAATGAGGATCAGAACTCAGTACCTTGGCTTCCATTCGGTCGGCCACTTTGCCGCAAGAAGTATATGCTGTGTCTTTCCAGGGACTGTGGCAGATGATAGGGCCGCATTCTGTCATTCCATAAGCGATGGAATAGGGGAATTTGATTTTTCTAATAAAAGATTCTACCTCTGAATTGAAAGGGGCTCCACCAATAATCACTTCCGAAACATTGTCGCCAAAAAGACGCAGACTTTCATTGCGTGCTCTTTCTTTGACGAAGTCACTTAATATAGGAAGTTTAAGAAGTAGTTTTCCCAACTTGTTGTCTACTTGTGGCAATATTTCCTGTTTGAACAATTTTTCAATTACGAGTGGTACGCAACAAATTAGTCTTGGGCGTATAGCAGCAACTGTTGTCTTGATAATCTTTGGGGATGGCATACGCGTTAGGAAAAATAAATGAGCACCTGCGCTAATGCCATAGAGAAAATCAAAAACTAAACCGAATACATGTCCTAATGGAAGCATGGAAACTATATTATCGCCGGCCTTGATGCCTATGGTGTCATGGCAAAATTTTATGTTAGACAAAATACTGCGGCATGGAAGCATTACGCCTTTTGAGAAACCGGTCGTTCCTGACGTGTAATTTATAATGACTAACTGCTCAGGTGTATCTTCCTCTTGATACTGTATCATTTCTGGAATGAAACAGTTGGGAAATTTTTGCCCGAAAAGTTCATTCAAATGCTCTCTAGCAAAAATCAACTTGTCAGAGCGAGAGGTTAATAAACTAAAATCGTTTATGCAAATAACCCCTTCCAAGTGTGGCATTTCTTCTTCATTTAGGTTCTCCCATACATAGTCTCCTGTGAACAACAGGCGGGCCTCAGAATGATTCACGATATTATGAATGTTATCGGGCTTGAATTCATGTAATATGGGTACTATTACGGCGCCGTAGCTGATTGTTGCCAGAAACGTAACACACCAATTGCTACAATTTCTGCCGCAGAGAGCAACTTTATCACCTCGTTGTATGCCAGCATTTTCCATCAAGATGTGTAGCTTTTCGATTTTTCGTGCCACATCTTTATATTGCAGTGTTTCGCCATTGAAATCTGTGAGTGCTTTCTGATCCCAATTTTGTTTTATGCTGTTCTCAAAAAGTTTAACCAATCCTCTATTCATATAAAACCGTTTTCTATTAAATTAGAATGTATCTGCAAAAATACGAATAAAACTTTTATTTAATCTATTTTTTGATGATTAAAACGAATTTATTATACTTTATAAGTCAATTTTGCTACATCAATAATCATGAGAACGGTGTCTGGTAACCCTTTTGGCATTATTAAAGAGGATAAAAATGTGTTTTAGAGCCTCGGATAAGAGAAAAATGAGTATTTTTGCAGCGAAATAATAAAATAACAGATAAAAATGGCTGGATATTTAGTAGAAGATGTCCGTAAGGTGACAACTCACAGATTGACCGAGATGAAGGGTCAGGGTAAAAAGATTGCAATGCTTACTGCTTATGACTACACTATGGCACAGATAGTTGATGGGGCTGGTGTGGACGTGATTTTAGTAGGTGATTCGGCTTCTAATGTTATGGCGGGTAATACGACTACGCTTCCGATTACACTGGATCAGATGATTTATCATGCAACCTCAGTAATGCGTGGGGCAAAGCGCGCGCTCGTTGTGTGTGACATGCCTTTTGGTACCTATCAGGTGAATCCAACAGAAGGTGTGATTAATGCGGTACGCATTATGAAAGAAAGCGGATGCGATGCGTTGAAGCTAGAAGGAGGTGCTGAAATAATTGATACCGTCAAGGCTATTTTGGCTGCTGGTATCCCCATTATGGGTCATTTGGGATTGACTCCGCAGAGCATCAATAAGTTTGGAACTTATGCTGTGCGTGCAAAAGAAGAAGCTGAGGCAGAAAAATTGATTCAAGATGCCCATCTTTTGGAAGAGGCGGGATGTTTTGCTTTGGTCTTGGAAAAAATTCCGGCAGCATTGGCTGCGCGTGTGGCAAAGGAACTGACCATTCCGGTAATTGGAATTGGAGCAGGAGGCGACGTGGATGGACAAGTGTTGGTTGTTAATGATATGTTGGGTATGAACCAAGGCTTTTCGCCAAAATTCTTGCGCCGTTATGCCGACTTGCATACCGCCATGACCGATGCTATAGGTCAATATGTTACAGATGTCAAGGACTGTGACTTCCCGAATATTAACGAACAATATTAAATTGTGGCAGACTTACAGAATAAGACGACGTTGTGGCAATATTCGTTTGTGCGCATTCTCATAATTAATATTCTAACTAGTATGGCAATGTATAGCCTGCTTTTGATAGACCAGTGGATACTGGGACGCTATTTCCAGGAAAACTTGTCAGTTGCAGGTGCTGTGGTTTCAGTTTTTGGGATGGGCATATTTTTTTATGGTCCCGTTGCCAATTATTGGTTAGATTGTTATAGTCGTAAGTCGGTAGTATTGTGGGCATTGTTTTTTATGCTCCTTTTCACGGTCATTACGCTGTATCGTTTGCCTGAGTGGATGTATATTGTGGCACGTTTTATGCAAGGATCATCCTATGGACTTTTCCAAATAGCCCTGGGGTCTACTTTGCTGATTGATTTGACGAATACCAAAAAGCGAACAGAAGCTGCTCATTGGTATTATTGGTTCTCAAGGTTTGCTTTAGCTTTGGGCCCCTTGAGTGCTTTGGCGTTTGTCAAGATCTTTAGTTGGAACCATTCGATATGGCTCCCGGCAGGTATGATTTTTATTGCATGGCTAATTATGCTACGTTTGCATGTTCCTTTTCGAGCTCCTTTGGAGCCGCGTCGTTTTTCATGTGACCGTTTTTTGATGTTGCGGGCAAAAATTTTGTTTTTTACACTGATGCCATTGAGTTTTCTTTTTGGTTTGTTTATACCTCGCAATTACACTATGACCTTTTATGTTTTGATGTTTGTTGGTTTTGTGTTAGCTCAAGCGGTTCACTACATTTTTTTTCGAAAACGTGACAGTCGATTGCTTATGTTATTGGGGTATGCTTCGGTGACACTCGTATTTGTGCTTCAGCTGCTGCCTTATTCATCGGTCTTGTCTGCGAATTGGATGACTCCCTGTTTCGGTGTTTTATTAGGAGCTGGAGGGGGAATGCTTACAAGCCGATACCTTATCTATTTTATGCGTGTAGCAGAACATTGCGAACGAGGAACAGCACAAAGTTCCTATATGTTAGGGTGGGAGAGTGGTTTGTGTCTTGGCTTTTTATGCAGTTCACTTTTGCTTCCATTAGAAGAGAAAATGATTTTTCTTATTGGACTTGGGATTGTTTTATTGCTTTCAGTATATTATTTTACTAAAGTACACAAGTGGTTCCTGACTAATAGCCGTAAAGGTATGTAAGTCATAATGTACATGACAGTTTTGTTTTTCTGATATGTGAAATCCCTTGATTTTGTTTTCAGATTCTCAATAAAATGATTATTTTTGCGGCAATTTGAATAAATTGATTGAAAAGTTTAAATAAAAACAGATATATGGCGAAGAATTTTACGGAACGCACGAATTTGAACCTCTCTGAGGTAAATAAAGAAGTGCTTCAACAGTGGGATGTAGATGACGTGTTTCACAAAAGTATGACCGAACGCGAAGGCTGTCCGTCTTTTATTTTTTTTGAGGGTCCTCCTTCTGCAAATGGTCATCCGGGAATACATCATGTATTGGCCCGCTCTATTAAAGATACATTCTGCCGCTTCAAAACAATGAAGGGATTTCAAGTGAAGCGTAAAGCCGGATGGGATACTCATGGATTGCCCGTTGAACTGGGCGTTGAGAAAGAATTGGGAATAACCAAGGAAGATATAGGCAAGTCAATTTCTATTGAAGAGTATAATCGTAAATGTCGTACAAATGTAATGATGTATACGCAGGAGTGGACAGACTTGAGTCATAAGATGGGATATTGGGTTGATATGGAACACCCATATATCACTTACGATAACAAGTATATCGAAACCTTGTGGTGGTTGCTGAAGCAGTTGTATGCCAAGAATTTATTGTATAAAGGTTATACCATTCAACCTTACTCTCCTGCTGCAGGAACAGGGTTGAGTTCGCATGAATTGAATCAGCCGGGTTGTTATCGTGACGTGAAGGATACAACCGTAACAGCTCAGTTCAAGATGGTTGACCCGAAACCGGAAATGTCTGAGTGGGGTACTCCTTATTTTATAGCATGGACCACTACACCATGGACTCTTTCTTCGAATACGGCACTTTGTGTAGGTCCGAAGATTGAATATGTATGTATCCGTACTTATAATATGTACACAGCAGAGCCGGTAACAGTTGTTATGGCTAAAGCACGTGTTGCTGCTTATTTTAATCCGCAAGGAGAAGGAGCGGATTTGTCTGCATACAAACCAGGAGACAAAGTGATTCCTTACCAGATTGTTGCTGAATATACTGGAGCGGATTTGGTAGGTATGCGTTATGAGCAGCTTTTACCATGGGTTACACCAGAAGGAGATGCCTTCCGTGTTATTCCTGGTGACTATGTTACTACTGAAGACGGAACTGGAATTGTTCATATTGCTCCTACTTTTGGTGCAGACGATGCTTTGGTGGCAAAAGCTGCCGGTATCGCACCCATGCAATTAATCAACAAGAAAGGCGAAGCACGTCCGATGGTTGACCTCACCGGTAAATTCTATCTGATTGAAGAATTGGACGATGAGTTTGTTAAGAATCATGTTAATGTAGATGAGTATAAAAAGTGGGAGGGATGTTTCGTAAAAAATGCCTACGATGATAAAAAGTCAGAGAAGGATGAAACCTTGGATGTTACCATCTGCATGGATATGAAGGTGAGCAACAAGGCTTTCAAGATAGAGAAGCATGTCCACAATTATCCTCATTGCTGGCGTACTGACAAGCCTATCCTTTATTACCCGCTGGATAGCTGGTTCATTAAGAGTACGGCTGTTAAAGAGCGCATGATAGAGCTGAACAAAACAATTCTTTGGAAACCGGAATCAACCGGTACAGGACGTTTTGGTAAATGGTTGGAGAACTTGAACGATTGGAATTTAAGTCGTAGCCGCTATTGGGGTACTCCATTGCCAATTTGGCGTTCAGAGGATGGTGAAGAAATCTGTGTAGGTTCTGTCGAAGAACTTTATCAAGAAATTGAAAAGGCGGTTGCTGCTGGTGTTATGACTTCTAATCCTTTGAAAGAGAAAGGATTTGTGCCAGGAAATTATGCTCAGGAAAATTATGATAAGATAGACTTGCACCGTCCTTTTGTGGATGATGTTGTTTTGGTGAGCCCTAGTGGAAAACCGATGAAGCGTGAATTGGATTTGATTGATGTTTGGTTTGATTCTGGTGCTATGCCTTATGCTCAGATTCATTATCCGTTCGAAAACAAAGAACAGTTTGATGCGCGCGAGGTATATCCGGCAGACTTTATTGCTGAAGGTGTTGATCAAACCCGCGGATGGTTCTTTACACTGCACGCAATCGCTACCATGGTGTTTGATACGGTTGCATTTAAGGCCGTGATTTCAAATGGCTTGGTATTGGATAAAAATGGAAACAAGATGTCTAAGCGATTGGGCAATGCCGTAGATCCGTTTGAGTCAATTGAGAAGTATGGATCCGATGCCGTACGTTGGTATATGATTACCAACTCATCACCATGGGATAATCTGAAGTTTGACGAAGCGGGTGTACAGGAAGTGAGTCGTACTTTCTTTGGAAAACTGTTCCAAACATATTCTTTCCTTACAATGTATGCCAATGTTGATGGTTGGTGTTACGAAGAAGAGGAAATTCCTATGAACGAGCGTCCGGAAATTGACCGTTGGATTCTGTCGGAGTTAAATACTCTTGTAAAGAATGTTGATGCTTGCTACAATGATTACGAGCCGACAAAAGCAGGACGTTTGATTCAGGACTTTATGATTGACAATGTAAGTAACTGGTTCGTGCGTCTGAGTCGCAAACGTTTTTGGGGAAATGCGATGAGTACAGACAAACTTTCAGCTTACCAAACATTGTACACATGCTTGGAAACTGTTGCCAAATTAATGGCTCCGATAGCACCTTATTATGCAGATCGTTTGTTTACTGATTTAACTTCAGCTACAGGACGCAATGCAGAAGGCGTGAGTGTGCATTTGACCACTTTCCCTGTTTGTGATGAAAGTAAGGTGGACAGCGTATTAGAGCAACGCATGGAGTTGGCGCAGAAAATTACTTCTATGGTCTTGTCTTTGCGTAAAAAAGAAAAAATCATTGTAAGACAGCCTTTGCAGTGTATTGCTATACCAGTTACAGATGTACAACAGAAGGAGAATATTGAAGCTGTTAAGCAACTTATTTTGGATGAAATCAATGTCAAGGAGTTGCAATTTGTAGATGGTAATGGCATGCTTGTCAAGAAAGTTAAGTGTAACTTCCGTACCATGGGTAAAAAATATGGCAAGTTGATGAAGTCTGTTGCCGCACTGGTTGATGCCATGACTCAAGAGCAGATTGCTGCATTGGAAACAGACGGACAGATTGCTTTGGCTTTGCCTGAAGGAGATTCCGTAAACGTTAGCTTAGAGGATGTAGAAATATTCAGTGAGGATATTCCTGGCTGGACTGTTGCGAACGAAGGTAGCATTACGGTAGCATTGGATATTACTATCTCTGAAGAACTGATGCAAGAAGGTGTGGCACGTGAAATCATCAAGGCAATCCAAACTGAACGTAAGGAAAGTGGACTGGAAATAACAGACCGTATTCGAGTTCGGTTGTCCCAGTCTGATTTGACTGCTGACGTGGTGCGTAAGTTTGGTGAGTATATTAGTGCTCAAGTATTGGCAAATGATATTGAATTGGTAAATTCTTTGGATAAAGCCATAGAAGTTTCACTTGAAAAAGAAACTGTTCTGGTGGCAATTGAGAAAGCATAAATAAAAAGGCGTGTCCAGATAGCTCATCCGGACACGCCATTCAATATTCTTACTTTTATTAATCATTA
>Oklahoma_p2__coassemble_1227_pt1 | contig 16436 bp, 18 predicted proteins | sample Oklahoma_p2__metabat2_low_PE_029 | metagenome-assembled genome bin Oklahoma_p2 | reverse complement strand
ATCTGTCTATGTAAATCTTTCAAAGAACTCTTTCTTCTTGTTTCGCTCAGAGAACTGCACCGCTCGTCGTGAGCAGCGTTTGTTTCTCGTTTGCGATTGCAAAGGTAGACACTTTTTCTATAACCACCAAATATTTTCGAGAAAAATTTCAAGAGGAAATCTTTGCAAAGATACGGAAAAAGTACAAACCTACCAAATAATATGCTGAACAACATAGTTTTAACACATTCGAAACTTCTGCGAAAAAAATCGTTTTTTTTGCAGAGATCTCCTATTCTTCTCTTGTTAAATCAAAGCAACCTTAATGACTCCATCCAATTTTTCTTCAAAAACCCGATATGCCTTTTCTATATCCGACAAAGGAAAACGATGTGTAATCAAAGGAGTAGTATCTATTTCACCGCAAGATATGAGACGAAGAATCTCTTCACAGTCACATCCATCTACACCTCCTGTTTTAAACACCAAGTTTTTGCCGTACATCACGGGCAAAGGTAGTTGCTGCGTTTCATTATATAAAGCCACGACTGTCACGATTGCATTTGGACGCGCACAACGCCATGCCAACTGAAAAGTATCTGAAGCCCCTGCTACTTCCAAAACCCTGTCAGCCCCTCCATGATCACTGTGTTGCAAAACAAAATCAAGGCATTCGTCAGGAGTTGTAAGCAACACATCAGGATAATGCTCGGCTATGAACCCTCTTCTTGCTTCAGAAGGTTCACAAACAATGATTCTTTTGGGCTGATGCAGCATGGCACAAATCAGAGAACAAATTCCCGTAGGTCCGGCACCTAATATTAAAACCGTATCATCTTTAGTAATTTCAGAAATACGAGCTGCCCAAAAACCTGTGGCCAGCACGTCGCCAACAAACAAAGCTTGTTCGTCTGTAACATTATCTGGAATCCGGTTTAATCCCTGATCAGCCAAAGGCACACGCACATATTGTGTCTGTCCTCCGTCTATGCGACACCCCAAAGCCCAACCTCCATGCAAAGAAGTGCAATTATTTACGTAGCCATGCTGACAAAAGAAACACTTTCCGCAGTAAGTTTCAACATTCACTGTAACCCTATCTCCCGGTTTTACACGAACAACAGAAGAACCTACCTGTTCAACTACTCCTACCATTTCATGTCCCAAGGTTACTCCAGGCACAGCACGCGGCACACTACCATGTTTAATATGCAAATCACTCGAGCAAATACTACTCATCGTGACGCGAACAATTGCATCTGTTTCTTCTACTATTTGCGGTTTGGGTTTATCAACCCAGGCCAATTGACCTTTACCAATATAAGTATATGCTTTCATATTACAGAACTAAAGAAATATCTATTTAACTTATTAATGACATATAATCCTCTCTAATATTGTCTGGTTTTACCTTATAGTAATATAGAGGAAACCCTATTTCACACATACAAATACTCTGATTTTTGCTAGTAAGCCACATAATCCTACCCCACTTCTAAACGAGTTTTTTAAACTGCTCGTTTTTTACATCAGGAAAAAGATGGCATAAATGCTTTAATATTTTAAGATAAGATTGTTCCGGTGTACGCATGCCGACGGTTTCATCCAATGGAAAGAGTTCTGGATACATTGCTTCGGGTGTACAATATCTCGCAATACCCCATCCGTATGGTTCTCCTTTTTTGGAAATGAGATACTCAAAATCTGCAATACAAACATAGCCCTGCATTTGCAGATGTGCGATGAGCGCGTCAAAATTCATGCTGTTAGATTTTTGAACAATCGGCTGTGTTGGATTTTCGGGACAGAACGATTTTCTTTTCCTGCTAAGAGAGAATCCACTGGCTGTTTTCAAATGCTTGGACAACATGGATTCATTCTCCACCAATATACGATAGATGCGAAGTTCGTCCTCAGGAAGCTCATAAAGAGGTGCCCGGGAACGACGCCAGTTTAAAAAATCGGGTAGCCACTCCAAACTTACAAATCCAGCCTTACCTTTAAAGAACTTTCCGTAGGCCGCATTCCCTTGTACAATGATAGGACCTTTCCATTTCCAGGGTCCCTGGTCAAAATCATCGCCAAACAACAGATCGGGAGGTGTCATTTCTTCGATAGAGAAACCTGAAACCGTATTTTTAAAGAACGGCAGAAAACCCCATTCTCGGATAAGCTCTTCAACCTGTTTTTGATGCTCTATAACGATACCGAATCGATCCATATTCTGCAAAAACTTAAAAAAAACATTTCAGAAGCAACAAACTACCCGGAAAAGGCAAAATGTTGCAACACAGTCATACAGAGTATGACAAATTATACTATCGTTGGAATTATTCTCAAAGATACAAAAAACGATTTTAAAAAAGAACAAATTTCATGGAAAAGAAACTTAGAACGGAGCATATTATACATGAAAAGTTGTATATTTGAACTTAAACAGAAAGCTATATAAACGAGAAACAGAAAAACAAAAAACTATATGAAAGCCAAAAACTTATTATTTCCACATAAAGCCGTTCAGAAGAACCATTCCCTATTACTTTTAGCATTGCGTTTGTTTTTTGGTTCTCTTTTCATGATGCATGGTTATGAAAAGTACATCAATTATGCCACGCTGCGCTCCACATTTCCCGACCCATTAAGCATAGGAAGTGAATACTCACTTATTTTAGCCATTTTTGGCGAACTGATTTGTCCGTTGGCGTTCATTTTTGGATTTTTGTACCGTTTGGGACTCATACCCATGATAACGACCATGAGCATTGCATTCTTCTTGACTCATCACGGCAGCATAAAATCAGGCGAGTCAGCCCTTGTCTACTTGATAATATTCATTCTGGCATTTCTTTCCGGACCGGGAAAATACTCTTTTGATTATTTAATAGGGAAAAAAAGCAAAAGTCACCGATAAAGATTCCTCCAAAGAATCTCAAACTAAAGAACACAACAAACCGAGCGCAAAACCCAGCTCGGTAGCACTGCTGTTTTTCAGACTATTTAAACTTCAAACAGACTACTAATACAAATGAATACTACGGTATATCAACTTTTGCTATTAAGTGTAGGTGCCAGCTTTGTACAGCGCACCACTGGTTTTGGTTTTGGCATATTCATCATGACGATGCTTCCTACACTAATGCCATCGTTTGGCGAGGCCACCACCCTGTCGGGAGCATTAGCCATGACCACATCCTGTATCATCGTTTTGCAAAAACGGAAATTCATCTCCTGGGAACGGCTGTTGCCCATATTGGGCGCCTTTGTGGTTGTATCCGTATGCTCCATTTTTATGCTGCGGCGCATGGAATATAAGATACTGAACATCATGCTGGGCATCACGCTCATCAGCGTCAGCATCTACTTTGCGTTTTTCAGTAAGCGAATCAAGATTAAAACAACCCTACCCACCCAGCTGACAGCAGGTGCCGTAAGCGGTCTGATGGGAGGCTTTTTCGGGATGCAGGGACCGCCGGCTGTGCTCTATTTTGTCAATTCCGAACCGGACAAGAACCACTATATTGCCATGACCCAGACCTACTTTTTGCTGGGCAATCTCATCATGACCATCACCCGGGCATACAACGGTTACTTTACCCAAGCAGTTGGTCACGGCTACTTGTCGGGTTTGGCAGGAATATTCGTCGGCAACCTGATAGGAACCTACGTGTTCAACCGTCTGAGCGGTCCATTATTGCGCTATTTGGTATATTTATATATAGCCATCAGTGGCACCCTGTTTTTGATTGAAAACATATAATAAAGCAGAAACACCTTGCCTTACATGAGGAATCAGAGCCTCAATATACAAAACAGCAAAATGTCAGAAACTTACATTTTGCATATTATACCATACTGAGAATTGCGTATTTGCATCTCTTACATCAGAAGAAGACAAACACGCAATTCTCAGTGTTAAAATAACAATGTATATATTTGATATACAAAGAGCTACCCCTATTTTTCAGGTTTTTCCAAGCCACTCATCCAGGAATGAAACACCTCTTAAAAAGTAAAGTTCTCTTACTTTGTAAGGATATTATCAGAAGAAATAAGCAAAAATACCCTTCTTTGAAATCTATCCATGAGATAAAAAGATTTTCACCATGAGATAAAAAAATTCTTCTCATGATATAAATCAAAACATCTCTTGGGATTTTCTTCTGAATATGCACTAAATACTGCTTTTTATGCAGCATTTAGTGCATAAATATACAATACTTAACCCCGGATGGAGCATTTTGCAGTCGGAACCCGTTCATAAAAATGACAAAAAGCATACAAACAGTAAGCAGAACACACAAATAAGCTATCAAAATGACAACAGCAAAAAACATTCAGATGAGCAGCATGATTCTGCCTGCTTCCTTGGTGAACATATGCGGAAAGCGACATACCACGGCATAAACCTGCTGACTCGTCACCGGTTTTCCGTCTCTGCGGCCATGCAAACGTCCCCGGTTAATACTCGCAGCAATCTGATCAGTGGTCATACCTCCATTATGAGTAGCTATGACATATACTATTGCTTCTTCCAACTTCATGAGCGTACGATTTTATGGTTTATTCTTTTAATAAGCGATACATCAGCCTCATCCACCAACTTAGCCGAGCAATCCCTTCATAGCAACATACTTCCAAAGAGGAGCTGCCATCAGAGCCTGGTGAAATTCATCATTTCGAAGCATGCGTACCACCTCCTGTTCATCCAAAAGCACCACCTGAATATCCTCTGAATTTTCGAGATGCTGTGTAGATAACCGCTCCACTCCGAATGCCAAATAAGTATAGCTCGTATTGGTGCAAGCACCGGCATTCGGGCTGACGGTCATAAAATGCTGCCATTTTCCGCCTCCAAAGCCAGTTTCCTCATAAAGTTCCCGTTTGGCCGCTTCCATCGGATCTTCGCCTTTTTCTACACATCCGGCAGGAATTTCGAATGCAGTGAGACGCTGTGCATGACGATATTGACGCTCCATCAAAAATTTTCCATCCTTAGTGATTGCTATAACATTACAGAAATCCGGATATTCCAATACATAGAAATCATGGATTTCGGCTCCCGTAGGCAATTTCACATGATCGCGACGAGCTGTAAGCCAAGGTTTCCGATACAAATATTCAGATTTTACCACCTCCCACGACATATCATTCTGTGCATCCTCTGCCAGCAACAGGCTCAAGTCCCGTTCAAACTGTTGCGCATTCTCGAAAACGATGCCCTGCATGCCCACTCGTTTGGCCCCTTCGATATTCTCGGGTTTATCGTCGGTAAAGATACATTCGGCTGGCTGCAGACCGAACCTACTGAGGAGGCAGTGATAAATTTCGGGTTCCGGTTTCACTTTGTGCTCTTCGGACGAAATAACATAGCCATCGAGCAATCGGAATATATCATACTGTTCGATGGTGTGATACACTTTGCTGCACCAGTTCGTCAGGCCATAGAGCTTAAACCCCTGAGCCTTAAGCTGGACAAGCAGCTCTTTCATTCCAGGCATTTCTCCGGTAACCAACTCAGGATAACGTTCGTTAAACATGCGAATTTCGCCGGCAAGATTCGGGTGCTGTTCCATGAGATTATCCAACAGCTCGTTCAACGGAACCGCTTCTCTGTCAAATACTTCTTGCATTTCGGCATTATAAAACACTTTTGCAAACTCATAACAGCGCGCCGTATCGGGAATGTATTTTTGGAAGAAAGCTGCAAAATCATAATCCACAAGCACCTTTCCGAAATCAAAAATCAAATTCTTTATCATAATCAAAAAAAACGAGTTAATGTTATATACTTAAAGTCCGACATTGTGACCAAGTACCCTATGCTATGCCACCCGACACATCAAACAGTATCAGGCATACACACTGCCATTGATTTGCAAAGATACAAAAGTAAGAATGGCAAAAACAGTGCTTTCTGATATTTTTCGTCAAAATCTATTGTATAAGATAGAAAAACATTATTTTTGCCTATACTATAAAATCATAGATTATGACACCTCCTGACATCAAAGAATCCACCCGGGAAGAACGAAGAAATTTTGTTGTGAATGCCTGGAAATGCCTGCACAACTGCGAAATCTGTGGCAGATGCCACATGCTAAGGGGACACGATCCCGAAACGCTTTACGAAGAATATATTGACGGTACAAAATCTTATGTTGACGTAAGCATTGAAATAAGAAACAAAAACAGAATGGTCTGACACGATACAGAACCAGACATCAACAGCATGTTTTCATTTTCTTCCGTATCAGCAATATCATCCATACGGAAAAAACGAAAGGAGCCGTCAGTGTAGGAACACCGCAATACAAGCCCAGCTGCTGCAAGACAACCGAAAGCGTAACAGCCGCCGTAGCCCAAAGAAAAGAAGACACCGTCTTATCTCCCAGAGCAAGAGCACACAACACTCCGTTATACCCCATCATACCCGCATTGACCGTTGTAGCATCTGTGCCACACATACTGGCCAGCACTATTGGAAGCAAGGCCCCCCATATAGCATAAATGGCAGACTTTGACGAATGAACCACAAGGGCTAATAGAAAGAACAGGCCGCTCCACATGCCGTCTTGAAACATCACCTGACCGATTCCGCCAAAGGTTGCTTGCAAAAATACAAGTTTATCGGCAGCCTGCCCTGTTTCATCTGCAACGGCAAGCACCTGCGGAATACATAAACGGCAGAAACCAAGCAACAGCCATACGGCAAGAATAAAAGGCATGGTATAGGCCGAAACATATTTCTGACGACGGAACAGCAGTACGATATATGTAGACAATGCCGATGCTACAACCATCAGCAATACCGAGACTGCCGTAAGCCCCCATGAGACCGCTTCAAAACGCAAAAACACTCCAGCGGCAATACCCACCAAAGTTCCGTTGAAACCATACAGCCCGTTTCTTATGTCCTCTCGGTTGCAACCATGCCAAAGCGCAGTGAGCGTGCTGACAGCATTTCCCGCCAGCGCCAAAATGGCCATTTGCCACGAACCAAAACAAAGTCCAACAAGCATCAGCAGTCCCGACAAAGCGTTGTCTTGAAACATCACCTGCCCCACCCCGCGTCCTAAAGCCACACTTGCATCATAAAATCCATTCTGCTTGACCATAATCCAATCTGTTATTAAAACACTGCAATAAAGATATAAAAATACAAATTTAAAAACACACTGCCATTCAAAAAACTGCCTGCAATGCGTGAGTCGTGAGTCTGATTTTAGAAAGTTCATCAAGCAAAGCCCTGCAAGCCTTGTATCGCGTACGCAAAAACTCTTTTGTTTGGCATACTTTTTCATGTCCTCCGATGCTAGAAGCCCGCCTTAGAAACTCACACATATACTGGTAAGTTTGCCGGTTGCGGTTATTACTGTTCATCAACCCACAAGCATAATCCAAGTATCGGTTTATCAAAAAATCGCGATAATCAGGCAGCAAATAAGATTCATACCGAATGACAGTATTTATGGACTGCTCTTCTTTGAGATACTCATACAACTTACCGGTCCAACCTTCGCGAATACAGACGTCGGCATATCTTTCGACATTCGAAGTTCGTGCCCGCTCTGCCAAGTCCAAAACAAAACGATTCCACATTCCAGGCGCAACAGTTGCCTTCAAGATTTGATAGTAGTCAACATCCGAATCATACGACCAGACGTAAAGCTCCGAAGCAGCCTCTACGATTATGGAATCATTCCCGTCTTTCTTTGCCGTTTCCAACAGATAACGGTTCCACAAAAGAAAATATTGCGAATACTCTTCATCCTCAAGCAAGAGTCCTTCCCTACAAAGCTGATAAGACTGTTGGAAATCATCCTTGGAAAGAGCATCAAGAATAGCTTGCTCACGCAACTCAGGAATCTGCAGATTCTGCAAAGTAAACAGTTCGGCAGCGCCCCTTCCCTTCCATCGAATAAGAATCTCACGTTTTAAGAGCATTCTTCGTTTCAGGCCATACTCCCACGTCAGACACGAATCGTGTTCCATAAACTCAATCAGTTTGGCAAATTCATCTTCGGAATGACTTAGTCTACACAGATAATGATACATAGTGGTGTGCCACTCCCATCCTTTGAAGTATTGCTTTTGGATACACAACCAACAATAATCCATAAACCCCTTACGAGCCTCTTCATCCATGATACCGTGTTTCTCATCAACCCAAGCATTCAATCTGTCCAATGTTCCATTCATGATAGAAGACAAATAGCCGTAACTGTCATCACAAGCATTCATAATCTCAACATTCCTAGTCAAAATAGCGAAGCAGATTTCAATTGCAGCCTCAACATTTCCCCTATTGCCCAATACGTCGACAAACCGCAGCACTTCATCTATTTTACAGGAAAGTTTGAGATTCCGGTCACCGCCCGAAAAATCATATCCATACTCAAAATCAAAATAAGCATCATCAATCTGGCAGATACAAGCATCCGCCGAACAGGCGTCAGCAAAATAATCATGAAAAGTTTCCATGAAATGCTTTTCAACTACCGGCTCATGAATTATTTTTCGAATAAAGGAGCGCAATTCATTTTCTGGCAATTGTTGGATAATCTTTGCCAAATTATATTCTTTCGTATCATTCATCTTGCATATCTAATCTTAGAATCCTACCATCCAAACGAATCCGGTCAAGAGAAACAAAATCATTTTATGCACAAGCTCGCCAAAATTTCACTCAGCCTATCTTCTCTGATTACTTTTGGCTGTGCCTTGCCTGCCAAGACAAGAATCTTTTTGCCGTTTCTATAAACGTGAAGCTGCCGGTTTCGTACCACAGCCGTCAATTCGGCATCCTCTTGCATGGCTTTCCATATCGGATAATATATACCATCCGGCTGCAACAACTTCTTTTGAAGCTGAGAACACATGTTTGTTGTATCTATCATCATAATCCATACATTTGCACTTATACCATCAGTTTGTACGGAAGGGCCTTTGCAAAGCTTCCCTGACACCTTCCAGACTGTCGTTGAAATAAATATTCTGTTTCTCAATGGCAGAACAGTCCATCAACAAGTTTCTCTCCTGATTGCAGAAGCGTTCCGTGTCCGGCAAGATCCATTCTGACGGTTCACCCAACCCCATCAGTCGGGCTGTTTGAAGGAAAAGTTCATAGGAATTCTTGTTGTTGGAGCTTCCGAAATTATAGACACCTCCACAAAGAGAGAACGCTTTTTCCATGTTACGCACCACCTCCCACACGTATGTCACACCGCGAAACTCATGCGTAGCAGCCTGCAACGTTTCACCTTCCCGAAATGCCTTTTGCAAGTTTACCAAAATGTTGCCGTTCATCCTCAAACAGCTGTCGGGCAAATCATACATCCAAGTAAGACGTAGCCCTACCGAATCGGGCAGGTTTCGCAAAACCCTTTGCTCCGCTTCCAGCTTATGCCGTCCGTATACATTGACAGGCTGCAGCACATCGTCCTCTTTTAATGCTCCCGGCATCGGCGTACCGTTATATACTTGGTCGCTGGACATGAATATAAGTTTGGCTCCCGTGAGCTTACAAGCCTTGGCTATGCGTACGGCGCCCTGTACATTCACCTTATGCGACTCTTCGGGATGCTGTTCGCAATACCACGTATTGCTTAATGCGGCGCAATGAACCACAATGTCCGGACGATGTTCTTCCATATAGGCCCGAACAGTTTCTTCACGGCAAACGTTGAGTTCGCCGTGGGTCGGCAAAAGCATATCATACCGATCTTTAAGGAACCAAGCCAAGCGGCTGCCCAAAAACCCGCTGCCTCCGGTTATCAGTATCTTTTTTTTCATTTTTCTCACTCAATCAACAGTTTCTATATAAAAACTAACAGGACGAAAACCATCATTGCAACTAATTAGGACGCTATAGGGATTTTTCATCCACCCACCGTAAAAGTTTCCTTCTCCCCTTGCTAATGCTTCAACAAAATCCTTCATGGCTTTCCAAGCTTCGGGACAAAGGCCTTGCGGACATTTGCCCTCCCTGCTCAACCAAGTCTGTCCCACACACACGTCACATGCATGCTCCATGGGGTTTTCATACCGAAGCATCAAGTCGTCATGTTGCACTTTGCGTATGGCCGTAATCTTTACCCGTTTCATTGTATCCATATTTTGACGGTTTTCGTTTCTGAACAAAGTTAGCGATATTTGTCGAATTTTGAGCAGAGATGAATCATTTTGTACCGATAAGATTTGCCTACATACAAACAGGCAAGGCATGCTACGATATTTTCAGGAACATAAGAACATGCACCTTACTCAATCTCTCACAATTCTTGTGTTTTTATGATATTTGAAATAAATGCAGTATATTCATTGCCCACAGGCAAATTTTCTTCCAGACATAAGCATCTTCGTTTGCATACAGTTATTTCTTTTGTTACCGGATTAAACCCATCCTTTTCCATATCCTTGAAAAACATTCCTACACCAAATTTTTGCCAGGACGGAAGTTTGTCATAAACGATGCCATAAGCAGCAAGAAGTTCATGCTTTTCAGTATTGGATATGCCTGCTATTCTGTTTTGTGCTTGTGATGCGGACAACCCCTTATTGCGAAGAAGCCAGTAACAATGTGCATTCAGTGAATTGCGATGAGAATCTTCTTGCCTCCATCGAAAATAGTCTACTACACGACTAGCATTGGGCAAAGGGATTAACCGACAATCAAACACAGCAGGACGACCCGCATTCAACGAGAATGTTACTGAAGCTTCTGATGCAAGTATGGAAAGCAACTTGCGCTCTTTGTGCCCAAACGTATCGTCATCCGAATGAAAAAGCAATGAAATTTCATCACTTTGCGTGTAACCATAAACGATACGGAAGCCGCAATCCATAAGATGTCGAAGAGTTTTGATCATGATATCTCTAAATTTTACGTCAAATGGTTTCTCTAATCCCCAATCTTTTTTAGTGAGCCTGGTAAACCCATGTCCATCCAGTCTGGCAGCAAGGTACTCACCTTGCAACATAGTCCTGTCAAGCGATTGCTCAAAAAGCCTCATCTCTTTGTCAAGTGTATCAAAATTCATATTCTATATTTTCCAATTTGTTATTTCAAATGAACACCCTGCAATGCGAGCAAAGTAAAGTTTATCAAAGCCTTCTTTATATGAAGGCAGCTGTAATCTGTTCTGCGTGCCAGGAATAGCACAGACAGGTACGGCATTTTTACGTTTCATGTTTCTTGCAATGCAATCACACAAAATGCTCTGAAAATAGATACCTATAATTTCATAACCATTTTCTTTTGCCTTGGATATGTATTTTTCTCTGTCAGTCATTTCGGGATTTGTATTGTCAATGACAAACGATTTTCCCTCACGAAAACAATTTTCCATCAAAATATTCTCCTTGTTGCGTGTATTTAATGTATCGAGATTGATATGGCAATAGCCTAGTTGTTCCAAAAAGGTGTGATAGAAGGTAGACTTTCCACTGGCTTGTATCCCAATAAATATAATTGCTTGCTTTGTTTCTTTCACCTCAAATGGTAGTTTCATAGGCCTGTTTTTAAAATCTGTTGATTCTCAATACAAAACAAATACTCGTCCACACAAAATATTTTTTGCATCTAAGTAATTGTCTCTCTATTTCCGATATATACTAATTACCCTCATACGGAACAAACAAGGAACGGTATTGATTTAAGAAAAGTACAATCATAGCTAAATGTACTCTTCGACATCTAGCCTGTTTATCTTTCGGAGGACAACTCATAGCCATTGTATAATAGTTGACTACCGTATCTTTGATATACGAAGATACAAAATTTTTAAATAATAGCCAATCGTATACAGACTTAGTTTATCCATTGTATATATACTCCAATTTCTAATCTAAACAGGACATTCCCTTAAATTGCCTATTTTGCGAGAAATTGCTCTGGTACAGTTTCTTGTACTTTTATTGAAGCATGCAACAAAAAGCATTCAAGACACTATTGAAGTTATAGGTAGCCGACGTCAATAGCACATTCATAGAATCTGCCACCACACACTTATAAAAGTTGCAGCCTAATCGGGAATCTTATTTCAAATTCCCCACTATCTATTTTTCCCGCCTATTGGTAAAATGGGCGCAATTGGTTCAGTATGTCAGATAGTTTGTAAATTTATACAAAGAGGTACATCTACAAGTAGAAAGCTTCCGACTCATCTTTTACGGACCCAAAAGATACCTATTTTCAAGGAAAATGACTAATTTTGCAGCTAATAATAATTATACGCACACAACAACCACCTTTTTCAATCAAGAAAAATGAACAACCAAGAACCTATGTTTATCCTACAGAGTAGAACGGACTCTTTTTTAGCTGTGTCTTCTCTCATCTATCAAGTATGGGAAGAACTACCTAACAAGGATTGGTTTGCCATCAATGAGCCGGGCTATCTGCCACATACCTTAGGTTTGGAGTCAACCCTTGTGTTTGAAGCTTGCACACCTGACGGTAAGCTGGCAGCTGTATGTGTCTTAGTACAACCGGAAAGTGAAGATGAAAATTTAGGCCTATATGCAAATATTCCTCGCAGTGAGTGGCATCAAGTGATGCATGTAGATATGGCAGCCACGCTTCCTGCCTACCGGGGACATTCGCTACAAAGCCGGTTGATGGCTTATGCCGCAAAATTCCTTTGTATGCAAAAGGATACAAAATACTTGATAGCCACTGTTCATCCAGACAATTTACCCTCTCGCCATAGCATGGAAAAATTAGGATATACTTGTGTGGCTCTGACTACCCTGTATGGAGGCCTACCTCGTTGTGTGTATTGTAAGAGACTTTAAATCCTACATAAAGGCAGAGAAATTTGCTTTAGATTTGCTGAAAGGACAATAGAATTTTCTTGGCTTAAAAAGTTGTAATCTCAGAAAAGTACAACAGGGCACAAAGAAGATGATTGCGCTACATTTTCTAATAAATCATACAAAACTCCATAATATCAAGCATTCGATATAAGATTCCACCTATTGCCGCATGCCAACTCTGGTGAAAATGTCCATAATACCAATGCGAAACGGGATGCCTATCGGCTTGAAGACGTTGCAAAAGTTGGTCCATGATAGCACGTTCAGATTGTACATCAGTCAGCAATGCAGAATCATCTACAGCCCATCTTGTTAGTCCGCTCTTTGTTTGTAGTTCACAAAGGGAAGGAGCCGTATGGGAGATAACTATATCGATGCTGCAGGCGGAGCGAATAGCATCCATTTTCTTTTCATCGAAAACAGGTGGTTCGTCTGGCCAATAGTAAGCACGGGAAATACCATCATTGAGATTGGAGTCGAAACCATATTTGGCTATCTTTTTGTTCCATGACTCCATTCGTGTTTTGCGGTCGATGGAGATAGCGCCACCTACACAGAGAATATTGTGGTCGCAAGCTTGCAACACCGCATAGTCGGGTACACACACCATGCGTTTGTGATTGAAGATGATACCATCGAAATAAGCCGGATTATCATGATTACCGCGAACAAACACAATCCAGTTGTTCGCTTCGTTCAGTCGCTTGGCATTTTTTCTCAGCATCTGCTCGTAATATTCTTTTTTTTCGAACCCAAAGCCACAATCACCTGCCACAACGAGAAGAGTATCTGTCATCTGATATTGAATGCAGAGCTTGAACACCAACTCATTGAAGTCACCATGGATATCACCGGAAATGACTACACTCTTGGCTTCGGAATAAATGTATGTCAATACGTTAGTCTTGTTCATGTGATTTAATTTAACATATAAAGTATCCTATTAATCTGCAAGCAAGATACAACATCTGCCAACGTAAGATTACTCATACTCGTTATCTTACGCATAATTGCCATGTTTAACGTAATTTCGGCGAATAACAACTGTCTATAACATTGATAATCAACGAAAACGACTACATCTTTATAGTATTGAAATACAAAGCAATACGAACAATAATCGCTATGATTACCGAAAGCAAAGTTATAGAAATATTTTGTATGGCAGATGATTTAGCTTTGCTAATTTTTAATTCTGCACTTTTTTTGATGCAACCATGGTAAAATATAATATTCTCTTCCAATCTACAATAGTGTTTCATTGAGTGTGTCTGAGGCAAGTTTGCTTTAGAAGCGATGATGCAAAGTTAATGGACTATTTTGTATTTCATTTAAAAAAGCTAATTTTGTGTTGTAGCCGGACGAGGAAACGGGCTCTACTGAATACTTGAGCAATAAAAAAGGCACCCATAAAGAGCGCCATTCTAATCGATTGTAATCAATTTGTCTATTTACAATAGTTCGTTAAATAGAATAATTGAAATTTTTATTGCATGGAGTACACCCAAAAATTTGTTGCTTAACTTTTGGGACATTCAGTAAATAATATAAAATCAGCCAACTAATTCATACACAATGTATTGCGAATTAGTTGGCTTTTTTGTATCTTTAGATATTCCCCCGAAAATAAGGTTTGGCAGCCAAAACGGAGGAAATACCCCAACAAAGATATGGCTAAGATACAAGATATTTCGGAAATTCACCCTACTTTGGGCTTTACAGAATTTGATGTTCTGGAAAAATATCGCAAGAGTTTTCATGAGAGTGAACTGGGCAGGCTTCACTCAGTGTTCCCGTTTGAGCGTATGGCGAAAGCCATAGGCCTGTCTGAACAGCGTCTTGGACGCAGGAACATTTTCAGCCCTTCGGCAAAGATTGCCCTTATGGTCCTGAAAGCCTGCACCGGATTCTCCGATAGGCATCTTGTGGAACATCTCAACTGTAACATACACTACCAGATGTTCTGTGGAATCATGATAGATCCTGCTATCCCCATAACCAACTACAAGATAGTCAGTGCCATCCGCAATGAGATAGCATCCCTGCTTGACATTGACTCCCTTCAGCAGGTATTGGCCTCGCACTGGAAACCTTATCTTGACAACCTTCACGTGTGCATGACTGATGCAACATGCTATGAAAGTCACATGCGTTTCCCCACAGATATGAAACTGCTTTGGGAAAGTATCGAATGGCTTTACAGGCATATCTGCCGACATTGCATGGATCTTTGTATAAGGCGTCCACGTAACAAATATGCGGATGTATCAGAGTCCTATCTTTCATACTGCAAGAAAAGAAAAAGGAAGGCCTCAAGAACACGGATGCTCAAGCACCGTATGATCAGACTCCTTGAAAAGTTCATCATGCAGATGGATAAGATTCATAAGGAGTACGGGAAATCACTCAGATATACACAGGATTATCAGAAACGTCTTTCCATAATCAGAAAGGTTCTTGTACAAGAGAAGGAACTGTTTGAAGGCCGTAAGGTCAGAGACCGTATAGTCAGTATCGATCGTCATTATGTACGTCCTATTGTAAGAGGCAAGGAAACCAGATCTGTGGAATTTGGTGCAAAGGTGAACAATATACAGATAGATGGTATATCGTTTATCGAGCACATCTCGTTCAAGGCATTCAATGAGGGTATACGCCTGAAAGACTGTATCCATATGCAGCAGAAACTTATGGATGTAAGGGTAAGATGTGTGGCTGCAGATTCCATATACGCAAACAATGCCAACAGACGGTTCTGTACTAAATACGGGATATCCACCTCCTTCGTACGTAAGGGAAGGGCTGCAAAGGATGAAGCATTAAGAAAGGTTCTTAGAAGCGAACTCTCTAAAGAAAGAGCAACCAGACTTGAAGGGAGTTTCGGTACACAGAAACAGCATTACTCACTCTCGAGAATAAAAGCCAGAAACAAGAAGACGGAAATCCTGTGGATTTTCTTTGGAATACATACGGCAAATGCCGTAGTGATGATAGACAAAACTAGAAACAGACAGGTTAAAGCAGCATGATATGATTTTACCGGAAGAATCAGAAGAGGTCATTAGGCTTCTTCCGAATCATTATATCCTGTCGGATAGGATTATATGGGAAAACAACGAAAAACTACAATAAAATGGCATATGAAGTGATTATTATATATCATCTTCATATGCCATTATATATTTTTGGGACATTTACTGAATATCCCAACTTTTGGGTGTACTTTATCTGATACAAATGTGAAGTCCTAAAATTTTGAGTATTTCGAAATCTTCTGTCTATAATCATTCTCTTTTATTATATGGACACAAATCAATTGTCAGTTCTTTGAGCTGTTCATCCGAAAGATGCATATTTCTCAAAAGGTTCAACAGTTCTTCCTGGCGTGGCTGCCCCAGTGTCATGCGATACAAAGCAAGCACCTTGATAAGACGTTCGTACTTATATCGATCGCGGCTGAGAGGGTAAAGCGGAACAATACGCTCAATGTATTCCAATTTTGCCCGTTGTTCTTCCGTCAGATCTGCGACAGGAAGGCACCAATAAGGAACAATATCCGAATGTGTACCTTTCAAATTCGAATAAGCCAGAGAAAACAGTTCATCCCAAGTATGATAAGTTTCACTGCCATACAATTTTAC
>Oklahoma_p2__coassemble_408_pt1 | contig 39821 bp, 35 predicted proteins | sample Oklahoma_p2__metabat2_low_PE_029 | metagenome-assembled genome bin Oklahoma_p2 | reverse complement strand
TAGAGCGTCAGATTGTGGTTCTGAATGTCGTGGGTTCGAGTCCCATCTGCCACCCTTTTTTCTTCTAAGGCATCCGGTTTCTTTTTAGCACACATTTTTATGGTGGCTGTAGTTCAGTTGGTTAGAGCGTCAGATTGTGGTTCTGAATGTCGTGGGTTCGAGTCCCATCTGCCACCCAAGTTAAAGGTATCCTTGCGATACCTTTTTTTTGTATCCCTACGTGAATAATACGATAATACAAGAGCGGCTACCTCTTCTGCAGAGATAGCCGCTCTTATATATAATAAGGTGTTAGTTCGTACCCCCATTGTGCGTACGTGAACTAGTTTTCACTTCCACCTGCACTTCGCTGTAAGACGAGGCAGTAGCCGAGGCTTTCGAGTTATCTACAGTAGCCATTACCGATTCTACGGTTTGCTTACCTCGAATTTCCAGTTTCGTACCCACCGGTAAAGTAACCTGCAACGGATATACCGTTTTCATTTCCTGTGTTACCGTACCATACTGAGAAGCCAAAGCCTCCTTCAGTAAGCCCGACAACTGACTCTTATCAGAAGCGGTAATTTCGGCACCCACCAGATAACTGTAGGCCACATCCTTTACCTTCATTTCCTTGATACCATACACATTGTCCCACATATAGCGGCTAAACGTCAACTTCTGGTAGTCTTTCACTGTATTCTTCTTAACAGAGGCAAACAAGCCATAAGCTGTAAAGTCAGGAGCCAGCACCACCATCTTGCCATTCTCTTTTCGATAGTCCACAGCCACCCACGCACCATCCTGCAACATCATCGGCATTACAGTAGCGAGCACCTCATCGTCCACATCAAAACAAATGGCAATCGGATTCTTCAATTCAACATCAGCACGATTGCAAGTCAGCAAGGCACCGGTCAACAAAGTAGGAGCAACCGACTGTGCTCTAGGTGCAGCAAGCGAAACAACACCATCCTCCTGATACAACGGTTCGAGTGAGATTTCCACCTCTTCGGGTTTCATTTCCGGATTCATCTCCGCATCAAGCTCCAGCGAGGCAGCAGGAATGACAGCAGACACCTCAACCGAAGCCACCTCATTGCCCTTCAGCGTTTCCGTATCGAAAGCCTCCAGAACAACCTCTTCCGTTTTCGAAGCTTCTATGTTCACATTTTTTTGCGAGCTCACCTCGTTAGGCAACAAAGCGTTCCACATCAAGTTGTGCGCCATATTCTTCTTAGCCTCAACCACAATAGTTTCTTCCACCGTTACCTTGCCCGGCGCATTGGCTGCAATACGGTGCTTACCTGCAGGAACTGCAGCAAAGCGGAACAAACCATTGGCATCCGTAGTCGTTGTAAGGCTGTCCAGCGTAACAGTTGCTCCGCTGATAATCTCCCCACTCTTCGCTGCCACCACGCCGCTCACCGTATTGGGAGCTACCGCAACGGTCGGAGGAACAATATCCTGATTGTTCGGGTCCGAATCACTGCACGACACCAAATTAACAGAAACAAGGCCGGCCAAAAAGAGCCAGCCACATTTTTTTGACAAATGAATCATAGCTTAATATTTAATAATTGACAAAATCATTTTTACCTCAGGATAACATGCTACAAAAGTAATACTTTTTCCGTACATTCTCCGTATAAACTCTATGAAAAGATTATAGAAGATGTAAATAAAAACACAATCCTCCGGAAAAATATTTCCCGTTGAGCAGCGATGCTTGCAGCAAGACAAAACGCCAGGGTTGCCAATCTGCACCCACATTCACTCCGTTGCCGGAATATTCCACCATCAGTCTCAGTTTTCGTTCAAAGGCAGGCTGGTAAGTCAGTCCGCCAACCACCCCCTCATACTTCCGGTTATAATCCCATTTCCAGTGTCGGTAGGCCAAATGCAGACCCAACCTATGCTGCTTCAGTTCCAAATGCTTGGACAGAGCCACGTAAATATTCGAGAAATACTGGTTAAACCCGTTTTTCTGTTCAAACACACCACCCGACAAAGTTGCCGAGGCAGAAGGATCGTTCACGCCCACCGCCACCGACGGCCACCACTTTCCCTCCCGTTCGCAAACAGGCTGAAGTTTGACGGAGAAATAACGATCCTTGCTGTAAAACCCGATTTTTCCGGTACCTTCCTGCGGCAGTTTCATCGCCGTACAAGTATAGGCCAGCTCCAGCCAGCGAAAGGGTGTGATGCTCAGGTAATGCGTAAACGAATGATACTTCTTTCCATTCACCTCAAAATCCACGTCCGGCATCATTTCGCGGTTCATGAAATGCATACCAATGCGCGCCACCCCCGCTTCATCCATATCCGCTGTGGGCACATGAATCAGTCCGCTCATACCCAGATATTGCTGTCCGTGCAGCAGAGAGCAAGCAGGTAGCACGATTCCCAGAAGCAAAAATCTCAGAAATCCCTTTTTCATGGCCGTCCTCCTTTCGCCCCCCAAGTCATCTCCTCCGAATCAAACCAGCCGTCCTGCTCATTTTCTTCCGGGTCGGTGGGATACATCTTCGCTCCCATCCTCTGCCCTTCAATATTATACGTCAGTCTGAAGTTCGAAGCCGGTCGGATGCACACCTTCTTGTTGCCAGCCTTCACCTGCGGAATCATCACCACCACCTTAAAGCCCCCGTTTTCTCCGCCCACATCCGTATATTGTGCATAAACACCCACGGTACAATGCTTAAAATGTCTCATGGCTTCGGCCTGTACCCCGTTGTCTTCATACAGAAAGCGTCCGCCACGTATCTGGAATTCCGTATCATACTTGGGGATATAAAATCGGATGCCCGCCAGAGCCGAGAATCTTTCCATGGTACTGGCTTCCCATCCTGCCGCCATCGAGCAGAAGCCGGTCCATCCCACTTGTGCTTCAGTAGCGAACCACTTGGCAGGCGTCCACATCCATTTAGCATCCAGTCCGTAGCGTTCCATACCGAACAAGCCACCGCTCACTTTCAGAAAGTTTTTTCTCTTCCAGGCCCATTCTTTCGAGAGCACGGCCATATTCAGGCGCACTTTTTTGTACCTTGCTCCGTAATCATTATAAACCGGCACCAACGCCTGGGCGGCAAACATCCATTTCCGGCCCAGATGCCATTTCACCCCCGGCGACAGGTTCACCAACACCTCATACATCTTATTGAAATAAATATCCCTATAGTGCAGTTCTGCGCCCAGGAACACCTCCACCTTGCTATTCTTAACAGCACAGCTATCTGCAGGCGTGGCAGAAACGGTTGCCGCCAGTGCAGTTGTCATCCCCAAAACAAAACGCTTCATCCTCTTATATAAAAAACCGTTTGTAAGATAAAAAAAAGCGGAATCCCTTACGGAAATCCGCTTTTCTTATCCATTCATAATCTCTATGTAAAGGCATGGCTTGTGTTTAATGCCTTTTCTTTTTCTTACCTTCTTGTCCATAGCCATAACCATAGCCATAGCCGTAACCGTAATAGCCGTAGTAGCCATATCCGGTATGTCTTTCTTTCACACCGTTCAGAATCAGTGCTGCCTGTTTCATTTTACCTTCTCGGTTAATCTGTTCCACATCCGGCAGCTGTCGTTTATCCAGCACCCCGGCACGGGCAACAAAGAGCGTACGGTCCACCAAGCGGTTTACGATAGCCGCATCTGCCACCAGTCCCACCGGAACACTATCCAACAACACCACATCATACAGCGGTTTTACATATTCCAACAGCTCATCCAGGCGTTCACTCATCAGCAATTCCGCCGGGTTGGGCGGCATCACACCACGATAGATGATATCCAGCCCCGGATATTCCGGTACGGCATGAATCAGGTCCTGCACATTATCCACCTGTCCGGACAGATAATGCGTCACGCCCTGCATCTTTCTTCCCTTAAACACACGGGTCAGGCTACCCTTGCGAATATCCAAGTCAATGAGCAGCACGCGCTTTCCGGCAAAGGCCGTTATCACGGCTAAGTTCGACAAGACAAAAGTCTTTCCGGCATCCGGGTTCATAGAAGTAGCCATAAACACCTTGTGCTGCTGCTTGGCTCCAGTCATGAAGCTCAGGTTTGTACGCAACAGTCGGAACGCCTCCGTCACCATATCCTTACCGTCTGCAGTCACCACGATATCTCTATTATCCTGTCCTCTTGACGTTTTGGCAAAAGGAATGTCACCGGCAAAAGGCAGCGATGAACCCTCTTCCAGGTCCTTGCGCGAATAAATTTTGTTGTCCAGCAACACCATCAGTACCAGCACTACGAGAGGCAGTCCCACTCCGGCCAGCATTCCGGCCATATAATACGACATAGCCTTGGGCGACACCGGTCCACTTGGTCCTTTGGCACCCTCAATCAGTCGGGCATTGCTTTCGGTCAGCGAGCGCGTCAGCGCATTCTCCTCTCTTTTCTGGAGCAGGTACACATACAACTGTCCTTTCACTTTCTGCTGTCTTTCCACGTTCAGCATGTACTTCTCATGCTGCGGCACAGCCGACAGTCTTTGTGCTGAGCGTTTTTCCAGGTCGCGCACCTTGTCCAGTTTGATATTCAGCGAAGCAATTGTATTATCCACGGTGCGTACAATCGCCTTGCGAGTCAGTTCGAGCGATTCGCTCAAGTCCTTCACCACCGGGTTTTCCAGTCCTCCGTCTTTCAGCATTTTATCTCTTTCGAGCAACAGTTTGTTGTATTCCCCGATTTGGCTTTCCACATTCACGTCCGCCACTCCGGTGTTCGACGGAATCAGTTCTCCGGATTTTTTCGGGTCTGTGAGATAGTTTCGAATAAATTTCACCAGTTGCAGTTGACTTTCCAGGGCATACCCCTCATCCTCATACTGTGTCACCCTTCCGGTAGCCAATCCGGCTTCCGCCATCACATCCGTCATTTTGTTTTCCTGCTTGAATGTAGCCAATACATTCTCCACATTACCCAAGTCCAGTTCCAGCACGGCCAAACGTTCATTGATAAAGCGTTCGGTATCCAGGGCCAGGCGGTTCTTGTCGTTGATCATGTCCTCCTTATACACCTCCACCAGTGTCGTCAGATAATCTTCGGCTTTTTTCGCCGAAGCATCCGTCAGCGAGAGATTCACGATCGAAGCCTCCTTGTTGAGCACCTCGGCCGAAATTTTTCCGGCATAGGCAGCCGCCACTGCTTTTTCGCTGGCATGATTCACCACAATCGGATGTTGGCCAAACTTCTTGTATTGAGCTGTGGGATGCACCTCGATGCGTCCTATAGGTGTATTGACCGGTTTTTCCAGATTCACTTCGATGCTTTCCTCTCCCGAAGAGAAGTCAGCCAGACGCACCTTTCCGTTTTGCATCGGAGTCAGCGTGAACGATCCCGTTTTATTGGAGAGCGAATCAAACGTCACCTCCACCGGGCTTTCGCCGTACAAGTCCCGCAGATGCAGTCCCTCCTTTTCGAGATACGAAGTAGTGAGATTCAGTCTGCGCACCACCTCCAGGTTAAGTCTTTCCGTGCGGAACATGGCAATTTCGGTAGCCATATTGGCACTAAAGTTCATGCCCGACACCTCTTGGAAAGCCATAGCTTCGGCACCTACGCGCGAACTGTTGCCTTTATCCTTAATCAATACCGATACTGTGCGCACATACACCGGTGTTGCTTTCTGCAGCAGATACCATGCTGTGCCCATACACACCGTGAGCGACACGGCAAACCAGTACCAGTTGCGTATTATTTTTTGGAGCAGATCCATCGGATTAAAATGAAATCCGCCACCTCCCATGCCCATGGAAGGAGAATTGCCAGATGGAGCCATCTTGGCCTGCTCCATATCCCCTTGGATATTCAACAAATCATTTGCATTCATCATTTAAAAGCCACAATTAAGGTTACTAAAGAAAGGATTGAACTCACGAGCGAAATCCATGGGGTCACGTTGCCCATCTGTCCGCTTCTGTACTGCACCGACTTGGCATCATTCGGTTCTACATACACCACATCATTCTGTTTCAGGTAGAAGCAGGGAGAGTCGAACAGTTTTTTTGATTTCAGGTCCAGGTTAGTCACCGTACGTTTTCCGTTTTCTTCGCGGATAACGGTCACCCGGTCACGTCTTCCCTGCATGGTCAGGTCGCCGGCTTGGCTGATGGCATCCAGAATAGTAATTCTTTCTCCCTTCACCTCAATGGCTCCCGGACTCTTCACCTCTCCGAGCATCAATATCTTAAAGTTTTGGATACGCACCTGCACCATCGGTTCTTTTATTAAGTTCTTTTCCTGAAGCAGTGCCACCACTTTATCTTTCACCTCATTGGTAGTGAGTCCTTCCACCTGAAGTCTGCCCAATATCGGCAAGTCGATGCTGCCATTCACATCTACGAGATAAGAATACTGGTCTTGGTTGTTGCCTCCTGTGGTAGACATTTCCTGCACCAGCGAACTCAGGTTAAACGGTTTGGCAGCTTCGGGCGATTGCGCCATGATTAAGATTTGCAGCAAGTCGTCCTTTTTGATTTTTGCTTCATAGTCCTCTTTCAGGGCCTCCATTACGCCCGGTTGTAAATCCTGTAGATACACCACTTTTTTAGGAGTAAAGCACGAAGCCAGCAAGACTAGAGAAAGCATTAGGAGCAAACCATTTTTCCATTTCATATTCATCGTTATTAAATTGTTTTTCATTATTAAAAAATAAGTTGTTGCAAAGATACTTCAAAAAATATTAATTGAGAAGATTTTTGAGCGACATTTTCATAGAAAAATTCTTCATCCAATCATTTTTACACCTGTAGGCCAACGCCAAAAAAACATTATACATATTTTAATAATACAAACCTCCATATTCTGCGATGATTTTTGTAATTTTACATGCTGCAAATACAATCAAGAAGAATAACATTTACCAAAACTAATTATCAAATGGAATGTATTAAAGTTAGGATAAACCAGTTGGGGCGCATTCGAGAATCAGAAATTCTCGTTTCCCCTTTGATGGTATTTTCCGGAGAATCCGGTTTAGGTAAAAGCTACTTAGCTTTATTGTGCCATTATTTTTTTGAATTATTGATTAACACCAACCGACTCAATCACTTTTTTATTGACAATGATATAGATTATAATGACCTGTCTAATGATTATAAAGATGCCGGTATTGCGTTAAAAATAAAGAAACAAGATTTGGAAACATGGCTGGCAAAGGATGCCATTCTTTATCTTCGCTATATGTTAGGACACGATGGAGTTCCTGGCAACATAGAAATAACACTTCCTCAAACTGTCCCAGAAACCATGACTTATACCTATAAGCAAGAACTGACAGGTTTGGTTAATGAAGAAGAAATTTATACCATATTGTCATTAGGCAAATTAAGATTTAGGATTCAGGAAAAAACGCCATTTGACGAGTCACCGTTTGCATTCCTTTTACGTTTTGTGCTGATTGACTCTATTTTTGGGAACTATCAGAAGTTAGACAGTACATTTGTTTTACCTCCATCACGTGGTCCCATACTGACAGAACAAATCCATCCTACCACAGGTATGTATTCTGAATTCTTACAAGATATGTCCCGACTTACTCGCATCAAGCCTAGACCAGATACAGCATCAGACATCGTCTTGCGTTTATTTAAAGCCATTTTGGAAGGAGAAGTAAACAAGGAAGAAACAGCGTACATTTATACAACCAATGAGACCTCTATGCCCGTATCTGCTGCAGCCGCATCCATTCGTGAAATTGCTCCATTGCAGATACTGTCAAAGAACCAAGATGTAAGCAAATGTGCTATTTTACTGGAAGAGCCCGAAGCTCATCTACATCCGCTCAAGCAACGAATGATGGCAGATATCATCGGAGCCTTAAGTCATAGTGGTGCCATGATGCAAATTACCACGCACAGCGATTATTTTCTTAGGAGATTAAATGAGTTGATAATGTTTGCGAGAGCAAAACGAACTACAACCGACCCCAATAAACTTAGTTTACTTTCCGAGCAAGTCCATATCGTAGAAGATATTTCTATTGACGAGTCAATCATCGGGGCATATTTGTTGCAAAAGCAAGCCGACGGCACATCAATCGCTATCAAGCAAGACTTGGGCAACGGCATTCCATTTGCAGCTTTCCGGGATGCCATTATGGACAATATGAACTATCAGGATGTTTTAGAAGATTTTTTGCAAGATGACGCTAAGTAATATTTTTACCACATTTTTCGACAAGGCATGCAATCATGGTGATGCCCATGAATTTCGAAACAAATGGATTGTTGAAGAACATGACAAAGATGCAACCATGACCCATTTGGAAGTTAATGCTCCTGGTTGTTTTTTAGGTTTTAATCATCAATTGGTTAAAGGTGTAAAAGACACGACCAGCAGAATGTCTTCTGTCTTAGAAGACAAGGATTGTGATGGTATTGCCTTTCTATTTGACGACTCGCAACAGGAGCACCTTATATTTGCCGAATTAAAATCAAACTTTGATGTACAAAAAATCACAGGAGCCTTTCATCAGATTACTATGTCTTTTGTTAAAATGCATGCTTGGTTATCACTATGCAAGGATTATGATTTAGACAAAATAAAAGTTCATTTCATCACGGCATGCAAGTGCTGTAAAAACAAAGACCAAGAGGACAATGTTTCTCTTAGAATATCCCAAGCCAGGCAACTTGGCAAAGATACTTTTGAAACCAAGTTTTTAAGGCCGCTTTTGAAGGATAATAGTATTCGGGTTAAATTATCAAGTTTCAATGACATACAGAAACTTCCTTTCCATAACAACATCTGTGAAAAGGAAGTTTATATGCATTTACAACTGACTCAAACTCCTTTGGATTCACAAACATCTGTCACGATTCCGTGACAGATGTTTGTTTTTTATACTCCCGTCAGCCACTTGGTTTTTGGAAGTCGGGAGAGCATCCAAAGCAAGGTGTAGCACAGGGCTATGGATACAAGAGCTATGACGGGTGTTTCTACCAAGGCATGCATGCGATGCTGTTCAAAGAAGCGCCACACCAAATCTCTTACTACGATTGGATGCATCAGATAGATGCCAAAAGAATATATGGAAATCTGTTTCCAGACAGTCCATTGCAAGATGCGTTGCGGCAGATGCTGCGCCAAGGTGAACAGCAAGGCAGTAAAGAACAACTGACCGATTTGCAGATAGTCGTCCAATCCGCTGTCAAGACCCCAAATATGTAACATTATTTTACCCCCCCCATTTACGAAAAGGAAGCCTCCTGCGAGGGCAACAAAGCGCTTGTTCCAACCTATGGCGATGGGATAGTTCTTCAGATAATAGCCCAAGAGGAAGTAGCCGGCATAACCGCCAAAGTAGATTAAAGGATGATAATACGAACCATCAGACTGATATTTCATCCAACAGGGAAGTTCAGCGATATTCAAGTAAGGCAACAGCAGCGTGATGCACCATAGCAACAGATAAAACTCGATGCTTCGCTTGCTTGCTTTTGCCACGAAAGCAGATAAAACAGGAGTCAGGAAATACAGGCCGATGATCACATAGACAAACCAATAGATACCGATAACGGGTTGAAAAGGCATCCAAGCCACGCTCCACAGAGCCTCATCCAAGGATTTCTTGCCCAACAAGACATAAACCACCATTGTTATCAGCGACCACACCACAACCGGTGGTAGCAGACGCAGAAAGCGTTTCTTGAGGAATGTTCCCGTTTCGATATTCGGCTTGATAAGCAAAGCTCCCGAAATAGCAAAGAACACTTGTGTTGCCGGAGAAGCAATAAAAGAGATCAAATACTTCCAAATTCCGTCCGTTCCTGTTTCAGACGGCAGTGCTGAATGCGTCAGCACTACTAAAAAGCAGGCCAACGCACGGAGCACATCCATATATTCCAGTCGTTTTGTAATCATAAAGAGAAGCTATTATCCCACTATACACTTCTTAATCTGTTCCACAATATACGCCACATCCTCATCCGTAACACACGGTCCGCTAGGCAGGCAAAGACCTTGTTTAAAGAGAGCTTCGCTCACCCCGTTGATGTAGGCAGGATTCTTGGCATATACCGGCTGTTTGTGCATCGGTTTCCATAACGGGCGCGACTCAATGCCGGCAGCATCCAAGGCAAGGCGCATGGCCTCGACATTCGCATTCGGTTCGCAATCCGTGCGCAGCGTTTTTGCTGCGTGCGTCACACCGGCAGCACCGCCCACGGCTCCTTGTATCGCTGCACCATAGGCATGTTCCTGTCCGGTTACTTTCAAGTTCTCGTCCAAAAGGATAGTGTTCAACCAATAATTACTGTCGTAATCGGCAGAAGGATTTTCGTGCAAGGTAATGCCCGGAACATCCTGAAGCAACTCCTTATATAAGGCAAACACATGCTGGTGATGGCGGATGTGATCTTCCAATACCGTCATCTGTCCGCGACCGATACCGGCACAAATGTTACTCATGCGGTAGTTATAACCGATGTGTTCGTGCTGATAGTAAGGATAAGACTCACGAGCCTGAGTGGCATAGAACATGATTTCCTGCTTTGCGGCTGCATCGGGACAGATTAAGGCACCACCACCCGAAGTGGTAATCATCTTGTTTCCGTTGAACGACAGCACGCCGTAGCGGCCAAAAGTTCCGCATACCTTATTTTTATAACGGCTTCCCATGCCCTCGGCAGCGTCTTCCACTACCGGAATGTCATACTTCTGCGCCACAGCCATGATTTCATCCAGTTTGGCCGGCATGCCATAAAGATAAACCGGAACGATGGCTTTCGGTTTTTTTCCGGTTTGTGCAATGCGGTCTTTTATCGCCTCCTCCAGCAAGACAGGATCCATATTCCACGTATCCGCTTCAGAATCCACAAATACCGGAGTCGCACCCAAGTAAGTCACAGGATGTGACGAAGCACAGAAAGTAAAGCTTTGCACCAGTACCTCATCACCCGGACCTACTCCGCAAGCCAACAAAGCGAGATGCACGGCTGCTGTTCCTGCCGACAGCGCTACCACTTCTTTAGATTCGTCTCCGCAGAAAGTCTTCAGGTCTGCTTCGAATCCGTTTACGTTCGGACCGAGTGGCACCACCCAGTTTGTGTCAAATGCTTCCTGTATATACTTCATTTCATTGCCGCTCATGTGGGCTAAGCAAAGATAAATTCTTTTCTGACTCATATATTTTTACTTAAATAATTTATTGATTACGATTCGTTGCAAGGGTTTGGCAATCCAATCAATGAGGATTCCCGATGCATAACTCAGCAAAACCGTTACAACAAAGATGACAATCGGATATTTCAGTCCGTAAATCCAATCGTGAAACAGATAATAGCAGAAAAAGGTATGCACTAGCCACATGTTAGTGGACTGCGCTCCCAACTTTTCCAACAGCCAAGCCACCCATCCTGCTTTCCGAACCAATGCAAACCAACACACAAAGAATACTAGGAACCCGAAGTTCACGGCATCTACGGGACTCAAGGAACGTAGAAATACCATTCCTGCAAAGAGCAACAGCCACCCTGTATTCTGAAGCGTATTCTTTATTTGCACACGTTCTCTTAATTTAGCAAACCAATCTTCACGGGCAAACAAGGCACCTAAGATAAAGGAAGGGATACAATTTAGATAGAGGATTGGCATATAGGCCAATTGATGCGAATACAGATAATCACGGTTGAACCACATTGTTAAATATACCAAACAATACCCCCCCCATAGTTAATAATAACAAAGGAAGCACTTTTACCTTACTCATCCACTTAAATAGGAAGGAAGCTGTCAGCACCAACAAAATGTAAGGGAACAGAAACCACCACTCCCCGTTATACGTAGTGTGCCATCCTGTGAAGTTTTGCAGAATAGCTCCCCAACTTCCCGGATAACGGTCTGGTCTTACCCAAGCAGCCAAAGATATAAACAAGGCAAAGACCACCCAGAAGTTCAGATATAGTTTCAGAACACGCTTCCAAGGATTGCCCAAAGACGAACGCCTATAAGAAATGTACAAGCCGTAACCGCTGAGAAACAAATAGAGTCCCACACATATTTGTGTAAGCTTAGCCAGTTGCAACACGACAGGCTCTCCCAAATAACGGAAAGGAGTTTCACATAAAGCGACATTGTGTGCTTGATTAAACAAATGCAGAAATACCATAATCAGTATGGCTGCACCCTTAAATTGCTGCGTTTCGTTTTTAGTTAACATGGGTTGTTAGGATTATTTCAAAGTTATGAATGCTATGCTCTCTTTTAAAGTAGCAACCTTATATTTCGGCAAAAAAATACTTTCTTGGTCAAAAATCTGCGGATGAATTTCATCCCCTGAATCCAACAGACAAATGGTTTGCCATCCTAATTCATTGGCTCCCTTGAAATCTTTCTTGGGATTGTTACCTATATAATAATAGGTGTGGTTTGGATACTTTTCCTCAAAGAAAGCATAATTCTTCTGATTGGGCTTTTCCGAACTGATTTCTTCTGAAATAATCCAATTCTCTTTCGGAATCCATTTCTCCAATTCCAAAGCTTCCATTTTGTTTCGTTGCGCCACAGAACGACCGTCTGTTATAATCCCCATCACGATTCCACGAGCATTCAATTCATTCAAACAAGCCTTTGCATCCTCATTCAAGGTGATATTTGGGAAATGATTTCGATAAATCTGCAACAATTCATCCTTCTTTATCAAAGAGTCAGACTTAGACTCCAGCAAACCGAAAACATCCGTATGCGCCCGATAAGCGTTCATCATGTCTTGATAAACGTCAGTCAGACCGGTTTTTTCTTCAACATAAGAAGCAATTTCTTGATAAGCCGATTTAAGATAATCTATCTCTTTATATAAGGTATCATCCAAATCAAAAGCTATGAATATTGATTTATTTGTCATAAATTACAACCTCTGTATCGTAACGTAATAATAAAGTATTGTCTTTCCAGTCCTCATAATAACAAACGGACTTTCCCTGCAGGTATTCTTGAATAATATAAGCAGGATAATTTGCCCCTGCATGATAAGACATCGGATAACCGCCACCAAAACGAGGATTAATTTCAATGGCTACCACATCTTGTGTTTCTTCTTTGTAGAAAAGCTGAATGCATATACAACCGACAACACCTGGAAGTAATTCCATACGCTCTTTCAGGTACTGCACCAGATAATTCTTTTTCGTTCTGCCTTTATTGATTTCTCCTGCTCTGATTTCAATACGCTCTCTCGGAACAATACATTTCAGCTGATGGTCGCGTCCGTAATAAAGATCCACCGTATATTCTTTATACTCTGTCTTATCAATATACTCCATAAAGATAAGTTTAGGATGCTCCATTATTTCCGGTGTCAGTTCCTGCTCCTGACGAATGACAAACAAATCCTTACTTAAAGAACCGTCATAAGGTTTTGCGAACATGGGATATTTGGGATTGTTTTTGTCTCTTGGCTCCGGAATACGGATATTCAGTTTTTGAAACAAAGCATTTGAATTGCGTTTATCTCTGCAGGCAGTAACAAATTCTAAAGAAGACACCACTGCAATAATACCTTCTTGCTCCAGGCGTTCTTTATTCTCTGCCAGCAACAGTAATTCTGTATCTATTGTAGGAATAATAACTCGCACGCCGTTGTCCTTGCAGATTTGCATCAGCAAATCCAAATAATCGGGATCCGTAACACGAGGCACCTTGAAGCAGAAGTCTGAGACATATCCTGCAGGTGCCAAATCAGGATTCATATCCGTTGTGAACACTTTAGCATTTGAAAAGACTTGCGTAAGCTCTTTCTTGAAAAGGTTCACCAGAGAAACTCTCTTTCCTGCCGAGGTTATTAAAATATTAGTATTCATTGATTACTATTTTATAATTAATATTTTACGACTATAATACATGCTTTACTAACGTTTAAAATTTCTATTAAGCCAGCATAATGAATGAAATACAAAAGAGTTATTTATAATTCCGTGTAAAAAACGAAAAACAAAAGCCTTATAATCCAGTCTCATTGAACCTATAGGATACAGCCGATGTTTCCTTAAATTATCCATAATTTCTGATATCTGTTTGTAAGAAGCTTTTGCTTTGAGTAAACGGATAAAAAGAAAGAAAATATAAGAATCTCTTCTACAATAGCATCTTGCTTTGCAAGCCTCATTCATGAAATCTTTATATGTCTCGATTATTTCAGTCAGCTTAACTGCAGCGAATTGAAAATCATCAATCAATCGTTGTAAATGTTGTGGTGACTGATTGGTGACCGTACTATTGGGACGGCTAACATAACAATATACCACCATATCTAAATGAGCCATTTTTTGACAAGCTAAAAACAAATTCATAGTAAATATGCCATCTTCACACTTCCTGCCGTTTATAAAACGTAAACCTATTCTGTCAAGGAAGTCTTTTCTAATAAAATAATAGCATGGACTATTATTATAATTTGCCTTTCCTATATATTCACAACCCGTCATAATTGGAGATACACTCGGTTCTTTTGTAAGGTTATATGAATTTTGTTTTAATTTTAAATCCTCATAATTACCCCCCCAATACCAAATGTGAGAATATCCAAAGTGTTTTGAAGTAAATATTTAATCACATAACACATTCTGTTTAGAATCCAAAAATCATCAGAATCAACAAAACATAAATATTTACCTTTAGCTTCATCAATTCCACGATTACGGGCAGCTGATTGACCTGCATTCTGCTGATTGATTAATCTAATATTTGAACGACCTGCAGAATAACGTTCTACAACAGCATAACTATTGTCAGTAGAACCATCATTAATCACAATGATTTCATATTGATTTTCAGCAAGACCTTGATTTGAGAGGGAAGCTAAACACTCCTCTATGTACAACTCTGAATTATACATAGGAACAACTATACTCAACAAAGGGGTTTTCATGATAATGATTAATTATGTCCGTTAAAAAATTCCATCGTAGCTTGTCCTTCTTGCGAGATGCCTTCCCTCACAAAAACCTTCTTGATGGTGAGAAAGATAATTTTCAAGTCCAGCAGAAAAGAAAGATGGTCCACATACCACACGTCCAGTTCAAACTTTTTGGTCCAGCTGATGGCATTGCGTCCATTTACTTGAGCCCATCCTGTGATGCCGGGTCGCACGTCATGTCTTCGCGCCTGTACCTTATTATATAAAGGAAGGTATTGTGGCAACAACGGTCTTGGGCCAATCAAAGCCATATCTCCTTTTAATACATTGAACAGCTGGGGCAGTTCATCTATGGAAGTGGAACGAACAAACTTTCCTACTTTGGTTAGACGGTCGGCATCAGGCAATAGGTTGCCGTTGGCATCCCGTACATCCGTCATCGTCTTGAACTTGATTACTTTAAAAATTTTGCCATTCTTTCCCGGTCGCTCTTGCGTAAAGAAAGCTCCGGCCCCCTTATTAGCAAAATGTAGCCAGATGGTAATAATTAATAAGATGGGCCAAATACACAAAAGAGCAATCAGCACAATCGTAAAATCAATCAGTCGTTTAAAGAAATGTTGATACATATTCATTATTTATCTTTTAATAAGACATTATATTCTTCCAACAAGGCATCCCAAATCAGCTTGCGGTCATAGCGTTCCGCTATCAGCTGTCTGCTGTCTGCCGCCAGAGAGGCCACCTTTTCCGGATGAAGCAAGAAATCTTCCATAGCAGCATAAAGCGCAGCCTCATCTTTTGAGGGTACAAGCACTCCGTTCTTTCCCGGAATAATAATTTCATTGCAGCCGTTGATGTCGGTGGCAATGGTGGGAAGTCCCATCGCTCCTGCTTCCAAAACCACATTGGGGAATCCTTCGCGGTAGCTCGGGAATACCAAGGCCTGCGAAGCTGCAAAGAAAGGCCGCACATCGTTTTGCTCATCCAAAAACTCAATGGCCGGATGATTTAGAATTTGTTTTTCTGTTTCTGGCAAAACCGGATCCAAATTTCGTTCAAAGGGACCAATCAGAAAGAGCCGTGTCTTGGGATATTGCGCATTCAGGCGCACAAATGCGGACACCAGTTCGTTCATTCCTTTATCCCGTACCATACGCCCCACAAAGCAAAAAGTAAAACAGTCCTCCTTTTTATAGGCTTCAGCAGCTTGCATCACCTCCGGCGAGCGTTGAAAATAATCCAGGTCTATCCCCTTCACACTGCCGTTTGCTAATATCTTGAGTGGCTTCTTGGTTATACCAAAACGAATCAAGTCTTGCTTCACCCCGTTTCCTTCGGGATTGATGTGTGTGGCACAGGCACAAGTCAGTCGGTCTGTCCAGATCAAAATCTTTTGTTTCAAGCCCGTTGCCGTGGGAAAAACTAATCCCGTAAACGTATGCATGCGCACCGGTACTCCGGTAATCCATCCTGCCAGCATCGAGAGCATACCGGCTTTGGGTGTCAGTGAATGCACCATGTCCGGCTTTTCTTTCTGAAACAAACGAATCATGAGGAACAGGGAAACTAAATCTTTAAATATAGAGATTTGCCGTTCCATTGGCAATTCCACCACACGAACGCCTTCTCGTCGGCTTACTTCGTCCAATGCAGGACCCGGAGAAGAAACACCCACTATTTCATAATGCTCGTTCAGCATTTGAAGCTGTCCTCTCAAGAAAGCATTTAAGGAAATGGGGACTGTAGAGATTCGGAGAACTTTTTTCTTTTTCATACCAATTTCTGATATATATCCAAATAAGCTTTTACTGTCTTATTAATATCATATTGCTTGGCTTTCTGCAAGCATCGGTCAGCAATCTGCTTTGCATATTCCTTGTTTTCTGCCAACTTTTTAATTTCATTTGCCAAAGCCTGATCATCTTCGTGCGGGAACAAGATTCCGTTTCCGGCAACTATTTCATGCAATCCATCAACGTCGCTTGCTATAAAAGGCTTTCCTACACACATGCCTTCGATACTTGAAAGAGAAAGGCCTTCAAAGTGGGAAGACATGACAACAACATCTGCAGCTTTCAACACCGAAGGAATGTCACTTCGAATGCCTAAGAAACGGACAATCCTTTCTAAATCCTGTTCCTTTACCAGTGTTTCCAACTCAGTTCGACGTTCTCCATCGCCCACCAACCACAACTCATATTTATCTTTTGCTAAATGACCAAATGCCTTAATTAAAGTATCTTGGTCTTTCTGATAACGGAATCCGGCAACCATCACTACCACGCACTTGTCTTTTGAAGCAGCACGCAATTCCAACAAAGGTTTTGCTTGAATAAAGTTTTGAATATTCACACCATTATATATGGTCGATATTTCGGTAGGACAATTTCCCAGATACTTTCTGAGATTTGCTTCTGCCGCATCAGAGATGCAGATAACAGAACGGTAACGATGATACATCCATCGGTCAATCATCCGATACCACGTCCAATCGCGTCTGCGATTGGACGTGGTATGTTCGGTGGTGACAAGCACCACCGAACATAACACGCTGCCCAAGGCAGCGAATAGCTGTGGAGCTGTATTGTGCGTATGCACAATATCATATTTCCTTAAGAAAGGAATCAGTTTAAATAGATTAGAGGGAGAATAAACGGATTTATTTTGTCCCAACTGATAAATGGTCACACCCTGCTCTTGAAGCTGTCGCTTAAAGGGAGTGTCAACCCCATCAAACAAAAGCACATCCACTTGATGACCCTGTGCCCTATAGAGCGGGACCATATCCACAATCAGTTTCTCTGCACCACCGATTAATAAGGAAGTTATTACTTGAAGAATTTTCATTATTTAGACAAATAGAAATTAGGAACCTTAGCATAGGTTTCAGAATGCACAAACAGCCATCCTTCTTTTATACCTTTTATATAATACAAAAATGGTTTATAGCTCAACTTAACTAAAGAATAGGCTATATGAATCAAAGCGCCCCAAATCGTTTTCAAAGAAAAAGCAATGGATGCTATCAGCTTATCAAAAGGTTTCAAATCGTTTCTATGATAACAAGTACGCCACCACAGTACAAAAGTAATCATAGAGCGAAACAAAAGTCTTTTAGGATCTTTATTGTATTTATCGCTGGAAGTCTCGGCATCCAAATGAACTATTCCTGACTTGTAATGAACTAACAGAATGCCTCCATTTACATATAATTTATAGAAATACAATAAGTCATCGCCATAAGCAAAGCCAAAACGGTCTAACCACAATTCATCCTCAAAATGAATTCTGCGCAAGGCAGACAATTTCCATAAAGAAGCGGGACCGGCTGCACTCTGAGATAGATAAAAATCCTTATCTGGTGCATTATTATACGAAAAAGAAGCACTTTTCCTTATTTTAAAAGCCCACTTGTCATTACATCTCGGATAGACCCAATTCGTTACAAAAGCCAACACCTTCGAGAGAATACTCATATCTTGATTTTTAAAGGTATCAGCAGCAATGCAGTCTGCATTCTCTTTTATGATTCCCTCAAAAAGTTTTTCAACTGAATTCGGAGCCAAAGAAACATCATCGTCTAAGAACAATACATACTCAGTATTCACTTCATCAAAAGGCAAAGCTCGCTGAGCAACCATTCCTTTCGGCGCATAAATATATTCTTCTATGCCTATGGTTTCTTTCGGAATAGCATAACCCTCTGCAATATAAACCAAAATCTTTTGGGGCGGAATGGTTTGCTTGGCCAAGGATTCCAGTTCCTGTTGATATTTCACTCCTGCTTTGCCTAAGGTACGTATGGCAACGCAATAAGATAAATCTTTCATATTCTTCCTTTTTTATATAGTTTCACCTGTGCCAGCATATAGCGAAAGCGACATTGAAGCGTTTATATCTTCAGTTTTTTCCCTGTTTTTACTTTATAAAAAGTAATGCAATATAACAAGAATCCCAAAGGCAGGACTGCTAATGTCAACCAAGGCAATGGCGATTCAGCAATGAACTTCCAATTCTTTGACCTTATGGAATGCGAAACGTAATGCGTGCAAGCCCGAAGTTTTTCTTTCAGACAATCTGCATAAATCATATCATTCTTACGAATAAATGCAAAACCTTTTGGATTATTCCAATACTGACGATACATATTCATACTGGAACCATCTTCTTGATAATCCACAATAACCAAAGGTTTGTTTAAAACCAACAACTCATAATCTTGGTCTATCATTTGGTATTTGTAACCCAATCCAACATATCGTTCTCCTTCGTAAACAGGATAATCAGGATACGAGTTAATTACATCGGTACGATAAACCATTTTTTTATCTCCTGCCCCACCTTTCTTGTAATAGCCGTATAGAGATGTAGACACCAACTCATCCGCAAAGCTGTTCCCTAATATCTTGCCATCAAACAATTGATCTAAACCAATGATTCCGGCATATTTATCAGAACCATACTTTTTCCAAAACGAAACAATCAATTCTACGGCATCATCCGGCATATAATCATCCGAATCAATGCAAGTATTCAACTCTGTATGGATATTATGATAAGCTGTATTATGTGCGCCATGCATTCCTTGATTCTCCTGATAAATATAACGGATAGGTATTTTATCTTCATTTATCCAAGATGCAACCAGTTCTTTGGTATTATCTGTAGAACCGTCATCAATAATCAGCCATTCGAAGTCTTTGCATGTTTGTCTGCAAAGGCTTTCGTAGGTGCGTCCAATAGTGTGCGCCCTATTATAAGCCGGTGTAAATATAGTTAGTGTCTTCATAAGCCAAAAAATATTATCCAATCCAATACATAACTAACGTAAATCCAAGATGCGCCATAAATATCATGGCGGTTTTAGCACCTTGGTCTTTCCATATTGGCAATTTCAAGCAAGGATAAGCTAATACCAAGGCATACATAAACCAAGAAAGATAAGCAAAACGATTGGAATAAGAAGCCCGAATCATCATCACCCAAAAAGAATTACATAATATATAAGTATTCAACAAAAGCAAATAATTCTTATCCCATACTTTACGAACGAATACGACATAATAGCCTAAAACAATGGGCATAGCACTATATAATAGGAAGTCCCAACGAAAACCAGTGGAACTAAATGCTGAAGCATCTATGTTATCACTACTATAACCTTGCATTCGATCATCAAATCCTAAACTGGCAAAGAAACTTTCTACGGGTCCACCAGCAACCAATGATATCACAATGGAAAATAACCAAAAGCCCATAATATAACGCGTGTCTTTTACAAAGAAAGAACCTATGATACAAGCAATAGGCAAAGCTGTACTTCGATGTATATTAAAAGCAGCAAAACATAAAAATCCTCCTATAATCTTTTGAATCAACGAACCATGCACACATGCAAAAGCAGCAATAATCAAACTGCAAGCCATGCCATTTCGAATGCCGTTCGTTCCGTATGTAAAAAATGAAAATGCTCCCATACAAAACAGAAACATCAAGATGTAATGATTCGGTACAAACTTATAGCAAGCCCAAAGTACCGGAATTATATAAAAGAATTCAACCAACAAATAGAATCCATGCACATCCATTATTTTGGCACTTTGGTACATCAGCCATGCAAATACATATTCTTTTGCATCAGGATCTAACAAACGGCCATTCTCATAACTGGAATAATCTACTGCATAATTTGCTGTGTCTCCAAAATAATATCCGGATAATGGTCGAAGTCCTACCAATACTATAAACAACAATATGTATATCAATATAACATTGCTATTTGTTTTAGTTAGAATAAATCCAACATTTTGGTTTGCTATGAAAATAGAATATCCTAAAGACAGAAGCAACAAGCTATATAAAAAGACGGGTAGATATAATGAAGGATCAAATTGCATATTATTTCATTTTAGTTCCGGTAATACGATGCAACAGCTGTGCTATTTTCTTTCTCCAAAAGCCTTGACCTATCCAAGTTTGCGAAAACCAATGAATGCTATAAGTATTCTCTGTGCGATTGAGTTTTCCTTGGATATAGTCATAGGGAGAGAAATAATCCGTGGGATAGATTTCCAATGTATCTGCAATGCTTTGTTTTTTTCCATTCAGCACCAAGCCATAATGCTCTACAAGCAGTTTGGTCAGTTCTTCCACATTGGTGGTTTGGTCCAAAGAACCGTCTTTCTTAATAAAGACTCTTCGATCATAGGATTCCAAAAAAGTTTTCAGGATTTCGTGGTTTGCTTCAAAGCCCACCATATTGGTAGCAATCCATTGCGTTCCTTCAAAGCCTAAAAAACCTTTGGAATGCAATAAAGAATCTAAGCTGCGGACCACTTCAACATCCGTATCCATATAGATTCCGCCTTCTGTATACAGTGCATAGATACGTGCCACATCACTCACAAAAGCCCACTTCTTCTGTGCGTATGCTTCTTCCACATAGCGGTTCATGTGTACATCAAAGTTCTGTTCGTTCCACTCTTTGATTTCATAGTCCGAACAAAACTTTTTCCATGTCTCGATATATTTCTGAACATCTTGTGGAAGCGGGTTTCCGCCAAACCAGCAATAATGTATTTTTTTAGGTATCATCAGTCTATTAATTGATATAAGTTATTGATAAAACTCTTATTTGAGAAATCTAAACTTTGCAGGTTGTGCTTTAGGGATTCTATTTTATCATTATCTTTCAGCAATGTAGCAATGCCTTCTGCACACGCTTCATTCTCCAACGGAACTATAAAGCCGTCTACTCCATCTGTTATCTGACTCGCAGCCGTTGGGTAATTTGTTATGATAACCGGCTTGCCTAAAGTTTGTGCTTCACGAACGGTAACGGACTTTCCCTCATAACGGGATGGTTGAATATAGAGGTCACAAGCTTGAATATAAGGATAAGGATTCTCTTGCTTCCCTAAAAGAATAACATAATCCTGCATTCCGGCTTCTGCAATCTTTTGCTTAATCAGAGCCTCATCGCCACCATATCCTATCAGATACCAATATATATTATGTCCAAACGCACGAATGCGTTTACATATATCGGGTATATTGTCCATATTTTTTGGGGGGGAGTACCTTCCTATGGTTAGAAAATTGATTCTACCATCAGATTTTGGGAAATAAACAGTTTCTTCCTTTGCTCTTTGAGTCACTAATTCCTTTGAAAGTATGTTCTCTATAACCACTATCTTATCCTTTAAAGAAGGAAAAGTCTTTAAAAAAGTATTGGTCACATCATCCGAAATGGAAGCAATGTAATCATATCCTCCCCATACCGGCAGCTCCTTTTCTACATGCAACTGAACTTTACTGTAGTCTGTATGAATCCAAGCTATCTTCTTTTTTGCGTTGACTTTATTCAAAACAAGCAAATGTGGTATATTAAAGCTGATTGCTAAGTCATAAGTAACGCTTTGATTTATTTGAGGGAGTACAGGAAGAACTGTTTCTGAGACATAATGATATATAGCTGTACTGTCAGTCAAATGATGCACTTTCGTATAAATAGCACATTTTAGTTTTGCCCATAATCGTAGTAGAGGTACTAAGAACTTACCTTTCTTTACTAAGGATGCTATCGGCTCATTCAACTGATTGTAAACAGGCGACTCAGGCAATATGTTTATATTCTTAGGAATATATTGCATCAGCTCTCCCTTATGACTTAAGATGAATAGGTCCACATCATATTGGGCTGTATCTATTGTGTTCAGCAAATGAATCAGACTTGTTTCTATACCACCTATCTCCATATAGTAGTTATAGATAAATATTCTCTTTTTCATTTTACAAATCCATATCCACTTTTTAGTTCTTCAAACATCTGATTTTTCTTTTCGTCTGATACATTTCCTCTTAATGTATAGGAATCATCATAACAAGGACGATTTTGCATCAGTTTCTTGTTTTTCTCAATATACTCTTCTATGGTGCAAATTACTTTTGCTGGAGAACCGGCAGCAACAACATTGGCCGGAATATCCCTTGAAACTGTACTATTGGCTCCGATAATGCTATTATCCCCAATTGTTACATTTGGCAAAATAACAGATTCTGCTCCAACAAATACATTATTCCCAATCACAACATTACCGATTCGTGCATAACCTAAATGATGACACAGACTCGCATCATGGGCCAACACATGTACTCTGGGAGCCAATGTAACATTATCTCCGATTTGTATATGCCAAACATGGGAAGGGTCTAAAATTGTTCCGTGCATTCTTCTGAAATTTTTTCCAACCTTCAGCCCCATTTTGATTAAGTCTTCGGTAGTATAATCCGCTCTTAAACGGAATATGATTCTTCGAACCCAATTAATTATTTTTTGCTTCATAAAGCAGATTTAATTTTTCGTAATCCTAAAAATATATTTCTATACAAAGAAATTAAGAACAATAATTCTTTGGAAAAGGCTGCGTAATACAATTTTTGCTCCCACCCTATCTTTTGTTTTTTCATGTATGCCATGGTATGAGCAACCTGTTCATCGTGCATAATGCGATGCAGTTCTTGCTTCTTTTCTTGTTTGTTCCAAGGGCAATCCTTATGAAACAGATTGAACAACAAACTTTCTGAGATGCTTGCATAAAACCTTTTCTGCATTGCATCTTCAAAACGCTCATCGGAAATCTGCCATGCCTTCTTTAAATCCATGAAATGATTATAAATGGATTTATAGATTTCAAAGCGGTTCGGAATGAATCTCGACCGGGTGTTTCCCACCTTATATATATAGTAATGATAAAAGAGCTTATCGGACAGATAAATGCTGTTCACCTTTTGATAGACTTTCAGGTTGAATACTTCATCTTGCTGAATGCGTTGGTTTTCGTATCTCAGCTGATGCTGTTCAATAAAGCTTCTTCGATAAACCTTATTCCAGGCAAAGCCATTACCGTAGCGCACAAACAGGAGGTCATCCAAATAGCAGGCTCTTAATTGCTCCTGCCCTCTGATTTCTTTCTCCTTAAAGTGTACCTCTTCGGTAAGATTCTGATATGTGGTAATTGCCCAAAAGCCAAATATCATCATATCTGTTTGTCTTGCATCCATTTCCTGAATACAAGACTCCAAGACATTGAGTTCAGCCTCATCATCTACATCATAAAACCATAGATATTCTCCTGTGGCTGCTTCCATTCCGGCATTTCGGGCACTGCCCAAACCACCGTTCTCTTTGTGAACCACCTTAACCCGCTTGTCTTGTTTGGCAAAGCGGTCACATAGTACAGGAGTTTCATCCGTAGAACCGTCATCCACGAGAATCAGTTCCCAGTCAGAACAAGTCTGATTGAAGATGCAATTCAACTGTTTTTCCTTTAGAAAGGAAGCCACATTATATAATCCTACTATAATACTAATTTTTGGAGTCATTTTTTTCCTACTAAATACGGAACATATTTATATAAATAAATCGACAAAAGTTCTGAAATAAGTATAGCTGCAAAAACCATGACAATATTAAACAGTGTCATATTCATATTTAACCTAGATTGAAGCACGTAACAACATTCATAGATGGGACGATGCAAACCAAAAATAATCAAACTGTCATTGCCCAATCGCGCCAGCCAATAAACAGCTTGATTCTGCTCTGTGGTATACTTCACTGCAATCGATTTTATTGTCTGATACAGAAAGAAGACAAGCATCGAAGACAAGCATACATAATAGATTGGAAAAACATTATATTTCAAGTCTACTACAGGTTGTAAAAACGCGACACCGACAAACAAGAGAAGCAATGCCGTTAACGAGATCTTTAATGAAATCAACTTCTTATATAGTCCGCTTTCCTTAAACAGATAGCCCAAATGAAAATAAATCAAGATGGAACATACCGTATCCAAAAAATAAGGAAAGTCTATCTGTGCAGTTTGCACCCCCCATCCTATGATATAAAGTCCGATAAAAAGAGTTGTCAGCACCCACTTATTCCGAATGAGTCGTACCAATACAGCGTAAGCAATTGAAACGAGAAACAAAGCTATTAAGAACCAAATGGTATAATAGCAATAGGAATTCTCATCCCCCATTAAGCCGGAACCGATATTCTGTATAATGCCCTGCAAAGGCAGCAAAAGACTGTGTGTTGCCAGTATTCCCAAGCCCTCAAAATAAAGACAAAGAACTGCTAAGAAGAAGACCCAAGGAATCAAAAGTTGAAAAGATTTATGCTTACTGTATTCCCACAGTGGTTTTTCCTTATAAAAGAATCCGGAAACCAAAAAGAACAAAGGCATGTGATAACTGTAAATTAGGTTTTTCAGTTCCGGACCTACCGAAACATGACCAATCAACACACTGATAATGCCAATGCCTTTGAGTACATCAAACTCAATTAATCTTTTTTTATACGGGAGGGATACTATTAACATTTCTTACCTATACAATAATATTCAATACCATTTTCTTTCAATTCTTTTTGGTCATAGATATTACGACCATCCAAAATCAGGGTCTGTTTCATACTCTTCTTCACTACACCCCAGCTTGGAATGCGAAACTCTTTCCATTCTGTAACCATCAGCAAAGCATCAGCATCCAACAAGGCCTCGTACATATCACGGGCATAGCTGATGCTGTTGCTGATTCTGCGCTTACATTCCTCCATGGCAATCGGATCGTAGGCACAAACTTCGGCTCCTGCCGCAAGCAACTTTTCAATTAAAACCAAAGATGGTGCTTCGCGCATATCATCAGTTTCGGGTTTGAATGCCAAGCCCCAAAGTGCAATACGCTTGCCGGTCAGGTTGTTTGTTCCGAGTTGCTTTACTAATTTATGGAATAGCAGACTCTTTTGTTCGTCGTTTACTTCTTCCACAGCACGCAATACTTTCATGGCATAACCATTCTGCTCTGCAGTCTTTATCAAAGCCTTGACATCTTTTGGGAAACAGCTTCCGCCATAACCGCAGCCAGGATAAAGGAATTTACGGCCGATGCGGGTATCCGAACCAATTCCCTTGCGCACCATTTCCACATCCGCACCAACGAGTTCGCACAGATTGGCAATGTCATTCATAAAACTGATACGTGTAGCCAGCATAGAGTTGGCAGCATATTTAATCATCTCGGCAGAAGGAATGTCCGTGAATATCATACGGTACTGATTCATCATGAAAGGCTTATACAAGCGTTCCATCAATTCTTTCGCTCTTTCTGAATCCACGCCCACCACTACTCGGTCAGGTTTCATAAAATCATCAATGGCAGCACCCTCCTTCAAGAATTCAGGATTCGAAGCCACATCAAAAGGAATTTCCACATTTCTCTTTTGCAACTCCTCTGCAATGGCAGCCTTTACCTTCTGGGCTGTTCCCACCGGTACGGTACTTTTGGTTACGACCAGAACATATTTCTGCATATTCCGTCCGATGGTTCGCGCCACTTCCAACACATATTTCAAGTCCGCGCTGCCATCTTCATCGGGAGGCGTTCCCACGGCACTGAATACAACCTCCACATCATCCAATACATCTTTCAGTTCGGTAGTAAACTTTAGTCTTCCTGCCTGATAGTTCTTGTGAACCATATCTTCCAAACCCGGCTCGTAAATAGGAATGATGCCTTGTTTCAGATTTTCTATCTTCTCTTGCATCACGTCCACACAAGTCACGTCCACGCCCATCTCGGCAAAACAAGTTCCGGTAACCAAACCGACATAACCGGTTCCTACGATTGCTATTTTCATAATCTTAAATTCAATACTTATAATATTCTTTAAACCACTGCATGAAACGAGCCACGCCCTCTCGCACCGTAACTTTAGGTAAATAATCAAAGTCACGAATCATATCCGACATATCCGAATACGTCTGCTGCACATCGCCCGGCTGCATCGGTAAAAACTCTTTCACAGCTTCTTTTCCTGCTGCAACTTCGAAAGCCTCTATATATTCCATCAACGAAACAGGATTCTGATTACCTATATTATATATACGATAAGGAGCCGAAGAAGTAGCCGGATCTGCCTTTTCTTTATCCCAATCCGGATTGGCATTTGGGGCAACATCCATTACTTTCACAATACCAGCTACAATATCATCAATATAAGTAAAATCGCGCTGCATCTTTCCGTAGTTGAATACTTTCAGAGGTTCGCCTTTACAAATGGCATGAGCAAACAAAGAAGGCGACATATCCGGACGGCCATAAGGACCATATACCGTAAAGAAGCGCAGTCCGGTGGTTGGTATCTGATAAAGATGGCTGTAAGTATGCGCCATCAGCTCATTAGACTTCTTGGTTGCTGCATACAAACTTATCGGATGGGCTATACTGTCATGTACAGAAAAAGGTGTTTTTCCATTCAGTCCATAAACGCTGCTGGAGCTGGCATAAACCAAATGCTTTACGGGATAGTGTCGGCATGCCTCCAAGATATTCAAGAAGCCTACGATATTGCTTTGAATGTAAGAATCAGGGTTAATCAAAGAGTAACGCACACCTGCCTGAGCAGCTAAGTTCACCACAATATCAAACTGTTCTTCTTCGAACAAGCGCATCATTTGTTCCTTGTCTTCGAGTTTGGAACAAATGAACTGAAAGCCTGGATAGATAGAACTGCTGACTTTTTGCTTTGCTTGGATTGCATCCTTATGAATACCCAACAACGTCAGTCGGTCGTATTTCAACTGCACATCATAATAATCATTGATGCAATCCAACCCTACCACTTCATCTCCTCTTTTCAAAAGAGCATGAGACAAATAACTTCCAATAAAACCGGCTGCTCCGGTAACTAATATTTTCATTGTATTAAATTATCAATATTTATAATCGTTCTCAATAAAGAAGCTCTCTAATTTAATCAGAATACGCATCAGCAAAGAGTGTTTTCTTAGTTTATAAAGCAGTTTTGACACCCAAGCAGACAAATAACGCTTTTGGACAACAAAAAATTGATAAGATTCAGCATTTAATTGTTCTCCTCCATGCTGTGCTATCAGCATACGTCCTCGCAAATAGAAATATCTGACAACACGGTCATCCATTTCTTTTTTTCTTTTTCCCCAATATCGGTCGACGAAATATCTCTTGATACTTAAAGATGACAAAGACATGGCTAAAGTTTTTTGCGGATTGGTAAAATGAGATGCACTTTCTGTTAGTACACGATATACGCCGAAACATTCATCAAAATACTTGATATTAGAATGGACAGAAAACCAAATCCACATAGGGAAATCTCCCATCATCCAACCTTTGGTAGCGGGATTGACTTCTTCTAAGTATTGCAAATATAAATCCTTTCTCATCACGACAGATAAGGTTGGAATTACATTAGTACATACCAATGCATCCTTACCTTTATACTCGCTACCGTTAAATCCGGTAAAAGTTCTTGTATTGTGAATGTATGTTTTAACTTTACTGTACGCTAAACCATAATCAGCCTGAGCTTCTAAAAAATCTATCTGTTTCTGCAATTTTAAAGGATCTATCCAATAATCATCCCCTTCGCACAACGCTATATACTTGGCATCTGGATGAATAGCGGCATTCATAATCCTTCCTAAAGAATCGTCCTTCTTGGAATACTGATTCTCTGTTTCATAAATCGGCTTGATGATATCGGGATATTTTTCAGCATATTCCCGAATGATGGCTGCAGAGCCATCTGTCGAAGCATCATCATGCACAATAGCTTCGAATGGGAAGTTTGTTTTCTGCATCACAAAACCATCCAAACACTGACGCAAGTAGGGTTCGTGATTGTATACGGTGCATTTAATGGAGACTAAAGGAGATTTATTTATACTCATAGCAATAACGTTTAATTAATCATAGTCTTTACGAGTACCCCACAATAGCTGGAAGCGATTCTCTTCCATCTCTTTCTTGAAATCAAGCAAAGAATCACGATAAGAGTAAACCGGATGATAATCCAGTTCTTTAATTGTTTTGGATATATCCAAATGATTTAATAAAGCATCCGGCATTTCCGGCTTATAAATCTTTTTCGATGTTATATTGGAAGTGGAAAAGACTTCTATAATACCATCTATCTGCTCTTCTAAAGATACTTGTACTTTACTTCCAACATTATAAATACCACCATCTATATCTTTTTCCAGACAGTTACCTATCAGTTTAGCCAAATCCTTTACATAGAGCATTTCTTTCGAACGCTTTGGATTTCCCCATACTTCGATATCTTCTCCGTTTGCAGCACGATCCATCAGTAAACGAAAAGACATCATTCGTTTCTTTCCATCTACATAATAATAAGGATTGGGATGATACATATAAACATTAAAGAATCTCAAGATAAAGCGAGAAAAACCAAACGTATTATGGTAATATTCGGTTATATCTATCGCTGCATTTTTTGCAATAGTATATATAGAATGATCTGTTGAAGGCGGAAAACTTCTTTGTGCATCAGCTGGTATTGGTTCTGTTGTATTTTGTAAATACCACAAATCAGCCGGTGTTTGAGCAGAAATTATTTTTCTACATCCTACCTTTCTCATATATTCCAATACATTCAATTGCCCCATCGTAAAGGATTGAATATATTGTCTTGGATCATATTTCTTTGCCGGTAACACACCTGCCAAATTAATCACAGCATATACTTCTGCATTGGGCAATTGTTCAAAAGTTGTATAATCAGCAATATCAACACTTAAATATTTTATGCCGTATTGAGCAAAGAAACCATTATCATCCTTTCTATGCCCTACCGCATATAATTCATATTGATTTGTTGAATGCAAATATAATAAGGTATAAGTTCCTATACCTCCTGTTGCTCCAAAAACGATTATCTTCTTCATATTCCTTAGAATTATATGCTGAAATTTATTGTTGGCTCACTCGTACTTGCAACCATTTATTTTGATTCATTAAAGCCTGTTCCAATTCTTCTTCCGTATTAAATTTGAGAACCAAGGTTCCGATTGCATCATTCGCACCATGGAAAGCAGAAACCGCATCACCCGGTTTTACCCAAAGATCGGTTTCAAAAACATTTGGCAGCACGGTTGTGTCCATAAGCAATTCTTGGAAGATTCCATCTTGCGGTGCATGTAGAATCACCTCTGCCCAATGACCATTATAGGGTTTCTGCTCAATTTCTTCCAAAAGAGAATCACCCACCGCTGCACGAACACAAGCTGTTATCAAATCTACTCCCGTTGCATAACGCAACATCTCTGCCAAACGGTTACCACCTCCTCGAGGAGATACTTCCATAATATAGGGTTTGCCGTTAATGCCTACGCGCGTTTCTATATTATAGATGCTGGTTTGCATTTTCAGCAAAGAAAGCAATCTTTGAATTTCAGACGCCAATTCCTTCTCTTGTTCAACAGAAAAGGTTGAAGGCCAGCTATAAGCTGATGGTGTATAAGGGTTTGAAGCATGTTCATCAAATCGTTGGGCAGAGAAACTGACAAACTGTAGTTTTCCATTTAGTGAAAAACTGTCTGTATCCGAAGAACAGCCAGATTTTTCAATAAATTCCTCTACAATGAGATGACCACTTATGGAATAACTTAAAGCATCTTCTAATGCTCTTTTTAAAGAGGATTCCTTATCTACACGAGAACACCCTTTCGAACCTGCCGAATCGGTAGGTTTTACGATAAGCGGATAAGAGAACTTGTCTTTGGCCGCCCAAGCCTCGTCTACAGAAGAAAAACCAAAAGCCCAAGGCACATTAAATCCGTGTTCAGTCAGGAAGGCACGGAATTTATCTTTGTTCTGCAGGGTAACCACACTCTCGTAAGGTCCGAACGCCGGAAGATTCATTTCCTGTTGTACATAGGCTGCCGTCACTACACCGGGATCTACGCCAAAGGACATGATTCCATCTATCTGTTCTTGTTTTGCTACGGCCAACACAGCCTCCTTGTCGATGATGCTCACATTGACATATTTATCGGAAAATTTATGGGCTATGTTATCCGGCAGATAGTCTGCCGTAATCACATAATATCCTTGTTGGTGTGCAGCCTCAATAACAGGCAAAAGATAGCGAATACCGCCCAAAAGCATTAACTTTTTCTGCTTCATAGGTTTTATTTCTTAATAAGTTGGATGACTCTTTCTAACTCTTCCTCTCCCAACTCATGATACATCGGCAAGCAAATCACAGTGTCTGCCATGCGATGGGCTTTCGGGAGATTGTCGGGATGGGCACTGTCCAATCCTCGATAGGTGCTGAACTCACTGATAAGCGGATAGAAATAGCGGCGACCTAAAACTTGGCTTTCTTTCATCTTGAAATAGAGTTCGTCTCGGGTCATGCCGTACTTTTCAGCATCCACAAAAATAGGGAAATAAGAGTAGTTGTGTTTTACACCCGGCATATCATCGAAAAAGGTAATGCCGGGTACATCTCTTAATGCCTCGCGATAGCGAATAGCCACCTGATGTCTTGCCTCAATGGAAGCATCTACATGCTTCAAGCTCAGCAAACCATAAGCAGAACGGACTTCATCCATCTTGCCATTGATACCCGGTGCCACAACAGTAGTTTCGCCAGCAAAGCCAAAGTTTTTCAAGAAGTCCACACGTTTCTTGGTGGCTTCATCGTGCATCACCAAAGCTCCGCCCTCAATGGTGTTGTAAACCTTGGTGGCATGGAAACTCAAGGTGGACATATCGCCGGCATTGAGTATGCTTTCTCCGTTGACTTCCACTCCGAACGCATGGGCAGCATCGTAGATAATCTTCAGACCGTATTTATCGGCAATTTCCTGAATGCGCTCGGTGTCGCAAGGCTTGCCATAGACATGTACGGGCATGATGGCTGTGGTACGTGGCGTTATGGCAGCTTCTATTTTATCCGGGTCAATGTTTCCGGTTTTTGGATCAATATCTACAAACACGGGTTTGATGCCGTTCCACCACAGTGAATGGGTGGTTGCCACAAAACTATAGGGAGTGGTTATCACTTCGCCTGTGATGCGCAGTGCCTGCAGGGCGCACATCAAGGGAAGGGTTCCGTTGGTAAACAGACTGATATAGGGCACCTTGAGATATTCGCACAAGGCTTTTTCCAGTTCCTGATGGTAATGACCGTTATTGGTCAACCATTTTCTGTCCCAAATGTCTTGCAGATAGGGCATGAACTCTTCCAGAGGGGGAAGCAACGGACTGGTTACGGTTATGGTTTTCTTGTCCATAGTTTTTATTGTTTTTTTCTGTTTTTAATCATAGATATCAGATAGCTGAGCTCAGATGACTTGGTGAGATAGGCTACTGATGGGTAATAAAGCAAGCCCACCAACATGCCCACTGCTATTTTCAATAGGTTGGAATCGAAGAAAAGGGTTACTCCATAAACCAGAACACCCATACTCAAGGAATAGAGAATGGTGGGCAATAGGTCGCGCATCTGCATCAGGAAACCTACGTGAATCAGTTTTCCGGTATAATAGGTATTGATGACCAAACACAAAATAGAAGAGCATACGCTACCCACACACATATAGAGTACTCCGAAAGGGAAAGTAATGAGAATCACACTCACACCTACTATCTTTTTGATGATTTCCAATTTCAGGAAAAGATCGGAGCGGCCTTTTACTTGCAGCAGGCTCAAATTCATGGCATGTATTGGATAAAACATAAAGGAAAAGCACATGATTTGCAGATAAGGTACACAAGGCTCCCACTTTTCGGTTATCATCGCAACAATAACTGGGTGTGCAACAGCTGCAAAGCCCATCATCAGTGGAAAGATTAAGAATGCAAATAAACGCAGGAGCTGACGATAAACACGCTCCAAACGTTCGTCGTCATTTTGAATCTCACATAACAAAGGAAAGGTTACTCTTGACAACATACTATAAACAATAGTACTCGGCAAGGCAGCATAACCATAACCTCTGGAGTAGTATCCCAATTCCTTGGCTGAGAACAAGCGTCCGATAATCAGTGGATAGATATTGCCATATATCGTATCAATGAGACCGGATGCCAAAAGTTTCGATCCATAAGAGAATAGTTCACGAAATGACTGCCAGGAATAAGCCCATAGGGGTTTCCAATGTGCCAGCCACCACATTAATATACAGCGGACCACCGCACCAATGACAGAAGAGTAAGCCAATGTCCAGACACCAAAACCGGAATAAGCCATCGCCAAACCAGAAAGTCCGGTCACAATAGACGAGGTGACAGATATCTTGGCTTGTGTCTTGAAGTCCATCTTGATGGTCAAGCGGGCTTGCTGCACAATGCAGAGCGAGTTGAATATCAAAGGCAAAGCGATGACTTTGGTCAAGTCCTCCAACAAGGGAGCCTTGTAGAATTGTGCAATCAAAGGGGCTGCAAAGAATATTGCCAAATACAAGACGAATCCGACTACAATATTAAAATAAAATACTGTGGAGCAGTCGAGTTCGGTTCGGTCTACCTTTCTGGTCAGAGCATTGCTGAAGCCACTATTAACCAACGCTTGCGACACGGCCATAAAGATGGAAAGCATTCCAACCAAGCCGTAATCGCCCGGAGTCAGGATTCGTGCCATTAAAACGCCTATCACAAACTGAATAATCTGGAGCATAAAGTTTTCCGTAAAGCTCCATATTACTCCGGACAGGGTTTTCTTCTGTAAGGATTCTGCCATTATTTATCTGTTCTGATACATTTCATCATAATACTTCTGGTATGCTCCGGAAGTTACTTCCTGCATCCATTCTTCGTGTTCCAAATACCAACGAACGGTTTTCTCGATGCCTTCTTCGAACTGTAGAGATGGTTCCCAACCCAATTCGTTCTTCAGTTTGGTGGAGTCGATGGCATAGCGCAAGTCATGTCCCATGCGGTCGGTGACATAAGTTATCAGGTGTTCGCTGCTGCCTTCGGGTTTGCCCAACAAACGGTCCACTGTCTTAATGACTACATGAATCAGGTCGATATTCTTCCATTCGTTGAATCCGCCGATATTGTAGGTCTCGGCAACAGCTCCCAGATGGAAGATGACATCAATGGCACGAGCATGATCTTCTACATACAACCAGTCGCGCACATTCTCTCCCTTTCCATACACGGGCAGAGGCTTGCCTTGACGAATGTTGTTGATGAAGAGCGGAATCAGTTTCTCAGGGAACTGATAGGGACCGTAGTTATTCGAACAATTGGTTACGATGGTAGGCATGCCGTAGGTATCGTGGAAGGCACGCACGAAATGATCGCTGCTGGCTTTGGATGCCGAGTAAGGACTGTGCGGATTGTATTTGGTATCTTCATAAAAGAAGTCTTTTCCGTAGGCCAAATGGTGCTCGGATGAGGAGGCGGTTGTAGTGAACGGCGGTTCCACTCCTTCGGGATGTGTCAGTTCCAAGGCACCATATACTTCATCTGTTGAGATATGATAGAAGCGTTTGCCTTCGTAGCGTTCGGGCAAAGACTCCCAATATACTTTGGCTGCCTGCAACAGGCTGAGCGTTCCCATCACATTGGTGCGGGCAAAGGTAAAGGGATCTTTGATGGAGCGGTCGACATGACTTTCTGCTGCCAAGTGGATGATACCAGTCACCTGATGGTTTTGCATGATGCGGAGCATCTCATCGTAGTCGCATATATCGGCTTTGATAAACTGATAGTTGGGACGGTCCTCGATATCTTTCAGGTTGGCGAGGTTGCCGGCATAGGTCAGTTTATCCAGATTGATGATTTGGTACTCTGGATATTTGTTCACAAACAGGCGAACCACGTGGGATCCGATAAAGCCGGCTCCACCGGTAATTAATATAGTTTTCTTGCTCATACTTTTTATATTTAGCTTCATCAATGAATCAATCAAGTATTTGATCGATATTGAATCGTTTTACAATTTTCAAATTTAAAATTTTCTTTTCTATGTCTATCACACGAGTGAAATACTCGTACAAAATCATGCGGAGTTTTTCCAACAGGGCACAGACTGTAAATACCAGGACTGTAAAAGACAGTATATAGAGGAATACCACCCAACCAGTCTGATCTACACAATCTTTTATTGGCAGCAATTCCTGAAATAACCAATTTACAATACCACTGTTAATGTGTATCAAGTAAATACCGAAGGTTAAAGGGGCCAGGAACTTGATGAACTTCGCTCCTCGTTTTATCTGCATGTCTTTGAACAACATAAAACAGCAAATGCTGTTTATGAGTACCCAAATGGAATTGTAGTTGAAATCAAAGAATCGTGCTGCAATGAAATTCAAATGGAACCGAGCTAAGAGGTAACTGCTGCATGTCTGAAATAGCAGAACAGCCAACCATAACATCATACAGCGACTCTTTTTTATGCGTACCGGATACTTTCTGATATAAGCTGCCAATATATATAATAAGGTGAACCAATATAGAGAATAACCGCCTACCAGTTGAATCGGATCAAATGCTCCTATCACCAAAGAGAAGAAGAAGCCCAACACACAGAGCAGATAGCCATGCTGCTTTTGGCTCAAGTGGGCAAGCAATCTGTTGTAAAAGGGCGAAAGCAGATACATCACCACATAATCCGTAACAAACCAGTAATTCCTTCCCAAAACAGGAAATATGCCTGTCATAATAAAGCTATTAAGATTGGCTCCCAAGAAATAGCAGGCTGCTCCACCTATCAGCCACGACCAAAACATAGTCATACATAGAATATGCAACAATTTTGCCATCTTAAACGGTCGTGCACTGGCGGAAAGGTAATACCCGGATATCATCACATATAGGTTGACAGCAATAATACAAAGGTATTCCATGAAGCGACTGACTAAAAATCCGGACAAATTTTCGTTATAATTAACACCTCGAAGTACCCCCCCCATTAAGTTAACATGCAATAACACCACCATAAACATCGCCACGATTCGCAGCAATTCAAAATTCAGGTTGCGTTCTTTTACTTGGGGTATTAGAACAGCTTCAGTATTGCTTGGTATTGGATTTTCTTTTCTCATTCTTTTTCTACGTTCATTTCTTATCTTGATCCAGTTCCGCATATTCCGAGTTCTGGCTCTTGAATTCCGGCACAATGGCCTTCATGCAGCGCACGGTTTCGATGCGGTCCACGGTCTGTGCCACATCACGCAGGTGATCAATGGCGGCAACCACCTCATTACGGTCATATTCACGCACATGAGCGCGGAAAATTTTCTCGTTGACTGTAGGCAGAGTGTTCTCCTTCGTGGCGAGCAACTCCTCATATAGTTTCTCGCCGGGACGCAAACCGGTATATTCTATCTTGATATCCTTGTCCGGAACCAAGCCCGCCAACTCAATCATGCGGCGTGCCAGGTCGGCAATTCTTACAGGATCACCCATATCGAACACAAAAATCTCGTTGCCCTCGCCCATCACACCGGCCTCGAGAACCAAGCGAACGGCTTCGGGGATGGTCATGAAATAGCGGATGATGTCGGGATGCGTCACCGTAAGCGGTCCACCCTTCAGCAGCTGCTCGCGAAAACGGGGAATAACAGAACCGTTGCTGCCCAAGACATTACCGAAACGGGTGGTGATGAACTTGGTCTTGCCCTGCGTTTCACCACGGGCAATGCTCATACTCAGCGTCTGCACATAAATTTCAGCCAGTCGCTTGCTAGCTCCCATCACGTTGGTAGGATTCACGGCCTTGTCGGTAGACACCATAACAAAGCGCTCCGCTCCATACTGCACAGCCAGATCGGCCAAGTTGCGTGTGCCGACTACATTAGAAAGAACTGCCTCGCAAGGATTTTCCTCCATAAGCGGAACGTGCTTGTAGGCCGCGGCATGAAACACCACTTGCGGCTTATAGGTCTGCATCAGCCAATGCAAACGGGGCACTACACGGATGTCGCCAATGACAGGAGCTATCTTTACTTGCGGAAATTTTTCCTCAAGTTCCAAACGAATAAGGTGCATGGGGGTTTCGGCCATATCGAAAAGGATGAGTTCCTTCAGGCCGAAGGTGCAGAGCTGACGACAGATTTCACTACCGATAGAACCGGCTGCTCCGGTGACGAGCACAGTCTTTCCCTGCAACTCGTTCTTGATGTTTTCCATATTAATCTTGATTTCATCGCGTCCCAAAAGGTCCTCGATGCGGACTTCTGATATTTGCTGCGGACGGGGTTTGCCGTGCTGCAACTCTTCCGTATCGGACAACAACAGGGCTACTTTGTTCTTTTCACCATAACGCACCAGTCGGTTGCTCTCGGCAATAACTTCTGCCCGGCTGCGGAACAGGATGGCATCGGCATGAACATGCAACAGCAACTTGCGGAAGTCGCGCTCATTCTCAATACTATAGAGCTTGATACCGCCTATACGTTGGGCATCGCGTTTGCCAAAACGCAGGTATCCCACAACATGATTGCTGCCCGACAAACTCAACCCCGTGGCATAAAGCTGGCTTCGGTTGTCGTCAAAAAACACTAAAATGCGGCGACGGCGGTCGACTGCCGGGTCCTGACAAGAAAGGCGATACAGATAGATAAGTGTAACACGGACCGAAACAAGAATTACGGTGCAGAAAAGCAGGTTGAGCAGGATGCATATCAGCCACAGCACAAACTGGTTTTCGGTGGGTTGCATCACGGTGAGTATGCCGGAAATACCCACACCCAAGGATGCAAGCAAACTGGCGGTGAACAAGCGCAACGACTCTACCAACGAGGAATGACGGATAATACCCTTATAGGTGCGCATCAACCAAAAAGACAATACGGAGAAGGCCAAAGATACAAGCGCCAGCATCCAATAGGGTTCTGACAATTTAAAGCCGGGAAGAAACAAGTCGACCAAATAGTACGACAACAAGGTTCCGAAAACGGAAAGGAGAACATCTGCCACCAGTATGAGCCTTTGGTTAACAAAACGGGAGTGCAGAATGCATTGCATCACAGACGTAATCATCATTGTTAGTGTTAAATATATACAAATTAGATACGGCTTCGCCGCAATCAGTCCCATATTCGAGAACGATTGAATGGTTACAAGCGACGATTCCGCAAGTTGCTTTTCATGTTACAAAAATACATAGTTTTTTTGTATGTTACAATTTTTTGCACATCTTTTTACAGGAAAAGTATATAAGAAAGTAAGACGTAAACCTCCTTAATATTATAAATATGTGGAAAATGCAAGATTTGTGCAGTTTTTATATTCATTCCCGTTTCTTTTTAGGAGAAAGGTTATACCTTTGTAACGAATGTATTTGCTGCATTGTTTTTTATCATTCTTAAAATGATTCCATGCATCTGATATTTTAGTTAAATTTTACAGAAAAACGGAATGCAATCAGCGTCGAAAACGCTCCATGAACAAACAAAAAGAAAACGTTCCCGGGGATCTCCAGATCGATGGGCTAAAGCAAACAGCAAAAGCAATCCAACAAAACCCAAGGCAGGCAGCCTAGTTAAAACAACAATACACTAAAACAGAATCATAAATAATGAATATATGAAGAAACTGAAATTACAAAGCGGAATTATAAGAAAAGTCTTGCTTACAGCAGTGGCCTGCTGCACAATATTTGCGTGCACAGAAGAGACAGAAACAAACAGTGAAGCACCCGGTGCTGAAGACAACGGACGAAGAACCGTATTGGTGTATATGAATGCACGGAACTCTCTTTACGGAAATGTAAAACAAGATTCGCTTGAGATGGTACGCGGTGCCCAAAATATGGACGACAGAGACCGCATCTTGCTGTATGTTTGCAAAGACCGCAACTCATATCTTTACCGCATCAGCAAACAGGGTACCAAACTCTTGTTGCAAGGAGATTATAAACAGAATGCCTCAGACCCGAAACAGCTGGAAGCCATACTGAAATGGACGGCAGAACAGTTTCCCAGCGAGGAGTACGGACTGGTGATGTGGTCGCACTCGGACGGATGGTTGCCTTCCACGACCGTAACGGAGGGGAAAAGCCGTAGTTTTGGCGTGGATGTCGGGGCAAATGGCAATCCCTGGACGGACAGACTGCCAAACGGTCAGCTGGGTTATCAGATGAACATTACAGATCTGGCTCAAGCAGTGACAGCCAGCGGTATGCGTCCTAAGTTTGTGTTTTTCGACTCTTGCCTGATGAATGGCATCGAGGCGATGTATGCCTTGCGTCACACTACAGACTGGATTATTGCATCGCCGGCTCAGATTCCGGGCGTGGGTGCACAATATACGCGGATGATGGAGGAAGTTTTTTACACAAATCCCTTCAACCCACAGGCATTCACGGCTTCGTATGTCAAACAGGCTTCTACATATCCGGAATATGGCAACATGGGTGTGGTGCTCTCAGCCGTAAAAACTGAAAACCTGGAAAATCTGGCGCAGGTGACACGTAACTTATTGGCGAAATATGACTCAGACAAGGAACCGGACATGAGCCGTGTATTAGCGTACGACCGCTATGCATATCGCTCGTTCTACCGTCCGGAGTTTTTTGACCTGAAGCAGGCTATGTGCCGTATCATTACGAATGAAACGGACAGAGAACAGTGGCTGGATGCGTTGGAAGCCTGTGTATTGTACCCGGATGCCACGCCTACCATCAATATGTGGAGCAATTTTTCTACGGATAACCTGATACTGAATCCGGGAGAGTTCTCTGCTATCTCTGCTTTTGTGCCGCAACAGAAATACAGTGACTATGCGGAGGATTGCATCTTTGGGGACTTGAACCGTGCCTTCATGCAAACGGAATGGGCGAAAGCGAGCGGATGGAACGAGAATACTTATCTGAAATCCCTGCTTACTGAGCAACAGTAACTTTGTTGATGCTTACTTTTACGCTTGCGCGTGCGGATTCCAAATCCGCAATAGTTCTTGCCACCGGACTGCAAATCCGACGGAACGTACTCTTTATTGATAACATCCACGTGAAACGGTTTCGTGATTGCAAATCCACCGAAAAAATCCTTGTAAATACAAAAAATAATCATTATTTTGCATCCTCGTAACAACCAATAACAAAATAGGAACAATGAAATACCCGATTGGCATACAGACTTTTGAAAAAATAATCAAAGAA
>Oklahoma_p2__coassemble_353_pt1 | contig 44482 bp, 40 predicted proteins | sample Oklahoma_p2__metabat2_low_PE_029 | metagenome-assembled genome bin Oklahoma_p2 | reverse complement strand
TCATCTATCTGGAAATGCCAAAGTTTAACAAGACGGAGGCGGAACTGGAAACCATCTTCGACAAATGGATGTTTGTGCTCCGCAACTTATCCAATTTACAGGAAAGACCGCTTGCCTTGCAGGAACGTGTCTTCAACAGACTGTTTCAAGTAGCTGAGATTGCTGCTTTTAGCCGTCAGCAGCGAAGTGAATATTGGGACAGCTTGAAAAGTTACTGCGATCGGAAGAACGTTCTGGATACAAACATGAAGAAGAGTTTTGTCAAAGGACGAGAAGAAGGAGAGGTAATCAAAGCTGAGAAGATTGCCCGAAAAATGAAGGAAATGGGATTCTCTATGGAAGAGATTCAACAAGCTACCGGTCTTACGATGGAACAGCTTGACAATCTGAATTAAATTTAGTATGCAACATGGTTTATTGGCAGGTATTTCTTATGGATCGCTTTTGTGAAAGATAACGTTCCCGAAAAGAAAATGTTCCGGTGGATTTCCGAATCCACCGGCTATGTCCTTTATACAGCAAATTTGTGCTGTTTGTTCTTTGCAAGCGGATTCGTATTCTGAACTCTTCAAACGTTTTTAAGCAAGCGGAGGACTGGATTTCATCATATGATATTTAATTTTGTTGTTTTATGAATTGTTTAGTTTGGCAGCATCAATTTTATCTGCATACTCATTAAGTTTCTTGCCCAGGTCTCGGAGTGATTCTGCGATCTTACTATATTCTTCTTCCTTGAATACCATTGGTTTTCCTCCAACCATATAGCCGTGTAATCGTTGGGCAAACCAACTGTGAGTTTTGTTTAAATACAGTTTGGAGAATTTCGAAACATTAATCATTCCGTTTAATTCTATGAAAGTAGCCCAAACTGCTTCCGACTTGACTTTAAATTGTTCTCTCCTTCGATATCCCGGATCACATAATTCTTCAAATGTAATCTTTTTGTTTTCCATAATTTTTTGTATTTCAATTTATTCTTCAAAGCACTATTCTACTTCTTTGTGATTTCAAATACAAAGAAATATAATATTTTTATTATAAACAAGAAAAAAGGAATATAATGAAATTTGTTATCCTGTTAAAAAGAAAACGTTTCGGGTGTGTATGCTTTTGCCCGGCGATCTGGAAATCCCCGGGAACGTATACTATTGGCTGCGGCATTTTATGCGTATTTTGATGTAGATAACGCATCGTTAGTGATGCTAAAATGATGCGTAAATAGCAAATACTCAGAATGATAGCCGTAAAAAAGAATACTGAGAATCGCTTGTATCCGGCCGGGGGTACGAATGCTCGGATAAACGCGATTCTCAGTATGATAGTTTATACAAATTGTCACGAAGTCCGGAATATGTCATTTCGACAAATCTCCTTCTTCCAGATACAGGCTCAGGTTGTTTTGAATCTTTTCTTTTATCTCGTTGCGGAACCACTCCGGAGCCAGGACCTCCACATCGGGGATAAACGAAAAAATCTGTTGCGACAACTCCCGATTGGGCTTTACCTTGATGCAAATGGTATAAGGTTCGTCCGTACACTGCTGACTGCTGTGAATCGGTTTGGAAAGCACATACGGGAAGCGTTGCGGTGTAAATCTCAGGACAATTTCCTGAGTAGGAACCTCGCCATAGGGTACGGACACGCCAACCACCTCGGAAAAGTATGAAGAAAAGTCGGTAGCAGTGTTCTTGATGAAAGTTGCCTCCGAAAGATGGAATCGTTCGATGCGGTCTAAGGCATAACATTCCAGTCGCATCTTTTCACTGTTCAGTCCGAAGAGAAACCAGCGTCCGTTATACTGCTTCAAGTAATACGGGTGCACGGTAAGCAGTTTCGGGTCCTTGCCGTAAGAATGGTAGACTATCTCAAGTGTCTGATGGTTTACGGCAGCATCTATCAGGCTGGAGAGATGTTCCAGTCCTTTCAATTGCTCGTTCTGCTCAAAGGCAATGAGGTTTTCAGAGTTGGCTTTCACACCAAAGCGGTATTCCAGGTTCGAAATAACCTCTTCCAGCCACGCATTGGCCGGTATGCCCCTGTAGCGGTTCAGCATCTCTATGGTAGAGCGAAGGTTGCTGATTTCTTCTGTTGTCAGTTCGTTTTTAAAAATACGGTAGTTCGTGTCTGAATAGAAATAGTGGCATTTCCTTTTATCGTATTTTATGGCTTCGATAGGGGCATAGTAAGGGTCGTTCCGAAGGGTGGATATATCCTCGCGAACCTGGCGCAGACTGATATTGTATCCCAGTTTTTCGCTGACAAAATCCACCAGCTCGTCAATGTTGAATCGTTTGTATTTGTTGCTGAAGCACTGGTCCAATAGCTGATAGCGCATGTAAGCATTCTTGTTTACCGGCATGTCTTTCTGTTTTTGTTTTATGCTACTGCAAAGTTAGTGCTTTTGGGCTATATCTTGCATGGAAATCCAAGAAAAATCAAAAACCGGCAGCAGTCGGTCGAAGATGCGGTTTCATTACAAGTCGTCCTCCAATATGGTGCTCTTGGCATAGGCTGTGCTGCGCGCCTCGAAGAAGTCCGTTTTGATTTCGTTGGCGTTGGTATACTGCGACACCCAACTCATGCTTTCAGGTTCCTTTTCATGGCCTTCGAACAGAATGCCCAGGCCCAAGCTCTGCCAGCGCAGGTTGCCCAAATAATAAATATAGTCTGCCACCATTTGCGTGCTGAGGCCCGGAATCTGATTGCCGATGACATATTGTCCCCAGGCTATTTCCTGGGCCACGCCTTCGCGCATCATGGCCTCGTATGCAGCCAGATAATCTGGTGTAAAAAGATCGGGTTCTTCTTTTTTCAGTTCGAGAATCATGTTGCGGAAAAGCCACAGATGTGTATTCTCATCGCGGTTGATATAGCGGATTTCCTGAGCCGATCCCGACATCTTTCCATGGCGGCTCAGGTTATAAAAGAACATAAAGCCACTGTAGAAATAGATTCCTTCGAGAATATAATTGGCAATCAGCGTTTTCATTAACGTGAACCCGTTCTGTGTTTCCTGAAACTCATTGTAGCACTGGCCGATGAAGCGGTTGCGGCGTAATAAGTGTTCGTCTGTCTTCCACTGATAAAGGATTTCGTTGCGCTCCTCCGGGCTGCAGATTGTGTCGAGCATATAGCTGTAGCTCTGACTGTGCACACATTCCTGAAATGCTTGTATGTGCAGGCAAAGCTTAACTTCGTTGGCTGTTATATATTCGCTGATGTTGGGCAGGTTGTTGCTTTGCAGCGAATCCAGAAAAACCAAAAAACTGAGAATCTTGTCGTAGGCGGTGCGTTCGGCAGTGCTCAGCAGGCGGTAGTCTTTGGTGTCCTGGGTCAGGTTGATTTCTTCGGGAATCCAGAAATTGTTCATAGCCTGGCGATACCAGTCGGTCATCCATTTGTAACGCAGGTTGTTGAAGTCGTTCAGGTTGGTGGAATTTCCTCCGATAATACGGCGCAGGCGCAGGTCGGTATCTCCTTCGGGATTGAAGAGTGTGTTCTTTTGAAGCGGTTTGTTTGTATTCATGATGATGCGTTGATATTGTTGTTTGGTTATTTGTTATGAGGCACAGCTTTCGCATTCGGTCACTTCGAGTGCCTTGCTGCGCACGTAATAAATGGTTTTTACGCCACATTCCCAAGCCTGAAGATAGAGGTTGAGCACTCCGCGCATGGTATAGTCGTGGGTGATATACAGGTTCAGGCTCTGCGCCTGGTCAATGTGCCGTTGGCGGATTCCTGCAGCCCGGATGCTCCAGGACTGGTCTATATGATAAGCTCCCTTGTAGAGCCAATAAGTGCGGTCTGACAGTGACGGAGCTACACGTGGAAGCATGGCTCCTTTCTTCTCTTCAAGATAAAAACGTTTCATCACCGGGTCGATTCCTGCCGTGGTGCCTGCCAGAATGCTCGTGCTGCTGGTGGGAGCAATTGCCAGCAGATAGGCATTGCGCATACCTTGTGTTGCCACGCGTGCCGCCAGATGTTGCCAGGCTTCTGAGGTATAGCCTCTTTTTGTAAAATAGGCTCCTGTTTGCCAGTCGCTTCCTTCGAAGGCTGCATAACAGCCCTTTTCGGTTGCCAAATCCGTACTGGCCTGTATGGCTGCCCGGTTGATGCGCTCGAACACCTCGTCCATAAATTTCAGGTGGGCTTCGCTTTCCCAACGAATACCGCGAAGGGCCAGTGCATGGTGATAACCGCTCACGCCGAGTCCGATGCTTCGGTAGCGGCGGTTCGTGATTTCGGCATAAGGTACCGGGTAGAGGTTGAGGTCGATGACATTATCCAAGGCGCGAATCACGGTGGCAACCTTTTCTTGCATTTGTGTCTCGTTTTCCAAAGGCAGATGGCCTAAGGACAGGCTGGCCAGGTTGCATACAACCAAGTCTCCCGGACGTGTGGTTCTTACTACAATCGGGTCGCCGTCGGCTGTGCGTATCTCTGTAGAGATGCTTTCGGCAGCCGACATGTTTTGTGCTATTTCGGTACACAGGTTCGAGCAGTAGATAATGCCTTGATGGGCATTGGGATTCATGCGGTTCACCGTGTCGCGGTTGAAAGTGAAGGGAGTTCCGGTTTCTACTGCCGAACGCAGTACCAAGCGTACAATGTCTTTCAGAGTCAGGGTGCGGCGTGTCAGTCGGGTGTCGTGCACACAATCCAGATAGCGCTGTTCCCATTCCTCGCCATAATAGTCCTCGAGCGCATATCCTTTCAGGGAAAGTATTTCGTGCGGGCAGAAAAGGTGCCAGGGCTGGTTCAGGTCTTCTTGAGCCATTTTCCAAAAAAGGTCGGGATAACACACGGCAGGAAAAATGTCATGTGCCTTCATGCGGTCGTCGCCGTTGTTCATGCGCAATTGCAAAAACTCGGGAAGGTCTTTGTGCCATACGTCCAAATATACGGCGGCAGCACCTTGGCGCATGCCTAATTGGTCGACAGCCACGGCTGTGTCGTTAACGAGTTTTACCCAGCGTATGATACCTCCTGCCACACCTTTAAAGCCCCGGATGTCGCTGCCCGATGCTCTTACTTTTCCGAAATACATACCCATGCCGCCGCCAAACTTGCTTACCATAGCAAAGGTGTCGAGGCTTCGGTAGATTCCTTCCAAACTGTCGGGTACGGTGTCGATAAAGCAGCTCGAAAGTTGGTGATAGGGTTTACGGGCATTGGCAAGGGTAGGGGTAGCCATGGTGACTTCCAGCAGGCTTAACATGTCATAAAAACGTTTCACCCAATAAAGGCGGTGGTTCGTGCCGTCGGTCAGGGTTTTTGTTTTGTCTTCATGCATTGCCAAATGCAGGGCAATGCCCAAGTACATCTCTTGGGGTGTTTCGATTAACTGATGGTTGTGTGTGCGTATCAGATAGCGTTTGGCAAGCAAGTCGAGTCCGGAATAATTAAAAAGCCGGTTGCGTTCGGGGCGCATGTATCGGGCTGCTTCTTCCAGTTCCTCATCGGTATAATTTTCGAGGATGTAGTTTCCATAAAGCCCTTCGTTGGTAAGAAAGCGCACCTTGTCGGCAAAAGTGTGCAGGCCGCACCTGGTTGCATGGGTTGTGATGCGGCGGTGCAGTTGAAAATCAAGCAGTCGTCCGGCTATGAATTCCCAGTCGGGTGCTTCGGGGCTCGTCAGTTCTACAGCCACTTTTATCAGTGCCGAGAGTAACTCGTCGGAGCTGATTGAAGTGTAATCCAATCCGGCCAGTCTGGCAGTCAGCAGAGAAAGGTCGTAAACTGATGCAGGATAGTCTTCGGTGATGCTTTGTAAAACAGAAGTCCACCCCGGAATCGTAAGATCAAGTAATGGCGAATGCATGCCCGGCAAGTTATTGTCGGCATTCGAATTTCCGTTGTCGGAAGAATGTTGCATAAAATGCTTCAGTTATAATAAGGTAAGATACTCTTTTCGCACCGTCTCTCTATCCCACGAGTGGAGACGGCCTTTAACGAATGGCAGGTCTTCTGACTGACTCCTCCGTTCCGAAGCCTTCCCACATACTCAGGAATAATTTATGAGAGCGGAGTATGTAGTGGCAAGAGGTTTATTTTCGGAACATCCGACAGAGCTTCACAGCAGCGGGACTGTTCGGGATTTGCACCCGATTCCCTTTTCATCCGAATGGGAGAATTTCCGTTCGGAACCAATTCAAAGGCAAAGGTAGTAAAACTTGTAATGATTGCAAAGATAAAATTAATTGATTGCATTTTTTTATGAATCTCTTGCCTGTCTGGATTTATAGAAAGTGTTCCGTTGCAAAGAGAGTACGTTCCGCCGGATTTGCAATCCGGTGGCGAACTTTATAGCAGAATTTTAATTTGCACGCGTATGCGTAAATTTAAAGTATACTTCAAGAAAGTTACTGTTGCTTGTACTTTCGGTTGTATTCTGCAATCCCTGCATGCAAATATGAAGTACAATTTTTTTTCCGCTAAATAGAGCAATTTATTTTCATTACGACAAAAGATTGCGCAGTAGGATAATAGCTTTGCAGAAAAATCAGAAAAATTATGATACAAAAAGTAGTTATGGGTAGCAGAGTACCCGCCAAATTATGGCTCGATGAAGTGGAAGACTCTTGTATGGCGCAAATCATGAATCTGGCTTCTCTTCCTTTCGCGTTTAAACATATTGCCATTATGCCGGATGCGCATACCGGCAAGGGAATGCCCATCGGAGGCGTATTGGCTACAGAACATGTGGTTGTGCCGAATGCTGTAGGTGTGGACATTGGTTGCGGCATGTGTGCCGTGAAAACAAATCTCAAGGCAAATGAAGTGTCGGTAGAGCAGATTAAAAGTATCATGAGTCATATCCGCAAACACATTCCTTTGGGATTCGACCATCAAAATAATGCCGTTGACGAAAGTCGGCTTCCGAATTTAGACCTGGAAGCATGCCCTTGCCTGAAAGACAAGAAGAAGGCGATGCTGAAAGAAATAGGTACGCTGGGAGGGGGAAATCATTTTATAGAAATTCAGAAAGATACCAAAGCAGGGGATGTGTGGATTATGATTCACTCGGGAAGCCGCCACGTGGGTTACAAGGTGGCTGAGTTTTATAACAAAAAAGCCGAGATGCTCTGTGCACGATGGTTTGCCCATGTGCTTCCGGGATTGGCTTTCCTACCCATAGAAGAGCAGGCAGGAAAGGATTATTTGTGCGAAATGGAGTATTGCAAGCATTTGGCTTTTGCCAATCGAAAGGCAATGATGGAGCAGGTGATGGAGGGCTTTATGAAGGCTTGTCCGAATGTGGATTTCGAACCGATGATTAATATAGCTCATAATTATGCAGCATGGGAAAGGCATTTTGGCAAGAGTGTTATCGTACACCGCAAAGGAGCTACGAGGGCTTTCAAAGGAGAAATCGGCATAATCCCGGGATCGATGGGAACAAAATCGTATATTGTGGAAGGACTCGGAAATCCGGAATCGTTCATGAGTTGTTCGCATGGTGCCGGAAGAAAGATGAGCCGTTCGGAAGCATTCCGTACCTTAGACCTTCAGACGGAATGTCAGCGTATGGATGCTTTGGGCATTATTCACGGCATGCGAAAAAGCGGACTCGATGAGGCTCCAGGTGCGTATAAGGACATTGAGGCTGTGATGGCTTTTGAGAATGACCTTGTGAAACCGTTGATAGAGCTTGCCCCGCTGGCTGTGGTGAAGGGTGACTGACGGATTCATACTTGTTGGATTTGAAAATCTTCTATGTGTGTACGTTCAAGCGTTTCCATCCACAGGTCCGCTTGAACGTCTTCGTTTTTTTTGCGTCTTTTTCGGTCCGTTTGAACGCTCACGTCCGCTTGAACGTTTCCGTTGTAGGCTGTAAGCGAAATACGTCATGAATGCGGTTCGTGATGCGTTGCATCGTATTTTGTTGTAGATTTTAAATAAAAGATAAGGAGTGCTGATAATTTCTAGTTTTTTGCTTGCGTTTTCTTCTGTATTTTATAATTTTGCTCTGCCCGTCGGAAAACGGCTTGACTTATGATGCAACCATGAGTACTACAGCCGAAGATAGGATGAACTTTTTTATTAATTATGTTGCTAAAAACTACCATGAACAAACTAATTTACTCGGCACTGCTGACAGCCGGGGTGCTTGTCGGTATTCCGGCAAAAGCCAAGGTGGAGCATATTTTGCCAAAGCCTCAACAAGTGAATCTCACACAAGGAGCAGCCTTCAGCCTCAACCGTACAGTTGCCTTGACCGACCCAACCAACTGTGTTTATTTGAAGCGTGTATTGACCAACAACGGCTGTACGCTGCAGAACGATGCTGCGGCACGAATTACCGTTGAGCTCGTTACTGAAATACCCGGTGCTTTCAACCACCGCCTCAACTTGTTTCCCGACGAGGCTTATGCCTTGAACATAACCGAAAACGAAGTCGTTATACAAGCGCTTACGCCAACCGGTGTGATTCGTGCAGCGCAGACCTTGCAGCAAATGGCAGAGGGATACGAAGGAGAAACAGCAGCTTGGGAAGCACTGACTATGACAGATTGGCCTGCTTTCAAGCTGCGTGGCTATATGCACGATGTGGGTCGCTCGTTCATTTCTTACGAAGAACTGAAAAAACAAGTGGACTTGTTGGCACGCTTTAAGGTGAACGTGTTCCATTGGCACCTGACTGATTATACCGGATGGCGCTTTGAAGTGAAAGCTTATCCGCAACTCACAGCCAAGGAAAACAATATCCGTTATGCCGGAAGCTATTATACCCAGGAGCAATGCCGCGAACTGGTGGCGTATGCTGCCGAAAGAGGCGTGACCGTCATTCCAGAAATTGATATGCCGGGCCACAGCCATGTGTTCGAAAAAGCCATGGGATATGGCATGCAGACGGATAAGGGCGTGGAAGCTCTGAAGCAAATCCTCAGCGAGGCTGCCGATGTATTTAAGGGAGTGCCTTATTTGCATATCGGTGGCGACGAGGTGAAAATTACTTATCCGCGTTTTCTGGAAACCATGTCGGCTTTTGTCCGCGAGAAAGGAATGAAGGTTGTGCTGTGGAATAAACTGGTGGCAGGACCTCCCACTGCAGAGGTTTGTGACTTGACTCAGATGTGGGCTACATCCGGAAAAGTAGTGAAGGGATTGCCCAATATAGACTGCCGTTATAATTATACCAATCATTTTGATGTGTATGCCGACTTGGTTGGTATTTATAAAAGCAACATCTACTACGAACAGAAAGGTACCGATGAGGTGGCGGGCACAATTTCGGCTGCCTGGAACGATACAAAAACGCCTACCGAAACGGACATCATCCGACAGAACAATATTTATGCCAACATTATAGCCTCAGCTGAGCGCGCCTGGATGGGCGGAGGTAAGCAATATATTGAAAAGGGCGGAACTACGCTGCCAAACTCGGGAGAAGAATTTGAGGAATTTGCCGATTTCGAACGCCGTTTCCTTTTTCATAAGGCACACTCGCTGAAAGACGAACCGATAGCGTATGTGCGCCAGTCAAATGTGCGCTGGCGCATTACCGACCCGTTCCCCAACGGCGGAAACAAGGCATTGGTATTGCCGCCCGAAGCTGACGAATCGGAAGTACTGCCATCAGAATTTACATACCAAGGCAAGCAATATGGTACACACATTGCCACAGGAGCAGGCATTTACCTGCGTCATATCTGGCATCCTACCGTGCCTTCTTTCTATTCAAATCCTGCCAATAACCAGACGGCTTACGCCTGGACTTATGTTTATTCGCCTGTTGAACAGGACGCCGGAGCGCAGATTGAATTCTATACATACAGCCGTTCGGGTAATGAAAAGGCACCGATTGCCGGACAATGGGACCGACGCGGTTCTAAAGTGTGGGTGAACAACCGTGAAATTCCTGCTCCGGAATGGAAGCAGCCCGAAGCAAATATTCCGCAAGACCATGCTACTGCCGGGCTGACCAATGAGAATCTGACGGCCCGACCGGTAGCAAAAATTCATCTGCAGGCAGGATGGAACAAGGTGTTCCTGCGTCTGCCGCACGTAAACAACGGAGGTACGTCACGCGACAAATGGCAATTTACGTTTGTGGTGACGGATACCGAAGGACGCAATGCGCTCCCAGATTTGGTATACTCGCCAAATCAATGTATGGATGAGGCAGCCGATGCCGTTTGTACCTTGCTGGATGAAATGACTCTTTGGATGAATCAGAATTTCGGGTCGCAACCGGGATACTATCCTGCCGAGATGGCACAGAAAACACAAGAGCAGATGGATGCCATCCGGGCCACCCTGTCGCATAGCATGACAGCAGAACAGCGTGAAGAACAGAAAACGCAGTTGCAACAGATGTGGGACCAACTGAAAGACGATGTGAAGGACGCTGCCGTTATCATGCCGCAACTGAGTACCGCAACACATACTTATTGGTACCAGTTCGCAGCCCGTCGTGGCAACAGATATCCCACTTCGAAAGGATCGGGCAGGCCTATCATCGGGGAAACAACACCAACGGATGCCAGCGAATGGAAGTTTGTGCCTCGCAAGGATGGCGGCTTCGACATCGTAAACCGCAAGGACGGCTGTTTCGTATCGCCGGAGTCTGCCAACCCACAACCGCTGCTTACCGTAGCAACGGCACCGCAAACAGGTTGGAAATTCCTGCCCGTGGGACAATACAGAAGCTTTGCCCTGGTGAACGGTACGGCGCAAATGAACATGCAAAACCGTGCTCCTTATCAGGTACTCAACTGGGGCGGGGGAACCAATGTTACGGACGACGGTTGCCAATATTCGTTTACTTTGGTAGATACCGACGGTCCCAGCACCGGAATTGCCGAGATGGAAAACAGTGTTTCGGGAAATGCCGCTTGCTATGATCTGGGCGGACGCAGCGTGTCTGACCCCCAAAAGGGACTCTATATTATAAAAGGTAAGGGAAAGGTAGTCCTTCCGTAAAAAGATGATACAAACAAAAGCAAAAAGCGTCTGCGGCAACAAGGAGTGTGCCGCGGACGCTTTTTGTTTTTATATGTTCGGGAGAAAATCCGAGGCATTCAGCAGATGTTCCGCATGACGCTCCAAACAATCACCCCAATGAAATAGAGCCATATAAATCTTGCTTGATGAATCTTGGCGTAAAACACCGGCTTGCGGAGACGGTAATATTCTGCTATCCCCAGCAATGCCACAATCGGAATGTTCAATACCAGGAAAGCATTGTAGTGCCAAGCAGAAACAAAATCAAGATGCAACAGAGAGTGGACGGCCCTCTGCGCACCGCAACCCGGACAGAGCAAGCCTGTGGCCATATAGAACGGGCATTTGGGGAACAGAGGAGACGCTGCCGGACTGATAAAGAAATAAACCAATCCGACAACAATAAGCACACCGATGATAAATAGTTTTTTTTTCAATACAAAGAACTAAGGGCAACTTCTGAAAAGCCAAATATTGTGATGAAATAAAAGATGCCTATCAGCAAGCCGCAAACCAATCCGGCAATGGTCCAGTTTTTTGCTTGTCGTGAATAATATTCTGCCTGCTGGTAGTTTCTGAGCATATATTGAGACTCTACCTTCGACGCATAAACAATAGATGCAATGCCAAAAGGCAGACAGCAGAAGAGCGTAATCAGGATAGACTCTACCAGCCAGGTTTTGGGCATCGGAGCTTCTGTAGGAGTGGCGGGTGGGATAGAGGCAAGTAACTCTTCCAGTTCGGGAACCTCTTCTGCTTTTTTCCAGTTGTCGAATCCCTTGCACCAAACCAAGGTGTCTTTGTTAAAATCCACTTTTTTCAGGTCCTCCATACCGTAGGGACCCAACTTGCTTCCGTTCTTATATATGTAGAAATCCATGGCGTTGTTGTTACGTTTAAATAATTTTATCGAATGCAACAAATGTAATCATTCTTTTTGACTAAACAAAAAGAATATTGGATAAATCGAAGGCGAATCTGGTTTTTGCCGATACCGTGTTTTTCTTTTTGAATTATTAATTGATTTATGTATAACGTATTTCATTTTTCTGCTTATCTTTGCAACGGTCCTTTTTATATTTATCATGGAGAATCAAGAGAAAAAAATACAACGGGGAGGAAAGCGGGCAGGAGCCGGCAGGCCCAAGGGCAGCAGCAAACTGTATGCTTTTCGTGCAGACAAGGAAGTGGCTGCCTATATTGATGATCAGGAAAACAAAACGGAGTTTATTCGTACGTGTATCATCCGGCAAATGCAACCAGCAACCGATTCGGCAACAGACGGGGAACTGCCTCGGCTGGGCGAGGTGATTCCTGTGTCGCAAGTACGTCCGCTGTCGCTGCCTTTGTTTGATGTGAAAGTGGTGGCCGGCTTCCCGATTCCCTTGAACAATGACGAACAGGCACAGCATATCGACATACTGCGCTTGCTTTGCCCACATCCCGACGCTTCGTATCTGATACGCGTACAAGGACATTCGATGATAGAGGCCGGAGTACAGGATGGCGACCTGGTGCTTGTGGACAAGAGCCTGCGCCATCCCTCGGAAAAGCAGATTGCGGTGTGTGAGCTGAACGGCGAATACACGCTGAAACGGGTGGTGGAACGCAAGGGAAGGGTGTGGCTTGTACCTGCCAATCCGGATTTTCCGGAGATTGAAGTGAAAGAGGGAGATGCCTTTAGTGTGTGGGGCGTGGTGACTTATATCATTCACAAACCGGTTTATTGACAAAAGTTTTTATGATAGCACTGGTTGATTGCAACAGTTTCTTCTGTTCGGTAGAGAAGGTTTTTCATCCGGGCCTGGAAGGAAAACCGGTTTGTGTGCTTTCGAGCAACGATGGATGTATCGTTGCCTTGACTCCGGAAGCCAAGGCTCTTGGTCTGCGACGCGGAGATCCGGTGTTCCAGAAAAGGGATATTATAGAGCGGCATCAAGTGCGTCTGTTCTCTTCCAATCTGTATCTTTACGCAGCGATGTCGAAACGGGTGAATCACATCCTGCGTGCGTCTGTACCCCATTCGGAGGTATATTCCATAGATGAGAGTTTCCTTTACCTGGACGATTTGGAAAGGTTTTATGACCTAGAGGACTATATGCGCAGCGTGGCAGAAAAGGTGCGCCTGTATACGGATATTCCGGTGAGCGTGGGTGTGGCACAAACAAAAACATTGGCCAAGGTGGCGAGCAAGTTTGCCAAGCAATATAAGGGTTATCGGTCGGTGTGTCTGATTGACAGTGAGGAGAAGCGTCGCAGGGCGTTGGAGCTATTCGAACTGAAGAATATTTGGGGCATCGGAAAACAGACGCTCGAAAAACTGAATGCCCTGGGGATACATTCTCCTCTGGCATTTGCCGACAGGAAAGAAAACTGGGTGCGCCGCCATCTTACCAAGCCGGGCGTACAGACTTGGATGGAACTGAACGGCATCTCTTGCATTGATACTGCCGAGATGGTGCAGCGGAAATCTATTTGCACCAGCCGAAGTTTTGGCGAGATGGTGACAGACTATGACTCTCTTCGGGCTGCCGTAGTCAGTTTTGCTTCGAGCTGTGCCAACAAGCTGCGCGGGCAACATTCGGTGGCGGGGGCTGTTTCGGTATTTGTAGGCAGCAATCGCTTTCGGCAAGACTTACTGCAATATGCCAATATGCAAACAAAGTTTTTGCTTGTGCCCACGTGTGATACGAATGAGATTGTACAAGCGGCTCTGTCGGTGCTGAGGGAATTGTTCAGAGAGGGTATCAGTTATAAGAAGGCAGGTGTGATTCTGGGAAATATATCCGACGGTCAATGCATCCGGATGGACTTGTTTGACGAGATTATGAATCGTCCGCAGCGACTCCGGCTTATGAAGCAGATTGACGAACTGAACCACCGATTCGGGTTGAAGAAAGTTCATCTGGCCACCGAAGGAGAAAGCAGGCAGGATTGGCATGCCAAGAGTGAATTCCGGAGCGGCAATTATTTGTCGGACATAAACGAAGTGCTCACCATAAATATATAAGAACCGTGTGCTATTTCCGGTCTGATGTGGACGGAAACAGCACACGGCTACCGGAGATTTTGCACATGCTATGTAAACACGTCTAAAAGTGCAGGGTGACGTCTTTGCCGAAAGGGGCAAGAGACAGTTTTGCCATCTTGAAATGTTGCTGTCCAAAAGGAATGCCGATAATGGTGATGAACAGCAAAATACCGAAGAGGATATGACATAGCCAAGCCCAAAAGCCACCGCAGATAATCCAAATGATGTTGAGCGGAATGCGGATACAGCCGTGCGGACCTTCTGTTTCTCTTATCTCGGCACCAAAAGGCCACAGACATAACAGACCGAGTTTGAAGGTTTGCAAAGCGACAGGTATGCCGATAATGGTGATTGCCATGGCCAGACTGCCGGTGAAATAACAGATGGCGGCTTCCAATCCTCCAAAGAGCCACCACAGTAAGTTTCCTAAAATTCTCATGGTTGTTTGTTTAAATTGTATATAAAGATATCTTTTTCTTTGATATACAAAGATAGGTTTTTGTTTTCTATTGGGCGAAAGTAAAAGGATATATTGTTATCTTTGCAGGATTTTCTGAATAATCGAAGTAAAATTCTGATAGAAAACTATGTATATACGTAAAGCAACCGAACAAGATATTCCCCGTATGATGGAGATATTTGCTCTGGCCAGAGCGTTTATGGCAGAGCATGGAAACCCGAATCAGTGGGCAGAAGATTATCCTGCCAAAGAACGTCTGCTGGAGGATATCCGTAAAGACAGCAGTTTTGTCTGTATGGAAGCAGACCGCATTGTGGCAACCTTTGTGCTGTGCGGCGGAGCAGATCCTACTTACGACAAAATTTATGACGGAGCATGGACAAACGATTTGCCGTATGCCACGATTCACCGCATTGCCAGCTCGGGCGAGGTGAGCGGAATTTTTGAAGAAACGATGCGATTTGCCCTGCAACACTATCAAACCATTCGTGTGGATACACACCGCGACAATGTGGTGATGCAGCAGGCACTGGAAAAAATGGGCTTTGTATATTGCGGCCTCATTCATTGCTGGAACGGCGACGAGCGCCTGGCCTATCAGTATCATTAAGCGAATCAAAAAGCACGAACCACCGCAAGGAAAGTGATTTCTTCTTGCGGTGGTTCGTGCTTTTTATGTGCTGCGGCAGGTTACTGGCCTGCAGCGTTGTGATTTTGTTCCATCCGGTTTCTTTTCTCTTTCGCCATGACCTGCATGTCGACGGCAATGTCATCTTCATCAACAATCTCCACACCCGTCATCGTTTCTATGATATCCTCCATAGAAATAACACCGCGCAGGGCTCCATAATCGTCGACAATCACCGAGAGATGTTCGCGTTTCTGCAGCATCTGCTCCCAGATATGATATACAGACTCTTCTTCGGTGAACGAAAGTATCGGCCGTTTCAGTTCTTTTAGCGTTTTCGTGAAATGATCATCAGAGAGATGCTTCAGCATATCATCCTTCAGGATGTAGCCCACGATAAAATCTTTCGATTCCCGATAAACCGGTATTCGCGAGAAATTCCACTTGCGGCTGTCATAACATTCCTTTAAAGACAGATTCTCGCTGGCACTTTCTACGACAATAGACGGGGTCATAATCTCTTTGGCCTTGACATTCGACAAATGAATGCAACTCTTGATGATTTGACTCTCGCGCTCGTGGAACACACCTTCGTGCGTACCGACATCCACCATGGCAGATACCTCCTCGCGGCTGACAGAGAGCTGGACTTTCTTGCGTGTGAATATTTTGGTGATCAGTTCCGACAGAATTACCAACGGAAGCGTGATATAAATCAAAATATTGATGATTCGGGTGGCTGGCATGGCTAAACTGCGCCAGTAGGAAGCACCGATGGTCTTGGGAATAATCTCCGAAAGAACCAGAATCAGCAGCGTGAGGATGGCGGAGATAATTCCGAAATATTCCTCACCGAAGATCTTGATGGATTCGGCTCCTACGCCTGCCGAACCGATGGTGTGGGCAATGGTGTTGAGCGATAGGATGGCTCCCACAGGACGGTCTACGTTGTTTTTGAACTTTTTCATCAAGGTAGCCGTTTTGTTTCCCTCACTTTCTTTCATCGAGATGAAGGACATGGGCGTAGACAGCAAAACAGCCTCTAATACAGAACACAAAAAGGAAAGGGCTAATGCACCCAAAAGATATACTAATATTAAAATCATACAGTGTTGTTTGTCAATTGTTTGTTTGGGTTTAATTGTGTGTAGCATGCCTTGCAGCGGCAGCAACGCAAACCGGAAGCATCCTGGCAAAAGTTTGCCATGTTCCTTGGTTGGGATTTTATACAAACATTTGACTAAATTCGAAGATTTCTTTGTATGATATAATAGCGCGGAATGAGGCGTTGTGATTTTACGGCATGCGTATGGCATGCTCCTAAACGCGCACTAGTCTGTTGTGCAAACCGGTTCCCGCCTGTTGGAATAAAATAAACAGAACGCCCGTTGTTATTGTTCCGCTTTTGGACACCTCGCGAAGTTGGCTGCGTGGATATCGGTAAAACATCCGATGAAGAAAAATGAGAAATGTCTGTTTGAATGCTTTCTATCGTGCCCCGATATGGGTACTCCCAATTTGTGTCAGGAGCAGATTCTTGCAAGATGGAGCTGGTAAATAGGCATAGCCAGACAGCTGTTAATATGAAAAGCAGATATAATTTGTTTTCTTGTTTCATGTATCAATCACAGATAGTAAAAAGCAGTATCGATTGCTTTTGGTGTGATGCAAATTTATCCAGCACTTTAAATCATGAAACATAATCAAGTGGTTGTGCCCTTTGGTTTAGTTTTTTTTAAGGATAGCAAAAAGGGAAACGGGTAAGTATGTTACATTTTTATTTCGTAATTTTGAAACATTCAGTTTCTTGTTTTCAAAAAATAACAGCAATCATGAGAAAAAGTATCATTTGGTTTTTCTTAGGCATTCTGATATGGGGTTTGGATGCAGTGCAAGCTGCTGCAGCTAGCCGACAGGCTGCAGCCGGACAGTATGAAGGACTGTATTCTGAACGTACATTTTATTCGATAAACCCGAAATGGCGCCTTCTAAAAGGCGGAACTCCCGAAGGAGATTTGTCTGTGGTTTATGACGAAGTGTCTGAGGATTCTGTCACGATTTCGATGCAGATACATTTGTGCAACGACAGTTGCGTGTCTTTTTATGGAGTTTTGGAATACGAACTGCTGCTACCAAACGGGAAGCAGGCAGCATTGATTAATACAGAGGTTGAGGTCAGCTCTGGAAAAGAGGCAACTTTTGTGGATCAGATTGTGCTTCAAAAACCAATTCTGTGGAGTAAAAAGTTGCCGCAATGTCATAAAATAACCGTACGTGTCCGTGATTCATTAGGTCAGACACTTGATTATGGAACCCGTTTGCTTTGCATTCGCAAAAGGTAAAATTGTTTGTATATCCGACTAAGGACAGAAAGAAGAAAGCCTGTCATCACGCCCTAAATCCAATAGGACGCGGTGACAGGTTCTTTAGTGATTCGCAGTTTTGTAGAGAAACTCCGGCTTGACGAATGTCTACTGCTTCGATGCAACGCAACAGGTCGCGATTTTCTTGCAGGTTATATCCCACTTGCAATACACCCTCTTCCCTATGATGAAGAAAGGTGTGCGAGCCAGTATGTCAAAGAACACAGCAATCTTTTAATCCATTCTGTTGCTGTCTGTTCTAAGTTTCTGACATGGTTTGCTCGGTTGAAATGTTGTTTATGAATAAATTATGATGTGATGGAACTGATTGCAAGCGTTCTATCTGTTGCAGAGATAGGGCCTGTGTTTGATTTTTCCAACAATTCGTTGCTACAAATATTGTTAAATGCCGGTAACTTTATGTTACACTCGTTTGGTTGGGCTCTTGATTTAGCTAACTTTGTGAGAACTTTAAATGTATTATGAAATGGGAATAATGAACGCTATTTTTGGCAATGTTTCTGAAATAGATGCCGAAGAATTAAAAAGAGAGTATAGTGGCTTGCTTTGTGAAGGCGAGTTTATTGAAAGAGCCTATAAGCTGTTGCGCGACAAGTGGGTGTTTACCAACAAGCGCCTGATTATTCAAGATACGCAAGGCATTACCGGGAAGAAACGCGAATATCTTTCTGTTCCCTATCGTTCGATAGAGCGTTTTTCTATTGAAACAGCAGGAACCTTTGACCTGGATGCTGAAATGAAGCTTTGGATAAAGGGAAGTGAGTTGCCCTTGGAACAAAATTTTGGTTGCAAATCCAACATATTAGAGGTACAACGAGTGTTGGCACAATATGTATTGTAGATAATGGCCGGTAAAGCCCGAATGGTTTCGGACGAATTATAAAAAAGCACTTCTTACTGCAGAAGTGCTTTTTTTTGTTGGTGTAAGGGGCTTTGATGCCGGCTTGAGCCGGGCTCTCCCTTTGATGTTAGGCTGTTTCGTTTTCGCCGGTAATGGTTGCCACAATTTTTCTGCTTCCGCCATAATCACGAAACTCGCAGAGGTAAATGCCTTGCCATGTGCCCATGTTCAGTTTTCCGTGAGAGATAGGGATGGTGAGAGAGGCACCAACCAACGAACATTTGGCATGTGCCGGCATGTCATCATCGCCTTCCATCGTGTGCTGATAATAAGGTTCACGCTCTTTTATCAAGTGGTTGAAGATGCTTTCCATATCTGTGCGCACATCCGGGTCAGCATTCTCGTTAAGGCTCAGTCCGCACGACGTATGCTTAACGAAGAGATGCAGCAAGCCAACTTTTGGCAGGCGGGGTAAGTGGCGCAACACTTCTCCGGTAATGAGGTGAAAGCCTCTGTTTTTTGGCTGTAAGCTGAATTCAATTTGTTGCCACATAAGCATGTTGATTTTATGGTTCTTTTTGTTAATGGACTAATAGTCTGCTTCTTTCAGTTGCTTGGTATAAGCATAAAGTTTGCGATAGAAGGGATGATGGCACAAAGTAGCGCTGTTGCCCACCAGTATCAGTTTCATCCGGGCGCGCGTGATGGCCACGTTCATGCGGCGCAAATCGTTAAGAAATCCTATGTTGCCTGTTTCGTTGGCACGTACCATACTGATAACCACTATATCGCGTTCCTGTCCTTGGAAGCCGTCCACTGTGTTGATGCTGATGAGGTGCCGGTATGGCTTAAAGAATGTATCGTGGCGCAGCATGCGGCGCAATAGAATTACTTGCCCCTTATAGGGTGAAATCAGTCCGATGTCGATGCGCTCCTCCAATATCCTGTGCTTGCCGATTTTTTCCAGATAGGTTTTCAGGATGCAGAGTGTTTGTTCTGCTTCTTTCGGGTTGCTGCGGCTCATGCCGTCGGTGTGTTCGTGATATGCCGTGTCGTTTTCTGCATCCGTGTCAAACCATTCCATGGAAGTGTCCCAATCCAAGATGCCCCGATATTTCACTTCGGGTGCGCTCTTCAACAGTCCGTTGTAGAACCAGTCACTCGAAAAGCGCATGATTTCTTCGTTCATTCGGTATTGTATTTCCAGCAGCGACACCGTTCCGGGAAGTTTTTCTACAATAGTCTGCATCAATGTTTTGCCCAATCCGCCCGACAATGCCTCTACAGATTTTACGGTAGGCGGCAGTTGTTGATGATCTCCGGCAAGAATCACCCTGCCGGCTTTCTGCAAGGCAATCCAACAAGCTGGCTCAAGAGCCTGGGCTGCTTCGTCTATAAATAAGGTAGAGAATTTTTTCCCGATAAGTGCTTTGTTGGCGCTTCCTGCCAGCGTACAGGCAATGACGCGGGCCTCGTTGAAAAGATCTTCGTTTATGGCAATCTCCAGTTCGGTGGCACGCTCTTTCAAACGGGCAACCTTTTGATGAAATGCGTCTGAGCTATGTTTCCTTTGTGCATATAATTCGCGGATAGCCTTGCGTATGGACCATAGTTGCGTGTAATGCGGATGGCTCTCAAAGCGGCGTTCGTAAGTGCATTCCAACATACGGTCGGTCACACGCATCGGGTTTCCTATGCGCAATACTGCCACGCCCCGGTCGGCCAGTTTTTCGGCAATCCAATCCACCGCCATATTACTTTGTGCACAAACCAGTACCTGGCTTTCGCGATGCAATGTTTCGTAGACTGCTTCTACAAGTGTGGTGGTTTTTCCCGTTCCGGGAGGTCCGTGGACGATAGCTACATCCTTAGCCCGCAGCACCTTGTTTACTGCCATTTCCTGCGAAGAGTTCAGCCACGGAAAACGCAGCGGTGGGAAAGAAAAACATTCGGCTTCTTTTTTGTTACCGTGGAACAGTTCGCGCAAGACAGCGAGTCTACCTGTTTCTGCCCGCATGGTACGGTCCAAGGCATCGAACATCAGACGATAAGTAGTTTCGTCAATGGAAAGATGTACTCCCACGCGCCAGGCATTTTGCAGCAGGGTAGCAGCTTCGGGTCCGGGCAGACTGATTACCATTCTGTTGTCTTCTACAAAAGTCACCTGCCCGAAGAATTTGAAGTGATGCAGTTTTCCTTCTGCATTCAGTCCCTTTTGTACCATTCCAGATGCATCCTGAGTAAAGAAGCACACTGGTTTTCCAGGTTCAAACTGATGCTCTTGTTCTTCGTTTTCGTGTCGTTCTACTTCAATGACAAACTGATTGAGCGAATTATAATAGCTACGTCCTATTTTGACCGGATGCCAGCACAGTCCTTGCCGTACGCTTCGTTCTATTCCCCTCACTTCAGTCTGGTTTTGAAACAGCTGCTTTTCCTGTTCATATTCTATCTGCAGCAGCTGCCGTAGTTTTTGCAGTGCTAATATGCTCGATTGTGGCATAATTCAAAAGTATTGTATTAAATAAAAAACTCCCGACGAGCACTGTGGGTCGTCAGGAGCTTTATGCAACATAGAGAAAGCAACATGCTTATCCCTTTATCTTTTTAAAATAGTCAACCATTTTGATGGCAGTAACGGCACATTCGTCACCTTTATTGCCCAAGACACCTCCGGCACGGTCCTGCGCCTGCTCCATATTGTTGCAAGTGAGCAAACCATAAATAACCGGCACATCATATTTTTCGTTCAAGGAAGCAAGTCCTTGCGTGGTGCCTTCGCAGATATAGTCAAAATGAGGCGTGTCTCCGCGCACAACGCATCCGATGGCAATTACTGCATCCATTTTTCCGCTTTTGACCATTTGTGCAGCTCCGAACACCAACTCGAAGCTACCCGGAACGGTCATTACGGTGATGTCCTCTTTATCCGCTCCGTGTTTTGTGAGTGTATCGAATGCTCCCTGCAACAGTGCACCCGTGATATTGTTGTTCCATTCGCTCACTACAATGCCAAAGCGCATACCTTTGGCCGAAGGAACGGAATTCAAATCATATTCTGATAAATTATGAAATTGGGTTGCCATAGCTTGGTTTTATTTGCTTATGCGTTCGATAAACTTAACGATATCGCCAGCTTGCATTGACTGTGGATATTTGTTCTTGATTTCGTTGTAGCAATCCAAAGCCTTGTCGTTTTTACCTTGAGATTCGAAAATCTCGCCGGCTTGCAACAAATACATAGGGCTTAGAGAACTGTTGTCGGCCATTTTAGCAGCTTTCATCAGAGTGGCTGTTGCTTTGTCCAACTGATTCAGCTGTGCATAGCAGTTGCCCAACATGCCTACGGCAGCAGGTGAGATCAAATTATCGCCACACTCGTCGAAAGACTCCAGGTATTTCACTGCCTCTTCGTATTTTCCGGTTTGAGCCAGGCTCATTCCGGCATAAAGGCGTGCCATATTACCAGCCTTGGTGTTGCTGTATTCATTAGCAATATAAATCAAGCCTTTGAATCCGGTGCTGTCGCCCTTCAGTGCTTTGTCGAAATCGTTCATGGCAAAATACTGCTCTCCCTTGAAAAGAGCTTCGTTAGCCTTTTGGTTATTTGGCTCTACGATGAAACTCTTGTAAAGGAAAAATCCGGCTACAGCAACGACAGCGATAGCCAAACCAGCCATTACCGGTTTCTTGTACTTGTCAATCAGTGCTTCTGAACTTTTGTTGTGTTGGTCCATTTCATGACCTTGAGTTGTTTTGTTTGTCATTTTATTGAACTGTTTTATTATTGTTTTTTTCTTTTTTCCATGGTTGTTGGCGCATTTCGCAACAAGGCGAAGCAAAATTATACAAATTCTCTCGTTTTATAAAATTTATGGCTTATTATTTTCAGATATTATTGATAAAACCTAATTTTGTATATTGCTAAGATTAAAGAATTCCGAGCATGATACTGAAAAGAATATCCATCCTCAATTATAAAAACATTCGACAAGCTGACATCGAGCTGTCTTCGAAAATCAATTGTTTTATCGGTCATAACGGCGAAGGGAAAACCAATATTCTCGATGCCGTATATTTTTTGTCGTTTTGCAAGAGCTGCAGCAACTCTATTGATTCTCAAAATATCACACATGATGAGGATCTGTTTGTGATTCAGGGATTCTATGAACATGAGAATGGCGAACCGGAAGAGGTTTTTTGCGGTATGAAACGAAAAGCCAAGAAACGCTTCAAACGGAATCAGAAAGAATATAAAAAACTGTCGGAGCATATCGGACGCATTCCTTTGGTGATGGTTTCGCCTGCCGATGCGGAACTGATTCTGGGAGGAAGCGAGGAACGCAGACGTTTTATGGATATGGTCATTTCGCAATACGACCCTACTTATCTCGAAGCATTGGTGCGTTACAACAAAGCCTTACAACAACGCAATGTGCTGCTCAAGCAAGAGGAGGAACCCGACCGTGACTTGATGGAGCTGTGGGAAGAAGCTATGGCGCAGGAGGGTGAGTATATTTATGCACGCAGACAGGAATACATTAATGAGTTCATTCCTATTTTCCAGAGTTTCTACTCGCGCATCTCGCAAGATAAGGAACGAGTGGGACTGCAATATGTGTCGCACTGCCAGCGAGGACCGCTTTTGGAAGTGATTCAACGCGACCGGGCCAAAGACCGCATCATGGGATATTCTTTGCATGGAGTGCATAAGGATGACTTGGAAATGACGCTGTCGGGATTTCCGGTGAAGAAGGAGGGCTCGCAAGGACAAAACAAGACTTTTCTGATTGCGCTGAAATTGGCTCAGTTTGATTTCTTGAAGCGAACAGGAAGCCAAACAACTCCGCTCTTGTTGCTGGATGATATCTTCGATAAACTCGATGCCGACCGAGTGGAACAGATTGTGCGCCTCGTATCGGAGAATTGTTTTGGACAAATTTTTATCACAGACACCAACCGGGATCATCTGGACCAAATCCTGCGGAATATGGACCATGAATATCGATTGTTTTATGTGCAACAAGGTAATATTCTAAAATGAGAAAAAATAAATCAGAACAGTTTGGCGATTTGCTTCGTCAGTTCCTGCGTACGGAAGGTTTGGAAACTCCACTTAACGAACGCCGCATTGTGGATGCATGGCCACAAGTGATGGGAGAGGGTATTTTGCATTACACCGGAGATGTGTATGTGAAAAACCAGGTGTTGTATATTCAACTGAAATCTCCTTCCTTGAAAGCTAATTTGATGATGCACCGCACACAATTGGTCAGCCAGTTAAATGATGTAGTTGGTGCACAGGTAATTACGCAAATTATCTTCTGCTGATGGAGTGCATGCTGCTTGGGGTTAGAGCGGACTTTTCAGAATCAGGACATGCCTTTCATTTTTCTGATGTTGCACAAATTACTTGGTGCATGTTAATGTCGTGTGATTCGCAAGGCAGTTCCGGTAAAAGTTGAAAAGGAAAACACAAACCAATGCGGTGTACGTGTTGTAGCGAAGGGTGTGTCAAAAGACGGTCGTAAAATCCTTTTCCTCTTCCCAGGCGTTGTCCTTGAGGTGTAAAAGCCATTCCAGGGACAATAATCAAGTCAATCTTAATTAGGTTCAGGTCCAGGTTTTCACCTTGCGGCTCTGGTATGCCGTATGCATTGTCGGTGCTTAAATTGGCTTCATCTTGATATTCCCGTATCAGCAAGTCGTTTTCGCAGACCACCGGCAGCAAGATTTTTTTTCTTTTCGCATACTGATGCAACAAAAAACTTGTATCAGCTTCGTCGGGCAGGGCGCTGTAGAGCAAGATGGTTTCCGCTTGCTGAAATTCTTGTGTTTGTTCAATCAGACTGCAAGCTATTTGTGACCAGAGCCTGAGCGTGGCTGGTGCCCATTGTTTCTTTCTGTTTCTTATTTCCTTTCTTATTTCGTTCTTTTCCATCGTAACCTGTTTTTTGTTGTTTACGTATCGTTTAGCTTCTGTTTAGACACCGTTTAGGTATATTCTTGAAACACCATTCAAGTTTGGATATGCCAGGCCGTTGTATATGAGTGGGTGTAGCTTGGCAGTGCTTTTATAAGCTATATTGGGCTTTGGGGACGTTTCTCCCTATGAAGCCGCTAAAAGCATTGTTGCGATACGAATTCCATCTTATTACAAGCAAGGTGTGTTGTATTCATGAGAAACAACACACCCTGCTTTATTTTTCCATTGGTTTATTATTTGCTTTTCTCCGTACTTTTCTGTCCCTGCTTTGTTTCAGGAGCTTTTGGCATAGCCTCCCCTTTCTCGAAAACATCCAAAGACTTGGCAATAGTAGGATCATTTTCATTGAGATATTCAATATATGATGCCATGTCGCGTACGTTATAGATAATGGTTCCGTAGATCATCTGTTCGAAAAGTTTGTATGACTGACGAATCATGATGTTTCTGCGGCGCAATCCCTTTTGGGATGCATAGGAAGCAAACTGGTCAATCACGTTCTTCTTTTTCAGGAATTTCACAATCTCACCGTTGTTTTGCAAATCCTTCATCTCTTCACGATGCTGGTCGGCATAGTTGAAACAGAACTGACGAAGCAATCCGGACATTATCGCCTCCTTATAATATAAGGTAATACCAGTGGTATCTTCAGGCACAAAGATATCCGGCATGATGCCTCCGCCACCATATACGGTACGTCCCAAACGGGTGTGATATTGTTCACCTTTCTGCTTGATGCTGTCTTGTGAGAAAAATTCGCCCCGTTCGTAGCGCATCAGCAAATCATTCTCGTATTCTTGTCCGTGTCCCTTTTCGTAAGGCTTTTGGATGCAGCGTCCCGAAGGAGTATAATAGCGAGCGGTGGTGAGGCGAATGATGCTGCCGTCCTTGAATTCAATAGGTAATTGAACCAGTCCCTTTCCAAAAGAACGGCGCCCGATGACCAAGCCACGGTCATTGTCCTGGATGGCACCGGCAAAGATTTCGCTGGCAGAGGCCGATCCCTCATCGACAAGTACCACGATAGGCAAATCGCGGAAATTGCCTTGACCATCACTGAAATAGTTCTCACGTGGCGACTTGCGTCCTTCAGTGTAGACAATCAGCTGGTTCTTCGGCAAGAATACGTTTGCCATTTGAATGGCTGTGTGCATATAACCACCTTGGTTGCCTCGCAGGTCGACAATCAGATTTTTGAAACCTTTTTTATTGAGTTGAGCTAAAGCAACCAACATTTCCGGATAAGTTGTTTCCGAGAAAGAGCGCACTTTGATATATCCCGTTTCGGGGTTGACCATATAAGCCGCATCGATGCTATGTTGCGGAATGTCTCCTCGCACGATGTCAAAGTAGAGTGGCTTGTTTTCGTGGTTACGTTTCACTCCCAATCTAACTTTTGAGCCTTTGGGGCCTTTCAGCTTTTTCTTGGCATTGACGTCTGTCACCTCTTTTCCTACAAACGGTTTTCCGTCTACGCTGATGATGCGGTCGCCAGCCATCAGACCGACTTTCTCAGACGGACCGCCTTTTACGATGTTCATGATATGGATGGTGTCTTCGCGAATCATGAACATCACACCGATACCTGAAAAACTGCCTTTCAAGTCCTCCATGGATTCTTCAGCGTTTTGCGCACCGATATAAGCGGAATGCGGATCCAGTTCCGACAATATCTTCGGCATGGCAGATTCTACCAGGTCTTTTACATGAACAGTGTCTACATACTGTTCGTCAATAATGCGCAGCAAGTCATTCAACTTGTTGCTGCCGGTGTTGATGATGCTCAGTCTGTTTCCGGCAAAGTGATTGGTATAGAAGGTGCCAATCAAGATTCCGACCACCATGCTGATGGCCAAAAAGAGTGGCATTAGACGTGGGCTTCTGTTTCTACTCATTTTATTCTTTTGTTAGAGATGAATCATTCAGGTTAGAATCAGCAGGCAGTTCCAGGCAGCAAACTTCCACTCCGGCTTTTCGGAGTAAGTTGATACCATCTTCCAAACGGTAACTGCGCGAATAAATAACCCGCTTGATGCCTGCCTGAATTATCAGTTTGGAACATTCGATACAAGGCGCATCAGTCACATAAAGCGTGGCGTTTTCGCTGTTATTGCCTGAGCGGGCGATTTTGGTAATGGCATTGGCCTCGGCATGCAACACATAGGGCAGCGTGATGTTGTTTTCATCCTCGCATATATTTTCAAACCCCGAGGGTGTTCCGTTATACCCATCCGAGATGATCATTTTGTTTTTGACAATCAAAGCGCCCACTTGGCGACGTTTGCAATAACTGTTTTCCGACCAGATACGAGCCATGCGCAGATAGCGCAAGTCCAGTTCTGTTTGTTTCTCTTCCTGATTCATAGAAAAAATAAATTTCGTTATTGGTTTCTCTTGATACCGTTTCTCTCCAACAGAGCGTCAATTGTCGGTTCCTGGCCTCGGAACCGGCGATACAGCGTCATTGGATGTTCTGTTCCTCCCTTGGAAAGAATCTCTTTGCGGAAACGATTGGCGATTTCACGGCTGAAGATGCCGTTCTGCTTGAACAGTGAGAAAGCATCTGCATCTAGAACTTCGGCCCATTTATAACTATAATAACCGGCAGCATAGCCTCCCGACATGATGTGGCCGAATTGAACGGACATGCAAGCGTCGGGCTCTTGAGGCAAAAGTGTCGTACGTTTCCAGGCTTCGCGTTCGAATGCCTTTACGTCGCCTTCGAATGGCTGTTCCATCGTATAATATGCCATGTCGAGCAGACCGAAGCTTACCTGACGGATGCAGGCATAGGCTACATTGAAATTGCGACTGCGCACAACGCGGTCTATCAATTCTTCGGGCATGGGCTCACCTGTTTGGTAATGACGGGCAAATGTATTGATAAAATCCTTTTCGATGGCAAAGTTCTCCATGATTTGCGAAGGCAGTTCTACAAAGTCCCAATATACATTGGTGCCGCTTAGACTCTCAAAGCGCGTATTGGCAAATATGCCGTGTAAGGCATGGCCAAATTCATGCAAGAAAGTTTCCACTTCACCCAAAGTAAGCAGGGCCGGTTTATCTTCCGTTGGCTTTGTAAAATTCATTGTAAGCGAAACATGCGGGCGGCTGTTGCCATCTTCCTTGCTAATCCATTGGTCTTTGTAGGATGTCATCCAGGCACCGCTTTGTTTACCCGCACGCGGATGGAAATCTGTATACAAGACTGCCAGGAAGCTGCCATCCTCGTCGAACACTTCGTAGGCCGTTACATCCGGATGATATACCGGAATCTCCTTATTCTCGCGGAATGTGATTCCGTAGAGACGTGTAGCCAACCCGAAAACACCTTTTTTAACTTGGCTCAGTTCCAGATAAGGGCGCAACATCTCGGCATCGATATTATATTTCTCCATGCGCAACTTGTGTGCATAATAAGAGAAGTCCCATGGACGGAAATCAAAATCAGATCCTTCGAGTTTATGAGCCAGTGCAACAATTTCGGCAACTTCTTCTTTTGCAGCAGGCAAATACGCTTCGAGCAAGTCGTTAAGTAGCTTATAAACCTGTTCGCTGGTTTCTGCCATGCGCTGTTTCAGAACAAAGTCAGCATAAGTGCGGTATCCCAAAAGCTGTGCTTTCTCACGACGCAGGTTGACAATGCGCTTTACGATGTTCAAGTTGTTGTATTCATTATCCTTGGTACAGATAGTATTGGCTGCGCGATACATTTTTTCCCTAAGTTCGCGTTTGTCTGCATACGTCATGAAAGGAGAATAGCTTGGTGCGTGCAAAGTGAAGACCCAACCTTCGAGATTCTTTTCTTTTGCAGTCAGGCTTGCAGCCTCTACAGCGCTTTCGGGCAGGCCTTTCAAGTCCTCTTTGTTGGTAAGGTGTAATTGAAAACCGTTGGTTTCTTTCAGCTGGTTTTGTGAGAACTGCAGGGTCAGCTGGCTCAGTTCCTTGCTGATTTCGCGAAATTTCTCTTTGTCTTTAGCGCATAGGTTCACGCCGCTCCGAATGAAACCATCATACATTTTGTCGAGTAGCATTTGTTCTTCTGCATTGAGAGGGCCGTGGTTTTCGTACACATCCTTTACGCGTCGGAACAAGTCTTCGTTGAGCATGATATTATTTGCATGCTCAGTCAAGACAGGCGACATCTTTTGTGCCAGTTCGTCCATGTCATCGTTTGTTTCGGCACTGAGCAGATTAAAGAATACCTCAGTGACGCGCGACAGCATATTGTCAGGAGTATGATAGGCAATCGTGTTGTCGAAGGTAGGAGCTTCCGGGTTATGAACGATTTTGTCTATGGTTTCATTTTCGCGTTTCATGCCTTCTATGATGGCCGGTTCATAATGCTCCAAGTGTATTTCGTTGAACGGAGCAGTATTGTGCGGAGTTCCATAAGGCTGGTTGAAGAATGGATTCTCGTTGCGTGTCTGTTTTGTTTCGTTTGTCATATCCGTTATTTCAAGTCGTTATATTCAGAAAGTTTTTCGATATTTGGAATGATGATTTCTTTACGTTTCAGAATCAGCTGCTCATCTTGTTGCATTTTGTTGAGGCTTCTTGAAACATTGATGCGTGTGTCGTTTAGGATGTTTGCCAAATCAATCATGCGAATGCTCAAAGTCTTTTCGCCGGCAGGATATTGAATATGCTGCAAGATAAAGTGTACGATGCGCTGCTCTAAGGATGCTGTGGGCAGGATGTTCCAACAATGCCTTTCTTTTTTGAAAATGAGTGTAGACAGATAATTAAAGAAGTTAAGTCGGAATATGTCATACGAAGCCATGATTTTCAAGGCTTCTTGTTTGGGAATACTGATTAACAGGCATTCTGTTTGGGCTTGGTAGCTGCTTCGGTAATGAGGGTAAATGCCAAAAAGCGATTCGGGTTGAAGCACAGTTGGCCCTTGGACACGTTCGCTCATGGCAAAAAGGCGGTGTTCCGCCTGCGTGATGATGCGTACGGTTCCTTTAAGTACAAAAAAAAGATCCAGACAGCATTCATCTTGCGATACAATGCTTTTTCCCGAAGCTATAGTTTTGGCTTTGAGCGGAACACTGTTCATGATTTGTATCATGTCGCTTCGGCCCATACCCTGAAAGAAGGGTAGTTCTAGCAATGTCTCAAAAACAGTATTTTTCATGACAAGTACACGACAATTATTTCCTAATATCTATGATATGTACAAAGATACAAAAGAAAAACAGATACTTTAAGTATAATATTTCTTTTAAAGTTTACTTTAACTATTTTTGAAAGACTTGGTGGGCGACAAGTGTTTTCTGGTGTTTATGGCCATTTGTTTGACTTTAATTACAAGAATCGGACCACTCTGTCTGTTTGATGGTCGTGTCGGATTGCGTTGTAAGGGTGTCGGTATCAATGACTCGTCTTACGGTGTCGGCTGTAGATTTGCTGTTTGGCAGTTTGTTTTGCTGGCTCAGCGTATAATAAGTACCGACAATAAGAAAAAGCAAAAAAGGAATTTGCCAACTGCGTTTGATAAGTGAGTTCATATTTTATGTTTCGCTTAAATGTTCGATGAGAATTTTGAAGCCAATGCCTATAAGCATAATGCCACCGACAACCTCTACCGGGAACTTTACCTTTTCGCCCACTTTGATTCCAATTCCTAGGCCTGCCAGGGTAAAAATAGATGATGTGAGGGCTATGATGAGCGAAGAAGAAAGAATCTGGAAGACAGGAATGGAAAGAAAAGCGAATGATACGCCTACGGCCAATGCATCTATGCTGGTTGCTATAGCCATCGTGGCGATGTGGCGCAGCCTTAACGTTCTCTTGCTGTCGACATGTTCCGAACTGCTTTCTTTGGAGAATAAGTTCTCGTAAATCATCTTGCCGCCAAGATAAGATAAGAGGGCAAAAGCAATCCAGTGGTCTATGGGTTTTACAATAGAGCTAAAGAGCGACCCGCCATACCAGCCGGCAAAAGTCATACCACCCTGAAAAACTCCGAACAGTATGATTTGCATCAGCATGGGAGAACGCACCACTTTTCTTTGCGACAGTCCGCAGGCAAGGCTTACGGTGAAGCAGTCCATAGCCAAGGCAACTGCCAAAACAAAAACTTCCAATAGCGTCATCATGTGGCTTGTTGCTGTTAGATTTCAAAAATGATATTAAAGGTTCCGCCAAAGCAGGTGTTGCCGTTTTTGCCAAAACCAGGTAAATACCAGGGGCTGCCCTGTTTGTTGACGTCCTCATTAAACCGTAGCTTGTATCGGATGTTCCAGCCCATTTGTATGAATTTCCATATTTCTGTTTCAACGCCGGCCACCACTTCGCCCCAATGAGCCTTACCCGGTTCGTTGTTCAAGTGAAAGGGCAGAGGCTCGTTCCACACCGGGTCGCGGTAGGAATTGTCCGTTAAATCATATTTAAAACTGGTAAATCCGTAGCGGATGCCAACGTAAAGCCGGTTGCCGTTGCGCTTTTTTGTAAAGTTATAATCCATGCCGATACGCATATAGGGCGCATTGGTGCGTGAACTTTTATCTGTTTCTCCTGAAGTGTAGTCAGAGAAGCCATAACCTAGTTCTACGGTTGGGAAGAACTTTTCTTTTAGGTTGACGCGCAAGGCTGCTTCCACTTGGGCAAAGTTGCTGCCAAAGGCTTTCATTGCAGCACCGGCCAGGTCGGCAGAAACAGACAGACCGCAGAACACCGGAACCTTTTCTTTCTGGACCGGCATTTTTATTTCTTTCTTCTTTGGAGTAAAGGATGCATCCCTATTTTCGTTTGCCTGGGCGGTGGTCAGGCAAACACTACTCAAAAGTATAAAGCAAGATCTTAAGATTTTCTGTAGCATTGTAGTCAATGTTCGGTTTAATGATTTGCACGGAATCAATGTAACGGTGCGTAGAACGGATGCCCTTTATTTGATGGAACGTAACCGTAGGGCATTCGGGTGACTCGTAGTGGCGGTAACTCTCCTTGTTGACTATGATTGTATCGAGAATGGTGCGTCCACTGCTATGAGCAAACCGCAATGACAGCGTGTCGGCTGCTTTAGAATAGCTTAGCGGTATTTTGATATATTGGGCACCCACTTCTTGGTTAATCAAGACAGAATCAGTTCCGCAAGCTGTTACGGTAAGCGTGTCTGCCAGGCGGGCAGCTTCGTAGTCTGTTTTGCCTTTCTGGTAGAAATTGAATTGGGCTGCAACCGTATTGTTGAGCGGGCAAGCTGTCTCGTTGCACGAAATGAAAGTGGAGCACAGGATGGCTGCGCTCCATATCGACAGAAACGATTTATAGTTCATCATTAAATTTCTTTTTCAATCTGGTAGTTGTTTCTTTCTGGTGCATTGCGCGTTACCAGTTCTCCTATAAAACCAGCCAAGAATAATTGAGTGCCGATAATCATCATGGTCAGCGCAAGATAAAAATAAGGGGAGTCGGTGACCAGACGGTAAGGCTGTCCGCTGTAAAGAGCATAAAGCTTTCCTCCGCCCACAATGACTACGGCTATAAAGCCCAAGAAAAACATAATTGAGCCCAGCAATCCGAAAACATGCATCGGTTTCAGTCCAAATCTGCTCAAGAACCAAAGAGAAATCAAGTCGAGATAGCCATTGAAGAAACGATTCCAGCCTCCGAACTTGGTGCTTCCAAACTTGCGTGCCTGATGGTGTACCACTTTTTCTCCGATTTTGCTGAAGCCCGCATTTTTAGCCAGATAGGGAATGTAACGGTGCATTTCGCCATACACTTCGATGTTTTTTACAACCTCTTTGCGGTAAGCCTTGAGGCCGCAGTTAAAATCGTGTAAGTTGTGAATGCCGCTTACTTTGCGTGCAGTGGCATTAAACAGTTTGGTAGGTATGGTTTTGGACAGAGGGTCGTAACGCTTTTGTTTATATCCTGAGACAAGGTCGTAGCCGTCTTCGGTAATCATGCGATACAACTCCGGTATTTCGTCGGGTGAATCCTGCAAGTCGGCATCCATGGTAATCACCACATTGCCTTCGGCTTTTTTAAAGCCACAGAACAAAGCCGGACTTTTTCCATAATTTCTGCGGAACTTGATTCCCTTGACGCGGCCTTCTGATTCGCGTTGCAACATTTCTATTACATTCCAAGAACCGTCCGTACTGCCGTCGTTTACAAAAATTACTTCGTATGAAAATTTGTGCTCTTCCATTACTCTCTTGATCCATGCATACAATTCGGGCAGGGATTCTTCCTCATTGAACAGAGGAACAATGACAGATATATCCATATATATAATAATGTAGTTTCGTTATTCTTTTCTGATGATTTTTTTTCGTTTTCCCAATAACGCTGTAGGCAAAGACAGCAGCAGTCCCAAGAACAAGTTGTAGATAAACAACTGAATGGTCATTTGTATAGGCGTAATGGTATATAACAAGTCAATCATTTCTTGAATCATATCCTTGCTTCCTTGCTGTGGCAGGATTTGCTGCACTTGTGCCTGATATTCGGGAGCAGTGAGAATCTGCTCGTATGCCTGAGCCATAGTGCCGTGGTCCATGTATTGGAAATATACATATTGTGCCGCTGCTGTCAATACGGCTGCACACAAAAAGAGTGTTAGCGCCATTTGCCAAGCTCGTCTGAAAGTGAGTTCCTGGCGTGCATTGTGATAGAAGCGGATGATGTTTCCTGCCACAAAAACCGAAGCGATGCCCAATACCAAGCCAATGTCTGCCAAGAAAGGAGTGGATAGACCATTAACGAAAGACAGGAAGCTAATAATCCAGCAAAGACCCACTATTGCTCCATATTTATATGCATAGGCTCGAGCTGCTTGAAAATCAAATGTATTCTCCATTCTATTTTATTTCTTTTGTAAACCGAGCGCAAAGGTAGTAAAAAAATACAGAAAGGCATTATTTACCTGCTTTTTTTTGAAAAACATAAGCGCTTGATAATTAGATATGTTACTTGGATGCGTGCAAAAAAAGTTTGTTTTTGCATAAAAAAAAGAGGCGAAAGTTTTGGTAGTTCAATAAAAATGCCTACCTTTGCAATCGCAAACGGGAAAGTCCTGTACGGCCAGCTCCCTTCGAATCCCCCAGGGCTTGGTCGCAGCAAGGGTAGTTGGTTGTAGCGGCGCGATGCAGATTGCTTTCCCACCCGCCTCTTTAGCTCAGTTGGCCAGAGCACGTGATTTGTAATCTCGGGGTCGTTGGTTCGAATCCGACAAGAGGCTCAAAAAACCAGAGGCGAAACATTCAGTTTCGCCTTTTTTTATTTCCTTATATGGCAAAAGAGAAAGCATACAATCCCCGGTTACATCAGCGTTTGGTTTCTTTGATACAAACGGCTGACAGGGAAACTTTATATTCGTTTTTAAATTCGCAGAGTCATTCTTCGTTCCGTTCTATAGGAACAATTCTGTCTGTGCACATTCTGCCTGATTTGAAAGAAGATGACTATTGGCGCTTGTTTGCTGATTTTTGTGTATATAATTCCAAGGCTTTTCTGGTTACGTTCTTGAAAGCGGCTCCGGCGCGTATGTCAAAAGGCGGTTTTTCTTTGGATCATCCGGGGTTTAAGCTATTGAGTGCTTATTGGAATGAGCACGACCGCTTGCTCGACAAGCAGAAGTTTTTTCTTCATGCCTTTCCCTTGTTGGCATGTCCCGAACAAGCCGATTATTTGTTACATTCTCTGGAGTTGACTCATCCAGAAACAGTTTTGAGTTTGTTGCTTCGCTGTGAAACAACGCCGCTGTTTGGCTTTGTGCTCTTTCAGACGTTGCGTCGTATGGAGCACAATAAGGCTTTGCTCTACCGTTGTTGCTCATTTCTGATGAAACGCGGTGATTCACTGTCCTTTAATCTGGTCAGTTTTTTCAAAGTATATTTTGATTTGCCTGAATTAAATGGAACTTTTTCCTTAAGTTTGGAGTTCTATCAATTGTCTTATGTGGAACAGTCTTACAAGGCATTTGTAGCAATGCTTCAAAGTATCTGATTACGTTTTTTTTGTATTTGCTCTTGTCACTTCTCTTGTCTTTTCGTATATTTGTAACTATTCTATTTTTATACACTTTTTTTATAAAGAAGTAAACATAGATTTATTTATTAATTAATTATATCAATACGAATGGGATTATTTGTAAGGAAGAGTCTCGAATCGTTGGTGGCGGAAGCCAATGAGAACGGTTCGAAGGGCTTGAAGAGAGTGTTGGGACCCTGGAGTCTGGTTGCTTTGGGGGTGGGTGTAATTGTTGGAGCAGGGCTTTTCTCCATCACGGGAACTGTAGCTGCTGAATATACCGGACCGGCAATTACAATTTCGTTTATTATCGCAGCATTGGGATGCTGTTTTGCCGGTCTGTGTTATGCAGAGTTTGCTTCCATGATACCGATATCAGGAAGTGCTTATACTTATTCTTATGCCACAATGGGTGAGCTGATTGCTTGGATTATCGGTTGGGATTTGGTGTTGGAGTATACGGTAGCGGCCACTACGGTGAGTATCAGCTGGAGTAGATATTTTGTTGTCTTTTTAGAAGGGTTGGGCATTACATTGCCCCAAGCATTGACAGCATGCCCTTGGGACGGCGGAATAATCAACATACCCGCTATGCTTATCGTTGTTTTGATGAGTATATTCTTGATTCGAGGAACAGAGCAAAGCTCCATTTTCAATGGAATTGTGGTATTTATGAAGGTATCTGTGATTCTTGCCTTTGTGGTTCTCGGCTGGCAGTTTATCAACTCTGAAAATCTGACTCCATATATCCCGGCCAATACCGGTGTGATGGGAGAGTATGGTCTGTCTGGTATTTTACGCGGAGCAGCTATCGTGTTCTTTGCTTTCTTGGGATTCGATGCAGTAAGTACTGCTGCTCAGGAAACACGCAATCCTAAGCGGAATATGCCAATCGGTATCTTGGTTTCTCTGCTTATTTGTACCGTTTTGTACATCTTGTTTGCTCATGTAATGACCGGAGTGGCTCATTACAGCCTGTATGAAGGTCAGGAAGGTATTGCACCGGTGGCAGTAGCCATCGAACACATGGGACATGTAGATGCAGCCGGACAAATTGTGCCCCTTTATCCATGGTTAAACAAAGCCATTATCTTGGCCATTCTTTTTGGCTATTGTTCTGTGATTTTGGTTACTCTTATGGGACAGAGTCGTGTATTCCTCAGTATGAGTCATGATGGGTTGCTTCCTGGTTTCTTCTCAAAGATACATAGCCGTTTCCGTACTCCTGCACACAGTAATGTGCTGTTTATGATATTAGTGAGCTTGTTGGCAGGTTTCATTCCGGCCCGTGTGGCAGGAGAGATGACCAGTATCGGAACTTTGTTGGCATTTACCTTGGTTTGCGCAGCCATTCTGATTGTACGCAAAACCATGCCCGATGCTCCTCGCGCATTCAAGACCCCGTTAGTGCCGCTGATTCCTATTTTGGGAATCCTTACATGCTTGGTTATGATGTGTTTCTTGCCGGCAGATACTTGGATTCGTTTGGTGTTGTGGATGCTGATAGGTATAGATGTTTACGTATGCTATGGAGTGAAGCATAGCCGTCTGGAGCCAAACAATAAAAACAGAAAAGGTATGCAGGTGTTGTATTTTATTGGACTTGTATTGGCTGTTTTGAGTGCTGTGACCGGTTTATGGCATCAGCAAACAGTAGGTTGGAGCGAGAATAAAGTGCTTTTGTCCATTTCGTTTGTATTTGCCATTACACATTTTGTATTCTATATGCTCAAGATGTGGCGCCATGTTCAAGCATACAAGAAGTAGATCATGAACTGATTCCGCATGCAATTCATAAGATAATAATTGTAATCTAAAGACAACTCACCCATGTTTTGGATAGGTACTCATTGAATTCCTTCTCAAAACATGGGTGCGTTCTTTTTATGTAAAGGCAACTGTCTTATGCCAAGTCAACGACGGTAATGCCTGCTCCTCCAAACTGAACATGTTCGTCTTTGAAACTTTTGACACCAGGTGTAATTTGAAGGTATTGTCGGATGAGTGTTCTTAATATTCCCGATCCTGTTCCGTGCAAGATCCGGACCCGGCTCATACCAACCAGAATGGCATCGTCTATAAAGTAAGTTACTGCTTGTACAGCTTCGTCGCCGCGCATGCCCCGCACATCCAAGTCTTGTTTGAAATTCAGCTTCCGCTCGTAGACAGCGTCTTGAGTCTGTTTGCTAACATACGTCACGGCAGGAATGTCTTTCTTTTCGGGTGCCGAAGCCGCTTCCAATCGTTCGATTTTGACGTTTGTACGCATCACGCCAAAAGTAACTATTGCATTCTTTCCGTTTAATTCTTCCAATATGCCCACCGTGGTTTGTCCTTTGATGCGCACATAATTGCCCACTGCAAGTTGCTGGATTGCCGTGCGAGAGGAAGAATTCGTTGTACCTTGAGAGCTCGTGGCTTTGTTTTCGGCCTTGTTGTCCTTGTTTTTCCGTTTGTCGGCCAATCGCTTTTGTCTCTCGATAATCTGTTGCATTTTTCGTTCAATGCGGTCTTCCTCCTGTTTTTTCTCAAATTCGCGCAACTTGTTTTTAAAATCGTTCAGGTCTTGTCGGATATCCTTGGTTTTTTCCTTTTCAGCCTGGATTTCTCGAATGCTTTTGATGGTTGATTCAATTTTTGCGTTCGATTCTCGAATCAGCTGTTCGGCCTGTTCTTTAGCCTGTTTGATTATGTCCTTTCTGCTTTGGTGCAGTTCGGCAATCTCTGTTTCGTAGCGTGCAATGGTTTCTTCCATCTGTTTTTCTTTGCGATGGATGTTTTGCCGTTTGTTTTCCCAATACTTTTTGTCTCTTACGATGTCTTGCAGATACTTGTCAGCATTGATATACTCTTTACCTACAATGTCAGATGCATCTTGAATTACCTCGTCCGGTATTCCTATCTTGCGTGCAATTTCCACAGCAAAAGAGCTTCCCGGATTGCCGATTTGCAGTTGGAACAATGCCTGCATGTGCTGTCTGTCATACAGCATGGCTCCGTTGACAACACCCTCATGATCTTCGGCAAAATGCTTCAGGTTCTGGTAGTGTGTGGTAATGACACCGAATGCTTTTTTCTGGTTAAAACGTTTCAGCACAGCTTCGGCAATGGCACCGCCGATTTGCGGTTCTGTACCGCCTCCGAACTCATCGATTAGAAGCAGGGTGGTGCCTCCACAGAATTTCATCATGTTCTTCATGTTGAGCAAGTGGCTGGAGTAAGTACTCAGATCATCTTCGATGCTTTGTTCATCGCCAATGTCAATGAATATATTGTTGAAAATCCCGGTTTTAGAATTTTCTCCCATCGGAACGGGCAGTCCGCATTGCAACATATATTGCAGCAGGCCTACAGTTTTCAGGCACACCGACTTACCACCGGCATTCGGTCCGGAGATAATCAGGATACGTTTTGCCGTGGTGAGTTCAATGTCCAATGGGACAACCTTTCTGCCTTGTTTGGCTAAAGAAAGTTTCAGGAGCGGATGTTCGGCAAGCGTCCAGTCAATTAGCTGTTTTTCGCTGATTTGTGGAGTGATGGCACCTGTGATTTTGGCAAGATTTGCTTTGGCTCTGATAAAATCAATCTCGGCCAAGAACTCATAGGAATCCAGGATTTCTCGGGAACAGGGTCGCACCAAGGCAGTAAATTCCTGTAAGATGCGTATAACCTCTCTTCTTTCTTCCGCTTCGAGTTCACGCACGCGGTTGTTGGCTTCTACTACTTCTGCCGGTTCGATAAACACGGTTTTTCCGGTTGCCGATTCATCGTGAACGATACCTTTGATTTTCCTTTTCAATGCCGGGGCTACCGGAATTACCAGACGGCCGTCGCGTAGGGTAGGAGAGACATCTTTTTCCACAAGTCCGTCTTGCTTGGCCATACGTAGAATATTCTGCAGATTCTTGGAGATGCTTCCTTCTGTAATATTGATTTCTCTACGGATACGGGCCAGTTCTGGCGAAGCCTGATCCTTAATTTTGCCATATTTGTCGAGAATCTCGTCGATTCTGCGTGCCTGATGCGGAAATACCGCCACTTCCGAAGCCAGGCGATGCAAGGCCGGATATTTGCCGTTGTAGATAGTTTCGCTTGTTGAGTCCTGGTCTTCGTTGTCGTGGACAATCACTTCTTCGCCTTTGTTTAGAAAGCCTACGATACCGGCAATTGTTTCCAGTGATCGTTTCAGGTCAAACAATTCCTGTTCGTCCAGATAAGTTCCCTCAATGCGTATGCGCTTTATTGAATCGCGTACATCAAAGAAATATTGGTCCGGGAAGAGGTCTTCTTCTTCTTCCATGATACGCAAAAACTCTCGTGTATGCTCCTGCTTTTCTCTTATTGTTTTCACATCAGTCAAAAAAGACATTTGGCCGACGCGTTCTTTTCCCAAGGTGCTGAGACATTGCTGGCACAAGAGTGAGCGTATGTCTTCAAATCCTATTTTATTTTCAAAATTCTGCGGATAAATCATACTTATATTATTGTTTTATACTGCAAAGATAGTGTAAGTATGCCTTATTACCGCTATTTTATGCCTACTTTGCAAAAAAAATGCAGAAAAAATTTGTAGGTAATGAAAAAAGCAGTATCTTTGCATCGCAATCGAAAAGATAAGCCTTCTAAAAAGAAGCTTGGAGAGATGGTAGAGTGGTCGATTACAGCGGTCTTGAAAACCGCCGTGCTGAGAGGCACCGGGGGTTCGAATCCCTCTCTCTCCGCAATAAACATTGAAAATCAATGTTTTACAAAATTAACACCCGATTTTACACCCGAAAATGTAAAGTCGGGTGTGTTTTGTTTAAGATTAACCATCGACATTGGTGCAGGGGGCTCCTTGCCCAAGGTCGTGACACACAGGCTTGAGGTGGATACCTACTTCACCGATCTGTATTCCGCACGGTCGAAAGGAGTAATCAAGAATGCAAGCAAGCTCATCCGGTAATATTTCCCAAAGAGTTCTGATTTCAACCTCGCTACGCCGCAAATAAAGGATTGCAGTCCAAGGTAAACAAAAAAATCGCGTGAGAAACTCGGTTTCGACTCTCCGAAAGACGCCTTTTTCAGATTTTTCCAATAACTTTGTTGCGCTTGCTTGTTGACCCTGCCAATGTTGGTATTGCAAACTATGTAAAGTTCGGTGATGTTTTGTAGAAATTGAAATAATAAAGTACAATGGATAATTCTATCAACCAATATGCTATAGGTGAACTCCTTGACGGAAGGTATTTCTATATACCATCCTACCAGAGAGGATATAGATGGACTGAAAAACAGGTGGGAGACCTCTTGCGTGACCTTCTCTGTTTTGCAAACGATTTTGCTAATGAAGGAAAAGAAAAAAAACAGGAGCAGTTTTATTGTCTTCAACCTATTATAGCTCGTCCAATCACAAATGAAGATAAGCTCAAATCTATATTTGGAACTGAATACAACGAGAGTATTCAGAGCCATGGTGTGTGGGAGATTATTGATGGTCAACAGCGTCTGACAACTATATTCTTACTATACAAGTATCTTCTTGATCAGAAAGGATGGGACGCGGAAACATTGAAAGAGGAGGAAGACGGCAAAGAACTATATCATATCTATTATGCTACTCGTGACGGTTCCTCACAATTCCTTGAGGGATTAACTATCAAGACCATCGAGGATAGTGACGAAGAGAGTCTGAAAGATAACGTGGATTACTATCATATGGCAAATGCGTTCAAATATATTGGTAAATGGATTAAAACAGATGGCAAAACTATCAATATCCGCTATCAATTAGGTGGTAGTCTTGACAACATCAGAACTTCATTCTTCAAACTTCTAAATGGTATGAGTGATACCAAAGGTGGCTCTGTACAAGTTTTGTGGTATGAAATTGCAGAAATAAAGGAAAAGAATAACATTAAGGAATTTCAGAAGATTAATACAGGAAAGATCCGTCTGACAGATGCAGAACTTATTAAAGGATTGTTCTTGTTGAAAAAAAACTTTACTTCCGGTGATAAATATATTAAGCAATCTGAATTGGCGTTAGAATGGGAATATATTGAGAATACACTTCATGCAAACAATTTCTGGTATTTCCTTCAGAAAAAGGGATATGATATGCCTAACCGCATTGATCTCCTTTTTAATCTGATTTACAAAAAGAATGCTCTTAAAGAAATTCCTGAAATCGAATGGGATTCCAAGATAAAGGAGATTGATGCTCGGTTAATGGATACAAGACAAAGTGAAATATTCCGTTTCTACTACAACCGCTTTGAAGGAAAGATGGGCGAAGACCTTCAGCAAGAAGTTGCTGTTGCTTGGGATGAAGTGATGGAATTATTTAGAACACTTGATGACTGGTTCTGTACCCCTTCTATTTATAACTACATTGGTTTGCTTAGTCAGTGTGGTGAAGATCTTTGCAGGCTTGTTCTTCATTTTGAATATATGCCAGAAACTATATGTCGAGATGATTTTGAAAAATACCTAAAAGAGCGAATTTCATATCACTTACGTGGTGCGAAAATTGATGATGAGAATAAGCAGATTCTCAACACATACGATAAAGATCACGATACTATATATAAGTTATTGCTGACACTTAACATACATCTACTGAATGAACAGAACCAAAAGTTGGAGTCTGAATCAGATGTATATAAATTCCCATTCGATGTTCTTAGTGCTCAAAACTGGGATATTGAACATATTGACTCATTTCATACCAATGCTTTGAAAAAAGAAAAAGATAAGCGGGAATGGATTAAAACTGCTATGGCTGATCGTAAAGATGAATTGAAGGATGATGAGGTTGCTGCTCTAAAACAGAAGTTAGATGAAAATGCTTTAGACGATGCAATTAATATCCTTAAAAAGAATGCCCAAGAGGTGGAAGTAGATGAAGAAATCAAGAACACTATAGGTAACTTGACACTTCTTGATGCAGCTACTAATAGAATGTATGGGAACAGTTTGTTCTGCACTAAAAGGCGTATCATCATAGAACGAATCAAACAAGGAGTCTTTGTGCCAATTGCAACACAATATATTTTCGCCAAATTCTTTGACGAGAAAGGCACTAATCGTTCATTATGGACGAAGGAAGACATGGAAGCATATCATAAATACATCTATGAAGCCCTGAAACAATATATAAAATTAGAGGAGGTCGAAGAATGAGTAATAGATATACTTTTTTAGATATATACAAGAATGATTTAGATCTTAATAAAGACACAAAGGTTAAAATCAATCAGATAGTTATCCCTAAGATTCAACGTCCATATGCTCAGGGAAGACCAGACGGTGTATGTACTTATATTCGTAATACACTTCTGAATGAAATGTTTGCAAATTTCAAAACAGATGAGGTTTTTGATTTCAACTTCATATACGGCATTGTTCGTCCTTCTAATGATACCTATGTAATGGAATTGTTGGATGGTCAGCAACGCATGACGACCTTATTCCTGGTTTATTGGTATGTTGCAAATCGCGAACTTAGTGAAGGCGAAGATGTAGATACTGAGATTCGCAATGCACTTGGACGTTTCGTCTATGAAACACGTTCTACATCAACAGTATTCTGTCAGAGATTGGCATCGTATCGTATTGACCTTTCAGATACCGAACCATCAAAGGCAATAAAGAAAGCAAAGTGGTATTTCAAGTCATTCGATAAAGATAGTACAATAAGTGCTATGCTCATTATGCTTGACGCTATTCACGACAGATACAATAATCAGGATAGCAATGAACTTTACAAGAAACTTGATAATATTCAGTTTTATGTAAAATCCCTTGGCTACTTTAACCTATCAGAGGAACTTTATATTAAAATGAATGCACGTGGTTTGCAGTTGAGTCCATTTGAGAATTTCAAGGCTGATCTCATTAATTTCATAAATAATAAAGATTATGCCCCATATAAGGAACTTGTTCCGCTATACAAGAAAGACAGTGATGATAAAGTAGGATTTGACTTTAATTTCTCTGTTAAGCTTGATGCTAAGTGGATAGATATTTTCTGGAAGAAGGGAAATGAAAACTTTGACGCTGCATATATGAGCTTCTTTTCTCGTTTCTTTGCCTGCAAGTATATAGTATCGACGAAAGATATTGTGTCGGATAGAGATATGCGACAGGATAAAACCATACGTCAGTTATACACAGATGCAGAAAGTAGAAATGATACGGATGAATACCTTGGCTTCCAGGAGTTTGAAGATTTACTTTCCAAGCATCCAGAGTTTATTATGATTTTGGATAAGGTCTTTGATGTATTCTATGAGTATGACCATAAAGATGGTAAAAGATTTATCTATAAATCAATGCTTCCTTCATGGGAGAAGAAGAATCCTGAAGATGGCGATGATTTCTATAGTAACTTGTCATCCAAGATGACTCATTCCAAACTTATTTTATTAGGAGCAGTCATTGAGTTTATTGAAGCATACGATATATTTGACATAAATGTGTTCAAGCAATGGATGCGAGTAGTATGGAATGTTGTGGAAAATACGAATATCGACAGCTTAACACCTGTGTCTTCATTGATACGTAAACTTTCTGCTGTTATTCATAATACAGCCATAAGATCTTCAGAAGGTTTGTCATTCTATGCAGCCCTTTCTCAATGGAAAGATGATAACAACGAAGAACGCGAGAATAGAGCTCTGCTCGAAGAAATTGAAAAAGCAAAGCGTATTTCAGAGGACAATGATTGGCTTAACATGTTCATACAGGCAGAAGAGCATCCATTCTTTAAGGGTATGATATTGTTTTTCTATGAACCAGGCTTATCGTTGGAAAAATTCAAACATAGATATGAGTTAGCAAAAGGTATGTTTGATGAAAATGGTATTTCTGAATTATATCGTAAGGATCATTTATTGATTCGTGCCATTGTTAGCCAATTCAATTCATGGGATGACCTGAAGGAAAGATATGTTACAGAACGAGCAGAGTCTAACAAGTATTTGAAGAACATTCTTGCTTCTCATGAAGGAGTACGTAATATGTTCTCAGAGCTATTGAATGAAATTGATAAATCTGCAGTTGAGAGACGTCTACGTGAATACATAGAGGAAGATAAAGAATTCATATCATGGAATGGTGGTTATGATGAATACTGCGATATAGCAGTAAAAAGACTTAGAAAAGACATCAAACTTTATGATTGGATTGCTGCAGAGGAAAGACAAAACAAATCTGTTTTCCGTATTTACTGGTATGAAGGTCATATTATGTTCGCTGTTCCAAGAAAGCAGTACGCAAAAGTTGCTCTTGATACAGAAAGAGCAAAGACAGCATATAAAATTGCCGAAAGCTACGGGATGGACTATTACGACAACAACCAGTTACAAATGTATAAAAGTTACGGAGATAGTTTTGGTAATGAAATCTGGCTCAAAGAGAATAGACAGAACTGTACTCTGTGGGTTGGTTTCTGTCAGCATCATGAATTGAGGGTTCAGATAGAGTGTAAGACAAAGAAATATGCCAGGGAATTATTGGAAGTGTTTGAAGGAAGTGATTACATCGACGATGATGAGAGATGGATAAAGATACCATATCAGACTCACTTCAAGTATCAAAAAACATATAGGGACTTGGCAAAAGTTCTGGAAAATATATTTGATATTATACCTGAACTTTAATCCTCAATTTACGAAAAGAGATTAATATTGACAGCCAAAAGTATTAGAGATAATATGTGACATAGCTATTAGATTAGATGATTCAGTATCAAGATGTCTCATAAGTATTATGGGTTGCCAAACTCAATCATAATAAACAATCCATGTGCGCTGGATTGGACAAAGATAGTGATAAGAGAAAGGAGTAACCAAAAAAATGTAGGCACTATAAAATATTTTGTGTAAATGGAAATACGGGATTCAGAAATGAGTCTCGTATTTTTTATTTTATACATTTGCAAAATGAAGAAGATTATGAAAGAAAAGAATCAAGTAGTGCCTGATGAGGTGTTAAGTAAGGAGTTTATTAGTCAGTTCAAGACAGAAGCCGATGTAAGCAAGTTCCTGAAGTATTTGCATGTCCAAGTATTATCAATATACTTACATCATTTTAATCTGCAAACAAAATGCAAAGAAATTCTGGATGATATTGTCAAATGTGAGATATTCCTGTTCAATCCGGGCAAAACTGTCTTGGATTGGAAAAAGTTGACCCAATAAGAATGTTATGATAGAGTATAAGACACAGAAAAAG
>Oklahoma_p2__coassemble_331_pt1 | contig 45886 bp, 46 predicted proteins | sample Oklahoma_p2__metabat2_low_PE_029 | metagenome-assembled genome bin Oklahoma_p2 | reverse complement strand
TACAAAGAAAACAATTTTTTAATGATTTTCCCAACGTAAGCTTTCTAAAATTTCGATTTCTCCTTATATATAATAAGGTATACGTTCAAGCGGATTTCAGAATCAGCTGTTTTTTTTGACTGGCAAAGATTTTCATCTTCCTAATGTATCAAGCCGCTTCAACTGGAATAAAAGCACAATGCCAAATTTAATGATACAAAATTTAATTTTTTTCTTTTCTATGCAAATAGGCTGCACACATAGCTTGTACCTTTGCATCAAATCAAGAAAAACAAACAACTTAATTTGTATTTATCATGAAAAAAATCATTTTGCTGACAGCCTTGCTGTCTTTTGTTCTTGGCTTGAATGCGCAAAACATCTCTAAAAAATGCTACCGCGGCTATGTGGATGCAGGTTATTCCATTGGTGTGGGAGATTATTCTTTCGGTCGGTTTGAGGTGAATACTTCGCATGGTTATCAGTTCTCGCCTCATTTTTTCCTCGGTGCCGGATTGGGAGTTCATTTTATGTCATCTTATGAAACAGACAAGTCACCAATACCGCTTGACGTTCGAAACAACCAAGTAGAAATTCCTGTATTTGCCAACATTCGTTGCAATTTCATGAAAGCCAAAGCAAGCCCGTTCATAGACCTCAAATGCGGTGCTTTTCTTACTGAGAAAGGAAACGGATATATTGACGCCTCTATTGGTTGCCGATTCTCCTTAAACCAGAAACAGGCCATCAACCTGTCTTTAGGCTATGTCTTTGAAATGCTGTATTTCGATACATTCGATCATTTTACAAACGCTTCAAGGCTCGATTATGTAAGATCGTCTCGAATAAACAACACTGAAGCAGTCTCAATTAAACTTGGATTTGAATTCTAAACAAAAACAAAACATCATGAAAAGAATTATACTTATTGTACTAGCATTATTCACTCTGGGCTTGTCTGTAAATGCCCAAATCCTACGAGCAGAGGAACTTGAAAAATATGCCAAAGAAAGATATGGAGAGAAATGGGTAGATGCAGCAAAAAACTTAGCTTCGCATATTTCTCTGGACAAGAATAATGCTATTACGTATGTGCAAGTTATTCCGGCGCCATCCAAAAACAAAGAGCAACTGTATGTCTTGCTTAATTATTGGTTTACGGCAACTTTTAACGATGCAAACTCTGTAATTAAACTGAACGACAAGGAACTTGGTACGATTATTGCCGAAGGTTGTGTCAGCAACATAGCACAGCATGTCGGAGGAGTGAACAACTATGCGGTAAGTATCCGACCCATCATTAAATGTGACATCAAAGACGAGAAAGTCAGAATCACTTATTCTGTACCCTACTATGATGTCATCCGAATGGTAGGAGGCGGATGGTTGTCGGCTTTCAGCGATGGGAGTGCACGGCCTTCTCGCTCGGATGAAAACTGGACTCTGGACAATTGTTTTCCATTTGCCGAAAAGGACTCCCATAAGAAAACATCAAGCAAAGCGTTGGTTATGGCACATGCCTATTCAAATGTTGTGATGGACAAGATTGAGGAATGCATCAAGAACGGTTTGACCGGTAATGAAAATGACGAATGGTAATGTATTAAGGCTCCACTTTCGTGGGGCCTTATTTTTTTCTACTTCGCTAAGAGCAGGGCACATCAGGCGCATAAAACCAACAATAAACGGACTTTAGGAAATCGTAAACGAGCCTTATGCATCAAATATCATATTCCTGAAAAAAAAATCTTGTCTGTGCAGATAGGATGCACAAGAGATGCTTATATTTGCAATATGAAAACGACTAAAAGAACATTGTCATGAAAATAGGAATGCGAAAACCTTCACTGAAGAAAAGTTTCAGTGCCCGGACTTCGGGCAGAGCAACCCGAGCCATCAAGCGGGCCATCATACCGGGATACGGGAAAAAAGGCATGGGATTGCTACATCCCAAGAGAGCCTTATATAATAAGGTGTACCGAAAAACTACTTTCAGCATCTTTGACGTGGCGAAAGCTTTCTCATCAAAGTCCCGTTCATCGAACAGTGGTTGCTGTATGACTTTTATTTTTTGGGGACTTGCTTTTGGCTTGTATCTTTTCTTATCTTAATTTTCGTCTAACTAAAACAGAAACAAAATGAAAACATTATCTATCAGACAACCTTGGGCTTCGCTGATTTGCAGCGGCATGAAAGACATTGAAAACAGAACATGGAAACCGGCACAGGTTCCATGCAGAATACTAATCCACACTTCCTCTACCAAAGTTCCCAAATCGTGGCCACAAAAGTTCGGGCCGTTTTTTTACGGCAAGCTTAGTAATGCAATAGACTTCGGTTGGATTCCTCCCGTAGAAGAAATGCCTACCTCTGCCATCATTGGCTATGTGGACGTAGTAGGCATCACAACAGAAAGCGATTCTTTATGGGCCGACGAAGAATGCCAGCAATGGATTCTCGAGAATCCCCACCTATTCGACGAGCCTATTTTGGACGTAAAGGGAAAACTGAACTTGTTTGAATACGACCTGGACGAGAATAATCTGCCGCCAGCACACCAAATTCATCTGATTAAGCCTCGGATCGAAGGAGAAAAATATATCGTGACATACACGGATGAGGCTATGACCGAACAATGGAACGATTTGCAAAAGTTTCAAGAAGGAGATGATATGCTCTTTTATGACTCTGACGATATGGCCGCCATTACAGACGAAGACGACAACCAGATTCCGATAAAAGAAATTGTCATCCAGAATGAAAGTGGCACTAAAGTATTGCATTTTGAAGTGACAAACAAGGGTTATTGGGTGGAAAATGAAGACACAGAAGAGGAGACTTGGTCAATTATCTTCAGTCTGGGCAAGAAATTGGACTAAGAAGCTGTCATACACTGGAAGATGATGTTGCTTTTGTCAGAGCACGAATTTATGTCGCAAAGGCTTTTTTTACAGGATATATGATGCCTTATCAGAACGAAGTTGCTAAATTTGTATCGAAAAAAAGTTTATCCACTCATAGATTAAGTTTCTGAATAAACAGTTGTAACCATGCTCAAAATTCGTTGTGTCGTAGAACGCATCACATATCAAAACCAAGAAAACGGCTACTCGGTGATGAAAGTAAAAGTGAAAGGGTATAATGACCTGGTCACACTTGTCGGCTATTTGCTGGAAGTGCCTGCAGGCAGTGTACTGCTCTGTGAAGGCGAATGGAAGGTGGACAAGAAATATGGGAACCAGTTTGTGTGCCAATCTTGGGAAGAGGTGATGCCGGCTACAGTATATGGCATCGAAAAATATCTGGGCAGCGGACTGGTAAAAGGCATTGGCCCAAAGTTTGCCCAACTCATAGTAAAACAGTTCGGCGAGGAAACAATCGACATCATCGAAACGGATATTGAACGGTTGAACGAGGTTCCGGGCATCGGAAAAGGACGAATCAAGATGATTCGAGAGAGTTGGGAAAAGCAAAAGGACATAAAAAACGTGATGCTCTTTCTGCAAGGCTATGGCGTGAGCACAGCCTATGCCGCCAAAATCTACCGGCAATACGGAAAAGACAGTATCGACAAGGTGAAGGACAATCCCTATCGGCTGGCTGACGACATCTGGGGTATCGGTTTTAAAACAGCCGACGGCATTGCACAAAAGATGGGCTATGAAAAGAATGACATTCGCCGATGCAGAAGCGGCATCATCTATACTTTAAACCAACTGGCCAACGAAGGACATGTGTATGCCGAAAGAGAACAGCTGATAAAAACGGCTCTTGAATTGCTCGAAGCAGAAGAGACATCCATTGAAGAAGCGCTACAAAGCATGATTCTTTCGGAGGATCTGAAAACAGACGAGGAAGCTATTTACCTCCCACCCTTTTATTATGCCGAAGCAGGTACATCCAACCGCCTGCAGACACTCATGTATGCATCGGGCAACAATATGTTTGCACAACAAATAGACGTACAAGCGCTGTCCAAAGAAACGGGCGTGATGTATGACGAAGTTCAGATTCAGGCTATAGAAGAAGCTGTCCGATCTAAAGTGATGGTGCTTACCGGAGGGCCGGGAACAGGAAAGACTACAACCACACAAGGGATTATTGCCGCCTTGAAGCATATGGGACTGAGGATTTTGCTGGCTGCGCCTACCGGTCGTGCAGCAAAACGAATGAGCGAAGCTACCGGCATGGAAGCAAAAACCATCCATCGTTTGCTGGAGTTCAGTCCGATGGAGGGATATAAACGCAATGAGGACAATCCCTTGCAAGGAGATGCTCTTATCGTAGACGAGTGTTCGATGATAGACATCATCTTGATGAATAATTTGATGAAAGCTATACCACATTCCATGCGCGTAGTTTTTGTGGGCGACATCGACCAATTACCCAGTGTAGGTGCGGGAAATGTGTTGCGCGATATCATCGAAAGCGGCATCATACCGGTAATTCGGCTGACACGCATCTTTCGTCAGGCACAAAGCAGTCGCATTGTCATGAGTGCGCATGCCATTAATCAGGGCAAATTTCCCGATATCAGCAACGGCAAAGCCACCGATTTTTTCTTTATCCAACAAGAGGAACCGGAAACGGTGGCTTCAGAAATTGTCAATCTGGTGAAAAACCGCCTGACAAAAGCCTATAACCAAAGTGCCAGCAACATTCAAGTACTGACTCCCATGCAACGAGGCATCGTGGGCGCTGCCAATTTAAACATGGCTTTGCAACAAGCTCTCAATCCGTCAACAACGGCATTACATCGTGGCGGTTATGCCTTCCGTCAGGGAGACCGCGTGATGCAGTTGCGCAACAACTATGACAAGGATGTCTTCAACGGAGACTTAGGGTATGTGGAGTCTGTCGACATGGAGGAAAGAACGCTGTGCGTTAATTTCGAAGGACGTGCCGTGGCATACGAAGCCTCAGAATTGGATGAACTGACTTTAGCTTATGCCACCACGATTCACAAATCTCAAGGATCGGAATATCCCATTGTGGTGATGCCCATCTTGATGTCGCACTTTATGATGTTGCAAAGAAACCTGGTTTATACGGGTATCACGCGAGCAAAAAAAATCTGTGTTCTGATTGGAAGCAAAAAAGCTCTGTCGTATGCCATCCGCAATATGTCAGTACTGAAACGCAACACGAAGCTGAAGGAAAGGCTTAGTCTGCACTTGAATAAGGAAGTGGAATCAGAAGCAGCTACACCTTATATAATAACAGCCTTTGAGGATAATAAACAAATGGCTGCTGAATCGGAAATAAAGTTCACAACTTCTCAAGAAAACAAATCTAAAAACAAAAAGGACTATTATCAAGAATAAAATATGAACCACTTTGCAGCTATAGATTTTTAGACAGCCCACAACGAGTGCTGTTCCATGTGATTGGTCGACATCGTGTTTGTTCGCAAGCATGAGATAACCGACTCGTTCGACTCATTTATTTGTCCGGAACCGAATTATTACAAATACTTTTGTTCGTAAGTGCATGGACTTACGAACGAAGATACTGCTGAGGCGCCCCTCTTTCCTGAAGTATGGCAACAAATAGAGCCGCTAATCGAAGGATTGCCTTTAGTGGCACACAACGCTCTTTTTGACAAAAGCTGCTTGAAAGCGGCATTCCAATACCATCAAATGAACTATCCCGATTTTGAGTTTTACAACACACTCAAAACATCAGTATAACTAAAAATAATGGTCAAAATGTTTGGATTTTAACATAGAAAGCAAATCCGGCGGAACGTAATCATTAACTTACAGTTTCTGAACACTATTGGAAACACCCATGTTGCAAATCCGGTGGAACGTAAAAATTACTTTGATTATCATTTTTGAATTATATACACTTATAATTTCTTTTAAGAGAAAAAGATTCCCAAATGCAGATAGACTGCACACCTTTATATTATATTTGCAATAAAATCATGCGGCGGTATATTAATTACGTAATTGCCTATTATGGCCTAAATGTGATTTACTTCAAAATTGGTTATTGCTGGTTCGAATCCAGTCCGCCGCTCATAACACTCTACGGAATAGAATAGTTTGCAAGATTTACGAATCAGAAGAATTTACCAACAAGAGGTACTAAGTTTATGCTAACGGGTTACACTGAAGCGTGCGGAAAATTTAGTCTGAAACACTACGTTTCTCATAAAGTTCAATGGGCAAGCCGTCCGGATCTTGAAAAAACACAAAACGCTTCTGAGTATATTCGTCAATACGTATCTGCTCATGAGCGATTTGTTTCGTATCGAGTTCCCTTACAGCCTCATCAACATCATTAACCTCGAAAGCCAGATGCCTTAAGCCTGCGGCCTCAGGATGTGTCAGTCTTTCAGGAGGGCTCGGGAACGAAAAAAGTTCTACTACATAGTTTCCATCCAACGCAAGGTCTGCTTTGTAGGAATTTCTTTCTTCTCGATAATGTTCGGAAATAAGCTCAAGTCCCAAAACATGCGTATAAAAATCCAAGCTACGTTGATAATCAGAACAGATAACGGCAATATGATGTACTTTATTCAATTTCATAAGTAACTATCTAAAAATTAAACTTATACTCTTTTATACAAAATGGATATAGACCATTTAACACGACAAAATTATATAATTCCAGAATACATACAAACATCACATCCATAAATAATTCACCTATTAAGAAACACAAACGAGAAAATAAATATCAACTCACTGCCCAAAAAACAATATCAAAAGGAAGTAGAAGCCGAGACTTTTTTGTATTTTAGCTAAAGGAAACGAAAACAAAAGAGAACCTAATGAAAGAAGAATGCTTGATTTGTCGCGCTCCTCTGGAGTATCTGCAAACAGAAACACAGATGGAATGCGCACTGTGCCACCGCATTGAGGAGAGTAAAACCAGATGCATACACGGACATTATATCTGCAACGACTGCCATACCAAAGGATTGGATTCCATCATGACTTATTGCCTGCAAGAGAAATCCAAAAATCCCATTACGATATTCGAACAAATGACCTCCATGCCATTCTGCCACATGCACGGACCAGAACATCACATTCTTGTAGGTGCGGCACTGCTTACAGCCTGTCATAACGCCGGAGGTGATATCGATTTGGCAACGGCACTGAAAGAAATGATGGCACGCGGACGCAAAGTTCCTGGAGGAACGTGTGGCTTTTGGGGATGTTGTGGAGCTGCCGTCAGCACCGGAATGTTTTTTTCTATTCTCTCCGGAGCTACTCCCCTAACCTGCGATTCCTGGGGACAAAGCAATCTGATGACAGCAGAATCCTTATACCATATAGGCAAGATAGGCGGGCCTCGATGCTGTAAGCGAAATTCATATTTGTCGATGCAAGCAGCAGCCGGATTTCTGCAAAAAACAAAAAATATATTATTGGACATGAACGAAATCTCTTGCAAACAATCTCAACAAAACAACCAATGCATCGGATTACGCTGTCCGTTTCACCCATCACAAAAAAAATGATCTGACATGAGAATACTGATACTTTGTACCGGAAACAGATGTCGCAGCCAAATGGCTTGTGGCATTCTGAAACACATAAAGCCTTCGTTTGAAGTACATTCAGCAGGTGTCAGACCTGCCACAGAAGTGCATCCATTGGCCATACAGGTAATGAAAGAAATAGGTATCGACATAAGCAATGCACAACCCAAACAAGTGAACGAATACTTGGACCAACCGTGGGACTATGTAATAACCGTGTGCAATCATGCAAAGGAGACCTGCCCGTTATTTCATGGAAATGTAAAACACAAGATACACATAGGGTTTGACGACCCGGATGCTTTCGTCGGATCACCCGAAGAGGTGCTCCCGGAATTCAGAAGAGTACGCGATGAGATATTGCAACGCCTGCAAATCTTTGCCGATTCCATTTAACCCCCAATATTTACATTGCATAAAAAAGAAACAATGAAAGATTTCGCAGCCATAGATTTTGAAACAGCAAACAGCGAGCGATCATCGGTATGCTCGGTAGGCATTGTCATCGTAAAAAACGGAGTAATAAAAGACACCTTCTATTCTCTCGTCAATCCGGAGCCCAATTACTACAATTATTTTTGTACCCAAGTGCACGGACTGACCCAAAAAGACACAGAAAATGCACCATCTTTTCCGGAAGTATGGAAGCTAATAGAGCCTCTGATAGATGGTTTGCCCCTTGTGGCTCACAATGCCCGCTTTGACTCAAGTTGCCTAAAAGCCGTGTTCCGAACATATCAGATGGACTATCCCAACTATGTTTTCTACGACACACTCAGCAAATCCCGCCAAGTGTTGCCTGGCTTGGAGAACCATAAACTACCCACTGTAGCAAAAGCTTGTGGCTATAATTTGGAAAGTCACCACCACGCCTTGGCCGACGCTGAAGCATGCGCATGGATTGCCCGAGAAATTTTGTAATTCCATGCCAGTACAGCTTGTATTTCTGGCAGATATGTGTATATTTGCACATTACGTGCAAGCAACCGACAGAACATGACTTGCGTAGCCCGTTTTGGTTTTCAGTCCTATTCGTGCTTGCCCCGGGAACAGATAGTTTCCCATGCTGCTTACACCCAATTGAGTAAATACTTCAAAACCAAAAACCATAAACGTATTAATTCTCATAACAGTACAAGTTTTACTGTCCGGATTGATTGTCCGGAGAAGGAAACTGCTACGACCTTCACCGTAAAGCTTTTTCGAGCCAAAAAGAAGTTCGAGGAATTACTCATTCAGGCAAACAAACCACACATAGAAGCTATGGAGGAACTAAAGAATTTTGGAAAAAAATTGTTTGGGTTATAAAATACAGAACTTATGGGATTATCTGAAACAATCCATATCCAAAAGCAGGAAGAGGACAAGAAACTTTTTCTTGACTTGCTTTTATTGGGTGACGAACAAGAGGACATGATCGACCGCTACCTGAACCGCGGAGAGCTGTACGTGATGTATGGAGCAAACTCCACAGTCCTGGGAGTGGCAGTAATGACCGAGGAAGGCAAGGTGCTGAAAGACATGATATACTTTCAAAAAGACCTGGTCTGACTCCCAGAAAACAAAAACAATCAAAAAAACATAGTGACATATGATTCGAAAAGCTCATCTTGCAGACTTGCCCTCTGTGCTGGATATTTGGCTCCAAACCAACCTGGAAGTACACTCGTTCATTTCGCCACACTATTGGCAAAATAATGTAGACTACATGAAACAAGTACTGCCACAGGCTGAAGTCTTTGTTTATGAGGACAAAAACAAAATCATGGGTTTTGTGGGCCTTGAAAAGGATTATATAGCCGGAATTTTTGTTTCCAAGGAATTCCGGTCGCAAGGAATTGGAAAGCAAATCCTGGACTTCCTAAAAAGCACACATCCTACGCTCTCTTTGTCGGTATATGCCAAGAACCAAAAAGCTATCCGCTTTTACCAAAGAGAGAGTTTTAGAATCATTGACGAGGGGATGGACAAAGAGAACCAAGAAGCAGAGTTCCGGATGCAGTGGAAGTAAAAACCCAAACAGTGGTAGCAGCAGAAAGCACACTTTTGAGGGATGCACAAAGCGGACGCAACCATGAAACAGACCCTGACAGCCGGAATCCGGAGGACGACAACCGTTTTAATTCACGGCATCCAAAAGAGTAAATCCAGCCCAATATTCAGGATCCGAATACACCTTCAGCCCGTCCACTTCATACTCTCTCAGATATTGCTGCGCCTTCTTAAGCGAATCAATCTTGCTGTTTCCGTTCAGCCAATGCTTATAGAAGGCAATCATGAACAAATACGTAGCATCATCGTCAACAGACCATAAGGTTGTCAGGATGCTATGCACGCCGGCACGCTTAAATGCCCGGGACAATCCCCAAACACCTTCAACACTGACAGTTCCCAAACCCGTTTGACAAGCAGAAAGCACAACCAATTCTGTCCCGAGCAAATCAAATGCTGCTATTTCTGCTCCCGTCAAAAAGCCGTCGGCTTCGAAAGGACTTTCCAATCCCTGCCCGCTGTTTTTTGCTCCTGAGAACAACAAGCCACACTGATGCAAGGAGTTGTCGTTCGCCCCAAAGACAGAACGCTCCCGGGCAACCCGGGTGTCTTTGCCTTGCTTGCTTACCGGACTCCCCCAACAAAAGCCATGCGTGGCAATGTGAATCGCCCTCGGACAAGTTCCGCTCTGTCTCCTAAAAACATCTTCGCTGGCATCCTTCCCTGTGTACAAAATACCCTCCTGCTGATGTTGTTCCAATATTTTGGCTATCTCTGACACCTCTTGTAGCGTAGATAACGAAATATCATCAAGCGAACCACGCTTGCGACTGCGCTTCATGGATGCAACAACCTCATCATCGGTGACACGGTAGTTCATGCCACCAAACAGCACAAACGCATTGCGGCTTTTTGATCTCGATTTTAAAATCTCGGCAGTTGATGTCACACGATACACCTCCAAATGAGAAAGTGGCATGTTGACATTCTCCGACACACAGTGTTCAAAAGGAGATTCCCAAAGATTGCCGGCGGGCGAAAAATACACTCTGCTCACACCCTTCAACACATTTTCAAGAGGTTTCCACACCAGGTTATACATCCGTAAGTCAGGTTTCCTGCTGTCACAACCGTCATGCCATGCAATCAAATCGAACAAAGGAACCTGAACGGGAAGCATATTCCCGGATTTAATGACATAAGCCACATAATCAAACCTATAGGATTGCCTGTAGTCCTGCACCACCGCCAGTTCTATTGCTGCCTCTCCCGGCTTCAGCTCTTTCTGTATGTCTTTCCAAGTAGAAGCATGAAAACCGGAACCAAGTCTTGCATATAGAAACCGCTGCCTTTCTTCGATAAAATCCTCAATGACGGACTCCTCAACAGGACGGTCTTTATACGGAAGTTCCCGCACAACATTCAAGTCACTCAGCCCTTGCAACATTTCGTTATATGCTTCCTTGAGAACAGAATCCCCGCTGCTTTGAACTGCATGGCGCATGTGGTTCTCAGACTGCAGTAAATAGCTTTTTCCGAGAAGAAGTGCATCATAAGCCACGCCCGACAAGGAAGGTACGGACGCAGCTGCATAAGCCAGAAAAGGAACAAACGTGCTTAGCGAAAAGGCATATTGCTCCCAATAGGCAGCCTGGCGCGACAAGGAAGCCGCAATGATGTTTTCTGAAATTTGCTTCTTAACCAAGTCAACGTACAAGGCACAATACGAATGGGCCTTGGCATACTGATTCTGTTCGTAGCAGTCGTAGAGCAGACTTTCTATGGCATTCAACGTCTTTCGACTGTTCTTGCCATAGACAGCCATGCTTTGTCGGATTACATCTTCGTCAGCCCGAATGATTTCCGTTGCCTGCTTGCCTTGCATCTTCAACAAAGAAGGAATCCGCTCCGACATCTCCAGCTGCAACGTAGCCGAATGGACTCTTCCTACCAGTTCCCGTATGTCGTCCATCGTAGAAACCGACTCGGCATGTCGCTTGTCTGCAACATAAAAATCAAACAGACTCAAAAGACTATGCACCAGATCTTCTGCCGGAGCCTGCTGTTCTTTTTGAATGGAAACCATTTTCTCAGCATATCGTATCGCTTCCTTGAAGTTAGCCATGCGATAATTTGCCTTTGCCAATATGCGCAACGGCGGAATCATGGAAGGACTGTTGTCACCATAGGTCTTACGGTAGATTTCGCAGACTTCTCCGGCCAATGCAACCGCTTCCCGGCAAGCCTCAGCCTGGACAAATATATCCGACAAGATGGAGGCTGTTCTTGCATAGTCCAATCGACTTTGTCCGAGCAAGGAACGCTGTATGTCCAAAGCCTTCTTTCCAACCGATACCGCTTTTTTGCTATCGCCGGCCAGGACGGCATAAGATGCATGAATGATGGCACTGTTAACATAAGCCTCCGAGTTTTGGCCCAAATACTTGCCATGCATTTCAAGAGCCCTTCCGGAATAGTTGGCGGCATCCACATAGTTGCCCAAGTTGTAAGCGGAATTTGCCTTTTCGCTGTACTGCTGCATCTGTTCAATCAGTTGGCCGATGTCATCCATTTTATCATCTTTTTGGGCAAAGGATGCGGATGTGAAAGCCGGCAACAAGACCAAAACCTTCAAGAAAGATAATATTCTTTTCACCATGTTATTAAGAGTGTAGTCAGAAAATGTCGGGACGCACGGTCCATCCGTTTGGCTTTTTGACATTTTGTATATTTCACCTTGTCGAGCGTGGCTTATTTCCAGTCCAATGGACAGTTAAAGAAAAATACGCCAATCCCAGAGGGCAAAAAACGTGCCAACGTATTGTAAATGTGTATTGTAAGGCTAAATTTCCGGTATGTAAAACAGACGCAAACAGAAGCCAAACGGCCTTGTTTTTCGGTGTTTTTCCATGTTTTATGAAAAATCCTTACTTCCCTAAAAAACTTCCGTGGTGTCTTGTTGCACTTCACTTGAGAACTTTTGAATTATCTCAAGGTGATTTTCCAAGAATCACAAGGGAATTTTCCGTGAATATACAGTTTTTATACGGATTTTTTGCCGTTTTGCCTGCATAATTATTCATTTTCTTCTCCAGACGGAACTTTTTAACGAGGGCATGTGTCAAACAAACAAGAGATTCAGTAACAGAAAGACAGGAAAAACGAGTCACTAATTACTTTTTGGAAAAACAGGCTTCAACCATACAGATGCTTTCGCAAAAAAAAGAAAAGCCTTGAACAACAATCATTAAGACCTGCTATTCTTCTAAAACCAAAGTAGCCATCTTGTTGTGCGCTACAGCAAACCGGACGATAATGTCTCTGTCGGCAAAACTAAGCCGGGCTTGAAAACGTTTCCTCATTACCCCCATAACTTGTTTCTTGCTTTTTGCTCCCAACAAGAGAATAGTCGACAAGGCGCAACAAAGAGCTTGATTGACCGTCTTTTCTTGTATTCTGCCACCGAGCTGTTCATAAAGCTCAGTGGCCAGGATACATTCTTCCTGTTTTCCTCCAGGAAACATCTGTCCGTAGACAGATGCCAGCGCATTGTTCATAGCATTTTGTTTCTTTGCAGTTGTCATGGATGAGTTGCATTAAATTCTTCTCTGTTCTGATAAGTTACAGTAGGAGTTTTACCATTCATAAACTCATCTAAAGATATATCAGAAAAGAAGCGGTCACACATTAGTCTATCATCCGCCCTGAGTCGGGCATACTGGTCGCTTGAGAGTCTGTTACGTCTATCATACGCACTCTTGATACTTGTAAGCAACGAGGAACTTCGTGTTCTCAAGTCAGAAATGACTCTTCTCGTACTTGGACCGGTACCATTTCTCAAAATAGAATTGTACTCATTAACGATAGAATTGCAGCAATCAGCATAAACTCTCCATGTTGCCGGATCCCTTTCTTTACTGATGAATTGCTCTGCCTGTTCTGTTCGTTCGAGCAAAGATTCGAGTTTGTCAAGACATTCCTGCTGGAATTGTTGTATCATAAGGAGCGGTGAAAGCATCTCACCCAAAGTCCTGGGTTTAAAATGCGAGTCAACCACAATTTGAGCATTTGCTCCGACGGCCAGGAATGCAGCAGCCATTAGGGATATAAACTTTTTCATTGTGTCGTTTTTAATGAATATACGTTTTAAGGAAAGAAACACTGCATTAATCAATGTTCCAGTAAGCATCCGGATCTCCTTCAAAAGCATCATTTATCACATCGTCGCTATAGCCCATCTCATCTTGAGCATAAGAGCCGGAGAACTCGCCATAGTGTGTACCATAGTCATCATCATCCTGGTACAAATCATCGTAATTATATTCGCGCATATCAATCTTATTATCAGTTTTCATTATGAATAGTTACCACGTCCAGATGGAACTGTTGCAGTCCATGCTGTTTTGCTGGGTAGTAGTATTGCCAAAGATATCCGTACGGCCCGTAGTGGAAGTACCGATGATTTGACCATAAGGATTATGATGGGTGGTTGTTGTATTGCCAAAGATGTCCGTACGACCTGTTGTAGAGCTACCCGTCGAACGGCCGTAAATATCAGTATGCTGTGTTGTTGTGTTGCCAAAAATATCAGTACTGCCGGTTACAGAAGTTCCCATTGTGCGTCCATAAGGATCGGTGTGCGTGGTGGTTGTGTTGCCGAAGATATCTGTGCGGCCTGTTGTAGAGATTCCGATTGTACGGCCATAAGGATCGCAGTGCGTGGTAGTTGTGTTGCCAAATATGTCCGTGCGGCCTGTTGTTGAAGTGCCGGTAGTACGTCCATAAGAGTCACGATGCGTCGTGACGGTATTGCCGAAAATATCTGTATGAGCTGAGGTTGACGACCCCACGTTGAACTGTGCCGATGCAGAGCTGCTGATTACAGCGACAGCTGCAGAAAGGAAAAACTTTTTCATTGCTGTTTGTTTTTGAATTAATACTTTTGTTTGGTTCTTATATCCCTTTATTCCAAAAATGAGAAAAAGGTAAACGGGCAAGGCAAAATATTTACCAACAAGTTATTCAGGGTGAACAGCAGATGTGCCCTAGGTGCATGCCGCAATGTGCTTTCTGCCGCAGGTAAACAAAAAAATATAAAAGGCTCCTCCCGTCCGACTGTATCATCAGAAAGAAGGAGCCAACAATAAGGTTTTGCAAGGGCCGGCATCACCCCGGACAACAGAAAGCCCGACACAGCCAGTCCCTTAAGCGTGTATGCCTCAACACCATGCACAAGGCAGAAAAAGCACAGCTATCCTCCCCCATCAAACATGAATCCTGCCTTGCTGAAAGTCTGCCTGAAGCGATCGGTAAACAGACAGCAAGCCGTTTGTTATGGCATTATCTTTTTCAAGAAGCCTGAACGGAGACTTCGTTTCAAGAACGGTAATCAAGTCGGATATGATATTTTCTGCATTGACCTCAAACATCATATAATCCAGCATCGAATCGCCTTCCTGCCAGAAATCGCTGTGCCATCCATACTTATACTTTTCCCAAGCGAAGAATAATACATTTTTAAAGGCATCGAGCATCTTGTTGTTTTGGAATGCAACAAAGGTATCACCGGTTTTCTCTCCTATTACACGAAACTTTTCCTGAATGTGTGATATGATGTCGATCAACGACTTTATATCACCAGATGTGGGTTGCTTTACTTCCATTGTCATTATAGTGTAGCTATTACTTTTGCTGTTTCTGCATAACTGTCACGCTGCTTGAACTTGATTTCCGAACCGGATTCTTGCAACCTCTTCTTGTTGCAAACCCGTGCGATTGGGAACTTCTGCCTAAACTCATCTTTCAGCCAGTCCAAGTTCCAAAGGCTAACCTTTTGGCCCATCACCATCTTACACAAGTCATTCGTATAAGGCGACTTCTTGGCTTCCTTATCCATTAAATAAGTCATAGCCTGCAACCATAATTGCGTATAGTCATTGTTCGGCTGCTTAAGAAGCCGATTGACCACTAAGATTGAAATTTCCTTCTTTTGGTCGATATCACAAGTGCTCAATAACTGACTGATGACCCTGAGTGCATAGTGGCTGCAGACAACGTTATCCATTGCAATCTGTGTTGCTATCGCCACCATAGGGCGGATTCTCTCTATAATAGGAGAAACATAAAAGGTTTTAAGTTTCTCAAAGCGATTTTCCTTTGGCGTATCTAACTGCTTTAATTGCTCGAAAATATCATCCAAGTTATCCAATTCTTCTTGTGATAACACACCATCCATATCTTCACCTTGAATTTTGCTTTTTGATGTTTTGGGGTGAAGTATTTTATCAATTCTTTGGCTAAAATCGGAAAGCAACATTTTCAGTTGACCTGAGTTAGGATATTCTTTTCCGAATTGATAAATAAACAGAAGATGCTTCTGCAGTCCATCAAAATCACATCCTTTTTTGTTGAATATGGGCGTTTTATAGATATAAGCAAGTTTATCACTTTTAATAGAGTTTTTAATGAGGTCTTCTGTTGTAGTTGTCTTTTGACAATTCATTTCAAAACCCATCCTTTGAAGTACGGATTGGAGTATATACGAAAGTTCTGTCAAAGCCTCTTTGTCCTCGCAGAAGATTCTATAGTCATCACGGTAACGCAAAATCTTATAGTTACATTGAAGACCACGATCCTGTACTGCTTTACAAAAAAGCATATCAGAATAAGCGAGTATAATTTCTGCTATGAAATCAGACAGTACACTCCCTTGCGGAATGCCCACAAGCAAACCATCTTGATACAAATGGAGAAGTTTCGCCAGGTCCGCTGCAAAAAGCTTTTGGTTGATGCCGTTACTTTGTTCCTTTAACAGCGGATTAAAAGAATTATTAAGAGCTTCTTCGATAAGACCTACATTGATTGAACCGTAACAGTTCCTTATGTCTGAGATAAACATATAGGGGTATTCCAGTGAGAGTTCCAGAGAACCTTGTTCAAATTTGCTCCACCAATTTAAAATGGTTGTAGCGTTATGAAAGGCCTCATTTTCTTTTGCAACCACAGGCAAAGAAGAAACTGTTACAGATGGTTGCTGCATAGCCTTGAACCATTCTTTAAGATAATTCCAGTTATGCTTACTGCAGATTTCTCGAACAATGAAATAATAGATATAAGGGTTTATAAGTGTGATGGGACGCAACGCGTACTTTCCATCTTTATTGAGGTTCATTGTATAGTTGAGTACTCCGCAAGAGAGTGGATCACCATCCATACATTCTTCAATTGCTTTAGAAGCTACAGTCTTACGTACATGCTTCAAAACCGGATTCATATCAAGATAATCCGGCAGTTCAAATGTACTGTAGTTGGGTGCACTCATAAAATAGTCGAGTGCTTCTTTATGTGTTAGTGACAGGATGTTCTTTGTCATATCGGTATATTGATTTTGTTTCTTTGCTTATTTATTCCAAAACTCAAAGAAAGGTAAATGCACATTCTGTTTCTGTGCACAACCTCTCTTCATAACCAGAGTCTGAAACAGATGTTATATTTTCTCAATCTTTTTGATAAGTTCATTAGCCTTGTCTGCAATAGCCTTACCTTGATTATCTCGAACGATTTCCTTAAGAATTATGATTGCTTTCTTACGGTCGTTGTCTTTAAGATGAGCAATAGCTAAGTTCCAAGCGATATCAACCGTGTATAGCGAATAGTCGCTGTATTCATCGCCCTTGGCCAATGAATAGAAAGAAGTCAATTGTTCTATCGTCTCGGTCAAGTTTTCACCCGACTCAACATTTCTGAAAACTTTTCCAAGCTCTTTCAGCGTGTCATCTTCGGGACTGCGGTAAATGGCATCCATCGGCTCGTAGTATTCCACTCCAAGAGAAACAGTCTGCTCGTATTGGTAATACTTATATCCACCAAATCCTACAAAGAAGATAACGCTTGCCGCTGCAGCATATCGTGCAACGCGAAGCCATAATCCCACTTGTTTGGCAGGAAGTTGGGCTGCTCTTCTAAATGAATCCTCTGATTGTTTACCGATTCTATCTATAATATCCCGAGATACTTTACATGAAATGTCGCCCATTTGCTCCACCGCCAAGGCGATAACTTGCGCACGCTTTCTTAATGCCGGAATCTCTTGAAGTTTACCAAGGTATTGTTTCTCCTCTTCCGGTGTCAGTTGTTTTTTAAGGAAACGGTTGGTCAACTCATCAAAATGACTCATCCGGTCGTTTGACCATATCGCAGTTTGATATTCTTTCTCATCAAGGGCGGCGATGCCTTTTATGACAACAGCATCCCTCTCAGCGCGCAGGGTTCGCATCTCATCCATAGCCAATGCAAAAGTCTTGGCACGCTCAAGCAATGCCTTGTCAGCCTTCAGTTCTTCAATGAAAGCCAACTCTTCATCATGAGTAAGCTGCTTCTTCAAGAAACGCTCTACTCTCTTGTCAAAGTCTTCCATCCTATTCATAAAACTCTCTGATGATTCTCATGAAACGCTCTTTTAGCTTACTCATACATTGGCTCTTTTTGGATTTCACAGAGTCGGGACCTTTAAAGCCTATCAACTCTGCAATTTCCTTCATTTGAAGTCCGTCGCCATAGTATGACCACAAGATTTCCTCGCAAGGACTGGGGAGGTCCTGCACAATCTCACGCATCACAGCTCTTTGCTCTGCTGTAATGCCATCGCCCAAACCAAGTATTGTTTCAATCTGAGAAGTACTATATTCGTCGCCCTCTGTATTTTCAACAGCCCTTTCAAACGAGATGCTATCGGGTTGCCTGTCAAGCAGTTTTCTCCCCTTGTTCATGCATATCGCTGTAAAATAGGTCGACAAGGAGGAAGTAAGCGCAACAAGCTTGCCGCTTTGAATGTTCTGATAGAGTGTAATACAGGCTTCTTGATAGATGTCTTCAGCATCATCAAGAGAGAGGGCAAGTCGATTGTGCAGTACAACCAGAGTCTTGTTTCTCTGCTCTTCGAAGAAAAGGTTGAGAACCTTCTCATCAGGTATTTCAAATATATCTTTCTTTGCCATTGTTATTTACTGACTTCAATTACCATATCTTGTCGTTTGGCATCAATCTCTTTCCGCATCAAATCTTGTACCTTATAAATCCAGGCATCATTATGCCCTAACCGAGTTGTTGAGAGTACTTGGTGTATATAATAAGACATGGGTCCATAAAACTTTCCGTTCTTCTTGGTTTCGGCATTTACCTGCGTGCTCTTGCAAGCCTCCAGGAAGACCGCCGGTGCCTGACCTTCTTTTATGGGTACTACAAAATGCGTACTTCTGCTACTTTTAGCTCGATACACTTTACCGTTTTTGGAAAAGCCTCGCTTCGTGCCTCGCGTGAACGTTTCCTCATCCAAGTCGCGCGATGCTTTTCCGGCATGACAAGCATCAATGACTACATAGAGTATTCCTTTGCTTCCAAGCTTGAAACGCAGAGCATCAAGGTATTCTGCAAGCAAATCATCCGTAATGTGATTTTCACCTTCATATACGCCTTTTTTGTAAGCAATAGGCGCATCAATGGGCACAAGGCTCTCATCCCACCCGTCTTCTTCATCTCCATTCTCATCTTCGAAAGGTTGGCCATGGCAAGAAAAATGCAGATAGACGACTGCTCCTCTTGAAACCCTTTTGGTTAGCTGTTTGAGCTGCATCAGAATATTATCATGAGTTGCTTTCGTTTCCGTGATAACGCTCACGTTGAACCCTTGTTTTTTTAGCAACGGGGTGATGAGTGACACATCATTGACACCATGAATATTGTTCCACTCGCTCGCCTTGTCCAACGCATGATAGTTTGAAATGCCTACCAACAGGGCATACTTTCCCTGTGCGTAACTGTTTGTTATACATAAAAGAAGTAGTAGTGCTATCGTCGTCAATTGCTTCATCATTGATTTAAAGTATGTATGCCACAAAGTTACTAATTTAATGCTTCCAAAAGAATAAAACCGGCCCAATAGTATGAAGTTCATCAAATATTCCCAAACTAAAAAAGTTGACATAACGATCATGTTTTTATTCGGATGATGGACCAGCCATATCGTCAAAGTCAATGCGCATAATATAGAGATTGTCCTCATTATCATCCTCATGCAACAATAAGTCACCAGACATACTGAAATCCCATTGCTCAACATCGAAAAGATAGTCAAAAAACGTCTTTTCGTTTTCTGACTGAAAATTACCTCTCATAGACTCAAATAACTTGATGTCTGAATCTCATAAATTATGAATGATTGTATTTCTCATTATTTATTTTTTGTATTTTAAGGTTCTAAAGAACAGCTGATTGATTTCAAACCCATTGATTGTGCAAGGTTGACCACCTTGCGCAATCAACGGCGATAATAGGATACGATAAAGAAAACTCAAGGAAACTCTTTCCTGACCAAACGCAATAAGTTGTATGATATTATAGGTAAGTTGAAGATAATGTTAAATCAGATTTGGTGTACCTCTGCTACTAATTATGTTCTGTTTTCGTGTAAATTATAAAGAGAATGCCTCGTTTCCAATTCCAATAGCTTTAACTTAATGTCCAGTCCACCTCCATATCCAGTCAAAGTCCGGTTACTTCCGATGACGCGATGGCAAGGGATGACAACCGACAGTGCATTTGCATTGTTTGCATTGGCCACTGCTCTTACGGCTTTCGGCTTACCGATGATTCTTGCCAATGCGGCATACGAAACGGTTTCTCCATAAGGGATGCTGAGAAGTGCTTTCCAAACTGTCTTTTGAAAGTCAGAACCTACCAGGGCCAGATGCAAATCAAAGTTTTGCCGCTTTCCCGAGAAATATTCTTCCAATTGAGATTGAGCAGCTTCAATTACGCCGGATGTTCCTTCCCGGTAAGTGGCAGACAGAATCTGTTCTAATCTTTTTTTTATTTTTTGACTATGTGTATCAGTCTGCCAGTCACACAACACGAGCGAATCTTGAACAGAACCAAGCAAAATGCAACCAATCGGTGAGACATATTGTTTTACTGTAATCGTATTCCTATAATCCATCTGTTACTCTTTCATACAAATATTTATTCAATCAGACCGGGTTGTTCTTTATACTCCTCTTACAAAGTTGCAAATTCAGTTTAGGCATATCCGGCCATAATCCTCCACTCTCCAGAAATCATGTTTGATAATATGTGAAATAGCAAAATTCATAATATCAACCTTAGATTTAAAAACAATTATACCACAAAGTTAGTGTTTTTACTATAATCATAGCATTATCTAAAATGAATTTCTTAATAACGAATAAACAGAATTTCTTCTTGGTTGTGGCACACAAGGTAATGCCTTCGAACATCCACAAAAGCAAACCTTTTATTGTTGGGCGCGAAATTTTATTATTCAATGCAGATAGACTGCATAGTTTGATGCTATTTTTGCAATCGAAATTCAGTTTGCATTCCTAAACTATTTTAATAATTCTATACTTGAAGGCCACAACTTCCGTACGATGAAAAGGCAACTTCAGAAACCTGTCTTAAAGTGTAGTTTTCATACTCAGAAAAATACAAGAATATAGAATAATTAGTCATATTTTTATTAATTTTGCCATAAACAATGCAAAATACAGAAAGTCTATAATAATAAAGAATCCGAAAAAACAAGAAGAAGTCCATCCTATCTATTTCGAATTAGATAATCCAAGAGAGATTCGGATGCTTCTCTTTTGGATTATGATGTGCGTTTAATTTCAAAAATAAATTGATATGAAAAAAGTAGCTTTTGTGTTATTAGCGTTCTTCGCCAATGTTCTGTTTGTGCATGCACAAACATACCAAGTAAACCTATCAGCAACACTGACAAAAGACTATGAAATGTTCAAGAAAGGTGAAAAAATCAAGATTGAGGCCCTTGAACATGAAGTGAAAGAAGATAATGGAAACTTGGTTGATCTGTTCCATATTTCCATAAAAGGACAAAAATGTCCAATCAAGAATAATATCCAAGACAGAATGAATTTTGAGTACAAAACCGTGCAAGACCTGTGGGATGCACAAGTTATCTCCAATGTACTTAAGACAATTACAAAAAAGGGACCACAAAACCAGATGCGCAATGAAATGGAAAACGATGCACTGGAGTACATTTCCAAAGTGAAAGGCTACAACATGGAGCTGCAGGACCCCTTCTTAGAGAACTATATCTATAGCCTGTTAGCAAAGATTGCTCCTGTGGATGTCATCGATGGACGACCAGGAAATGTAAATATCCTTTTGGTGAACGACCCGGAAACGAATGCCGCCATGTATCCGAATGGTACCTTAATCATAAATTCGGGACTTCTGTCATGCCTAAACACAGAGGATGAACTAGTTGCAATTTTAGCTCACGAGGTTGCCCATTTTATCCTTGACCACAGTGTACAAAACGTAAACAAGATACTTCTTCGCAAGAAAAGAGCCGAGTTCTGGAGCGCTGTGGCAACAGGAGTTGCCGCAGCAGCAGAAGGAGTGGCTGCTTCCCGTAATCGCTATTACACACCTGGAGCTGTAACATTAGGTGTTGCCGCCCTTTCCTCTGCCATAGCATCCGAAGTCATTGAACATTTAGGAATGAAATATAATCATGAGCAAGAATATGAAGCAGACGAAATGGCTGTCGAAGTATTGAAGATTCTCCGGTATGACCCAAATGCCCTAGCCACAGCTTTACATAAGTTGCAGGCCGTACAGGTGAAGGATCGAGTGCATAGCATGTATTTCCAATCATACACACATCCGGCTTTGATAGAACGCATTCAAAAAGCAGGCGTGCCACAAGACAAACATGACGTAAATTTTGAAAGAATGATTTCGTTTGCAGTAACGAGTACTGCACGGATGATATTTGAAGACAGAAGATTCAGACAAGTATTACCTTTGGTTTCACAAAACATCCAAAACCGTGTAGGTTCTTCAGAAGACTACATATTAAAGGCCAACTGTATGATGTCGCTATACAACACCGCAGAGTCCAATGCAGAGATTTTGCAATTAGTGGCCGATGCCAAGAAATTGGAACCTTCCAACATTAACATTTACAAAACTGAGATACTGGCCTATCTAAGAACAAAAGAATATCAGAAAGCTGTCGCTTTAATAGAGGAATACATGGCTAAACTGAAGCAAATGCGCGCATCACTTCAAGAAATCGAGGATGATAAAACTTGGGACAATTCCAACCAATTTATTTTGGAAGAAATTGCCTGGTCGGAAAAGATGAAAGTCAAGGTACAAAATCTTTAATCCCAAAGATATCACTCAATCAAAAAATAAAGAATGGCAACGACACTGCCATTCTTTATTTTGAATCAGACATTTCTCTATAAACAAAAACAGACTGTCCTGACGCTTAAACTTATCCATTCATCTCATTACGGAGTCTGTAACTGACCTTGATGTCATCCCGGACCCCGATAAAATAAAAACAAACAGAATAATCCATCTATAAATCAAACATTTAAAACTATTCAACATGGAAACGATTCAATTCGAACTAAGAAAGAGCTACCAACTACCCGTTACTAAAGTAATAGACAACCGATATTGCATCGTAGAAGCAAACGGCAAAGAATATTCGATCCAATTATATCCATTTCAGCAGAAAAAAGAGATGCCCCAAACTCTCTCCTGTTATGTCCGAGATATAGACCCCGAAAGCGGAGAACCCCGACTCAAACAAAACACCTCTGCTGTCATACCCCAATTATATCCGGAAGATACCATTCATACATTCAAAGTAAAAGAAATCAGCAACCACATCATTTCTGTAATTGATGAGAACGGCTTTCTGTTTGAGGTAGAAACTGAAGAGAAATATACCTATGGAAAGAAAGTGGATTGTCGTGTTTCCCAAATCATCAATGACAAATTAGTTCTTGAAATCATAGACTCTGAAAACAAGCGTAATCAAATACCCTACTACACCGTAGAACAAATTCTGGAGAAAACCGGTCTGCCTAAGCGAGCCGCTCAGGTCATCCTCCATTCCTTAAAAAAGGAACACACCTATCAAGAGATTTGGGATGCATATAACCGTCAAGACGAAGAATGGTTTGTTGATTTGATGATGCAACTCAGCCAAGACATCTATCTATGGGCAATCCATCAATCCGAAATAAAGCCTGAAGCCAACTTCAGGTATAGAGCCTTGAAGTATTTTCTGAGCGCATGCACTTACCTCTTGGAAGATTCAGACATGCTCTTGAACTATCCGGATGACGAACGGGCAAACTATCAAAGAATCTTAGCGGAGTCCAGTCAGAATGCCGCACTCATGCTTCAAGCCGTTGATTTGATTCAAAAGAAAGCAGCCGTACAAACCGTTGACAGCATACTTGAGAAAATAGAACGATCCGGATACCTGATGGACCCGGACAAAAAGCTCAAACTGCTTTTACTCCTGATGAATGGCAATGCCAGTCTGATGGATGAGAAAATGAGCAGCATCTTTCACATCATCATCGAAGGCAACCATAGCAGTTGGGAACATGAACCCTTTCGCAAAGCTTTTGTCGAGATGCTGGAACGATACATCTGGCAAAACAAGGACAATGCAGACAAGCTGACTGTTATCCATACTAAGAAAGACCATGATATGCACGAGAAGATGATCAAAGCACTAGCAATTCAGCAAATGCTTGTCAACAGCAAGGATAATGTTGACAAACAGCTCAATTGTGCCCTGCTTCTCCGCTATCTTACTCTACTCCACTTTGGCGACAAAAAGCAACTGCTTGAAGCTGCCCTGCTGCATCTGGCAGCAGTCAATCCCGGCAAACCATGTCTTCAATGGAATGATTGCCGCAACATCGATTACATACCAACGAAGATGTTGTCCGGCAAGACTCCCTTTGAAAATCTCATCCAGCAGTCGTTCGAGACATGTACATGCAGCTTTGACTTTGACGGTAAAACCTTGGAAATACACCCTCTCTGGAACCGACAGCAGGAAGTGGCCGTTCCATCCAGACTATTACCCAGTCATCATTTCAAAATTTTCCTACCCCAACGATTGGATGGCATGGTCAAAGAGAACGAAAGAGACCTCATCGAATACCAAAAAGGATGGAAAGGAGTTGAAGCACAACTTATGGATATCGCATCTACAAGGCCAACATTCAAGAAGAAAACGAAACATACCCCAGAAGAAGGAGACGAGGTAACCGTCATTGTAACAGAGAAACTAAATTATGAGGGAACGCTATTCCATGTTGAAATCATGGATGTAGTCTACGAAGGAAGTGGTACCATCAGTACGAAAGACATCATCAACTATGAGTTGCGCACCAATGAATGGTCGTTTAAGGATAATGATGGTCATCTATTGAAGTTAAAAGCAAATATCAAGAGCATCAACCCGGATGGTTCTTACCAATTTTCCATGATAAAACAGGTCCGGAATTTCATAAAAGACTTTTACAAACCGGGAGATCCCATCATTTGCAGAATCAACAGCATTGACCAAAAGCGCAAAGGAACCCTTCTCGGTGTAGCCGATTTAGGAATATCAGTCAAGATTAAGTTCGATGAAGAATACCTGAGCCCAGATGATCTGGAACCAAATGCCTTCATTGCAGCTGAAGTTGAGAACTTTGATGAAAGGGTCGGTTGTGTTTGGGCTCACTATTGTGATTATGCTGACGATGAAGATATATTCAATCTGAACGAAGCATTTGGAGATTGCATCTATAACCTCACCCAAGAAGGAGACATTTATATCCCGGAGGAAGAGGAAGAAGTTGAAGAGCCTTCTCAGCAACAAATCAATATGAATATCTCCTACATTCATGAGATTATTCACATCATTGACCGAATGGCCGTTCTTGAGAAGGATTATGTGGCCAGCTACAACTACCTGTCGTTTGCGCGCATCCTGACACTTATCCTTGGCGATACGAAACGGGCTACCTTCTACGAGCATCGACTCAAGCTGCTGCAACGTCTACAACATTACGCAGACAACAAAACAAACGGCAAGACGATGCTGAAGGAATTGAACGAACTGGATTATTTGGCCATAAACAATCCGGAATTACGCAGTAAAGTGTATGAGCTCAAACTAATGGCCTTTCTGGACAATCCGGAAAAGAACGAAGAGATACTGAACATCCTAAAGCAAGAAACTACTGATGAGCATCTTCGTCGCTTAAGCCAACTGGTGTACTGCTACAATTCGCTGAGCGGTTTCAAACTTCCTCGAGAACGAGAAAACATACGCAAGAAGTTCTATGAAGAGCTGGGATTCACCTATGATTATAAGGAGCGCACCTGCTATGGTGAAGAAGACCTGCATCAAGAATTCAAGACGAGCGTAGTATTCCCGCCTGAAAACAATATGCGTGCAGATATAGAAGTGCAAACTCAGAATATCCTGAAAGAAATATGTGGCTTTCTGAATGCAGAAGGCGGAACCTTATACATCGGAGTAAACGACGATGGCTTGGCTTCCGGTCTTGAACAAGATTTTGCCTACTTAGGAAACAGTGACAAGTTCAAGCTGCATATCCATAACGCCCTCTCCAAATACTTAGGAAACGACATCGACAACCTGATGAAAGAAGAGTGGATTGAGGATGGCGACAAAAGGGTTTTCAAGCTCACGATTCCGAAACGAAGTGGCGAACCCGTATTACTGAATGGTGCCTATTACAGAAGACAGAGCAACTGCACAAGATTGATTCATGTCAAAGGATAAAACACCGTTCAACTAAAGAATCAGGGAACTCCAAATGCAACTCTTTATAAGTAGATCAGCAACAGAGACACCTCCATTATGAACGCCATAAAGCAATAACTATGTCAAATCATCATCTATCTTTGTTACATCAAAAAGGTTGTTAAGAATAGACTTATAACAAGCGACGCCCCCATAAAGATCACCATCTGAAGATGCACTGGCTGTGGTTTGAAGGGCGTCGCTTTCATTATGTTCAGTAAAGTGTTGCCTGTTTGTCCCATCCTTGTAATACAACGTGAATTCGACGAATTCAGAACAATGCAAGCAGTGTGTCGACCGTTCGTGAAACATTGATACACGCTTTCTTTGGAAAGCAACAATATGCAGCAATACAAGCAAGAAGGTTAACAACTAAAGTATCCCACCCCAATAAAGAGGGTGGGAAACTTTAGTAATTCATTATAGTTTATTCTACGACAATTACATCTCTTCTACGCTGGCTTGCGCCCCCGCAAGTCTTGCTATCGGCACTCTAAATGGAGAGCATGATGCGTAGTCCATACCTACCTTGTGACAGAACTTCACAGACTGAGGTTCACCTCCGTGTTCACCGCAGATACCTGTGCGCATGCCTGGACGAACAGCATGTCCTTTCTCAACCGCCATCTTGATTAGCTGTCCCACTCCATTCTCGTCCAATACTTGGAATGGATCCACTTTCAAAATCTTCTTATCCAAATAAGTTGGCAAGAAGCTGGCGATGTCATCACGCGAGTAACCAAATGTCATCTGAGTCAGGTCATTGGTACCAAAAGAGAAGTACTCTGCTTCCGAAGCAATCTTGTCAGCAGTAAGAGCGGCACGAGGTATTTCAATCATGGTACCGATTTCAAATTCAATACGGACACCTTCTTCGGCAAACACTTCTTCGGCTGTTGTCAGAATGACTTCCTTCTGCTGCTTGAATTCATACAGGATACCGATGAGCGGAACCATAATTTCCGGCATTGGGTTCTTTCCTTCTTTCTTCAGTTCACAAGCAGCCGTCAGGATAGCACGAGTCTGCATGGCTGTAATCTCGGGGAATGTAATACCCAGTCGGCAGCCGCGGTGTCCCAACATCGGATTGTGCTCGCAAAGGCTTTCTACTCTTCGCTGTATTTCGGCTACACTGATACCCATTTCCTTGGCCATTATTTCCTGTCCCTTCAAGTCATGCGGAACGAACTCATGCAAAGGAGGATCGAGCAAGCGGATATTTACAGGGCAACCGTCCATTGCTTCGAGAATGCCTTTAAAGTCAGCTTTTTGATAAGGAAGCAACTTAGCCAAAGCTTTCTCGCGTCCTTCAACGGTATCACTCAGAATCATCTCGCGCATGGCAACAATTTTCTGTCCGTCAAAGAACATATGCTCTGTACGGGTCAGACCGATACCCTTAGCACCAAAACTACGGGCAATCTGTGCATCATGCGGTGTATCTGCGTTTGTACGCACCTGCAAACGAGTATATTTGTCGCACAGATCCATCAAAGCCTTGAAGTCTCCGCTCAGTTCTGCAGCCTTGGTAGGAACTTCGCCTGCATAGACCTCACCGGTCGAGCCATTCAGAGAAATATAATCTCCTTCCTTAAATACATGACCTTCTATCTCTAATGTCTTTGCTTTATAGTCAATAATCAAGGCACCTGCACCCGAAACACAACATTTACCCATTCCACGCGCCACGACAGCTGCATGTGAGGTCATACCACCACGTGCGGTCAGAATACCTTCTGCTGCCGACATTCCGGCCAAATCCTCGGGCGAAGTTTCGATACGGACCATGATTACTCGACGACCGTCGTCATGCCATTGTGCTGCATCATCAGCAAAGAACACCAACTGACCGCTTGCAGCTCCCGGCGAAGCAGGCAAACCGCGTGTCAACACTTTGGCTTGCTTCAAGGCATCCTTGTCAAATACCGGATGCAACAGCTCGTCCAACTTATTGGGTTCGCAGCGCAACAAAGCAGTTTTCTCGTCAATCATACCTTCGCGTACCAAATCCATGGCAATTTTAACCATGGCCGTACCGGTACGCTTTCCGTTACGAGTTTGCAAGAACCACAATTTGCCGTCTTGCACCGTAAATTCCATATCCTGCATATCCCGGTAATGATTCTCCAGTTTATTCTGAAGTTCATCCAGTTCCTTATAAATTGCCGGCATAGACTCCTCCATGGAAGGATATTTTGCCACACGTTCTTCTTCAGAAATGCCTTGCAATGCAGCCCAACGCTGAGAGCCAACCTTTGTAATCTGCTGGGGTGTACGGATACCGGCAACCACATCTTCTCCCTGTGCATTTACCAGCCACTCACCGTTAAACAGATTTTCGCCGGTAGCCGCATCGCGACTGAAGCAAACACCTGTTGCAGAAGTGTCTCCGAGGTTGCCAAACACCATGGCTTGAACATTCACTGCTGTACCCCACTCTGCCGGGATTCCTTCCATTTTACGATAAAGAATAGCACGTTCGTTCATCCAGGAATCAAATACGGCACAGATAGCACCCCAAAGTTGTTCCATCGGGTCTGTCGGGAAATCTTGTCCGGTGCGTTCCTTAATACTTTGCTTAAACAATTGCACCAGTTCTTTCAGTTCGTCCAGGTTCAAGTCCTTGTCCAGCACCACGCCGCGTTTCTTTTTCACTTCTTCAATGATAGCCTCAAACGGATCAATATCATCTTTGTTGACTGGTTTCATGCCCAAAACCACATCGCCATACATCTGTACAAAGCGGCGATAAGAATCATAGGCAAACTTCGGATTACCGCTCTTCAGAGCCAATCCCTCAACCACTTCGTCATTCAATCCCAGGTTCAAGATTGTATCCATCATTCCGGGCATAGAAGCACGCGCTCCGGAGCGAACAGAGACAAGCAGTGGATTTTTGGCATCGCCGAAGGTGCAGTTCATCAAACCTTCAATATGTTTTACAGATTGTTCTACATCAGCTTTCAACAGCTCAACAACCTTCTCCTTTCCTACTTCATAATATTCATTGCATACATCTGTAGTGATGGTAAAACCCGGAGGGACCGGCACACCAATCAGATTCATTTCAGCCAGGTTGGCACCTTTACCACCCAGAAGGTTTCTCATGTCAGCCTTACCTTCTGCTTTTCCATTTCCAAATGTATAAACTCTTTTCTCACTCATGTTTCATGATGTTTTAATGTGTTAACTAATTTTCGGTTGACGCAAACTTAAAGAAAAAATATAATAAAAGGAAAGAAAAAAAGCCTTTTTTTTCCACCTTTTTGGGTAAAAAAGCAAATCCTGTTGCGAGCACAACAATCAAAATGCAAGCAACGATTTAGAAACTCCTTGTTTTTATAAGCGAATCCATTAAAAAGTCTCTTCGAAGAAGCATTTCCTTGATTTTCCGAACAAATTGACATCATTTGAAAATCGGCAAAAAATAGATGGAGAAGCATGCCAATCAAAAGAAAAAGCCCTGCCCAAACACGAAATGTAGTTTTGACAGAGCTTCAGTTCCTATAAAAACAAGACTTCAAGACAGTCTTTCCATGTTCTTCGCCAGAACAAGACCTACATAAAGTCTCCTTGCATTCACTTAAAATCAGTCAAAGAGATTCAGGCGTTTTGCCTTAGCCTCTTCAAGTGTAGTTATCTTTGGTTTACTCTCTGCAGCGCGGCTGCGCAAGAAAGCTTGTTCCTCTTTCAATTCAGCAATGGCAGCGTCTCGAGTTGCCGTATTCAAGAAGCGATGGGCAATCATTGTATTTTGGGACGCATCTTTCACCCAGATTACCGGTCCGTCATATTCTGGAGCAATGCGCAAGGCCGTATGCAACCTGCTGGTTGTAGCTCCACCAATAAACACCGGCTTGCTAATACCAGCCTTTTTCAACTCACGTACCACCGTAACCATCTCATCCAGACTCGGTGTAATCAGTCCGCTCAATCCGATGATATCCGGGCCTCCCTTCAGAGCACGTTCCACAATCAGTTCCGGAGGCGTCATCACACCCAAGTCTTCTATTTCGAAGCCGTTGCATGCCATCACCACACCTACGATATTCTTTCCTATATCATGTACATCCCCTTTTACCGTAGCCATCAAGACTTTGCCGGCAGAACTGCCCTCCACTTTTTCAGCTTCAATCAATGGTTGCAAGATGCCCACTGCTTTTTTCATGGTGCGTGCCGTCTTCACAACCTGTGGTAAGAACATTTTCCCTGCTCCGAACAAGTCACCCACCACATTCATTCCTGCCATCAGTGGTCCTTCAATGATATCCACGGCATGATTATAACGAGTGCAAGCCTCATCCAAATCCTCCTGCAGATAATCTCCTATACCTTTAATGAGCGCGTGCTGCAGTCTTTCTTCTACCGAGGTTTCGCGCCATGCATCTTTTTTCTGGTTCTCATGAGCCGGGTCACTGGCATGTTCTGCCTTCATTTTTTCGGCAATTTCGAGCATTCTTTCCGAAGCATCAGGCCGGCGGTCGAGCACCAAGTCCTCTATGGCCTCCAGCACATCTTGGGGAATATCGCTATACATCACAGAGGTTGCCGGATTCACGATGCCCATATCCATACCTTTTCGGGTAGCATGATACAGAAATACAGCATGAATCGCCTCGCGAATGTAATTGTTGCCGCGGAAAGAAAACGAGAGATTGCTCACCCCTCCGCTGATATGCGCACCCGGCAAGTTCTTGCGAATCCATCCGGTAGCTTCGATAAAGTCCACGGCATAATGATTATGTTCCTCCATACCCGTAGCAATAGCCAGCACATTCGGGTCGAAGATAATGTCATGCGGATTAAATCCTACCGACTCAGTCAACAGACGATACGCTCTTTCGCACACCTCAATTTTTCGGGCAAAAGTATCAGCCTGTCCTTTTTCGTCAAAAGCCATCACCACCACGGCAGCTCCAAAGCGCTGTATGCGGCGTGCATGTTCCAAGAAAACGTCCTCACCTTCTTTCAGCGAAATGGAGTTCACGATACATTTCCCTTGCAAACACTTCAGGCCAGCCTCGATTACCTCCCATTTCGAAGAGTCTATCATCACCGGGATGCGTGATATTTCCGGTTCGGATGCCAAAAGATTCAGGAAAGTAACCATTTCCTGACGCGTATCCAACAGACCATCATCCATATTCACATCCAGCACCAACGCTCCGTCTTCCACTTGTTTTCGGGCGATTCCCAGCGCCTCTTCATACTTCTTTTCGTTAATCAGACGCAGAAATTTGCGCGAACCTGCCACATTACAGCGTTCTCCCACATTCACGAAATTAATTTCCGGCTTCACCTCCAACAATTCAAGTCCGCTCACCCACATACATTCAGGAGCTTTAACTGGCTTATGTGGAACCGCATTTTGCGCCATATCGGCGAAATGCGCTATAAATTCGGGCGAAGTACCGCAACATCCTCCAATAATATTTACCAATCCCTCATCGATAAAGTCTTTCATTTCTTCGGCCATTATCTCCGGAGTCTGGTCATAACCTCCGAGGCTATTGGGCAATCCTGCATTTGGATACACAGATATATAATAAGGTGCACGGGCGGCAAGAGTCCGCAATGCGGGTTTCATGTCACGGGCACCGAACGAACAGTTCAGACCAACAGAAAATAAAGGAGCATGCTGCACCGAAGCCAAAAAAGCCTCCAAGGTCTGCCCCGAAAGCGTACGTCCGGTACGGTCGGTAACAGTCACTGAGAGCATTATCGGCACTCTGCGTCCCACAGTTTTCATTGCCTCCTCTGCTGCATAGAGTGCAGCTTTGGCATTCAATGTATCAAAGATTGTTTCCATGAGCAGCAAGTCCACTCCCCCTTCAAGCAATGCCTCCATCTGTTCTTGATAAGCGTGAGCCAGTTCATCGAACGTCAGTGCTCGAAATCCGGGGTTATTCACATCCGGACTCATAGAGCAAGTTTTGTTTGTAGGGCCAACCGATCCAGCCACCCATCTCGGTTTGTCTGGGGTTAATGCAGAAAACTTATCAGCTGCTTTTCGTGCAATCCGCGCTGCGCAAAGATTTATTTCCCGGCAGTAATCCTCCAAATGATAATCCGCCATGGAAATGCGTTGTGCACTGAAAGTATTTGTTTCGATGATATCGGCACCCGCCTTTAGATAAGCCTCATGAATTTCCTGAATCAAGTCCGGTCGGGAAATGCAAAGCATATCATTGTTTCCCTTCATCTGACCGGGTTGGTTGCGGAATCTGTCTCCGCGAAAGTCTTCTTCTGTAAGATGGTATCCCTGAATCACAGTACCCAGTGCTCCATCCAGCACAAGAACACGTTCTTTGATAATATCTTGTATGGTCATTAATTTGTCGTTTATAAAACAAGGCAAAAAATCATAGAGAAGCCAGTCGGATCAATAATTTTTCATTTTCCGGTCCATTTCTCTTCTGTCTTCCTTTTCCTTAAGTGTTTGTCTTTTGTCATATTCCTTTTTACCCCGGCACAGATAGATATCCAGTTTAGCCAGTCCCTTTTCGTTTATATATAATAAGGTAGGCACCAGCGTAAATCCGGGAGTTTTCATTTCTTGCTGCAGTTTTCGTATTTCTTTTTTCTGGAGCAGCAATTTTCGGTCTCTTCTTGCTGCATGATTATTGTATGAGCCATAGAAATACTCAGCTACATACATATTCTTCACCCACACTTCTCCGTTGTGGATAAAGCAGAACGTGTCCACCAAGCTCGCTTTTCCGGCACGGATTGATTTAATTTCCGTACCCGTAAGCACGATACCCGCCGTGTACTTGTCCAACAAAAGGTAGTCAAATGAAGCACGTTTGTTTTTAATATTAATCGTCTTTACTTTTACTTTCTTTTCTGCTGCCATAGTTTATTCCTTCACGATAGTTGCAAATAAATCCAAATGCTCGTCCACGTATTGAGCCAGTGTGGCAGTAACCTCCTCTTCCATTTCCACGAAGGCATCATCCAGTTCGTCAAACTCAGGGAAACGTTCAAACAGAGCCATAAACTCCTCGTCCGAGCATTCTTTAGTCAATTCTTCACGATACCGATCATACAATTTACGACCTTTATACACCAGTTTGGAAAAATCATGAGCCCCCATCAGACGCATTGCTTTGGCAAATGGATTCTCAAAGATAAACGGGCCATATCCGTTGTGTATAAGTTGAACAAAGCCGCCGTCCATCATTTCATCACGAAACATCACATAAGCCAGCAACGATATCTGCTCACCATTCAGCAAATGCATATTCTCGCCCGTAATCGCACCGCCGAGCACTTCCAGATAGCGGTTTGTGAATACCGCAATAAACTCATCCATTCCTGCTTGTGCGGCTTCGCACAAATCCGCATCACGTACTGTTATTTCATTTCTTTCCATATCCATTCATTATAAGGTTGCAAGCATCTGCAATCTGTTCACAAAGATAATGCAAAGAAGAATCATAAAAAAGAAGAACACTCATTTTTCAATGACAGGATATGGATATTTACCGAAAAAATAATATATTTGGAGGCACGAAGAGAGTATTTTTAATGTCTCGCCTTTCGAAGCACTCAAAAAGCATTGCCTGCCGCAGTACTTCGGAAGCATGCAGCCGAGGCCATTACGAAACCCCTACCCTAAAACCAAACAGACTCATGAAAACAACAATATGGACCAGCCTGTTGCTGAGCATCTTTACCGGATGCCAACAGACAGCATCCCACACAAAAACTTCCGAACAGCAGCAAGACAGTATTCCCGGCATCACTCTGAAAGCAACCGAAGAAGCCGCCTTGACCATCACTCCGCCTCTGTTGCCCGAAGACATCATCGTTACAAAAGACCTTCTGTATGACAAGTACACCCTCGACGATGTGTATCCTTACAAAGACACCACCCGGAGTTTTAAATGGGAAGCCGTGCGCAAGTCTTTGGCTTTTCTGGAAAACGTACAGCAAAACACCACCCGATGGGTTGTGCTGCAAAACTACAAGAACAGCAACAAATATCCGCCACTGGTCAAGAAGTACCGCTACAACAAAGCGCGGTTAGTATCCGACACGCTCGGTGTTTCCCGATATCAATCCATACCGCTGTATGCTCCGTCCGACACCATCACCCCCGAATTATACGGACCCGACGGCAGTATTGCAGCCTATATTGGCGAGGAAGGCAATTTTGTACGCATCAAACCGCTTCTCATCGACCAGGAATGGCTGGCTCCCAAGCGTTATCTGTACGAGCTCTCCGATTCGATTACCTTCAAGCATGTCATTGTAGTGGACCGCAAAGACCAAAACATTGCCACCCTCGAATCAGTTGAACGTGGAAAATGGCTTATCCGCAGCATGAATCCGGCCACCACCGGCAAGCATAATCCGCCTTATGGCCAAGAAACTCCGCTGGGCATCTTTGTCATCCAGCAAAAAAAGCGCAACATGTATTTCTGGAAAGACGGAACCAAGACGATAGGAGGCTATGCTCCGTATGCCACCCGCTTCACCAACGGAGCGCATATTCACGGCGTACCCGTAAACAAACCTGCCACGAAAGAGATAGAATACAGTTGGTCTCTCGGCACCACACCACGTTCTCACATGTGCGTCCGCAATGCCACATCGCATGCCGAATTCATTTACAAATGGGCCCCTACCTGGAGTACCGTAGTTTTGGTATTAGAATAAGAAAATCCAGCCGTATAACAAATCTTTATAATTTTTAAAACGGCTGACAGTGAACGATATAAGAAAAAGACGTACCTTTGCCGGCGATTTAAAACACCCTATGCAATGATACGTCTTTTTTGTTCTGTTTTATTTTTACTTTTATCAAGAACCGCCTTTCTTTCTTACACACATGCCGGACCAGCCTGCGAAATCACGTTAAAAGCATCCGCTTCCGAAGCGTCATCGTCTTGGAACAGCCTCTACGAAACCATGCATTTAGACTCTATTGTCAGCAGAGAAGCTTTTCATCGTGCGCTTACCGGCTATCAGAAGATTAAAAACCGCAAGAAGGAAGTCCTGACCATCATCGATTTTTCGAAAGCCTCAACAAAAAAGCGTTTGGCAGTCATCGACATGGAGCAAAAGAAAGTGCTCTACACTTCTGTCGTGGCACACGGCCGCAACAGCGGAGGCAACTATGCAACCTCTTTCTCGAACAAGAACGGATCCTATAAAAGTTCGCTCGGGTTTTATCTCACCAACGAAACCTATCAAGGAAGCAACGGCTACTCCTTGCGTTTGGACGGATTGGAAAAAGGAGTAAACGACAATGCCCGACAGCGAGCCATTGTGATGCACGGCGCAGCCTATGCCCATCCATCCACAGCCCGCACCGGACGTTTGGGTAGAAGTTTCGGATGCCCCGCCGTACCTCCTGCTCTCACCAAGCCCATCATCAATGCCATCAAGGGAGGCAGCGTGATGTTTATCTATGCTCCTGAGAAAAACTATCTGGCACAGAGCCGGTTTCTGAAAAATACGGAAAATGCCGTTTCCTTCCCTGCACACAAGCTGTAGGAAACGGTCCCCACAAAATACAATCGCCCCATTTTGCACGACAGTATGCAAAATGGGGCGATTCTTGTCTTTACATCCCACTCATCGGATAAAAAACGTCACACGGCCTTTTCCATCCTGGTCGCTTACTTACTCTATTGTTGAGCTGATTTCTTCGGATGAGAAACATCATCTTTCAAGCGAGTCAGTGTAAACTCATGGGCCGAAAGCCATGTACCGCGCCACGGCTTGTCTGTAAATGTCGGCACATTAGATACTCCATAACGCAATTCACCCGGCTTGTCAACAACAATTCTGTCAACAACCACACGACTCCATCCATTACCTCTGCCATAGTTACGTTCGTAGATATCATAATAACGAATGCTATCCGACACCGAAAGTCCTCCGGCAGCTATACGCTGCTGCGCATCCATCCAAATACCTCCTTGCTCATCGCCATAAACGGGTATCTCCTGTTTGTAAACAACATCCCCCAGTTGCGCATAAATATAAGCTCCGGCACCATCCGTACGTCCCACAGCTTCCAGGCGATAAACTCCGGGAGTCACCGATTCTTTCTTTTCCAACTGATATTCCATCAGTCCATTCACATTACGGCTATGCAAATAACGCTGTCTGTCATTGTTGTAATAACTTCCCCAATATAGGTAATCATCCGAACAGTTTTTATGCGCTACCACGCTCCATCCATTCTGCTTCAAGTAATTAAACTCCTCTTTGGGCACATAAAACCCATTGATGGAATAATACTCTTGCTTTTTCATTTGATAGTTTTTGCTTACGGCAATGGACGTTGTGGTCGTAAACACACCAAACAACACCAAAGACACCAGCCAAACCACAAACAACACAAAACGAGTTCTCGGTGCCAACACGCGGCCATTTCCCCACAAACGGCCCAGCCAGTGCACGAACATATAAATCGAAACAGACAACATGACCAACAAACTGATTGCAGCTATCCAGAATCCTATAGTAGCCATCAGAGGCAAGTTCTCCAAAGTATGCAGCATTGCCACATCTGCGTTATGGAAAAAAAAGGAGCCGAATCCCGCAATCGTAGCATACAACATCACGCCGATACAGAAAAGCACACAGAACAAAACAAACACCAGCACCAGGGCCAATCCTCCCAGAGTTCCAAAAATGAGCAGTTTGAAAAGCACGACAAACACATCCATCACCGAGGAAAGACAGCCCCGTGCCGTGCTTTGTGACTGCGGTGCACTGGCATAAGCCTCTCCCCTTCCGTTGCCATTCAATATTTCCTCACCCATATTCTCCATGTTGACCGTTTCGCCTCGCATGCGCAACATATCTTCCGGTGTGCGGGCCACAGGAATAATAATCCAAGCCAACAGATAGGCAATCAATCCCCAGCCAGAAGAAAGGATGATCAGAAAAGCCATCAAGATGCGCAGCGCCATGCTGTCGGCACCCCAAAAGCAAGCCAAGCCACCCACAACACCGCCCACTTTGCAGTCATCCGGATTGCGGTAAAGTTTTTTTCGAGCCGTTTTGCGGTGTACACACGCATCATTCTCAGTCTCGTCGTCGTTCAGTTCCAACTCTTCCGGACTACCGATGCGGCGGATAATATCCTCAACATGCTCTATGGTAATAGCTTCCACCCCTTGCGCCTTCAAATCCGCCATCAGTTCGGCAATACGATGTTCAATATCGTCGGCAATCTCGTCGCCCCCTTCCCTTTTCGAAAAGTAGCGCTTCATGTTTTCCTGATAATGGTTCAGCAAGTCATAGGCATCCTCATCCATATTATACAAGGCACCAAATAAATTTATGGTAAAATTCTTTTTCATGGCAATACATCATTAATTGTTTCATTATTCTTTTTTACATGCGACACGGTATAGACCAACTCATACCAAGCCTTGTCCAGTTCGGCTAGAAAATTCCTTCCCTCTGCCGTCAGTTCATAATATTTGCGGGGCGGTCCTTGGGTAGACTCCTTCCACTCATACGTCAGCAAACCGTCCTTTTTCAGTCGGGTGAGCAAAGGATAAAGCGTCCCCTCCACCACAATCAGCTCCGCATTTTTCAGTCGGGCGATGATGTCCGAGGCATAATACGGTTCTTCGCTGAACAGTAAGAGCACACAATACTCCAGCATCCCCTTTCTCATTTGCGATTTAGCGTTTTCGATATTCATAATTTCTCCGATTTTAAAAGAATTGCTTTGGCCAAACAAATCCGATTCCTGCTGCAAATATAGGCAATGCTTTAGTACTATGCAATACATAGTAGTGTGTTTTTTCAAGAAAAACCGCAAATAAAATGCCAGGCATCCCCAAATCAAATAAAAACTATTAACTTTGCATAGAAAAAATCACAACATATAATACCTTATATGTATAAATCCAAAACAAACAATACAACTAAAACAAAAAGAAATGAACAAAGCAACTTGTCTCTTCTTGCTTCTGCTTTTGCTGTTTCTGTCACAAACAAAAGCCCAAAACGCCCCAAATCCACAGTCCGACACACTGACAGCCAGCCCCACATACCGTGACGACACCCTATCCATATCCGACGAAACAGACGAAGCAACCGTTTTTCGAGGGAAAAAACTCATTGCCGCTGCCTCACTGATTACCTTGGGAGCCGTAACCACCAGTGTGCCCCAATGCAAAGAATGGAACAAGAAATGGCGCAACAAGATGAGTTCAATACGCAACGGCCACTATATCCATGCCGACGACTATCTGCAATACGTACCGTCCATAGCCCACATCGGGTTCAGTTTATTGGGAGCAAAAGCCAGCCACAGCTATTTGGAGCGCACCTGTGTCTTGGCAACCTCCTGTGCCACTATGGGCATCTTGGTCAATTCATTAAAGCACACCGTTCGGAAGCGCCGTCCCGACAGCCGTGCGCGAAACTCATTTCCCTCGAGCCACACAGCCACCGTATTTATGGGAGCCGAGCTGGTTCACTTAGAATACAAGAATGATTCCCGTTGGTATGGCATCGGAGCCTACGCCATCGCTTGCAGTGTAGTTTTTTTACGCACATACAACAATCGCCATTGGCTTTCTGACGTGTTTGCCGGAGCCGGAATCGGCCTGCTGAGTGCCCATGTGGGATACTGGCTTTTGCCCTTTGGAGCGGAAGTTATTTCGCTTGAATAAAAAGAAACAAAGCACTTCGCTGCTGCTATGCCCCTACTACGACAACGACCATCATGGCGGAGGTGTGCTTCTGAGTACCACTTTTTAGAAAAAATCAAAGGAACGAGCAGAAAAAGTTCATGTATTTATTAGGTCATATACTGAAAAATAGCTATTTTTGCATTCGTAAAACGAGATACGATTAAAAGGTCTCAATTAGATTACCTATAATAAATTTAATGTAATTATGGTTTATTCACACGAAGTAGAAAACATGTGTTGTGTTGCCAAAGGTCCTAATCACGGACCAGCCCCAATTCCAGAAGAAGGAAAATGGGTACAGGCAAAAGAGATTAAAGACATCTCAGGTTTGACTCACGGTATCGGTTGGTGTGCTCCTCAGCAGGGTGCATGTAAGCTGACATTGAACGTTAAGGAAGGTGTTATTCAGGAATGTTTGGTAGAGACTATCGGTTGCTCTGGTATGACTCACTCAGCAGCTATGGCATCAGAGATTCTTCCTGGAAAGACTATCTTGGAAGCTTTGAACACCGACTTGGTATGCGATGCTATCAACACAGCTATGCGTGAATTGTTCCTTCAGATCGTTTACGGTCGTACTCAGTCTGCTTTCTCTGAAGGCGGTTTGATGATCGGTGCCGGTTTGGAAGATTTGGGTAAAGGTTTGCGTTCACAGGTAGGTACTTTGTATGGAACTTTGGCTAAGGGTCCTCGTTACTTGGAGATGGCTGAAGGTTACATCAAGACCATTGCTTTGGACAAAGACAACCAGATTATCGGATATGAGTTCGTTCACATGGGCAAGTTCATGGACGAAATCAAGAAGGGAACCGATGCAAACGAGGCTTTGAAGAAAGTAACCGGTACATACGGCCGCTTCACAGCAGAGCAGGGAGCTGTTAAACATATTGATCCACGTCACGAATAATATAAGGAGGAAGAAAATTATGATTAGAGAAGTAAAGTTTGAAAGCCAGGACCGTCGTATCAATCAGATTCTTGCTGCATTGAACGAGTACGGTATTTCTTCAATCGAAGAGGCTAACGAGATTTGTGAATCATACGGTTTGGATCCTTATAAGACATGTGAAGAGACTCAGCCTATCTGTTTCGAGAATGCAAAATGGGCTTACGTAGTAGGTACAGCGATTGCATTGAAGAAAGGTTGCAAGACAGCTGATGCTGCTGCTGAGGCTATCGGTATCGGTTTGCAGGCATTCTGTATCCCTGGATCAGTTGCTGACGACCGTAAGGTAGGTATCGGTCACGGAAACTTGGCTGCTATGTTGTTGCGCGAGGAGACTAAGTGCTTTGCTTTCTTGGCAGGTCACGAGTCATTTGCTGCAGCAGAAGGTGCAATTAAGATTGCAGCTAAGGCAGACAAAGTACGTAAAGAGCCATTGCGTTGTATCTTGAACGGTTTGGGTAAAGACGCAGCTCAGATCATTTCTCGTATCAACGGATTTACTTATGTTCAGACTCAGTTCGACTATGCAACAGGTGAGTTGAACGTTGTTAAGGAGATTGCTTACTCAGACGGTCCTCGTGCCAAGGTAAAATGCTACGGTGCAGACGATGTTCGCGAGGGTGTTAAGATCATGTGGCACGAAGGTGTAGACGTATCTATCACTGGTAACTCTACTAACCCAACTCGTTTCCAGCATCCAGTTGCCGGAACTTATAAGAAAGAGCGTGTATTGGCTGGTAAGCCATACTTCTCAGTAGCTTCTGGTGGTGGTACAGGTCGTACTTTGCACCCAGATAATATGGCTGCTGGTCCTGCTTCTTATGGTATGACTGATACAATGGGTCGTATGCACTCAGATGCTCAGTTCGCTGGTTCTTCATCAGTTCCTGCTCACGTAGAAATGATGGGCTTCCTGGGTATCGGTAACAACCCAATGGTAGGATGTACTGTAGCTTGCGCTGTAGACGCTGCTACTGCATTGAACAAGTAATTTATACTTTAGATTACAAATACAAATCCCCACCAACTCGGTTGAGTTGTGGGGATTTTTTATTTTACCTTAGCCTAAAAAGATTGATTACTACACATCGTTTCCATTCGGGATATTCACGCTTCAATCAAGCCCGTTTTGGAAGAAAAACTCACTCCTATCTTCACCACCAGACAAATTTCAGCTTCATATGGTCGGGCATATCCTTTCTTTTCCATACGGGATGCTCAATTACGATAATATTAATATATCAACAGGCATTTAGGAATACCTCACAATAGGGCTTAGAAATGAAGTTCTTTTCATTATTTAACGTCGCAAATTGCCAATTCTACAGATGATTGATTTATATATGGATTCTTTTTTAGTAATTTTACACCTTTAAAACCCATATACGATGGAAGAAAACAAAAATTTAAATCGGATTAAGGTGATGTTGACAGAGAAGAAACACACGAATAAAAGGCTTGCAGAGTAACTAGATTTCATTGATTACTATAAAATAGGGGAAATATCAGGCAAGCCATATGGCACGTTTGCAGGTAAAGAATTGAGAACGCAAAATTTATGCTTATGAATAAGATTACTTCCATAACACGAAATAAAATATTCTCATTCTTGACGAATGTAAATAGCAATTGTAGCTTTTCGCTTGCAACATCATTTTGTTATTTTGGCAATCATAATTGTCCTGATTTCTTGAGTCGACTTTATGATTTGCGAGTCTTGCCATCGTATGACAGTAGGGTAAATGATGCCTATTCAGATATATATCTGCATACTGTTACAAATCCTTCGGATTATCCATACGAATGGTTATTTTCTGATGAACGTTTAACATTAGCAAAAGGTTCTGATGAGCAACTCTTAAACTTCCTATGCGAAATATTTCATCCTGAGGTAAGAGATATGCAAAGTATGGTTAAAGAAAATCCGACAGAGTCTATTGGTAAAGCAAAAGAACTTGTTGAAAGTTGTTGCAAGACCATCTTAGACGAACGAGGTGAAGATTACTCCAAGAATTTGCCTTTAACAGCTTTGGTTAAGCAGTGTATGAAGTTGCTTAAAATTACGCTTGAAGATATAGATGAAAACATACCTGAAGCAAGAACGATGAAAGCGATATTGGGAAATTTAAGTGGCATCACTGATGGCATCGCAAAATTAAGGAGTACGTATGGAGGTGGGCATGGAAAGCTTGCGACATACAGAGGTTTGGAAGAACGGCATGCAAAATTAGCGATGGGTAGTAATATTACATTGGTTGATTTCTTATGGTGTTCCCACGAAAGAAGACCTAAGTAGATGTTTGTAATTGCTTTTATAATTGATAACAAAAAGAATTATGGCAAAGAAATATGAAATACGAAATAGTACGGTAGAGTTTCTGACTTTCGTGAAAGAAGGAAAGGAACAAGGCGTGCAAGTGTTATATAAAGACGAAACAGTATGGGCTACACAAAAGGCTATGGCACAGCTTTTTGATTGTTCAACAGACAATATCGGATTGCATCTGAAGAACATCTTCAAGAGCGGAGAACTTGTTGAAGATTCAGTTACCGAGAAAAACTCGGCAACTGCTGCAGATGGCAAGAACTACATGACAAAGTTCTATAATCTTGACGCAATCATTTCTGTTGGTTATCGTGTCAACTCTATCCGTGCCACTCAATTCCGCCAATGGTCTACCTATATCATTCGCCAGTTCTCTTTGCGTGGCTATATCATAGATAAAAAGCGCATGGAGAATGGTTCGTTCATTGGTGAGGACTATTTTGAGCATTTGTTAGCTGAAATTCGTGAGATTCGGTTGAGTGAACGAAGATTTTACCAAAAGCTCACGGATATATATGCTACAGCTGTTGACTACAATAAGGATGCTCCTACCACACGTTTGTTCTATAAAAAAGTTCAGAATAAGATGCATTATGCAGTACACGGACATACCGCAGCAGAACTTATTGTAGAAAGAGCAAATGCAGAGAAAGAACACATGGGATTGACTACTTGGGAAAATGCACCTGATGGTAAAATCGTCAAGCCAGATGTAAGTATTGCCAAAAACTATCTAAAACAAATGGAACTTGAAGATATGGGAAAACTTGTCAACTCTGTACTTGACTTAGCAGAACGTATGGCAAATCGACATATACCAATGACTATGGAGGATTGGGCAAAGCGTATTGATATTATTCTTGAAGCTGGAGGTGATGCCGTATTGCATGATGCAGGAAAGGTGTCTGCTGAATTTGCCAAGAACTATGCAGAATCAGAGTTTGAAAAATATCGTGTGATACAAGACAAATTATTCAGTTCGGATTTTGATAAATTCAATTCTTTACCGTTTGATGATGATAAGAATTGAAACCCCCAAAAGGATGAGGTGACTTCAAATCACCCCATCCTCCGCTTACTTGTCTATGTATGATGCGACAATATTGACAATCGAAATGACTGTATAAAGGATCCGACATAACAGTAAAAACGGAGTAGACTGTTACAGCCTCCCGGAAAGAAACGAAACATTTAACCGGTATCTGAATCCCTGGCTAAACAAGAACTTCCGGACCAGCATTTCCGGTCCGGTGTCCTTGCTGCATATCGCTGACTTGTTTTTATAACGTTGTTCTTTGGTCAGCTTGTTCATCAAAAAAACTTTTAGTAGATTTCTTTTTTCATTGCAGCTACAGAACCAATCTATATCTGGCCGTTTAGCAAGAATGGAGTACGTTCCGCCAGATTTGTAATCTGGTGGCGTGATTTATGGCAGATTTACAATCTGCACGCGTAAGCGTAGCTGCCATCTTCAATCCTTAATTTTTCCGTTTTTCTTTAGTCGACTAACTATGGCTCCTTTGCTTCGTTCAAATATTTCAGCTAACATTTTGACTGAATAGCCTTCATCATACATTTTACAAAGCAGCTTGTCAGCACTTTCTTCCCATGGTATATATGCATTTCCATGCTGATTTCTTTTCTCTTCTACAGTGTAAGACTTTTCTTTTGTACTTTCTGTATGAGGATTGTCTACTATACTTTCTTGTTGTACAGGATACTGTTGCTTCTCCGGAATCACTCCTCGTACACCCCCTTTGGGATTCTTCACATCACCCTTATATCTTGGAATGAGATGCATGTGTACATGGAATATCGACTGGCCGGCAGCTTCGTTCACATTGATGCCCACATTGTAGCCATCAGGATGGTAACGTTCATCTATTTTCTGTTTTACATACTGGAGCATGACATTCATGGCTTCTCGTTCATGATTGGTCAGATCAAAATAAGAAGCAACATGTCTTTTAGGAATAATCAAAGCATGACCGGGAGATACCGGATAACCATCATAAAAAGACACACACGTAGCTGTCTCACAAATAATTTCCACTTTGCGGGACAAGCGGCAGAAAGGACATGTCTCCCCTTCTCTACGGGGCAGCATATTGAAATGATTATATTGGTAAAGCTCAAAACTGGAATTGAGAGCCAGACTCAGGAAAGGCAACCTTACATTACACTGATAAGTATATTCCTTATGTATGGCATGCAATCTGAACCCTTCTTCTTTCAGGTCACGTCTTACGGCAAAATAAGCCGTTCCTTTAGGCGACAGAAGATTGGAGATATTCATCATCACCTCTGCCTGTGCATAAGGTTCCAGCACATTCAGAACATAAACACAAAATATCGTATCAAATTTACCTTGAGGATATTCGGTGCGGTAATAATAATCATAGCCTGTGATGTCATATCCCCGACGCTTCAGCTCGTCTGTATCATAACCAAAACCGCAGCCAAAATCAAGGATGCGCCCTTTTAATAAGTCATGATTCAAGAGATAACGGACAGGTACAGACAAGTCTGTACGTTTAATTGCTGTCAAGTATGGATGGTTTATCTTTTGCTTCATTTGCTACACCTCTTATAAAAAGTTATTTTATCATGTTAGCATACGTCTATTCCTTTAAATATACGATTTGGCAAAACCGAATGCATTTAGAACTTCCAGATTTCGAATCCCATATTCAAAGCAATCTGATGCATCGGAGTAAAAGTCTGGAAGAAACAATCCAGCAAATGCTCTCTGTCCATAGAGATAATCTCTTGCGGTGTATGCCCCAAAGACAGATAATCCTCCAACAATTTTGATTGCTTACCCCTACTTATATGAATGCGCATAGCCTCTTGATGAGCTACAGCCAATCTCGGAAGATAGAGATTTAAATCAGGAAGTTTATTACTCTTGGAACTGTTGATACTAGAATCGGAAGGCATTAAATTCCAGAGCAGGTTATGTGATACAAAGCTCCACGGAATAAAATGATCTAAATCATACCTACGTTCTCCCAACAATACACCTGTATAAGGACATCTGACTTCCAAACCTTGATGCATGGCATAATTCCAATATTTATGCTGTTCTGCCAAAGATGATCTTTCTTCCACTTTCACCAACTTATCTGTAATGGCAGGAACATTGGGATTTCTTGTCTGCACAAAGCCCGCCAGTCCCCAATAAGCAAATGCGCTCAGAATATCATAGTTCTCTTTCAGATAGTCCAACCAAACAGAGTTCAGCTCCACCCACATCGTCCCATTCTGTTTTTCTAACTTATAAAGACAGCCATTTTCGAACGACTGCGAACGGTTGAGCATCTCGTTATTATTCTGGGTTTTAATCCAAGGATGCAGGAAGCGGTAAGGAACGTTGTTCTGCAGGAAGTTCAAACGATTGCGAACGTCCTTGTCTTTTTTAGTAAAGACCATGTCCTTTAATAAAGCAGTCAAGTCCGGCATACTGATATTAATAGGAATATCGTAATCTTTCTGCAAGGCCCATATTGCCTCGTAAAGAGATTCTGACTTTCCAAAAGACAGACGGAAATAGATAACCGGATACCAGGCTTTGACCACCATCAATATCATGATTTCCCAAACATCCATTCTCGTTTTTCCATGCTTCACAAACAAGTCCAAGATACTGAGAAACCAATAATACTTATAGGTAGCCACTGTATTGTCGAAGACTCTATTCAGAAACTTTGTTGTCAATATGTTAGAATTTGGTATTTGCATGGCATAATTTTCATGGGTTTGTTTACAAAGATAATAG
>Oklahoma_p2__coassemble_244_pt1 | contig 61496 bp, 52 predicted proteins | sample Oklahoma_p2__metabat2_low_PE_029 | metagenome-assembled genome bin Oklahoma_p2 | reverse complement strand
CACGACTCCGAACATCTTTACGTTTTCCTTGACGGTTCGTATTTTTTACCCGATATTCCAACTTATATTAATAAGGTAGAATATCGCTCTTGTACTACGTATATCTGTCTATGTAAATCTTTCAAAGAACTCTTTCTTCTTGTTTCGCTCAGAGAACCGCACCACTCGTCGTGAGCAGCGTTTGTTTCTCGTTTGCGGTTGCAAAGGTAGATACTTTTTCTATAACCACCAAATATTTCCGAGAAAAATTTCAAGAGGAAATCTTTGCAAAGATACGAAAAAAGCACAAATCTACCAAATAATATGCTGAACAACATAGTTTTAACACATCCGAAACTTCTGCAAAAAAAAATCGTATTTTTCACTGAGCGATATTCAGAAAATCATGCACACATACAAGGTACACCCATCACCATTTTTCAATATCAGGATTTTTACCATGCCCAAATATGCTATTATCCATAACCTTCAAACGATGAATTATAACAGATTCATTAAAACTTCTTTTATTTTTCAATGTATCTTTTCCTCTTCTTCGGATATACAACAAACAAAACCTACAAAAATAAATTAAATCCTACGAGAAAACAACCGGATACGCATTCATACCTCCTCATTACAATTAGTATAATCAACCTTTACTGTATTCAAGTAATGAATATCATGCATACTCGCCTTAATAAAGTAAAAGAAATAAACAACACCACTTAACCCACAAAATAGATGTATTATTGAATTAAAATACTACAACTAAAACATCTTATCGCATGATTGATGCATGCTTAATACCCAAAGAAAAGCCACCGGTGTTTCCTATCATTACAACTTAAGGTGTTATTGATATAAACAAAAAAACGATGGGCTTTAGAAAAGCCTTTCTAAAACCCATCACTCTACTATCATCAATTCTTTTAATCTATAATTCTATCTATTATCTTTTCTGAAAAGTAAGCAATGTATGTCCTTCTTCATCCAAAAGAGAGAAAATTTTATACCCCATACTTACTTTCTTTGCTTCGTTCAATGCTTGCAAGAATTTAGCTTCATACTGATCATCAGCACAAGCCATACGAGTAGTTCCCAAGTTGGCAAAATCAGACTCTCCGGCAACAATCTTAGCAAAATCAGCAGTTCCGGTAATGCGGTTGCAACCTGTAAAACCATAAATCTGCTTGTCGGCAACCTTGAATCCCATAAACGGTGTTTCTTCTGACGGTTCAATCATTTCACCACGAATTTCAACCACATTCCATTCACCTTCCAGCGTTTCGGGAGTAAACACACGCTTGGTCATCTTCATCAAGGTATCCTTTTTCTCATTGAAGAAAGCCAAAGAACCATCTTCCAACAACTCCATTTTACGTGCTTCGGCTGCAGCTTTTGTAAACAGCTGCTCATATTGATTGTCTGGGCATGCCATCATAGTAGAACCCATATTAGAAAAATCTACTTTGCCATCGAGAAGTGATTTAACATCAAAATTACCCATCACTCTATTGCAACCATTAAAGCCATACAAACGACCCTCGGTCATGTCAAAACCTAAGAACGGAGTTTCGTCAGACGGAGTAATATGCTGACCTGAAATACTTACTGCGTTCCACTCGCCTTCCAACATTTCTGCCGGCAATGATTTACAAGATGCTACAGCTGCAGTTAAAGCGCAAGCTGCCATAATTTTCAAAGATCCTTTCATAATAATTGGTTACGTCTTTATTAATTAGTTTTATGAAACAGTTGCCTGCCTCATTTTTAAATGCAAAGTTAAAGGTACAACATTTCCCTTAATTTGTCAAACTTGAAGCATTTTATTAAATCTTTTTATTGATTTGACGTAAAAATGCCCAAACGACTTTGCTGTTCATAAATTATTTTGCTAAGATACAAAAATTATTTCGTCAAAAAATATTTTTTGTCTATTTTTGTTCCATGAAACGAACTATTCTAAAACAATCCATCTTCATTTTATTATGTTTATGCTCAGTTGTAACTTTGGCACAAAATGTCGCCAAACCACGGCCGGGCGACGGCATTACTACTTTTTTGCAACGATACCATCTTAACTCATCTGATAAAATAAAGGAGTTTAAACAGCTTAATAAAGGCAAGTTTACCAAAAATGGAGGACTTATCATCGGACGCAGCTATAAACTGCCGTATGGCAAACGAAGCAAAAAGGACAACAAATATGAAAGGGGCAGCAAGTCGGACATCACGACGAAAAATGAGTCTAAATACAATAAGAACAAGGAACCGCTCTTCGGCAAAAGATACGAAAAGATTCATTCGGTTTCAAAAGAGCTGCAAGGCGCTTGCTTTTATCTGGTAAGCGGACATGGCGGACCGGATCCAGGTGCCATTGGCTTTGTGGGCAGACATGAATTGCACGAAGACGAATATGCTTACGACATCATCTTGCGATTGGCAAAAAACCTGAGAGAACGGGGAGCCAAGGTACATATTATTATTCAAGACAAAAAAGATGGCATACGAAATGACCGGTACTTGAACAACAGCGAACGGGAAACGTGTATGGGCGAAAAGATTCCGTTAAATCAGGTAGCACGGTTACAGCAACGATGCAACATGATAAACAAACTCTACCGAAAAGACAAAAGTTCGTATAAAAGGGCTGTATTTATACATGTGGACAGTAGAGGACGTTCCAATCAAGTAGATGTATTCTTTTATCATGCCACCGGAAGTAAATTGGGAAAAAGACTAGCAGAAAATATTCGAAAAACATTCGAAAACAAGTACAACAAACATCAGCCGAACAGAGGATTCGAAGGAACGGTAAGCAACCGGGACTTGTTTGTACTTAGAAACTCTAATCCCGCAGCCGTCTTTTTGGAGTTGGGAAACATCCAAAACAAGAAAGACCAACAGCGTTTGATTATTCCAAGCAACAGGCAAGCATTGGCCGACTGGATTTGCAAAGGAATTATAAATGATTACCAGAATAGAAAAAAAGGAATATAACATAAAAAAAGGAGCGGGTCCGCTCCTTTTTTTATATATAAAAATCAATTGTCATCAGTTTATTTCAACTCACGGATAAAGAAATTCGAGATAGCTGTAAATAAATGATTACGGGTATTGCCACCATAAATACCGTGATTGCGGTTGGTGTATGGCAGCATCATGAATGGCTTGTCGGCCTGAACCAACGATTCTGCATACTCTGCTACGTTACGGAAATGCACATTATCGTCGGCCATTCCATGACAAATCAGCAAGGCGCCGTGCAACTGTCCGGCACGCGACATTGGATTGCGGTCGTAACCGGTAGGATTTTCTTTTGGTGTACGCATAAAACGTTCGGTGTAAACCGTATCATAAAAACGCCAGCTTGTGGGAGGTGCAACAGCTACTCCGGCAGCAAATACCGGACGTCCTTCACTCATACTCATCAAGGTATTAAACCCTCCAAAGCTCCATCCCCAGATTCCGATATTATTCTTGTCCACATAAGGCAAAGAACCCAAATAAATAGCTGTTTCAACCTGATCTTTTGATTCCAAATCACCCAGATTCAAGTAAGTACACTGTTCGAAATCGCGTCCGCGTCCGCCGGTACCTCTACCATCTACGCATACCATAATAAAACCTTCGCCAGCCATATATTGTTCGTATAATGTGCCACCCATATTTCCGGCAGCCCATGAATCCAGCACTTGTTGCGATCCCGGTCCGCTATATTGGAACAAGATAACCGGATACTTCTTGTTCGGATTGAAATCAGCCGGCTTCACCATATAACCATTCAGCTCAATTCCCTCTGAAGTTTTGAACTTAAAAAACTCACGTTTGCCCAAATCCAGGTCTGCCAGTTTTTGTTTCAGTTCCTTGTTGTCTACCAACACCTTCAGCTGTTTCCCCTTGTTGTTAAACAAAGCTGTCACATATGGCGTATTGATATTCGAATAAACATTCATGAAATACTTGAAGTTCTTGCTGAAGATAGCGCTGTTCTGTCCCAATTCTGGGGTAAGCTTCGTTGTTTTGCCATTCGCAGCCGTGCAATATACGGCAGTCTGCATCGGGCTGTCCTGATTTGATTCATAATAGAAAGCTCCGGTAGCCTCATCATAGCCATAGAAAGCAGTTACGTTAAACTGTCCTTTGGTGACTTGTTTCACTAAACTTCCGTTGGTATTGTAAAGATAAAGATGGTTAAATCCATCGCGTTCACTCTGCAACACAAAATAGTTTCCATAGAAATCCACGTTCGAATAAGCCTTGTCGGAGATATACTTCGGTGCTTTGTCGCGCAGAACCATCTTACACTCGGTAGAACGCGGATTAGCCATATAGATTTCCAAGTTATCCTGATGGCGATTCAAGGTGTAAATTGCCAGTTTATTCGGATCGTTAGTAAATTTGATACGTGGAATATATCCGTCTGCAGGAAGCGGCAAATTCATTTTACGCTCGACACGGGTCTTGATTTCAAACGAATGAACGGTCACCGTAGCATTTGTTTCACCGGCTATCGGATATTTATATTCATATGCTCCCGGATAGTTGGTATATGCTTCCCTTGTTGGGGATGCTCCACGAAACAGAGGAAATGAAAAAAGAGGCACTTTACTTTCGTCATATTTCACCCATGCCAACATGGTATTATCAGCATTGAAATCAAAGGAACAGTCGTTGGCAAACTCTTCTTCGTTCACCCAATCCGGAATACCGTTAATCACTTCATTGAATTTTCCGTCTTTGGTAATTTGGCTTTCACTGTTGTTATACAGTAACTTTACCAGGAACAGGTTGTTTTCGCGCACAAAGGCAATCATGTTTCCGTCGCGTGAAAACATTGGAACTTGTTGCGGTCCTCCTTCCGATAAAGGCGCCAAAGTCCGGTTTGCCACATTATATATATAATACACGGCAGTGTGTGAATGGCGGTAAATAGAATGAGTTTTAGTACGCACCAAAATATTCTTCTCATCGGGCGACATGATGTATCCGTCGATATTGTCCAGCTTGACTTTTTCAGCTGTAGCCACATCAAAGAGCACACCGGTTTGCTCACCTGTGCGGAATGAATACTTCAGAATTTGTTTGTTGCCATTTCCTAATTGAGAATAACTTTCGCCGTCATTCATCGGATTCACTCCATAGATACGCTGTGCATAATAGGTACCATTGCACAAATCCTTTAAGTTTAGTTTTTTTGCCGCATGTACCGGTCCGACAAAAGCCAGGCACATCAAAAGCAATCGTGTAATTTTTTTCATATTGATGATTTTAATAATAATCTGTTTATAGGAATGCAAAGATAGTGAAAGGTGAGCGCAATAGAAAATACTGAAAACAAAGTTTTCAAAGTATTTTATTGCCGAGCCGCCTCCTGTCTTATTTAAAGATAGTGAAAGGTGAGCGCAATTAAAAATACCGAAAACAAAGTTTTCAAGGTTTTTCTTTGCCGAACCGCATCCTATCTTATACAAAGATAGGAAAAGGTGAGCGCAGTACCAAGCCAAAAGCTTGATTTTGAGCAAAAGTATTGCCAAGCCGCATCGAAGCACACGCTCGCACGGATTTCAGAATCCAACCGCCTCTAAAGTGGATTGGGTAAATGCAGTGTATTTTATGAAAACAATCCAACGATCCATTCCCATGCCAAGCCCATCCAGGAAGCCATTTGTACCATGAGCTGAATCATCAAGTAAATCAAGAAACAAACAACAACAATCATGATAGCCATCCAAACAGCTTTTCGGTTTACTTCTCTTACAACAACCTTATTATCTGCAGCGAATCCGTCTATCAAACGGGCATTGCGTACATAAGCCTTATTAAAGACATCAAAGAATGTCCCGATATAAAAAGGCACCATTCCTACCAATACATCCACCAATACATTATAAATAATAGCCAAAGTCAGCGGAATGCTGCGAAACTTAAACAGACTGATATAGATAAAAACAACAACAAAACACGAAGTTATACCGCTTCCTACACCGGGAAAGAGGAGTCCGATTACAGGATCAAGGTAATACTTATCCATATATTCTGATACGATATGCGCCAACCGAAAAGAGAAAGATTCGGACAGCATTTCCTGCTTTGCTTTTTTTTCTGTCATTAACTACATATTTTAGATTATGAGGCAAAGATAGTGAAAGGTGAGCGCAATTGAAAATACCGAAAACAAAGTTTTCAAGGTTTTTCTTTGCCGAACCGCATCCTATCTTATACAAAGATAGGAAAATGCAATAGCAGATAAAAAGGTTTTCAGACGAATTTACGAAACCAACAAATACTAAAAACAATGAATAACAAAGCTACACGCACAGGTTACAAATCTACCTTGGAGTTTGCCGTAAAAAATCCAAACCAATAGAATATATTCAATAGAAGAAATCATATCATCCGACACATACTGCAAAACATCAATAAAACTTCGACAAAACAGTAAAAACAATATTTACAATGAGAGTTTTCAGTTATGGCAGAGATTTAGTACCTTTGTATAAGAAAGAAGGCGACTCGGCAAAAAATACGTTGAAAACCTTGTTCTCAATATATTCTATTGCACTCGCCTTTCTCATTCTTGGCCCATCATTTTTGGGAACATCAACTTGATACGACACCTATGAACCAATCATTCTTATATAACGACTTCGGAAGTTTTCTGAAAAGGCACTTCCCTTTTAAAGTACAAAAGATATCGCTGAATGCCGGCTTCACCTGCCCAAACCGAGATGGAAGCAAAGGGCTGGGCGGATGCACGTTCTGCAACAATCAGACTTTTAATCCGGAATATTGCCATACAGAAAAATCGATTACCCTACAGTTAGAGGAAGGTAAGGCTTTCTTTGCCTCCAAATATCCAGAAATGAAATATTTGGCATATTTCCAAGCCTATACCAATACGTACGGCGAACTGCAAGGGCTTATCAAAAAATACGAGGAAGCGCTTGCCGTACCAGATGTGGTGGGACTAGTCATCGGAACCCGCCCCGACTGTATGCCGGATGATTTGTTGGATTACCTGACAGAACTGAACAAACGTACCTTCTTACTGGTGGAATATGGCATTGAAAGCACCTACAACCGAACGCTGGAACGCATCAACCGTGGGCATAGCTTCGAACAGACAAGGGATGCCGTCATTAAAACAGCAGCACGAGGTATTATGGTTGGAGGGCATCTGATTTTAGGACTGCCAGGAGAAAGCGAAGAGGACATAGTAAAGCAAGCCGACATACTGTCGGAGTTGCCGCTCACCACACTGAAACTGCATCAGCTGCAACTAATCAAAGGCACCAAAATGGCGCATCAGTATGCCGAACACCCGGAATGGTTTCATATCTTTACCGTGGATGAATACATAAATCTGGTAGGCAAATTTGTCGGACATCTGCGCAAAGATATCGTCTTGGAACGTTTTGTATCACAGTCACCAAAATCCCTGCTCATCGCACCGGACTGGGGACTCAAGAATCATGAATTCACTCAAAAAGTACACAAATTCCTTATCGAAAACAAAATAGAACAGGGGAAATTCAGATAACGTTATGTGTTATCTGAATTTCCCCTGTTAGGCAAAAATCTGCCGATACGATTATTTGTATATCAAGAAAATGGCCGGAATCTTGCTCAAGTCGGGCAAGGTTTCCGATTTCCATTCTTTTATAGTCTTGGTACGGATATACTCCTCGGCACAAGTAATGCCGGCAGCGATGCACAAACGAGTGGAAGGCTTGCAAGTGTGTAACAAATCTTCAATCATCTTTCCATTGCGATAAGGCGTTTCGATGAACAACTGTGTCTGATGTTCTTGATATACCTTCTGCTCCAGATGCTTGATTTTTTGGATACGCTCACCCGGATTGATGGGTAGATAACCATTGAATGCAAAACTCTGGCCGTTGAATCCTGATGCCATCACCGCCAGAATCATGGAAGACGGTCCTACCAGCGGAATGACGCGCAAACCTTTTCGTTGGGCTATTGCCACCACATCCGAACCGGGGTCTGCCACAGCCGGACATCCAGCCTCGGAAAGCATTCCCATTGGTATGCCCTGCTGCAACGGTTTCAAATAAGAAGCAAAAACATCGTTCGATGCATGCTTTCCCATAGGATAGAACGTCAATTCGTCGATTACGATAGAAGAATCCACTTTCTTCAGGAATCTGCGTGCCGAGCGGACATCCTCTACGATAAAATGCTTCAGTCCTAAAATAATTTCTTTGTTATATGCGGGCAACACCGAACTGACAGGTGTGTCGCCCAATGTTACGGGTAATAAATATAATGCCGTTTCCATTGTTACGTTTTATGGATTATAACCTGATTTTTGATAAATGGTTTCAGAATCTGTATGCAATAACATTTTCCATGATGCCCCTTTATTGTGCTTCATATAACTGTCTACAATCTGTGCGCCCACCCATAGACCCAACTGATCGGACGACTGCGGTCCGAAGTATGGAGTATGGTCACGCGGCATCAGCAAGTCCATGATGCGCACCAACTCAAATGTATGCAAAAGATTGCCTTGTTTCATCCACTGCCACACTTCGTGCTCATGCTGCACACACCACAAACGGCGGTTGCCGTAAAAGTTGATCTGATCAGACAAAGGCTTGTCCAGCAAATGAGCAATCACCCAATGTATTTTTCCCAAAAGAATCATGCGATGCAACAAATCAGTGTTGTCCTGATCACCGTAATAATCTATCAGGTAATACAACAGGATATCGGGCACCATTCTGCTGCGGTTCATCGACCTCCGTTGATAGTCATAATAATAGTCTTTATACAAAGGATAGTCCGTTCCAAGATATTTATCCAAACCGACCCCTATCACAGAATCACTGATCAGGATGCTTTCGTGCAAGGCACAAACTTGTGCATATACCGCAGGGATTACGAAAGAGGAATCAGCATCTTTCAATGCAGAAAACACCTTGGTAAGCTGTTTTTCCTCTTCTTCAAGACTTTCGTATTGGCGGCGTACTTCACTGTACAGACGCTGTTGCAACGAATCTTGATAAAAGGCACGCAACTTACGGTCAATCCCCTTGTCTTGAACATTACCGATTGCCAATACATTCTCTATCAACATGGAAGTTTGAAGAGAATATTCACTGTTCAGACGCTGCAAAGCAGAATAGCTGTTCAAAGAAACAAAGTCATCTACCACTTCGTCATAACGGATAATCTTCACTTCCTTTTGTGAAGCCTCATCCCATCTATGAAACAGCCCGGTGCAGGATGTCATCAAAACAGATAATAACAGATATAGATACTTCATTATTTTTAGCTTCTGAATAGTCTTTATTAAATGCAAAAATAATGAATTATTTCTGAAAAAAGGCAATCAGAGCATTATATTCACAAAATAATTCTATTGTTTCTCTATCTGTTTCATCTTGATTTTACAAATCATTTATGTTTTTTACTGCATCAGCTGAGAATAATGTTTCTTTTTTCGCAACATATACTGAAATACCATACTGTGCGGATAAACAAGATCTACATCCTTACAAACCGCCCTTTGTTGCACTTCATCGCGTTTTGCTTTATATTTCGGTTTCCAAGCCCGATAGGTCTGGTGTGCCTTCACCACTGCCTTGAAATTTCCCCATTGACCCTTAAGAAGGAATTGCAAACCGGCAACACCATCCAGAAGCATGCGATAGAGCAATATTCGTCCAACTTGGTCATCGGGCAGGTTTTTGTAAAGCATCAGCAAATTGTTACGAAAGTTCAGATAAGTTTTGTGCGGATTTTCTTTCGGAAGCGTTCCCCCACCCCAATGATATACAACAGAGGCGGGCACACACACAAGTTTTCTGCCCATCGTATTCAAGCGCCAGCACAAGTCTATCTCTTCCATGTGCGCAAAGAAATCGCCATCCAAGCCGCCGGCAGCCCAATAATCTTCACTTCGAATCATCAAAGCAGCTCCAGTAGCCCAAAAAATGCGGGCTACAGTATCATATTGCCCACGGTCGACTTCCAAAGTGTCCAACACTCTGCCACGACAAAAGGGATAACCCAAATAGTCCAAATATCCTCCGGCAGCTCCGGCATATTCAAAACTGTCTTTCTGAAAATAGCTCAGCAGTTTGGGTTGACATGCGGCCACATCTGCATGCGACTCCATATATTGCACCAAAGGTTCAAGCCAATGGGCGGTCACTTCAACGTCCGAATTCAGCAACATATAATATGTAGCTTGTATCTGCTTGAGTGCTTGGTTATATCCTTCGGCAAAACCATAGTTTCGGTCAAGCTGAATCAAAGGAACTTGTGGAAATTCTTTCTTCAGGTATGCAATCGAATCGTCGGTTGAAGCATTGTCTGCCACATAGACTCTTCCCAATGGTTCGGTACAAGCCACCACTCCTGCAAGGAATTTTTCCAGCATTTTCTTGCCGTTCCAATTGAGAATGACCACCGCTACGAAGTCTTTTTCTTTTTTCTCTTCCATGATTGTATTATAATAGCAAGGCATTGACCATACCGTTGTCCTTGTTTAAATCCTGTAAACGTACCGTCACAATTTGGTTGTCGTCAAGAGATTGTGTAGGATGCAGTTCCACTTTGATGTAGTTGTCCGTAAATCCATGCATCACCATCGGATTTTTAGAACGTTCGAGCAATACGCTGCGTTCTTGTCCTATATAGCGACTGTAAAAAGCATTTAGCTTGGCATCCGACATATCCAGCAGTATCTGGCTGCGGCGATGTTTTTCTTCATTGGAAACTTGATGGTCAATCTCCAACGCCTTGGTTCCCGGACGCTCAGAATAACTGAACACATGCAACTGAGATATGTCCAGCGAATCGATAAAACGGCAGGCATCTTCGAAATAAGCCTCGGTTTCGCCTCGCGTTCCCACTATGACATCCACTCCGATAAAAGCATCAGGCATCAGTTCACGGATGCGCTCTACTTTAGAGCGGAACAAAGCCGTGTCGTATTTTCTGCGCATCAAGCGCAACACATCGTCACTGCCACTCTGCAACGGTATATGGAAATGAGGCATAAAGGCACGCGAACCAGCACAATACTGCAGAATTTCATCGGTGAGCAAATTGGGCTCAATCGAAGAAATACGATAGCGCTCGATTCCTTCAACCTGATCTAAAGCGCGAACCAGATCCAAGAAACTCTCTTTTGTTGTGCGTCCAAAATCACCGATATTCACACCCGTCAGCACGATTTCCTTGCCACCCTCGCGCACTACTCCCTCGGCTTGTGCCACCAGAGAAGCAATGGAACCGTTGCGACTACGACCACGGGCAAAAGGAATGGTGCAGTATGTGCAGTAATAATCGCATCCGTCCTGCACCTTGAGAAAATAACGCGTGCGGTCGCCACAGGAACATGATGGGGCAAAAGTACGAATATCTTTGGTGGCCACTGTAAATGACTCGTGGGCTGCATCGCTTACTTTGCGTTCTTGTGGCAGCAAAGGCAAGCGTTCTTCGAGATATTTCAGGATGTCTCCTTTCTGTTCAGCTCCTAAGACCAGATCTACTCCTTCTATCTCCGATACGACACCGGGTTTTAGCTGAGCATAACAACCTGTCACTACTACAAAAGCTCCGGGGTGCTGTTTCACCATCTTATGGATTGCTTGGCGACATTTGTGATCTGCCACTTCGGTCACGGAACAGGTGTTGATAATACAGATATCGGCTTTTTCACCATCACGAACCGTTTCCACTCCCATTTGTCTTAACAGCTTGCCAACTGAAGAAGTTTCAGCAAAATTCAATTTGCAGCCCAATGTGTAATAAGCTGCTTTCTTATTTTGAAAAATAGATGCTTCGGTCATACATTGATATAAATAAATGAATACAAAGATAGCGAAAGGCGAGCGCAGCACCAAGCCAAAAGCTTGCTTTTGAGCGAAGATGTTGCCGAGCCGCATCCTATCTTATACAAAGATAGCGAAAGGCGAGCGCAATTGAAAATTGCTGAAAACAAAGTTTTCAAATAATTTTCTTTGCCGAGCCGCATCCTATCTTATACAAAGGTATGAAAATTCAAGTACACGTGCTTTCTTTCCTTTCAATAATTTGTTTTTAATAAGAATAGAAGCAGAAATTACATATTTATAAAGAGAAAACAAAGAGAGGATTCCGTAAATCACAGAAAGAGACAATAACACAGTTTAGATTTTAACATTTTACAAAAATCTATAAATCAATATATTACAAAGAATTTTCAAAAACATCAAAAAAAAAATCAGCCAAATAGGTACAACATATCAAAAAACTCCTTACCTTTGCATTGTTTTAATAAGCAATTGATTGTTTTACAGATTTAAAAAGCAGAAAAAATGAAAAAATTAGCATTTGTTTTCGTAGCAGGTTTGGCTATGACTTTCGCATCTTGTGGTAACAAAACTGAGCAGGCAGCTGCAACTGACACTGTAGCAGCTGACACCGTAGCAGTTGAGACTATCGATTCAGTAGCAACTGATTCTGTTGCTTCTGACAGCGTTGCAACTGACAGCGTTGCTGCTCCTGTAGCTGAATAATTCAGAGTACGAAAGCAAAAAAGTTAGAAGGTTTGCCCTCAAAGGCAAACCTTTTTTTATACCCCTATCACCCTTTAAACCTTTAAATCGAAATAATTAGCTGACCCAACAATATAATTTTGTCAGTCAATACCAATTGCCAGCTTACCAAAACATCATATTTCCCATCCTTATCGTAACAAGGCAACAATAAAAAACGACGCAATCCAAAAAATATTAGCGAATATTTATACAAAAAACACCCGATACTACATGCATATATTCATTATATATACAAAAACCATGTATATTCAGCAAAAGTTCTCAAGAGAAGAAATAAAACAAGTCAAGAGATAATAAAAAAAATATCTTGATTTCTTTTCAAAACCAATAAAGTAATATCCGAGAACAAACACAAACAATATTTTATTAGCATAAAATGGCCTGAAAAAACCGTTTTTACATTCTAGACGGATAAATAGAAAAGAGCAAAAAAATCCAGGCAACAAAAACTATATCATACAGTTACACTAAAAAATGGTCTTCAAGAATCGCATTTTCCAAAAACAACAACACTCCATTCAGAAATATGCAAATGGCAAGCAATCTAAAAAACAAATTGTCAGAATGACAAATGAAACTCCAGTAAGCCTATAGGTATGAATCAACGTTAGTACAAGCATTACTGCAGACAAACCAAGCAAACAAAAAAAACATCTATACAGACACATATACAAACAAAAAAAAGCAGGAACAAACATTCCTGCTTTTTATATAAAACATTGACTTGATTAAGCCTCTTCTGCGATAACTTCGAAAGGAATCTCAACAGAAACCTCTTTGTGAAGTTTTACAGTTGCAACGTAAGAACCTACAGCCTTAACATCCTTCACAAGGATAATCTTGCGATCGATGCTGAAACCTTTCTTCTGCAATTCTTCTGCAATCTGCAAGCTGTTAACAGAACCGTAGATAACACCGGTTGCGCTAACCTTAGTAGAAATGGTCAATGAAACTTCGCCCAACTTAGCAGCCAATTCCAAAGCATCATTCTTGATTTTCTCCAACTTGTGTGCTTTCTGCTTCAAATCCTCTGCCAAAACTTTCTTAGCAGACTCAGAAGCGATAACACCTTTACCAGTAGGAATAAGATAGTTACGTCCGTAACCAGACTTTACGTTTACAATATCATTCTTGTAACCCAAGCCAATAACGTCTTCTTTCAATATAATTTCCATGCTTACTCCTCCTTTAATTATTTCATCATATCAGTTACAAATGGAAGAAGAGCTAAGTGACGAGCTCTCTTAACAGCCTGAGCCACACGACGCTGATATTTCAATGAAGTACCAGTGATGCGACGTGGAAGGATTTTACCCTGCTCGTTCAAGAATTTCTTCAAGAACTCAGGATCCTTATAATCGATATACTTAATACCACTCTTCTTGAAACGGCAGTATTTTTTCTTCTTTACGTCAACTGTGGGCGGAGTCAAATATCTGATTTCTGATTGTTGTGCCATGATTAATCCTCCTTTTTAACTTTGTTATTTCTTCTCTTTTCAGCATATTCTGCTGCATACTTCTCCATCTTAACAGTAAGATAACGAAGTACTTTCTCATCACGACGGTAATTAACTTCCAAAGTTTTGATTACCTCTGGCTGTGCCTTGAACTCAATCAGGATGTAGAATCCAGTTGATTTCTTGTCAATAGCATAAGCCAACTTCTTCAGGCCCCAGTTCTCTTCGTTGATAATCTCTGCACCATTGCTGGTCAGGATACCCTTGAACTTGTTGACCGCTTCCTTCATCTGATCGTCAGATAAAACGGGAGTTAAAATGAAAACGGTTTCGTATTGATTCATAAATACGTAATAATTAATTGTTAATTTTTAAAATGCGCTGCAAAGATAGCAGAAAAGAAATGACAAAACAAGCATACATCCTTATTTTTAAGTTTTTTCACGCTTATTATAAACTTGGAGTAGTCTTGCTAATTTTCAAAAAAACATAATAGACTCCTGTTTTAGCTCATTGATTCACAAATAAGTCGTATCTTTGTTGACATAAAGAATCATATAACAATTCTAAAGCGTGGAACAGTTTAATTTTGATATCAATTTAATCTTTGCCATACTTAACGGCAAGGTGTCATCTGCCATCTATAGAAAGCTTTATCGAAACTTTAGAGAAAACAAGATTGAAATCACCCCGGAACAATGGACTGTATTGCTCTACTTATGGGAAGAAGAAGGAGTGACGCAACAGCAGTTATGCCATGTTACCTTTAAAGACAAGCCCAGTATGACCCGTCTCATCAACAGCATGGAAAAACAAAACCTGGTGAAACGTACTCCATGCGAGACAGACAGACGCATCAAATTCGTCTTTCTGACACCCTATGGGAAAAGCCTGGAAGACAAGTCCAGATTTGTAGCAAACAAAACGCTAAAGGAAGCCTTGAGAGGACTGTCTCTGGAAGATTTGAAAGTTAGCCAGGATGTATTACGAAAAGTATTTTCAAACACAAAAGACTAAATTATAAGGTGTTTATCGTTTTTTATTTCGAAAAGTTTCTGTTTTTAAAGAATTATGCTTTAATTTGTGGAACAATACGAATAAAAACAAACTAAAAAATAATAAACGGTATGAAGTATCTAGGACTGCTCCTTATTATATTGGGAGCTATTATTTTGATTCTAAGCTACACATTAGGATGGGTAGACTATAACTGGGTTAACGGAGGTGCATTGTTACTGATGATTATCGGACTCATTGCACACATTGTCTTGAACAAGAAATACCAAGACTAACACAGCTACCAACCATAAAACAAAAAAACAGGCAACCAACCGGTTGCCTGTTTTTGTTTTATCTGAATTATTCCTCATCTCTCGGAACAATCAAACGATAGCCTTTTCCGTGCACATTGTTGATTTCAATGCTTGGGTCGGCCTTCAAGTGCTTACGCAGCTTGGTGATATAAACGTCCATACTGCGGGCGTTGAAGTAATTGTCATCAATCCATATAGTCTTCAATGCCAACTCACGCTGCAACACATCGTTTGCATGAGCACACAAAAGAGACAGCAATTCGCTTTCTTTTGTTGTCAACTTGGTCTGCTGATCGCCAATTGACAAAATCTGACGCTGCGTGTCGAAAGTAAATCCACCCAATTTGTAGATGCTGGTTTCTTTCACTTTCTTGCCGCGTACACGACGCAAGATAGCCTCCATACGGAACACCAACTCTTCCATTGAGAATGGCTTGGTGATGTAATCATCGGCTCCAATCTTGAATCCGTCGAAAATGTCCTCTTTCAGATTCTTTGCAGTCAAGAAAATGATGGGTACTTCCTGATTAATCTGACGAATTTCCTGAGCCAAAGCAAAACCGTCTTTCTTAGGCATCATCACATCCAGCACACACATGTCGTACTTGCTCTTCAAGAATGCCTTGTAACCAGCCTCTCCGTCAGGATAAAGCTCGGCATCATATCCTTTTGCCTGTAAATACTCACGGAGCAACATTCCCAGACTCTCGTCGTCTTCACACAACAGAATTCTCAATTTATCTTCCATAATTCTAGTTTTTTAATATCGGTATTGTTATTATAAATTTTGTTCCTTCTCCAAATTCGCTCTCTGCACGAATCGTTCCTTTGTGCAGGTCGATAATCTTCTTCACATAAGCCAAGCCCAAACCGAAGCCTTTCACATCATGCTTGTTGCCGGTATGCACACGATAGAATTTTTCGAAAATGCGTTTCAAATCATCTTTCTGGATACCCACTCCGTTATCTTCTATGCTGATAAAGAGTTTGCCGTGTGCATTCCAGGTGCGCAAAGTCAAATGCAACTGGACATCATCGCGCTTATACTTCACCGCATTATCCATCAAGTTGAAAATTACGTTCGTAAAATGCATTTCGTCTACATAGATGGCTGCATCTTGGGCTTGAAGGTCAGAGGTGATTTCCCCTCCATTCTGCGACACTTTCAAGGTAAATGTCTTGATGACACCCGAAATCAGTTCGTTGGCATCCACCTCTTTCTGCTTGAAAGCTATATTATCCCGGTCAAACAGGGACATCTGCAACACTTTCTCTACTTGGAAACGCAAACGCTTCGTTTCGTCGTTAATCACGCGCGACAGGCTTTCATACATCTGGTCACTCTTCTTGACAGACTGGTCGGCCAGCATCTGTGCGGCCAGTGATATGGATGACAGCGGGGTTTTAAATTCGTGTGTCATGTTATTTATAAAGTCGTTCTTCATCTCCGACACTTTCTTTTGCCGCAACACCATATACACGGTGAGTATGAATGTAATGAGCAGGATAACCGTAAATACCAATGCCGGAATCATCATGCGCGCCGTATTCATGATATATTGGTTCATGGCCGGAAAGTGAATGCGAACGATGCCCATCTTACTAGAGGAGTCATTTCGGAAAAGCACCTGCGAGTAGGTGTATTCATCACCCTTGCTCTCATAGTCCGGACAGCGATACACTTCTCTTCCATCGCTCGTAGACACAGTAAAATGATAGGGCAAATGTATTCCGTTGCACTCAAGTGCCGAACGTATATCCTGGTCGAACAACTTAAAATTGATTCGCTCGGAAAGCGGACGGTTGCTGGCTTGATAAAGAATGGAATAGATTACCTCGTCCAAAACGCCCTTTTGGTAGACGTATGCATTCTTTACAAATGCCTGAAAAGCCTTGGACGCTTCGTGAATGGAATTCTTGCTGCGCAAGGTTAAAGCCTTGGGCAACTTAGCCGGAACCTTGGCTTTCGGATTCATCTTAAAGGTGGCATTCATCTTCATGACACTGTCCATCAAAGAATTGCCCTTCATCATCAGCATACAATCCAAGGAATCCAATTGATTGCGGTATAACTCAGATTCCAGAGAAATCTTTTCTAAATAACGAAAGGTTTCATTCTGCTCCAAATTGCGCGCCACCTGATCCAAGCTACGAAATACAGATTCGTCGAATTGTTCCTTACGCATTTTCGTCACCCTATGGATATAGGTTGTCTGCAAATAGAGTAACGCAAGCAGCGAACACCCCATGATGATACTGATTATCCAAATACTCGACTTTTTCATATCTGCAAATATAGAACACCTATAATAAAAATTAAATTGAAACTTCAAAAATATTTTTCTGATTTAACCATATTAACATAAAAACGATCAGTTATGTATATATAATACACCCAAAACATTTTTTATTAAATCTTTCGGCAAAAAAAACCGTATCCGGACCGAAAAATCAGTCACAGATACGGAAAATTTGAGAGAAAGTTTATTCAGCACCTTCTGATGCTTCAAACTGCTTCATAAGCTGAGTCTGCACATCGGTAGGAACCAGCTCATAGCTGGCAAATTTCATAATGAATGATGCTCGGCCTCCTGTCAATGAACTCAAGGCAGTGCTGTAATTAGACATTTCCTTTAACGGAACCTTAGCTACCAGCTTTTCATAACCGTTTTCGCTGGACATACCTAAAATCATGCCGCGACGTCCTTGCAAATCGCTCATCACATCGCCCATCTTGTCGGATGGAACAAATACTTCTACATCATATATCGGTTCCAACAACTTGGGTGCGGCTTCTTTAAAGGCTTGGCTAAAGGCATTGCGTCCGGCCAGCATAAAGGAAAGCTCATTAGAATCTACCGGATGCATCTTTCCGTCATATACAATCACACGCACATCGCGGGCATAAGATCCCGTAAGCGGTCCTTGTTCCATGCGTTGCATGACACCTTTCAGGATAGCAGGCATAAAGCGGGCGTCAATAGCTCCCCCCACAACGGAGTTGATAAACACCAACTTTCCGCCCCACTCTAACGGAACTTCTTCTTTTCCTTTAATATTAATGCGGAATTCCTGTCCGTTGAATTTATATACATCCGGATCGGGCATTCCTTCATAATAAGGCTCTACAATAAGGTGTACCTCACCAAACTGTCCCGCTCCACCTGACTGTTTCTTATGACGATAGTCGGCACGCGCAGCTTTAGTAATGGTTTCACGGTAAGGAATACGTGGCTCGTCAAACACAATATTGATTTTGTCGATGTTTTCCATGCGCCATTTCAAAGTGCGCAAATGGAATTCTCCCTGACCGTGCAGCAGAATCTGACGCAGTTCCTTGCTCTGCTCTACAATCCAGGTAGGATCTTCTTCGTGCATGCGCCACAAAGCGTTCATCATCTTTTCGGTCTCGGCTTCATTGGCGGCGCGAACAGCACGCGTATATTTCGGATTCGGGTACTTAATAAAATTGAAGCGGTTCTCGGCATCTTTTCCGTTCAGCGTATTACCGGTCTTCACATCTTTCAGTTTCACAGTGCAACCGATATCACCGGCAACAAGTTCTTCTACCTTGGTTCTATTGGGACCGGCACATACAAACAGTTGGGACATGCGTTCCTTCGAACCACGATCGGCGTTGATCAAATCGTCGCCTTCGTGCACCTTTCCGCTCATCACCTTGAAATACTGCACTTCGCCGATATGTGGCTCGACGGCTGTTTTGAAGAAATATAAAGAGGTTGGACCGTCGGCATCGGGCACCACTTCCACACCACGTGTATTATGTACCTTGGGCATCTCGTTAACGAAAGGCACTACATTTCCAAGAAATTCCATCAAACGACGCACTCCCATGTCTTTTCCTGCACAAACGCAGAATACCGGGAACATACTGCGGGCTGCTAAACCCTTACGGATTCCTTCGCGCATCTCGTCTTCCGTAAGACTCTCGCTTTCGAAGAATTTCTCCATCAGGCTTTCATCATTCTCGGCAGCCGCCTCAACCAATGCCTTGTGCATCATCATGGCTTTTTCCTTTTGGTCTTCGGGAATTTCTTCGATGGTTGGTTCGCCACCATCAGGTCCCCATGAGTATTTCTTCATCAGCAACACGTCAATCAGTGAGTTGAACGAAGGACCGGTTTCTATCGGATATTGCACAGGCACCACTTTACTGCCATAAATTGTGGTCAACTGGTCGAGCACCATGTCATAATCACATTTCTCATCATCCAGTTGGTTAACCAGGAATATAACAGGCTTGCCTAGTTTTTCGGTATAGCGGAAATGATTCTGCGTTCCAACCTCTGGTCCGTACTGACCGTTGAGCAGCAAGATGGCTGTATCTGTCACGTTCATAGCCGTGATGGCACTACCTATAAAATCATCTGCTCCGGGACAGTCTATAATATTAAGCTTTTTGTTGTTCCATTCTACATGAAATACTGAAGAGAATACAGAATAACCATACTCCTGCTCCACGGGGAAATAGTCACTGACTGTATTCTTGGCCGTGATTCTTCCTCTGCGATTAATCAAGCCACTTTCAAAAAGCAACGCTTCTGTCAATGTTGTCTTACCAGAGCCATCATTTCCTAACAAGGCGATGTTCTTAATCTCGTTTGTCTGATATATTCTCATGATTAATATGTTTTTAAGATTTAATTTTTTAACGAGGGGCAATTTATAAAAAATCATCGAACATGCCATAAAAAAAGAAGTTTATTATTTATGTTATTGAACATGTTTCGCCTTACCTGCAAAATCACTAACTTTGTATCGAACTGATAACTTAATATTTATGGCTGGTATTTATATCCATATTCCTTTCTGCAAACAGCGTTGCATTTACTGCGATTTTTACTCTACTACCCGCAAAAACGAAGAAAAAGAATATGTGGAAGCTGTGTGCAACGAACTGATTGTGCGCAAAAATTCTATTGATGAACCCATACAAACGTTGTATTTGGGCGGTGGCACTCCTTCGCTCTTGAATACAGAATCAATAGAAAAAGTGGTGCAATGCATCAAAAACAACTATTGCACTTCCACGGACTGGGAGTTTACCGTAGAAGCTAACCCAGATGACATCACACGTGAATGGCTGCAGTGTATGACTGTATTGGGAGTTAACCGAATCAGCATGGGGATACAAACGTTTCACGACCCGTTCTTGAAACTGATCAGAAGAAGGCACAATAAAGACAAGGCGATACAAGCGGTCCGACTCTGCCAAGAATATGGCTTCAAGAATATCAGCATCGACCTTATTTATGGCTTGCCGGGGCAAACTTTGGAACAATGGCAAGCGGATGTGGCTCAGGCTGTAGAATTGAACGTACAGCACATTTCGGCCTATGCTCTGATTTACGAAGAGAATACGCCTTTGTGGAAAATGCGCGAAAGAAACGAGGTGCAAGAAGCCGACGAGGAACTGAGTCTGAAGATGTTTGAACACCTCATTTCTGAACTGAAAAAAAATGGTTTTGAACATTATGAGATTTCAAACTTCGGAAAGCCGGGATTCCACTCCCGACATAATTCTTCTTATTGGAACAATACCACGTATTTGGGTTGTGGAGCCGCTGCGCATTCTTTCGTCAACGGAGAACGGATGTACAATATAGCCGACATCAAACAATATATAAAGGACATGCAGTTGTGCCGTGCAGGAATACGGGAGTACCGAACAGTATGCCATTGTGAAACGCTGAGCCGATACGAACAATACAACGACCGAATCATCACACGATTGCGCACTGCCGAGGGATTAGACTTGGATGAACTGGAAAAAGATTTTGGAAAAGAACTGAAGAGCTATTGCCTCGAAATGGCAAAACCTTATCTGAACGAAAAAACCTTGCAGATTGTCAAACTTAACGGACATCTGCAAGGTGTTCTAAAATTATCTTATAAAGGCATATTCCTTTCCGACGGTATTATGAGTGACTTGCTTTGGGTGGATGATTAACCACCCAAATGCTTATTCCTCATAATAACTGATTTCGTAAAAACAAGGATATACCTTGCTGCTGGCATCTTTCTGTCCTTGTGAATGAGGAACAATCAGGCGCACCTTGGAGATGGCCGGACTGCTTGCCGCTTGTCTTCCTATATTAATATAGGTAAAAGGAACCAGCCAACCCGAAGGAACCGACTTGTCCCCATAGGCTGTGTACATGGCTCCCCAGCCAACTTGACTCATACAAAAGCGTCCGGAAATGGTGCCCGATGTATTGTTTGCTTCGATAATATCCGGCCGCGGCTCCCAAAAGAAACTGTTATTCGTAGTCTGCACGCTGTCTGCCATGATATTATACTCTGTGTAGCGACAATAAATGCGCTTGGTTTCGCCGTTTTTCAGTTTTTCACCGGCTCCCTTTGATACGATTTGCATATAAACTCCCGACTTGTTGAAAAGAACGTATTCATTCTTTTCGACATTCGTCGTACTATCCTGCTGATAGAACTGCGCTTCTGAGATTACGTTAATCTTGCCAACGTGAATCAGCGTATCGGTTTCATCTTCCATTATCACCGCATCGCGTCCCAGAAAAGCACTGATGGCATGGCGTTCTTTTTCTTTCTGGTCGGCATAAGTTTCTCCTTTATTGCATGATGACATACCAAACATCATCAAAGCTCCGGCACAAACGGCCATTAATATACTTCTCATTCTAAATAAATCCTTTTTTTATATGTTATTTCAATAATGGTGCATATTTCTTAATAGCACGATGGGCTATTTCGATGGCTTCGTCCAACGTACATTCCAATGTTCCGCCCGAAGCATTCAGATGCCCCCCTCCATGAAAAAATTCCGCAGCCATCTGGTTGCAGGGAAAATCATCTACCGAACGCAACGATACGCGGATATTGTCTTGTTCGGTGTTTTCTCGCAGCAAGATACTCAGTTTGGTTCCATGAATTTGCAAAGGCAGATTCACAAAACCTTCCGTATCGCCTTTCTTGTGCGAGAAGCGTTTCTGTTCTTCACGGTCCAAAGATAGAATCACGGCATTGTATTCGCGCATCACTTCCATCTTGACATAAAGCATATAACCCATCAAACGGAAACGGTCTTCTGAATATTCATAAAACACATTGCGGTATATCTTGTCTTTGTCTATTCCTTTTTCCAGCAACTTACCGATGATGTAATAAATATCGCTACGCGTAGAATTATAAGTAAACGCACCCGTATCAGTCATCATTCCGGTGTATAGGCTCACTGCCTCATCATAATTTATATAGGAGTCGCCATAAAGAGCCACTAATACTCGATAAAGCAACTCACAAGTAGAGCTCATTTCGGGAAATGAAATCACACAATCGGCCGTTTCATCGGGATGAAGATGATGGTCGATTACCACTTTGGGAGCAGGATTGGAACGTACCGGCTCCTCAAGCATTGACAAGCGGGTCAGACTGTTGAAATCTAAACATACAAACAAGTCTGCTTCTTTCAGAACCGGAGCTACTGCCTCTTCGTTTTTTTCATATACCAGAATCTCGTCCGCACCAGGCAACCAATTCAGAAAATCCGGAAACAGATTGGGCGTAACAGCATGAACGGTTTTATTCTGACGTTTTAACACGTGCATCAGTGCCGTCAACGATCCCATCGCATCACCATCGGGCGAAACATGGCAAGTAAGCACTATTTTATTTGCTGCATCGAGCAGACTTCTAAGTTTTACCAATTGTTCATCGGAAACCAGTGGATCAATCATTCTATCAACTCTTTTATTTAAAAAAAATCCTTGCAAAGATAGCATTTTTATCGGCTTTTTCCGTTCAGAAAGCAACTTTTAACGCACCCTTCAGACGCATATCGTGATATTTCCACTTCTTTTCAAGACAAAGAGTTACATACTTTTGGCGTTCATAGTCGGACAGTGAACAATCCAACACCACCAATCCCGGATCTGTATCTTTCAACAGTCGGCGCACATCACCCCGAAAACCACGACACAAATAGAGATAATCCAGCCGCTTCAAGGCATCCCAGTTCGCTAGAGGAGATATCCCGGAATGCAACATCCCCAACTGAAAATCTGAGGTGCACAACAATCCATTTCCGGCACATACATAGTTGTCTCTATACAAACAGCGACTCAACACCAACGGCTGCTGCAATGAGTAGCGATTCCAAAAACATTCCTTTATATAGCGATAGTCTTCCCAACAAACAGAATCTTTCGTCTGTAACAAATAACTGCGCCTTCTGTCATGAATCAGATGTACGGAAGGTGCCCGATAGTTATTGTAGAACACCAACATCGGAAGCGACTTTTCTTGCTGTATGAAAGAGGCATAACGACTACATATCAGACTGGCTGACACACACAGAAACAGCATTGCGGGCAGAATTTTACGACGCACCTGAAAAAACAGGACGACAGAAAACAGAAGGATATACAGCAGAATTAACTCGGATGCGGTCATATAAAACGGACCGACACGAGAATATGGCCAAGAACTGAACCAATCCAAAAGTTTATGCTGAGCATGTACCAAACAAGTCACTACGTAAAGAACTCCGCCAGCAAGCCATGAACTGGATGCAACCAAAAGATAAAGGGGCAACGCATAGAGCAACAGCATCGTGGTGACAGAGAGAAATATTGTAGAAATCACGCTGTTTGTAGATGCATAATGAAAATAATAAACAACCAAAGGAGTCGTTGTCAACTGAGCAGCCAAAGATACGGATACACCCGACCATAGTTGACGCAAAAAACGACCGCGCATGTTTATCATATCTTCTATACGTTTTTGAAACAACAAGATGCCAAGCATGGCCGAAAATGACAACTGAAAACCGACATCGAACAGACAGGAGGGCTGAAACAGCAGCATAACCACAGCTGTCCAATACAGTATGTTGAGCGTAAAACGCTTGCGGCACAACAGCATGCCGCATAAAGAGAAGGTATACATCACAGTGGCGCGTACCAAGGATACGGGCAAACCGGCCAAAAGGGTATAAAACCAAACCAACATCAAAGCAACAAGGCAGAAAGGCCACTTCCAACGGGTATATTTGATGCCATGACCCAAGACATAGTAAAAGAAAAACAAAAGGATTCCTAAATGCATGCCCGAAAGCGCCAGTATGTGACTCGTTCCGGTTTGTGCATATAGTTCTTTTATTTCTCTCGACAAATGTGATTTGTCTCCGAGCGTCAATGCTGCATAAACAGAGAAGGCATCTCCGTCTAAACCATCCGACTGCATCCGTGAAACGAGGCTTTGACGCAAAGTCATGAAATATAGTTTTATGCGAGTCCAGATGCCCAAACGAAACAGTAAAGCCTGATGTTCTTCCGAAACACGTGCAATCGGTTGCCAACTTCCAGGATAAAGCAGAACATTGCCCACGACACCCGATCGTTTTAAATAAGAGGTATAGTCAAATTCATAAGGATTTCCGCCGGCACGCAAAGCACGGACAGTTGAATAAAAAGTAAGCGCATCGCCAGCCTGTAACTGTTTGCTTAATGAATCCTTGAGCAAGGTCATACTAACAATATCGGATGTTTGGCATAAGGTGTCGCGATGCAAGCTAGTCAACAAGATGGCATCGGCACGGATTGTTTTGAAACCTTCCCGTGGAGATGACAGAAGTACAGCCTGACCAACAATTTCTTCCTGAGGCCACACACGACTGGTTGATTCTAAATTCCTATTTTGCAACCAGCCACCCACCGAAAGCCAAAACAAAAAGAAAAAGAGATGCCAGCAAACAACAAAACGGCTTGTCTGGCACCGGAGACTTAAAAAGCCCAATGCCAAACAAGCCGTAACAGCAGACAGAAAATAAAAAGCCCAAAAATTTGTTCCGCTCATATACTGAGCAGAAAAGCCTATCCCGGCAACCAACGGCAAAAGTGCCTTTAACGCAGGATATGCTTGCCACCAACTTTCATGCTGCGACAATTCTTAAAGATTATTGAGAAATTCTATCTCGTCCAACGGCTGTTCTGCCTTGAATACGGCATTACCGGCAACGAGTACATCTACACCGGCTTCTACCAACTGGCGGCCAGTTTCCCGATTAACGCCACCATCAACCTCAATCAAAGCCTTAGAACCGGTGCGCTCTATCAGTGCACGCAACTCGCGTACTTTGTCTAATGTGTGCGGAATGAACTTCTGACCGCCAAAGCCCGGATTTACAGACATCAGCATCACTAAGTCCAAATCGGCTATGATATCGGCAAGCATACATACTGGTGTTGCCGGATTTAAGGTAACACCTGCCTTCATTCCTGCTTCCTTGATTTGCTGAACCACACGATGCAGGTGCGGACATGCCTCAAAATGCACATTCATGGTATAGGCACCCAAGGCCTTTACCTCCTGAATAAACTTCTCGGGCTGCACAATCATCAGGTGTACATCAAGCTTTTTGTCGCACAATTCAGATACGTATTTCAATACTGGAAAACCGAATGAAATATTGGGAACGAAGACTCCGTCCATCACATCTATGTGCAACCATTCGCATTTACTCTGATTAATCATAGCTAAGTCGGTTTTCAAATCGCCAAAATTAGCCGACAACAATGAAGGGGATACTATTGTACTCATAGTTTTTTATTTACAAAGTTAAAGAAAAAACGGGAAACATACTCTGTCAACTACCACAAAAAAAATATTTTAGCAGATAAATGTGACCAAAACAACAGCCGCACCAAGCATTTTCATAGAATCATTGCGCCTCTTCTATCCGAAACCGGCGCGCAAATTCCTTCAAGAAAGTGATTGTTGACTCTTTAGGTTTGACTTCTTCTTCATCAGTAAAATAATCCATAGGCCTTGCATTTTATAATTTTCTTCTATGACTATAACGCAAAACCAGGAAAGATATTATCTCATCCAATCATTTCTTGGATATTTTTCTATCCAACCATACTCACCGGGGCAACGCAATGCAAACAACGCATCTTGCGCAAGTTCATCAAGGCATAGCGCATACGCCCCAGAGCAGTATTGATGCTTATATCCAAAATGTCGGCAATTTCCTTAAAAGACAATTCTTGATAATAACGCATATATACAATTTCGCGCTGAGCCTGAGGAAGCATTTCTATCATACGCTTCACCTCCTCGCGAGTTTGCTGGCATACTATAACTGATTCAACATTATCTTCTATCATGTTTTTTTCCACATTCATGCTGCTCTCGCCCGACTCTATAGATGAGACATTCATCTTTTTTTCCTGCCGGAACAAGTCTATTACATAATTGTGAGCTATACGCATAATCCAAGAAGAAAACTTGCCGCTGAAAACATATCGCTTCTGCTGCATCATCACAATAGCCTTGACAAAAGTTTCCTGAAACACATCATCAGCCAAATCCTTGTCGCGCACCAAAAAATAAATATAAGAAAAAAGCTTGTTTTGATATCTATCCAACAAGATGTCAAACGCATGATTATTGCCATTAATATATGCCTGCACCAACGCATCGTCGGTGGCATTCCATAAATCTTTCATTACTATGTATTTTATAAATTAAAGTAATGTTTTCTCGATAGGCAATATGGTTTGATGTTGATAATTATAATTTGCGAGAGGCAAAATAAATGATTTTAGACAAAAAATGCAACTTTATGAAGACATAAAGTTGCATTTTAACATTTTATATTGAAAAAACTAAATCATAAAATAATTTTCATCCACCCGAGCACCGCGCAAGAAGTCGGCCACTTGCATTCGCTTCTTACCCGCAATCTGGATTTCTTGCAGCACAAGATACCCACCGTTTACGGCAACCTTCAAGAAGGTTTTACCATCCGTACGAATAGAACCGACAGGCAATTCGTGCTGTGCCTCTTCTTTCGCTGCCTGATATATTTTCACAACAACGGGTTTTTCACCTGCAGCACGCACCCATTCAGTCCAGGCTGCAGGATAGGGAGACAATCCGCGCACAAAATCATACAATTGACCTAGATTCTTGTTTTTCCAGTCAATGCGACAGGTATCCTTAAAAATCTTCGGTGCCGGCTTCAGTTCTGCAGACACGGCCATTTCTTCTTGCGGAATTGCTTTTACGGTTCCGTCTAAAATATGATCTACAGTCTCCACAACCAGCTTTCCTCCAAGCAGCATCAGTTTATCGTGTACATCGCCTACATTATCTGTTTCCAATATTGGAATTCGAACCTGCTGGATTACCGCACCGGTATCAATTTCGTGCTTCAGAAAGAAAGTGGTAATACCGGTTTCTTTTTCGCCGTTAATCACAGCCCAATTAATAGGCGCTGCTCCACGATACTGAGGCAATAAAGAGGCATGAAGATTGAAAGTTCCCAAACGAGGCATGTTCCATACCACTTCCGGAAGCATTCTAAATGCCACAACTATCTGCAAATCGGCTTGCAAAGCACGAAGTTCTTCTATAAACTGCGGGTCCTTTAAACTAACGGGTTGCAAGATGTGCAGTCCTTGTTCCACTGCATACTTTTTCACGGCACTTGGTTGCAAGGTGTCTTGATGGCGACCCATCGGTTTGTCGGGCATGGTTATCACACCCACTACATTATATCCTCCTTCAACCAAACACTTCAGACTCTCAACCGCAAAGTCAGGAGTACCCATATATACGATTCTTAAATCTTTCTTCTCCATAATGCTTATATATAATGTATATATCAATCATCAGACAAGTCTGCCAGCAATTGCCGATAATTGGTAAATACCTTTGATTTTCTGATAAAGCCTACAAACACACCCTCGTCGTCAACAACCGGCAAAGTCCAGGCATTGGTTTTGTCGAAGGTAGCCACTACCACATCCATGGAATCATTGATGCTGAGACGAGCTACGTATTCTTTCATCAGTTCTCCTACCGTAAACCGTTGATACAACTCTTGACGGAACATAATGTGACGAACGTCATCCAAATAGATAATGCCAATAAGCACATTACTTTTATCCACTACCGGAAAAACATCTCGCTTTGAAGAGGAAATGATACGCACCAAGTCCTCTAGGTTCATCTGCGGAGTTAGATATTCATCATAGCGGTCTATCACCGTATCCAAGCTCATCAGAGTCAAAATGGCACGATCCTTGTGATGAGTTAGCAACTGCCCTTTTTTTGCCAAACGCATGGAATAAATACTATGAGGCTCAAAGGCTATTATCGTAAGATAGGAGCATACGGACACAATCATCAAAGGCATAAACAACTGATAACCTCCGGTAAGTTCGGCAATCAAAAAGATTCCGGTCAATGGTGCGTGCATCACACCACTCATCAAACCGCACATGCCCAGCATGGCAAAGTTTTTTTCGGGAACATACACGTTCATGATGGTATTGATGTTCCAAATCCTCGAAAATATAAAACCGGAAACACATCCCAAAAACAGACTTGGCGCGAAAATACCACCGCATCCTCCACCACCGTTTGTGGCCGTCGAAGCGAATACTTTAAAAAGAAGTACCAATGCCAAATACAGCAACAACAAATCTCCATGACCATAAAACAGGGAGTTTTCCATGGCGCTGTTCCAATCTTCGGGGCCGTTTCCGTTCATCAACAAGGCTATCAAGTCATAACCTTCCCCATAAAGAGAGGGTAAAAGGAAAATCAGTACACTCAGAATTGAACCACCCAACAACAATTTCATATAGGGATTGCGGTACTTGCGGAAAATATCTTCGAGCGAGTTCATGGTACGCGTAAAGTAGAGCGATATCAAACCACAGGACATTCCCAATAAGATATAGGCCGGAATACGGTCTACACGAAAGGCGTCTTGCATGTGAAACTCAAAAATCGTACCGGTACCCACAACGGCAAAGGTTAGTCCGGCTGCCGTAACACATGAAATCAACAGAGGCAAAAGCGACGCCATAGTCAGATCTATCATCAGAACTTCCAGCGTAAACACAAGTCCGGCAATGGGAGCCTTAAAGATTCCGGATACAGCTCCGGCCGCACCGCAACCAACCAGCAACATCAGCGTCTTACTGTTCATTCGGAACAAACTGCCTAAGTTAGAACCTATGGCCGAACCAGTCAGTACAATGGGAGCCTCAGCACCCACTGAGCCACCAAAACCAATCGTAATAGCACTGGCCAAAACACTAGACCATGTGTTATGCCCCTTGATTTTACTGTTCTTCTGAGCAATAGCAAAAAGAATTTTAGTCACACCATGGCTGATGTCGTCCTTAACAACCTTCCGCACAAACAACCCGGTAAGAAAAATTCCAATTACGGGATATACCAAATACAACCAGTTAGAACCGGTAGCATCAAATTGATTGGTGAGAAAATATTGTATCTGATGAATCAACTCTTTCAGGATTAATGCAGCACAGGCAGTCAGAATACCCACCATGAAACTCAACATCAATACAAAGGTACGCTCGCTGAAATGCTTTCTACGCCACAAGAGCAAACGCTCAAATATGGTCAATTCTGTTAGTTCCGCTTTCATAAATACAGACGAGTTACTTACGAATAATTTGAATTTCGCCGCTCACACCCAATTTTATTATCTTGCTTGACTGACATTTGCGGGTATCTTTGCGACGTGCTTCCATAACATAATCCACCGCCTGAATAATTTCTTCGGAGATCTCTGCAAAACAAGTAGCAGAAGGTTCTCCACTGATATTCGCTGAGGTAGAAACAACAGGCTTCTGAAAACGATAACAAAGACGTTTGCTCACTTCTTCCTGAGTGACACGTATACCCACACTTCCATCTTCTGCAAGCAGATTGGCTGCCAAATTCTTGGCACCGTCAAAAATAATGGTCAGCGGACTGTCGGTAAGTTCCATCACATCCCATGCCACAGAAGGCACTTCTTGAACATAACGCTGCACTCGATCGGGCGTGTCAACGAGACATATCAACGCCTTGCTGTCGGTACGTTTTTTAATTTCATACACTTTGCGCACCGCATCCTCGTTCGTTGCATCACAACCAATTCCCCAAATGGTATCTGTAGGATAGAGTATTACGCCTCCTTGACGCATCACCTCTACTGCTTTTTTTATATCTTCATCTAACGTCATGCTACTCCTTGATTTTTAGAATTCACTTGTAAAATGGAATTTAATATGTTCAAAGTCTGCCTGAGCCATCTGTAGAACATACCCACTGTCTGCCAAAAATACATCGCGTCCCTCGCGGTCTTTTGCCATATATTGGTATTTTCTTTTCTTGAATGCTTCCAGCTGTTGCGGATCATCGCTTTCAATCCAGCATGCCTTATACAAACTTATCGGTTCCCAACGGCACTTAGCATTGTACTCGTTCTCCAATCGATATTGAATAACTTCAAACTGAAGCTGTCCGACGGTGCCTATAATCTTTCGTCCATTAAACTGATTGACAAACAGCTGCGCCACACCTTCGTCCATTAACTGCTCAATTCCCTTGTTCAACTGCTTGGTTTTCATCGGATCGGCATTTTCGATATATTTAAACATTTCGGGAGAGAAACTGGGCAATCCACGGAAATGCATCATTTCTCCCTCGGTCAGTGTGTCGCCAATCTTGAAAGTTCCGTTATCCGGCAAACCGATGATATCACCCGGATAGGCTTCTTCGATGGTACTTTTCTTCTGAGCCATAAACTGAGTGGGCGAAGAAAAACGCAATGTCTTTCCCTGGCGTACATGCAAATAAGGTGCATTACGCACAAATTTGCCGGAACATACCTTGCAGAACGCAATACAAGAGCGGTGGTTCGGGTCGATATTGGCTGTAATCTTAAAGATAAAACCGCTGAATTTAGGTTCTTCGGGCAATACAACACGTTCTTCGGCCTTGGTAGGACGAGGACTTGGTGCTATCTGAACAAAACAATCCAACAACTCCTTGACACCAAAATTATTTAAAGCCGAGCCAAAAAATACCGGAGCGGTTTCTCCTGCCAAATATTCTTGAAGGTCTAGTTCAGGATAAACTCCGTCTATCAGCTCCAGGTCCATACGCAGTTTCTCGGCATCTGCCGTTCCTACATGTTCCTCCAGCTGACTGCTGTGAATATCTATTTCCACCTTTTCTGTAACCTTCTGTTTGTCGGGGGTAAACAAGTTCAGATTCTGTTCGAATATATTGTAGACACCCTTGAAACGCTGTCCTTGATTAATGGGCCAGCTGAGCGGGCGAACCTGAATTTTCAACTCAGCTTCCAATTCATCAAGCAAATCAAACGGATCCTTACCCTCGCGGTCCATTTTGTTCACGAAGATGATAACAGGTGTATTTCTCATTCTACAAACTTCCATCAGTTTACGTGTCTGAGTTTCCACACCCTTAGCCCCGTCAATAACAATGATAACACTGTCTACGGCAGTCAGTGTACGATAGGTATCTTCAGCAAAATCCTGGTGACCTGGAGTGTCCAGAATATTGATTTTATAATCCTCGTAATCAAACTCCATAACCGAAGTGGTAACCGAGATACCACGCTGTTTCTCGATGTCCATCCAGTCGGAAGTAGCTGTTTTCTTGATTTTATTTGATTTTACAGCACCGGCTACCTGTATTTGTCCTCCGAAAAGCAAAAGTTTTTCGGTCAAGGATGTTTTACCGGCATCCGGATGTGCAATAATGGCAAAAGTTCTTCTTCTTTCTATTTCGTTCATCATATTTTTGGACGTTGCTTTATTTTTCTAATTTCTGGATACATTCGGCCAGTGAATCTTCCCAATGAGGAATTTCAATGCCATAAGTTTGTTTAATCTTTGTCTTATCTAAGATTGAATAATGCGGACGAGTTGCCGGAGTAGGATACTCTTCTGTATGCAAAGGCTTTACTACACATCCTGTAACATGTGCCAACCGATGAATGGCCTTTGTAAAGTCATACCAGGAAGCGACCCCTTCGTTTGTAAAATGATATACACCCGGAACGATGCCTTTTTGCAATATTTGAAGAATGGCCTGCGCCAAATCCCGAGCATAAGTCGGTGTACCTACCTGATCGGCTACTACCCCCAATTCGCTGCGCTCTCGTCCTAATTTCAGCATGGTCTTCACAAAATTCTTTCCGTATGTGGAATACAGCCAAGCTGTTCGGATAATCACCGACTGTTCACAAGCTTGAGCCACAGCCTTTTCACCGGCCAATTTGGTAACACCATATACAGAAGTCGGACATTCGGGCACATCTTCCCGATAAGGTACATGCGCTGTGCCGTCGAACACATAGTCTGTAGACACTTGAATCATGCTTCCTCCACGCTTGGCCATTGCTTCAGCCAGCATGCCAGGTGCTGTTTCGTTCAATAGTTTACAGAAATCAGCTTTGCTTTCTGCCAAATCCACAGCAGTAAATGCAGCACAGTTCACCACACAGTCAATCTCATGTTCTTCAACAAAACTGTTCACGGCCGCAGCATCTGTAATATCCAATGTATCAACATCAGTAAAGAAAAAGTTTAAACCTATAGAATCCTTTTCTACAAGTTCGGTCAGTTCACTACCCAACTGTCCCTTACATCCTGTTACTAAAATATTTTTCATACGTATGCTTATTCAAATTTCAACAATCCTTTTTTCTCTTGAATATAATAATCAGACAGCATGCCCAAAAGTTTGCTGATGTCATCCACCGCTTTCAATGTATCCGCACTCACAGGTTTCTTTTGCATTTTGAGCAACATCACCCCATAAAGTACTTCAAAGCACGACTCCAATTCGGGCATTTCCCGATTGTTGTTACGGGCACGGATTTCGACTATGTAAGGCAATGCCTTGTAGTAGGCAGCCGAATAAAAGGGGAACTTAGGTGAATTCAGCAGCTGTACATGCAAATCAGTGAGCAGAATAATCATGTTCTTGTTAATCTGCAAATGTCCTGTTTGCTGCACCTGCTCCGAACGCATCATATCAATCAGGTTGGCATACCATTCAGTCATCTCCTTCTCTTGCTCGGGCGATGCTTTGAATTTGTTGATATAGTTATTTTTAAGTTCTTCAATTTCCAGATGGTTTGCCCGTATCAGGTCTTCAACCTGCCACATATACAGCAGGTATTCTGCCACATTTTTTTCTTTTAATTGTTTTGCTATATACATTTAATATAAAGATAATCCGGTTAGAGTTACGACCAATCCCAGCACCGATGCAACCATCACTATCACACCAATGACCTTATTCAGCATCCAAACGCCCTTTACTTCAAAGCGTGACTTTAGTTTGGCTATTCCATAACCTAACAGAAACCACCAAACGAGTGCTCCTACGAAAATAGAAACATAACCCAACGACTGCTGTACCAAATGATCGGGCACAACAAATGCAAAACGGGCAAAAAGAGCTACAAAAAGGAAAATTATAAGCGGATTGGAAAAGGTTACCAAAAAACCGGTAACCATATTATGAATCAGAGTTCCTTTCTTTAAAGAAGGCGGACGCATGGCACTGACAGGATTGCTTCGGAATGTATATATACCAAAGAACAAAAGCATGACACTTCCAGCCAACTGCAAATAAAACATGTTGGTTTTGTTTTCTATAAATTCCACCACAAAGCTCATTCCAAAACCGGTTATCAAAGCATAGATTATATCGCTGAACGCAGCTCCTACTCCGGTCATAAAACCATACCAGCGACCTTTGTTTAAATTACGCTGAATACACAACACACCCACAGGTCCCATCGGCGCCGAAGATACGATGCCGATGATCAAACCCTTTAATATTAAATCTAATGTACTAACGTCTTCGAACCACATAATACTGCAAAATTCGCATTTTTTTGCGAAAATAGGAAGAAAGTTCCGATATTTTTCTACAATCTTGGTCTTAATGATTCAAAAAAACTAATTTTTAAATACTATTTTAAAGCATTCTTTCTATCTTTGCCTAAGAAGCATACAAATTAAAAATTCAAGAATTATGGATCAAGAACAGAAACCTTACGTAATCGGTTTGGACCTGGGTGGTACAAACTCTGTATTTGGAATTGTAGACAGACGCGGTTCTATCATCGCTACTACTTCTGTAAAAACACAAGAACAGAATGATGTTGAAGTATATGTAGACAAATGTTGCGTAGCATTGAATAAAATCATTGAAGAAGTAGGCGGCATTGATAAGATACAAGCAATGGGTATCGGCGCTCCAGACGCTAATTTCTATACCGGAATTATCGACAACCCGGCAAATCTTCCTTGGAAAGGCGAAATTCCTTTGGCAAAAATGTTTAGCGAAAGACTGGGTATTCCGGTTGCTGTAACCAACGATGCCAATGCAGCCGCTGTAGGCGAAATGATGTATGGAGCTGCAAAAGGTATGAAAAACTTTATCATGATTACTTTGGGAACCGGTGTTGGCAGCGGAATTGTAGTAAACGGACAGGTTATTTATGGTTCTGATGGCTTTGCTGGAGAGTTAGGTCATGTGATTGTTGACAAGTCAAGCGAAGCACGCAGTTGCGGATGCGGTCGTAAAGGATGTCTGGAAACTTACTGTTCTGCCACAGGTGTTGCCAGAACTGCCAAGAAAATGTTAAGAGAAAGCGACCGTCCTACCGTATTGCGCGAGCTTCCTATTGAAGAGATTACTTCTAAAGATGTAGCCATTGCAGCCGGAAAAGGAGACAAACTGGCAAAAGAAATCTTTGAATACACAGGAAAGGTACTGGGAGCCGCTTGTGCCGACTTTGCCGCATTCTGCAGCCCGGAAGCATTTATTTTCTTCGGAGGACTGACCAAGGCAGGTGACTTGCTGATGGATCCAATCAAGAAAGCTTATGACGAGAACGTATTATTCCTCTACAAGAACAAGGCTCAAATGATTGTTTCTGAACTGGACGATGCCAGCGCTGCTATTTTGGGTGCCAGCGCACTGGGATGGGAATTGTAATTTCGTTCCGGTCTTTTCATACAAAACTGACAACTCTTCCTGTTTACACCAATACTATAATTGATTTTCACCATGAGTTCGTTTGATTTTCACCATGAGTTCGACAAAACATCACCATGGCTTAGAATCGTAACAATCCAAGCTTTCATATAAAATCATTCGTATACAAACGAAGAGAGTACAGCATAATATAGAAAACGAGGTTGTGTTTGTTTGCAGACAACACAACCTCGTTTCTCATATTAAACCCAAAAGGAGAACTGTTCTAAACAAGCAGTTCTCCTTTATTTTATAAATTAAAGTTGATACCCAAAGACACATTCATGTTGGCATGATGTACCGGCAAGAATTGCGGTGTAATCTTAAAGAACTGATGATCCGATCCTACAAAGAAGTTAAACTTATTAGGATGGAAATTTATCAGCCAACCAAACGAAGAACCATAAGAAGATATGGCATAGTTAACAGATGCATCAAACCATTTTGTCGGAGCCACATTAGCAGAAAAACGTCCCTCTGAACTAGAATACTTACCATGTATACGGGTTGATGACAGGAAACCGAACCGCAGGCCTTTATAATAAGGTAAGGTATAAACAGCACCCAAGTTCAATGTTGCCCCCAAAGCGGAAGTTCTTCCCGAAGGTTTTCCCTCTTTTTGGAAACTGAAATAATTCTCTAAATCCTCAGTCAAATCATCCATTTGGTTTTCAATACTGTTTGGTTTCTCATTACCAAATTCGTCGTTTGAGTCATAAGGTACCTCTTGAAAACCTTCGAAGATCCATGGTTTCATGCTCATCTTACCTCTGGTATTATTACCCCAAGAGATAAAACCTAAGTCTAACAATGAAGCAGACACTTGCAAATCTTCGCGCACTTGATAAGTTGCTCCCAAATCAATAGCCAAACCAAATCCGCTCAATCCAGGAGAGTTAAGTTCCATCTCAGAAAGATCCATCTTCTGAGCCTCATCCGGCTCATAGTCTTCGGGGTCTTTTACCTCCTCAAATGTAGGAATATTCAAACCTTTCATGGCAATATTCATACTACCGGTTCCTTGTACACGCCATTGTTCATCTGAAAGTTTTACATCCATCCGGTCGATAAAGGAACTTACATTCATTCCTCCCAAAAGAAATTTCAGCTTACCGCCCACGCGCCATTGATCTGTTATCTTACGGGAATGTCCTAAAGCAATCTCAGCATACACATTTGTTGAAAGACCAATATTTTCGATACGGTATTCGGTATTATTACCTTTTCCTCCCACTTTCATAAATTCGAAAAGTTCATAAGGCAAGGTTGCTCCTAAATTTCCACGCAAGTTGATACCGATTGTGTTATATCCTCCAAACTTAGTGAAGCCCATAGAAAAAATTCCCATGTTCAGGTCAAAAGCCAAACGGTTATTTTTGTTTATTCCTCCCAGGAACTTTGATGCAGCAACAGATTCATGCATAAAAGTTGTCAGTCCGCCGTTAGGCAATTTGTGCAGGAAGTCGGAAACACCCACATTACCCGACAACCCCAGATTAATGTTACCCAAAACCGGGAAGCTGACAAAGCCCTTACGGTCTGGTCCGAAAGCCGGATTCATCACATGACGATATTCATAACCTTCGAGGAAATAACCCGAATGCAAGGTTTGTTGTGCAAAAGCAGATGCGGGAGCCAACAACATGCCGGCCAGGAGGCACAATATTTTATTCTTTTTCATTGTATTCTAATCATTTAAATTCAAAAACAAATTATTAATTCAAATCTAATGTAACACCGCCTTTGACACCCAACTTAAGGTTCTCAAGTTTCAGTACCTGTCCGGCATTCAATGTTTTTGAAGTCCAATTGTCTGCATTACCTTCACGAACAGCCTTTCCGTCTAATCGCAGAATCACTCCATCAAGATTCTCTATACGCTTTCCGTCTTTATGTTTCAGGAAAATTTTCAGAGCATTATTTGTAGGTGCCTCCATACTTCCCGCTGTCACATAACCTTCGATTGTCACCAATACCTCGGGCATTTCGTGGCCCTCTACGTCAATTGCTGCGGCCGTTACATCGAGATTCAGGGGAATACAATTCTTTGCATTGAAATTTACTTCCACTTCTTTCACTTTAAAGTCCTTTATATCCTCTTCCCAATCATTCAGCGTATCTTTATATACGATAGCAAAGTCCTTTCCGAATTCAAGCAGCGCTTTCATGTCATAATCCGTATATACATTCTTTGTTACGCCCACTTTCACGGTATAAAAATTAGGAAGAACCTGAGCCTCTACATTTTCCACCTTCACTCTTTCCGGTACATTCTGAATCAATTCCGGGAGTGACTCGCATTTCACCCAGGTAAATCCATCCGGAACATTTGTATTTATAGGAGAAAGACAAATCTGATTTTCCGTTTTAGGCTGCAGGATAATGGTTTCGTCATTAACAACGCCCAATGCAGTACCCACCTTAACCGAACGTATTTTTACTGCATCTTTATAAGATTCAAACTGAGCTTGCAAATTCACTTCCACCTCAGCTTCGTTGTTGACACGCAATAAAATCTGAGGATTATTCAAGTCTGCATTCACATCATTATCAGTCAGAAAGTCAGGAAGGTTATTCAAGAGAACATCAGAAACAGAAAAATCGATTTCGGGATTCACTTTAGCGCGCACACGTTCCAGGGTCATTTCGTTAGACGACAGTTCGCTTACCAGGCTACATTCCATACTTTCCCTTCCACTAGGAAAGTCATTTTCCTTAACCGTAATATTTCCGTTTACGGGAACCGGTACTTGGAAGAACACTTTGGCCTTTGCTTCAGCAGTAGCTGGAATAAATCCTTGGCCAGAAGGGATGCTAACCTGGTCAGTAGACTTGAAATAAACTTTCGAAAGTTTCAGTTTCCATGTAGTTCCTGAACTAGGCAAATAAACATCCTTTCTAAGGACCAGTTTCGTTTGCACATTATTTCTTTCTAAATCAAAGAGTTCAGCCACACTTTGCTCGACAGGTTCCAAAACCATATAAGCAGGGAATGTAAAATTCAAGCCTTTTTTAAGCCATACTCCCTTGGCCACACCTTGAACTTTCAGTGTAAGATTTACCCTATTCGAAGAAATCTCATCGGCATATTCCAAATCAACTATATCCTCGGGCACCTGGTTGTTTGTCAGATTCCACACGGGGTTCAGATCCTCCACAGCAGCAGGAGCCGACTCACCGTTCGTGAGCAAACGTTTAACAAACGTGATGACATTTGAATTTTCGCGAGCATAAGACGGGTCAATATTCACCTCATTCACTTTTACAGAAGAGCTAGAAGGATCACCGCTCACGCTTAAAATAAAATCACCATTCTCCAATGTATCCAGATCCGAAGATTCATAATCAATGTCAAACAAGTCATTCAATGTGATATTCTCGGAAGAAGAACCTGGAGTTACCAAATCACCACCTACTGTAATTGTCATGTCTATATCCTTAGACAAGTCATAAGAATTATCAACACATGCCGTTGTTAATCCCAATACAGACAACATTAAGCAACTAAGTGCTTTGCTCATCTTTTTCTGTTCCATAAAATTGATATAAATTCCTATTTTACATAGTTGTTATCCTAATATTTCAAGATAGAAAATCTCTAATTCCCATGTTATAACGGTAAAAGCACTTTATATACAATAGAATTAAAACAAGGATAAAATATCTTGAACTTTTTGTTTCAGAAGCAAAAGTAGGGTAAAAAAACAAAACAACAAAAGATAATTTAAAAAATCGTTCAAAGAATTTATGTTTTCTTTAAGAAGTTATGTTTCTATAAATTATTTTCTACATTATAGAATGATATTCAGTGTAAAATTACTAACTTTGCCATCAAAGTTTTTAATAAACACTCTATATTTATGCCTATTGTTTTTTTTAGAACTCCCAGCAAAAGCGTTATCGCCACAGACTGCGATCATGCGCTCAACTCTGAAGAAATTGAAAAATTGTGTTGGCTTTACGGTGAGGCCCAAGTTGAAGATGAAAGCAAGCTTACCGGTTGCTTTATCGGTCCGCGCCGTGAAATGATTACTCCTTGGAGTACTAACGCCGTTGAAATTACGCAGAACATGAGCCTTTGTGGCATTTCTCGTATTGAGGAATTCTTCCCGGTGGCCGACGAAAATGCAGACCACGACCCCATGCTCCAGCGCATGTACAAGGGTTTGAACCAGGAAATCTTCAAGATTGACTTGAAGCCTGCTTCCATCATGTATATCGACAACCTGGAAGAATATAACGAACAGGAAGGTCTTGCCCTCTCTCCAGAGGAAATTGAATATTTGCACGAAGTAGAAAAGCAGCTGAACCGCAAACTGACCGATTCTGAGGTATTTGGATTTGCACAGATTAACTCGGAGCATTGCCGTCACAAGATTTTCGGCGGAACCTTCATTATCGACGGACAAGAGATGGAATCTTCTTTGTTCCAAATGATTAAAAAAACCACTCAGGAGAATCCACACAAAATCATTTCTGCATATAAAGACAATGTTGCCTTTGCACAAGGTCCGGTTGTAGAACAATTTGCCCCAAAAGACCATGCTACATCTGATTACTTTGTCATTAAAGACATTGAATCAGTTATCTCTATCAAGGCAGAAACTCATAACTTCCCAACTACCGTAGAGCCGTTTAACGGTGCATCAACCGGTACCGGCGGTGAAATCCGCGACCGTATGGGTGGTGGTGTTGGTAGCTGGCCTATTGCCGGTACTGCTGTTTATATGACCTCTTACCCTCGCACAGACGAAGGCAGAGACTGGGAAGACATTCTTCCTGCACGTAAATGGCTGTATCAAACTCCGGAACAGATTTTGATTAAGGCTTCGAACGGTGCATCTGACTTTGGAAACAAGTTCGGACAGCCATTGATTTCGGGTTCTGTACTGACCTTCGAGCATCAGGAAAACGACGAGCGCTACGGCTACGACAAAGTAATTATGCTTGCCGGAGGTGTGGGCTACGGCACTAAACGCGACTGTCTGAAAGGCACTCCGCAAAAAGGAAATAAAGTGGTAGTTGTCGGTGGTGATAACTATCGTATTGGCTTGGGCGGTGGCTCGGTTTCATCAGTTGACACCGGACGCTACTCGTCAGGCATCGAATTGAATGCCGTTCAGCGTGCCAATCCGGAAATGCAAAAACGCGCCAACAACTTGGTTCGCGCCCTATGCGAAGAGGATGTAAATCCGGTAGTTTCTATTCACGACCACGGTTCAGCCGGACATGTCAACTGCTTGTCTGAGTTGGTTGAAGAATGTGGCGGTTTAATTGACATGAGCAAATTGCCTATTGGCGACAAGACTCTTTCGGCTAAAGAAATCATTGCCAATGAATCACAAGAACGTATGGGCTTGCTGATTCAGGAAGAACACTTGGAGCATGTACGCAAAATTGCAGAACGCGAACGCGCTCCGATGTATGTGGTGGGTGAAACAACCGGCGATGCACACTTTGCGTTCCAGCAGGCCGACGGAGTCCGTCCGTTTGACTTGGAAGTTTCTCAGATGTTCGGCCACAGCCCGAAGACTTATATGAAGGACAACACAGTGGAACGTAAATACGAGAATGTTTCGTATGATGCAGCCCACTTGAATGAATATGTAACACGCGTGCTGCAGATGGAAGCAGTGGCTTGTAAGGATTGGTTGACCAACAAGGTGGACCGTTCGGTTACTGGTAAGGTTGCCCGCCAGCAGTGTCAGGGTGAGATTCAGTTGCCTTTGAGCGACTGCGGTGTGGTAGCTCTTGACTATCGCGGAAAGGCAGGTATAGCAACTGCTATCGGTCACGCGCCACAAGCAGGTTTGGCCGACCCTGCAGCTGGATCGGTATTATCTGTTGCCGAATCATTGACCAATATCGTATGGGCTCCATTAGCCGAAGGTTTGGACAGTGTATCGCTTTCAGCCAACTGGATGTGGCCTTGCCGCTCTCAGGAGGGTGAGGATGCCCGTTTATATAAAGGTGTAAAAGCGCTGTCAGACTTCTGCTGTGCTTTGGAAATTAACGTTCCAACCGGTAAGGACTCTCTGTCTATGACACAGAAATATCCAAACGGTGAAAAGGTAATCTCTCCGGGAACAGTTATCGTAAGTGCCGGTGGCGAGGTAAGCGACATCAAGAAAGTTGTTTCGCCAGTCATGGTCAACGATGAAAAGAGCACCTTCTATCACATCGACTTCAGCTTTGACCAGTTGCGCTTAGGAGGTTCTGCCTTTGCACAATCTCTGCAGAAGGTAGGTTCTGACGTACCGACTTGCCAAAATCCGGAATACTTCCGCGATGCCTTTAATACAGTTCAGGCATTAATCAACAAGGGTATGATTTTAGCCGGTCACGACATCTCTGCCGGAGGTTTGATTACTACCCTGCTTGAAATGTGCTTTGCCAACACCGAAGGTGGTATGGAAATCAATCTGGACAACTTCAAGAATGATGACATCGTGAAGATTTTGATGGCAGAGAACCCTGGTGTTGTTGTACAGATTGCCAACAAGCACAAGGCCGACTTCAAGAAGATGATGGAAGATGCCGGTGTGGGTTATGTCAAATTGGGTACTCCTACCAACGAGCGCTTGATTCAGGTTTACAAGGATGGTGCCGAGTATCAGTTCGGTATCGACTATCTGCGCGACATCTGGTTCAGCACTTCTTACTTGTTAGACCGCAAACAGAGCATGAACGGATGCGCTCAGGCTCGCTTTGAGAACTACAAGAAACAGCCGCTGGAAATGGTCTTCAACAAAGACTTCACAGGCAAGCTGTCGCAGTTTGGCTTGAATCCAGACCGCCGCACTCCATCAGGTATCAAGGCAGCTATCATCCGCGAGAAAGGAACCAACGGAGAACGCGAAATGGCTTACTCACTCTACTTGGCAGGATTCGATGTCAAGGACGTGATGATGACCGACTTGATTACCGGAAGAGAGACTTTGGAAGACATCAACATGATAGTATTCTGCGGTGGATTCTCTAACTCCGACGTATTGGGTTCTGCAAAGGGATGGGCCGGTGCTTTCTTGTATAATCCGAAAGCCAAGGCTGCATTGGACAACTTCTATGCACGTCCTGACACCTTGTCTTTGGGTATCTGCAACGGATGCCAGTTGATGGTTGAGCTAAACTTGATTAATCCAGAATTTGAGAAGAGAGCACACATGCTGCACAACGACTCTCACAAGTTTGAGTCTGCTTATGTTGGCCTGACTATACCGACAAACCGCAGTGTAATGTTCGGTTCTCTCAGCGGCAACAAGCTGGGTATCTGGGTTGCTCACGGCGAGGGTAAGTTCTCATTGCCTTACGACGAGGATAAATACAATGTAATCGCCAAGTATAGCTACGATGAGTATCCTGCTAATCCTAACGGATCGGATTATAGTGTAGCCGGTATTTGTAGCGCTGACGGTCGTCATCTGGCTATGATGCCTCACTTGGAACGTGCCATCTTCCCATGGCAGAATGCTTATTATCCGGCAGATCGTCGTGCTGATGAAATCACTCCTTGGATGGAAGCTTTTGTCAATGCTCGTAAATGGATTGAACAAAACAAGAAATAAAATAAGGTTCACACGAATCTAAATTTAATAAAGTGCGCTATCTTTTAAAAAGTATAGCGCACTTTTTTTGTCTTTACAGCCACCTTTCACTATCTTTGAATAAGATAGGAGGCGGCTCGGCAAAAAAAATCCTTGAAAACCTTGTTTTCAGTATTTTCAATTGCACTCACCTTTCACTATCTTTGAATAAGATAGGAGGCGGCTCGGCAAAGATAATCCTTGAAAACCTTGTTTTCAGTATTTTCAATTGCACTCGCCTTTCACTATCTTTGAATAAGATAAGAAGCGGATCGGAACAACGAAACTCAACAGAAGTCATATGAACATTTACTTAGAAAGCTTTAAAACATTTACACGCATCGGGATGTTCACCATCGGAGGTGGCTATGCCATGCTCCCATTAATCGAAGCAGACGTAGTGGACAAGAAACAATGGATCAACAAAGAAGAATTTGTAGATTTAGTGGCCATTTCCCAAAGTTGTCCCGGAATCTTGGCTGTAAATATAAGCATATTTATCGGCTATAAGCTGAAAGGCGTATGGGGCAGTATCATCTGCACTTTGGGAACAATACTCCCTTCTTTCATAATCATACTGATGATTGCCTTATTCTTCCAGACCTTCCGCGACAACCCTACCGTGCAAAGTATTTTTCTGGGCATACGCCCGGCAGTTGTTGCCTTGATTGCAGCACCAACTTTCAAAATGGGAAAATCTGCCCGTATCGGCTGGACCAATATTTGGATACCGGTAGTCAGTGCATTATTGATATGGCAGATGCAAGTATCCCCGGTATATATCATCATATTGGCGGGAGTATTCGGATTTTTATACGGAAAATTAATTGATCAAAACGACAAATAACCATGATTTTACTACTATTAAAACTGTTTTATACCTTCTTTAAAATAGGTCTTTTCGGATTTGGAGGCGGTTATGCCATGATATCCATGATTCAGGGAGAGGTAGTGACGCGCTATAACTGGCTCGACATGGGCCAGTTTACGGACATCGTGGCTATCAGTCAAATGACTCCCGGTCCAATTGGCATCAATTCGGCCACCTATGTGGGCTATACCAGTATGATCAACGCCGGTTACAGTCATGCTATCGGCATGCTTGGCAGCGCCACAGCCACCTTTGCCGTGGTTCTTCCCTCGTTCATCCTCATGCTTTTTATCAGTAAGTTTCTGCTTAAATACAAAAATCACCCAATTGTAGAAAACATATTTTTAGGATTACGTCCGGCCGTAGTTGGCTTGATTGCTGCTGCAGCTCTGCTTCTTTTAAATAAAGAAAACTTTGGCACCCCGGACACTCCATGGCAGTTCTACATCAGCATTTTTATATTTGCAGCCACTTTCATCGGGACTTATATATACAAAATCAACCCCATCTTACTGATCTGTTCGGCCGGATTTGCCGGATTTCTTCTCTTTTAACAAAAAAAGCAACAGCCTGTTGCAAACGCTTAAAAGGAATATTTCAGTTCAAGAAATTTCAAAAAACTCCGAAACAGAATCGTGTTTCGGAGTTTTTTTATTGTATATTTGCTCATCAATCATAATTTTTTTCAGTATAACAATGAATTCTAAAATTTTACTTTTCGCCCTGTTTGCAGGGGGCACGACACTTTCTGGTTCTGTTTATGGCACAACCCAATGCCGCACCATCGAAACAGCAGACTGCAATCAAAAACAGCACACAGACCAAAACAGCACTTGCCTGTTTCATACTCCGGACCAAAAAGGCATTCCGTATCGCATACCGGCCATTATCACAACCCACAGCGGACGTCTGATTGCCATGTCGGACTATCGTTATTGCGGTGCAGACATCGGTTTCGGACAAATCGACATTGTGGGAAAATATAGCGACGACAACGGAAAAACCTGGTCTAATCAGTTTGACATAGCAAAAGGCAACGGCATTAAAAATGATTTTGCCTGTGGCTACGGAGATGCTGCCACAGTGGCCGACCATAAAAAGAAGGATATATTGCTGATGTGTTGTACGGGTAATGTGACTTATTGGAACTCAACCCGCAAAAACCCTTTGCGTGTGGCTCGTCTTTACAGCAAGGACAACGGTAAGACTTGGACCGCACCTCAGGATATCACCGAAGAGATTTATGCACTGTTTGACGGACGCAAGAACGGTCCGCTCAAGAAACTGTTCATCGGCTCGGGAAAGATTGCCCAGTCAAACTTGATTAAAGCAGGCAAAAACAAGCGTATCTATGCCGCTTTGTGTACCGATGGCGGAAATTTTGTTATCTACAGCGACAACTTAGGCATGCAATGGCATGTGCTGGGTGGTGTCGACCAGTCTCCGGCGCCAAAAGGAGATGAGCCTAAATGCGAGGAATTGCCCAACGGAGATGTATTGCTCAGCAGCCGCAAAGGCTATGGCCGTTTCTACAACATTTTCTCTTATACCAACAAAAAGAAAGCAGAAGGCAGTTGGTCTGAGCCGGTTGCCTCGCACGACTTCCCGGGAGGAATCAAAACAGGAGCCAATGCCACCAACGGAGAAGTTGGCATCTATCCGGTAGTGCGCAACAGCGATGGCAAGAAAATGCACCTCATCATTCAGTCTCTGCCGATAGCCGACCAGCGTGCCGATGTAGCCATCTATTACAAAGCACTGGTTTCTGAAAGCGACTATGCCACTCCGGCCGCCCTTTCTTCCAACTGGGAAGGCTCTTTCCAAGTGAGTCACACCGGATCGGCCTACTCTACTTTCTGCCTGCAGCAAGACAACAAAATCGGATTCTTCTATGAGGAAGAGCCAGGCTATTATAATATGGTGTACCGTCCCATCAGTATCGAAGAAATCACTTCCGGAAAATACACGATCCGCAAATAACAAAAAAAATGTCCGCACGGCGAAGTGCGGACATTTTTTTGTTATATATTGGCAATACTCATGATATCAGCAAACACTCCAGCAGCTGTTACGCTGGCACCGGCACCATATCCTTGAATAATCATCGGGTATTCGTTATAGCGTTCTGTTGTGAGCAACACCACATTATTCGACCCCTCGAGTGAATAAAATGGATGGCTGCGGTCAACGGCACACAACGATACCGAACCTTTTCCGTTTTCATATTTTGCCACAAAGCGCCAACGCTTGTTTTCCGACTCGAGCTGTTTGCGTTTTTCCTCGAATTCGGCATCCAGCTGCGGCAGCTTCTCCCAAAATTCCTCCACGCTGCCCTGGAACAAAGATTCCGGAATAAACAAGTGCGCCTCTACTTCCTCTTGTTCGATACGGTAACCCGATTCGCGGGTCAAGATGACCAGCTTGCGGATAACATCCTTTCCACTCAAGTCGATACGCGGATCCGGTTCGCTGTAACCCTCTTCTTTTGCCATCTTTACCGTCTGACTGAACGGAACATCAGCTGCAATTTTGTTAAAGATAAAGTTCAGCGTGCCACTCAAAACCGCCTCGATTCTCAATATTTTGTCGCCACTGTTACGCAAATCATTCATCGTACGGATAATGGGCAGGCCGGCTCCCACATTGGTTTCGAACAAATATTTCACGCCTCTTTGGAAAGCCGTATGTTTCAGCTGAGCATAATTGGCATAATCCGACGAGGCAGCCACTTTGTTTGCCGCCACTACCGAGATGTTATGCTCCAGCAAGTCGTGATAAAGCGAAGCCACTTCGGCGCTGGCCGTGCAGTCCACAAACACCGAATTAAAAATATTCATGCGGATAATCTCATCGCGCAGCGAAGTCAGCGTGCTGGTTTCGGATTCGCGCAAGCGCTCCCTGTACCCTTCGAGCTGCAATCCATTGCGGTCGAACAGCGCATTATGACTGCTGGCAATCCCCACCACATTCAGTTGCAGTCCTTTTTCTTGCATCAGTTTTTCGCGTTGAGCGGCAATCTGTTCAATCAAGCTGCCTCCCACAGTACCCACGCCACACAAGAAAAGGTTCAGCACGCGGTATTCTGACAAGAAGAAGCTGTCGTGAATCACATTCAATGTTTTTCTCAGATAAGCAGATTCTACCACAAACGAGATATTCGTTTGCGACACACCCTGAGTGCAGGCAATCACATTAATACCGTTGCGTCCTAAAGTGCCAAACAGCTTGCCTGCCACACCCGACACATTCTTCATGCTCTCTCCCACAACAGCCACGGTAGCCAGTCCGCTGCTTGCCTGCATCGGGAACATGGCACCGGTTTTAATTTCTTTGGCAAACTCCTCGTTCAGAACCTGACAAGCCAGCGTCACATCCTCGTCGCGCACACCGATGGACGTACTGCTTTCAGACGAAGTCTGCGCCACCATAAACACACTGATGCCTCTGTTAGCCAATGCCGAGAAGATGCGTTGGTTCACACCGATAACACCCACCATAGACAAGCCCGATACAAAAATAAGCGAAGTGTTGTTGATGCTGGATATACCACAGATAGGTTTTCCGCTGCGGTCGCGTTCCACCTCCTTTTTGATGATGGTTCCGGGCGCATCGGGTTTGAAAGTGTTCTTCACCCAGATTGGAATATTTTTCACGCACACCGGATAAATTGTAGGAGGATACACCACTTTGGCACCGAAGTTACACAGTTCCATGGCCTCAACATAGCTCAATTCGCCGATGGTGTAAGCATTGGAAATCACTTTCGGGTCGGCAGTCATAAAGCCGTCCACATCTGTCCATATTTCCAAAACCGAAGCATTGAGAGAGGCAGCCAGGATAGAAGCCGTATAATCCGAGCCTCCGCGTCCCAAGTTTGTAGTTTCGCCCGACTCCACATCACTCGAGATAAATCCGGGCACCAAAGCAATTTCGGGCAGTTTTCCGAAAGTTTCCCGAATCAGACGCTCTGTTTCTTCCGAGGCCAACAGCTGGCGTCCGCCCCGAACTTCCGTTTTGATAAACGAACGGGAGTCATACCACACCGACCCGTTGATGAGCACCGAGATAATGTTCGAAGAAATCCGTTCGCCATAACTCACAATCATGGCCTGAGTCTTGGCAGAAAGATCTTTAATCAGATAAACGCCCTGATAGATGCTGCGCAATTCCTCAAACAAAGCATTGACGATAGAAAGAAGCATCTCTTTACGCGGTCCTTCGGCAATAATCCGGTCAATCATCTGGTAATGACGGTCGGTAAGTTCCATAAAAGACTTCTGATAGTCCATATTTCCGGATACAGCCAGTTTTGAAGTGTGAATCAACTTATCGGTAACTCCTCCCAAAGCCGAAACCACCACGATAACCGGCTCGGATTGACTTTCGACAATTTTCTTTACGTTTAAGATACTTTCAACGGAACCTACAGAGGTTCCTCCAAATTTAAGAACTTTCATTAGCGTCAATATTATTCTAAAGGCACTTTTTTCTTGCTGTTGAAATTAAAAAGTGCGTGTCTGCAACAAATATTTTGAAAGAACAAAAGTAGTAATTATTTCCTTAAAAGAGGATTCTTCCAAAAAAAAATTGTACTTTTGTTCTAATATAACAGATATTCCAAGCACCTTAGTTTATGAGAAAAAAAATAATTTCCTTTTTGTTTGTTTTGGGCATATTGCCGGCAGCTTTTGGTTTTTCCGGCAGCAACGGAAATGCCGCTCATGCCGAAGGCATCAGTTCCAGCCGCTGGTATAACTACGACCGCAGCAGTTATTTTGGCATCCGTGTGGGCCTCAACGTGCCCACCTTACACTGCAAAGGATTTACCGACGGGCCGAAAACAAAACCTTTGTCTCTGATCAATGCAGGCATTGTTTTTGGCAACCGCATCGGTCGAACAGTGCCATTCTATTTCGAGACCGGACTGCTCTATACGGAAAAAGGCGTAAAATTCGAAGCTACCGAGTTTATCGAGCGCAAAACCTACAACCTGAAATACATAGAATTGCCTTTTGTGTTTAAATACAAAGCTGATGTTGGTTTTGACGACTTAACCATCCAGCCTTATTTCGGCGGCTTCATGGCATGTGGTGTGGGTGGCAATGTCAAGCTCTACGAACAGCGCATCAAGGAGGACCCGTATTCCGACCGCTATCTGCGCCGTTTCGACGTGGGCTTCCGCATCGGTCTGGGCATGGCTTTCCAGAACTTCTATCTGGATTTCTGCTACGACGTCGGCATGTATAACCTGGCAGGCAAGCATTTTCAGGATTACAACTACGACGATTTTGACGGACGCATCCGCAGCGGCTGCTTCACGGCAAGCATCGGACTCGATTTTTAACGGCCTCTGTCCGGCCAAAAACACATACAACAAAAACCCCGGCAATCATCTGATTACCGGGGTTTTGTTGTATCATTTCACAGGCTACAGGCAGCCTATGCCATTCAGATAAGCAGCAGCAGCTTCGGCACATCGCTCACCGTCGATACCGGCAGATACGATTCCTCCGGCATAACCGGCACCTTCGCCACAAGGGAAAAGTCCCGCCACTGTGACATGCTGCAAAGTATCCGGCCGACGCAAGATACGAACCGGCGCCGAAGTACGGCTTTCTACCGCAATCATCACCGCATCATTAGTCAAGAATCCGTGACTGCTCTTTCCAAAATTCTGGAAACCTCGCGCCAGACGTCCGGCAATAAACTGCGGCATCCAAAAGTGAAGCGGTGAGGAAATCAGTCCGGGAGAATACGAGCTTCTCGGCAAATCATAGCTCAAGCGCTTGTTTACAAAATCAGCCATACGCTGTGCCGGTGCTGTCTGCCGGTATTGCCCCTGCACCCAATTCTGGCGTTCGATGGCTTCCTGAAAGTAGAGCAAAGCCAAAGGATGCTCCTCGGGAGCTCCGTTCCACACCGACTCCGGGTCGCAATAATGCCACAAATCCGTTAAATCCGTACATTCCGGAGCGTCCAGACTGCGCACATAATCTTTCATGAATGCCGTCATGGATTTCTCCTGCAGGTCTTCCGGATGCAATTCCACCACCATACCCGAATTACTCCACTGCGAACCTCGGTTACTGGGCGACATTCCATTCACCACAATCTGCGCCGGTCCGCTGGCTGCAGGTACGATAAATCCTCCGGGGCACATACAAAAGCTATACACGCCTCTGCCCTCCACCTGAGTCACAAAACTATATTCCGCTGCAGGCAAGTACTTGCCCCGTCCGTTTTTGTTATGATATTGAATCTGGTCGATAAGCATTGCCGGATGTTCCAGACGGACACCAACCGCCAGTCCCTTGGCTTCCACGGGAATGCCTTGCCGGAAAAGATGACGGTAAACATCACGTGCCGAATGACCGGTGGCCAGGATAACGGGTCCCTTAAAGATTTGTCCGTTATGGGCTTCAATCCCTTCCACCTTACCATCGTGCAGAATCAGACGGTCCATGCGCGTTTCGAAATGCACTTCACCGCCACATGCCAAAATTGTGTTGCGCATGTTCTCAATCACACGCGGCAACTTGTCCGTACCGATATGCGGATGCGCATCCGACAGAATGGCTGTACTGGCACCATGCTGACAGAACACATTCAAAATTTTGTCTACGCTACCTCTTTTCTTACTGCGCGTATAAAGTTTTCCGTCCGAATAAGCTCCGGCACCGCCTTCTCCAAAACTATAATTGCTTTCGGGATCCACTTTATGCTCACGAGAGATTTTTGCCAGGTCTAATTTACGGTCGCGCACATTCTTTCCGCGCTCTACCACCACCGGGCAAAAGCCCAGTTCGATTAAACGAAGAGCAGCAAACAAACCGCCGGGACCGGCACCCACCACAACAACCCGAGGCTTGCCCGCCACATTCGGATATTCCGTAGGCACGAAAGCCTCATCCGAGGGCTGTTCATTTACGTAGACTCTTACCTTTAAATTAATAAATATGGTACGCTGTCGGGCATCAATACTTTTCTTTAAGATACGAACACCCTTGATGGTACGCTCGTCCATCCCCTTTTCACGCGCCACAAAACGGCGCAGCGACTGCTCGTTGTAAACTTGCTCCGGCAAAGCCCGAAGCTGAAACTCCTGTATCATAATTCAAAAGCAATATTACATTAATTATTATAAGCTGTCTATCCAAACAAGGCACGCAAGGCTTCTTCCACCTTGCGCACGGGCACCAGCTCTATCTTCATCTTCTTATAATCAAACCCCTGCATGTTTGCACGCGGCACCAGCATGCGTGTAAATCCCAGTTTCTCGGCCTCTGCCACACGCTGTTCTATTCGGTTCACGGGACGAATCTCACCGCTCAATCCCACTTCGCCAGCCATGCACACGCCCGATTCGATACCCGTATCCACATTACTGCTCAACACGGCAGCAATAACCGACAAGTCAATGGCCGGATCGTTCACTTTCAGTCCGCCGGCAATGTTCAGAAACACATCTTTCTGCGCCAGTTTAAAACCGACACGCTTTTCGAGCACCGCCAACAACATGTTCAGACGGCGCAAATCAAAGCCTGTGGCCGATCGCTGCGGTGTGCCATAGGCAGCCGTACTGACCAAAGCCTGCGTCTCAATGAGGAAAGGTCGGACACCTTCTATGGCCGAAGAAATAGCCACACCACTCATACCCTCGTGATCTTCGGTGAGCAACAGTTCCGAAGGATTGCTTACCGGGCGCAGTCCCGTTTGCCTCATTTCATAGATTCCCAGTTCGGCAGTGCTTCCGAATCGGTTTTTGATGCTGCGCAAGATGCGGTACATATAATGCTGGTCGCCTTCAAACTGCAGCACAGCATCTACGATATGCTCCAGCACCTTTGGTCCTGCCAGAGTGCCTTCCTTATTAATATGTCCGATAAGTATCACGGGGATGTTGCTTTGCTTGGCAAATTTCAGTAAGGCAGCCGCACATTCTCGCACCTGAGTGATGCTTCCGGGCGAGGAGTCCACCGTTTCGGTCATGATTGTCTGGATGGAATCCACAATCACCATTTCGGGCTGTTCGTTTTTGATATGCAGAAAGATTTGCTCCAGAAGCGTTTCGCACACAATCATACACGAAGACTCTGCCAGCAAGTCGTGCCCCTTGTCGGCATGCACACCTGCCAGCCTGTCGGCTCGCAACTTGATTTGGCGGGCGCTTTCCTCTCCGCTTACATAAAGAATACGGCGCCGGGGCATGCGCAACACCGTTTGCAACACCAAAGTTGACTTACCGATTCCCGGTTCTCCTCCCAGCAAGACCAAGGAGCCAGGCACCAAACCGCCGCCCAGCACACGATTCAGTTCGTCGTCTCCCATGTCTAAACGAGGTTCGGCACACGAATCAATCAATCCCACTTGCATGGGTTGTACGCGCACATTGCTTAAATCAGCCACAACCGAACTTCCTCCATACGAATGAGCCGCAGCAGAAGCTGAAGATTCCTTGCGCACCCGAAACTCCTTAAACGTGTTCCAGGAACCACAAGCGGGACACTTGCCCACCCATTTAGGAGACTCCTGTCCACAGTTATCACAAACGTACACCGTCTTTTCCTTTGCCATATCCTATCTTAGAATTGATTTAGGACGTAAAAATACAGATAATTTTCGGGCTGTATCGTATAAATATGAGGAAAAAACGCAACCTCGAACAGACATCAGTTAAAATAGCATACACAAAATCTTGAATGTACTTGTACAAACACAGAAACAGATAGGACAGGAAAGCGCAATGACTATGAATGCAAAAGTGTTTCTTTTTGCAAAAAACGCCCCGATAGTTTGTAAATATGCAAATTGTAATTGACATAAATCAAGAAAAGCATTTTAAGCAAAGAAAAATCACAGAAATATTTGCTGTGTAGGCAAACAGTATCTATCTTTGCAGTGTCATAAGAACAGTAAGGGTAACATAATGTAGTATTAGTTAGGATCTCGTGAGAGATGGATAGGTATAAGATTGTTTAGTTTTAAGGGTAATTTAAGGTAATTAAGGTAGTGACTTATGACACATTGAAGAAGAAAATCACTGTTAGTCATTTAATGACTACAGTGAGCAAGTCTTCAAAGGAAGAAAAAATGAAATGTTTTTACTTCCAAAACCAAAATCAGGTGCTGTACACTGTGAAGTTGAAGCACCTTTAGAAAGAAACATCATTGGTTTCAAAATAGAAAAGACATGCATCAAAAGCATGTCTTTTTTTTATATTATCCAAACTGCGCCTTGCACGCAGCAAACACCAGTCTTTACATTTGGTCTATCAGATACTCATCTAATGATTTTTACAGCACCACCATTTATAAACAAAGTATAATTCATTCTTTTAAATTTGCTTTTTATATCCAATCTATTATCTTTGCGAAATCATACCTTAAGATTAGAAAGATAACTTAAAATAAAAACAGTAATGAGTAAAAGTATTAAAGGAAGCCAGACAGAAAAGAACCTGATGACTTCGTTTGCCGGAGAATCGCAAGCAAGAATGCGCTACACTTATTTTGCCAGTGCTGCCAAAAAAGAGGGTTTTGAACAGATAGCAGCTATATTTTTAGAGACAGCAGATCAGGAAAAAGAGCATGCCAAACGCATGTTTAAGTTTTTGGAAGGAGGCATGGTTGAAATTACAGCTCAATTCCCTGCCGGTGTCATCGGCACTACCCTGGAAAATCTGCAAGCAGCTGCCGCAGGCGAACACGAGGAGTGGAGCAAAGACTATCCCCATTTTGCCAAAGTGGCGGAAGAAGAAGGTTTTCCTGCCATTGCAGCCATGTATCGAAACATTGCCGTAGCCGAAAAAGCACACGAAGAACGCTATCAGGCTTTCGTGAAGAACATCGAAACGGCACAAGTGTTTGCCAAAGAAGGAGAGGTTGTTTGGCAATGCCGCAACTGTGGATACATCTATGTGGGCAAGGAAGCTCCCCAAGCATGTCCTGCATGCCTGCACCCGCAAGCTTATTTCGAGGAACAGAAAAACAACTATTAATCAAAATTACACCCGTTTCCATACTAGAGTTTCATTTTGTAACTATTTTGCGGACAACTCTTACCGACACCTTTATAATCTAGTTTGAAAAGGGATAATTTGATGTATTTTTATGCACAGAAAGAGTTTGTTTTGCACTCTCTCTGTATATTTATAGAAAACATCTCAAGAGTTCTTGCCAAAGTTCTCATGAGATGTTTTTTTTATTCTCTTGATTTGTTGCCAAACTTCTCAAGACTTATTTTTCTATGCCTCGCAATGACCCTGGTTTATTCCCAAAAAGTCAGCAAAACAACTCTATTTTGATTCTGTTTCGGATGATTTCATAACAGTAAATACAACCTATACCTCTCTATAATACAAGAAGATAGCTCAGATTTTCCGTTTCGAGAATCCAATATTTGGAGGCCGATGCGCCATCGGATGCAAATACGGCACGCTCACACTGCCTTTTTATCATTTTGTCAAAATGTCAAATGCAGCGCCCTTGGATTCTATTCGAAATGAAGCTACATCCATATTCAAAAAAGATTCACTCAAATTAATCCTCCTTTTGAATCGAAGATGCAAGTAAATATAGTATCTTTGTAAAATAAGCCTCAACCTAAACAATAGGGATAATCCTATGATAGATGGTAAAAGAAACCATGCAAGGAGTTGGCATACAAAAAATAAATTCACACTACATTCTATGTTAAACCATCCGATTGGAATCGGTATAAATAAGTTATAAAAGAATGGAAATTAGTAAGAAAGACGAAGATATAATCAAGGCACGAAATGAAATAAAAGAAGAATTCACTTTTTATCTTTCTTCTGTAGCTAAATCTTCGAGAAGGACAGAAAAAGGGTTTAATTTACAGCTAAGTGCGGTTCAAAGTTTCCTGTCTTTTATAGAAGTTGACAAACTATTTGACTACAATCCTGAAGCATGGAAACACATCAAAAGCATGTACGACATCACTAATCCTGATGAAGTATCTAAAATCGTAGATAAACTTTTTAACGATGAAGCTTTTGAGAAACACGACAGCGAGAAAAATCAAAGCTGGAGGTCTGGAAGCATTATGCATTATTCTTGTTTCATAACTGCTCGTGCGTATTTTCTGAATAGGGCAAACAACCAGAGTTTCAAAAACGCAGAAGCAAAACCTACCACATCTTATACAGATTCTCCTTTCCAACAAATCTTCTATGGTGCTCCTGGAACTGGAAAATCATATACCATCAACGAGACTACGGGTCATGAAGATGTAGTCAGAACTACTTTCCACCCCGATTCTGATTATTCTACTTTTGTGGGAGCTTATAAGCCTACTACCATTGAAGAAACAGTAATGACAGTCATCGGAACCAAAGCCGTACCGGTGGAAGATGAAAACGGAAACAAACGGAAGGAATCAAAAATTGTCTATGAATTCGTGGCACAAGCTTTCCTGCAAGCATACATGGAAGCATGGAAGAAATATGCCCTTGCCGACGGAGAACCGAAAAAGCAGTTCCTGGTGATTGAAGAGATAAACAGAGGAAACTGCGCACAAATTTTCGGTGACTTGTTCCAATTGCTGGACCGCAATGACAGCGGTTTCTCGGACTATCCTATCAAGGCAGACACCGACATGAAAAAACAACTCAAAAAAGCCTTTTCCGGACTGTCGTTGGCACAAAAAGATGCAATTAATGCCCTGTACGACGGAAAAAATGTGGCAGACGAAATCATGAGCGGAGAAATACTGATTCTTCCCAACAACCTATACATTTGGGCTACCATGAACACCAGCGACCAAAGTCTCTTTCCTATAGACAGCGCCTTCAAACGAAGATGGGACTGGACTTATATGCCTATTTCAAACGCAAACATGGGCTGGACTATCGAAGCTGGCAATAACCGTTATGACTGGTGGTCGTTCTTGACAAAGATAAATGAAAGAATTGAAGCTGCCACCAACTCGGAAGATAAAAAACTAGGCTACTTCTTCTGCAAAGCACAGAACGAAGTGATAACAAGCGAGCGTTTTGTTGGAAAGGTTATTTTCTATCTTTGGAACGACGTGTTCAAGGATTATGAGTTCAGCGATGCCATCTTTGACGATGAAGACGGAAGCAAACTGACTTTTGCCAAATTCTATACAGAAGAAGGCAGACATGCCAAAGTGGTTACAGAGAAAGTACAAGTGTTCCTTGAAAATTTGGGATTAGAACCCCTGTCCTCTGTCGCTGCCGATGCAATGACTGAAACGGAAAGTACAGAGTCAGCATCAGAGTAAAGCATACGCAAAATCTGTTTCTGAAAAGTTCCTGTCGAAGATAAATAAAACAATTTAAGAATGCGAATTCTGATAGAAGAATACCAATATAATGCGGCATACATAAAAGACGTTATCCATGGCATCGATGCCTTGGAGAACGTTGAAGGCCGTGTATCCATACATTATGTGGGATATTACTACAACACGCTTTTGAAAGACTGTGTATTCATACTCCCGAAAGTGTTACTCAAAGACGAAGGCGGAAAAGAACTGGTCTTCGGAAAATACTGTCCGGAGGACATCGTCAACCCAGACGATGACAATTCCATGGAAAGCTTGGAACGAAACTTTCTGTATGAATTTGCCGTATGGATTTATCGTGCCATTGTGGTATACAAGAATGAAAAGCGAAATGACACCACCATTGTATATCACGCCCAAATAGCACAAGTGGGAAACAGTAAAAAAAGACTGTCTAATACGTTTCTGGACATCTTGCTCTCACTCATCCAATTTAACAAGGACAACCAAAGTTTCTTTTTCTATATCATCAAGAATCTGCACAGCGGTATGAATAAGATTAATTGGACCCGTACCATGGCCACACAACATGCCATCCTGCAGAACGGAGATCCAATCTATCTGAACCCTATCAACAAAAAAAGACAAATCAACTTTGACGAAGAACTGCTGGTAATCTTTTTCTCTATCCTAAACTATATCAGCGACACATACGGCTTTTCAAAAGAAATAAGCTGCCAATTCCAACTGATTACCGGAAAACAATTCGAAACGTATCTGAACGGCTTTGGTAAAACACGACTCAGACAAATAAAATACAAGTATTTTTCGGACAAGGCTCTGCAACTATGGAACCTGTGCTATGCCTTCTTTGACAAAGCCAAGCAGGTGTACATCCATACGGAACAAAAAGAATATCTGCTGGTAAAGAGCTTTCATACCGTTTTTGAAGCAATCATCGATGAGCTGATAGGCGACAATCCCCTGCCGGATGGTATGGACAAGAAACAGGAAGACGGAAAAATAGTAGATCATCTGTTTACCGCCCAAAGCTTGATTGACGGAGAAAACAAACAGACCTACTATATCGGAGACAGCAAATATTACAAAATGGGACATGAACTGGGCTCGGAATCCATTTACAAGCAATATACCTATGCCCGAAACGTAATCCAATGGAACCTGGACATATTCAACGAGGGAAAGCTTCCTGCTTCAGGTATCAAACTGCGCGATGAAGTGACCGAAGGATACAATATTATTCCAAACTTCTTTATCTCAGCCAAAATGGACGAGAAACTGGATTATACAAACGACGGTATCGAAAAAACAAACAGAAAACACAACAAACATAAAAAAACTCATTTCGCTAACCGCCTGTTCGACCGAGACACGCTCCTTTTGTTTCACTATGACGTGAACTTTTTGTTCGTCCTTTCGCTCTATGCCCGCAACAAAGCTATACAAAAAGCCGAGTGGAAAGATAAAGTACGGCAAAAGTTCCGCACCGAACTGCAAGAATGGCTGCAAAAGGATTACGCATTCCATGTGATGAAGCCTCATCCGGACGTAAACGGAAACGAATATATCAAACTGCACTTCAAAGAATTGCTGGGCAAGGTGTTCACTCCTTTCAGCGACAAGGAAACATACTCACTTGCCTTGGATAATGCCCCTGCCCATCAAGCAGAAAACGATAGATTGCTGCATCAGCTTGCCAAGCATTTTTATCTTTCGGAATGTCCGCTCGGAACATTGCCCGAAGAAGCGCTGAAGAATGTTGTTACACAAAGTGTCGAACCTTCGGATGAAACACAAAAAGACGGCGTTCTACTGGTTATGATGGAGAATTTCAATACGAAAAAGGAGAACTTCATACAAAACGGAAAATTGGCTGTCGGCATCAAATATACCATAGACAGCATGGACATCGTAAAAAACATTCGAAACATAGGTTATGTCCTCTTTCATCACCGCAGCAATCAAGACCTGCACTTGTTTGTCGTTCAAGGAGAATGTGCTGTAATTGCCCGGGAATCTGTTGAAGCTGACAGATATTGCAACGTGAAAACTACAGAAATGTATGTGACTGCCAACCTGATATGCACCTCAGAGCTGGACACCGGCGACTTAAATATTTCACAAATGAAATATACCCCAACCAGCCAATATGATGCACAATATGCGCTTCTGTCCTCTTTAAAAAATAAATTGCCATGAGAATTACTTCATTAATAGAAAATAAGCAACGAATATGAACGAAGGAAACAATATAATACTATACCAGGACGATAACGAAATAACCCGTGTATCAGTACGCTTTGCTGATGAAGATTTATGGCTGACACAGAATCAGTTGGCTGAAATATACTGTACAACACAAGAAAATATTTCCATGCATATAAAAAATATATATGCAGATAAGGAATTAGATGAGAATCGAACTTATAAGAAATTCTTATCAGTTCGAAAAGAAGGCAACCGACAGGTAAAACGAAACATCGACCATTACAATTTGGATATGATTATCTCCTTGGGATATCGTATTCAATCACAAGTGGCAACCCGTTTCCGAAGATGGGCTACACAAAGGCTTCATGAATATATACAAAAGGGATTTGCCATGGATGACGAACGGTTGAAACAAGGAGGAAACCGTTATTTTCGAGAGCTCTTGCAACGTATCCGGGATATCCGTAGTAGTGAACGAAACTTTTATCAACAAGTAACTGATATTTATGCTACCGCCACTGACTATGACCCTCGCGACAGTATGACAAAGATGTTCTTCGCCACCGTACAAAACAAGCTTCATTATGCAGTGCATGAAAATACAGCTGCAGAAATCATATACAATCGTGTAGATAATGAAAAGCCGTTTGTAGGCATGACTAACTTCAAAGGAAACTATGTAACAAAGGATGACGTAAAGATTGCCAAGAACTATTTGTCCGAAATTGAACTGCAACGCTTGAATTTACTTGTTTCCGGTTTCTTGGATTTTGCAGAATTTCAGGCATTGGAAATGAACCCTATGACAATGAAAGACTGGATAGAGGCATTGGACAATCAAATTATAGCACACAAGAGAAAGGTTTTGACCGGAAAGGGGCAGATTTCGCACCAACAAGCAATTGAAAAAGCTGAAAAGGAATTTGCTATCTATCGCAAACGTGAAATGGACTTATTGGAAAGTGATTTTGATAAAGAAATCAAAAAACTGAGAAACAAGAAATAATGTGTGTCGTAAAATATACTATATAATTATAGATTGAGAACACAATACGCTCTTCTGTCTTCTTTTAAAAATAAACTGCCATGAGAATTACTTCATTAATAGAAAATACCTCACAAGGCCATCTGCCCGTAGAACATGGATTGAGCCTTTTCGTTGAAATGGACAACGGCCTTAAAATCCTGTTTGACATGGGACAGGGGAAACTCTTTGCCCAAAATGCCCAAGAGCTGAACTTATCGATTGCAGAAGTGGACTTGGCCATCGTATCGCACGGGCATTATGACCACGGAGGCGGCCTACACACTTTCTTAAACAAGAACCAAAAAGCCAATGTCTATGTGCATCGTGATGCGTTTCTCCCCCACTTTTCTTTGCGGGAAAACGGAATCCGTTATATCGGACTGGACGAGGATTTAAGAAACAACCCGCGCCTAGTGCTTTGTCAGGATGTAATGCACATCGCTCCCGGACTGACTTTGATTGGAAATGTAGAAGGAAATATGCTGCCTCCTGCCGGTAACCGCCTGCTTTACGGACCGACAATGAAGGAACAGGATATGTTTCAACACGAGCAGAGTCTGATTATCGAAGAAGGAAATCACAGTGTGCTGTTTGCCGGATGCGCCCACCGAGGCATCGTCAACATCATCGAAAAAGCAAAAAAAGTACTGGGACATGCACCGACACATGTGTTCGGAGGATTTCACCTGGTGAAAAGCGGACTGACTGAAGAGAAGGAAACCGACTTTCTGAAACAGCTAGCCGCCAAGCTACTGCAATATGACTGCACCTACTACACCATGCACTGCACCGGTTTGCCGGCTTATGAACAGCTAAAGAAACTCATGAAGGAGCGAATCGGCTATTTGGCTTGTGGCGACAGAGTGAGTATAAAGGGCTTGCCGAATGGCAACGCCGTTATAAGGAGGTGATAAAGTAGATGCTTATGGGTTGAAGAAAGCGTTCAATGCTATCAAGAAAGAAGAGTTCCCGTTTGTCGTTGAAGTCACAAAATATGCTACGCAGCAGCCGTTTATTAATCTTGGAAAGGCTTTCAAGAAGTTCTTCGAGGATTTGAAGAAAGGTATCGTTTCCTATCCGTAATTTAAGAGAAAGAAGGATAACGAAGGCTGTTTCTATATTGGCGGTGACCAAGTTTCATTATCTGATACAAATCGCAATTCGAAGGCTTTCAGAAAGATACCACACAACGGAAAACAGAAGCATCAGTATCTTAAACTCCCCTATCTCGGTTGGGTGAAGATGACTGAACGGCTGCGGTTTATAGGGAAAGATAAACGGAGTGGTAATTTCACAGCAGGGAAACAAATACTTTTTGGACTTTCGACGTAATTTTCTGACGTTAGTCCATTGAAAATGGCAAGAAAGTTAAAAGCATTACGGATTCAAATAAAACATATCCGTAATTATTTTACGGAAAGAATTAAAAGCTGGACTTGCCCGGAATGCGGTATACCCCACGACCGGAATTTCAATGCCGCCTGCAACATCAAGGATTTTGGCTTGAAAACCCTACTCACGGAGCGTGGGAAAGTCAAGCCTGTTGACTGCCCAACGGTGGATGAACGACCCCGTGTCCTAAAAAGCCGTGGCAGGAAAGTCTCACATTATCCACGCTATAAAACAACCTTGTTTTCACATTTTCCCCATCTTTTTCTGTATCTATTTACACATTATCCGATATTATTATCTATTGACGACCAGTTGCCAGTGACTCATACTACCCAGGAATTATCTTAAGTGGCAATTGTTTTATTACTTGTATCATAAATGGATGTCAAATCGGATACATATAGAAGATTGGACACATAGGTAAAACCCAAAAGGACCATCCTCACGGACAGTCCTTTTGCTTGAATTTTTTGTTGAACTATATAACTATGTATATCAAAACAAATATAGACAGAAAAATCAAAGAAAACAACTGTTTCCTTGAATACTTTCTGAGCTGCTATTACGACAGCAATTTGCCTCTGTAAAAATGATAGAGGAATATTTGGCAATGAGCAAGAAAAAGGTCTGAAACAGAAAGACCTTGCACTGCGTCTAGGAAAGAAAGAGTCCGAAATCAGCAGATGGATGCGAGGCACACACAACTTCACCATCGATACGCTGATAGCAATTGAAGATGCACGGGTGAACCCATCATTGCAGTCTGCCATCCGGAAGTAACCCATGACCCCTTATCGGTTTAACTCATTACGAACAAAGGGTCTAAAAAACTCTGAAATAGGTACTACATCTATCTTATAACCATCTTTTTCAATCGTACGCTTATCATTATTAG
>Oklahoma_p2__coassemble_240_pt1 | contig 62680 bp, 42 predicted proteins | sample Oklahoma_p2__metabat2_low_PE_029 | metagenome-assembled genome bin Oklahoma_p2 | reverse complement strand
GAACTGCTGTGGACGGTTTTGCAGACCGCTACCTAGCCACTCGGTCAGGGCACCAATATTAGTTTCTTTTGAGGTGCCCAGCAGATTCGAACTGCTGTGGACGGTTTTGCAGACCGCTACCTAGCCACTCGGTCAGGGCACCATCATTTTGTTTTCGCATGCAAAGGTACGACTTTTTTTTATATAAACTAATTTTTTTGCCTTTTTTCTTCAGCCAAAGTGCATTTTTCTTTCTTTCCATGCGCTTTTTTGCTTATTTCGTCTTTCAATTTACAGGGAGTGGCACATGTTGCACATGGATTCTGGCTAGTTTGAAACAAACTGCGGCGTACTCGTATAAGGAGCCATACCGCCACTACTGTTAATATAATACCAACAATTATCTCTTGAAGCATCTTCATTCATTTTTTAATGTACTATCTAACCATCGCTTTTACTTGCGACATTTGCAAAAATAGTGTTTTTCACGCTGCACACAAACAGATGCTGCAAGTTTTGGTTGCGTGCTTGCAAATATTTCGTATTATTTTATAGGTTTTATAGAACGACTCCCAATTTAATGACTACCTTTGTTTTTATATATAGATAGAAGTATGGATTTCAAGAATTTTGTAAATAACTGCATTTTGCGCCACAAACTGCCAGACAACAAGCATGCCATGCTGGTGGCATTGAGCGGTGGAGCCGACTCTGTGGCACTGGCTTGCGTCCTTCAGGATTTGGGCTACCGCATCGAAGCTGCCCACTGCAATTTCTGTCTGCGCGGCAAAGAGTCTGATCGTGACGAGGAATTCGTCATTGAGTTCTGCAAACAAAGGCACATCCCCTTGCATATAGAGAAATTTGCCACACACGCTTATGCACTCAAACATCGTATCAGTATAGAAATGGCTGCACGCAACTTGAGATACGATTTTTTTTATCGATTGCTGAAACAAAATCAGTTGGACTTTATTGCCGTGGCGCATCATCGGGAGGACAACAACGAGACCGTCCTGTTGAATCTGTTACGCGGCACCGGCATCCGCGGACTGAGAGGTATCCCCTATCAAAATGAAAGAGTAGTAAGACCGATGCTCGATGCCAGCAGAAAGCAAATTGAAACTTACCTTGACAAACAAAAGCAAGCGTTTGTAACGGATAGTACCAACCTGGAAGATGAGGTGCAACGCAATAAAATCCGACTTCATGTGATGCCGCAACTCCGAGCCATTAATCCTGCTGCCGATGAACGGATGCATGAAGCTACCCTACGCATGGAAGAAGCGTATCAAATTTATCAATATGGCGTGCAATTGCTGTGCAAAAATGTGATGCAAGGCAATCGAATCTTATTGGAAGAGCTAAAGCAGACACCGGCTCCGGCAACTGTTCTTTATGAGATACTGAACAAAATGAATTTTAATCCGGCACAAATTGCCGACATCTACGAACAAAGCAATGGCGATTCGGGAAAGGTGTACGAAAGCAGCACGCACCGCCTGTTGCGCGACCGTAATGTGCTGGTTTTTGAAGAACAGGGGAACATTCTCCCGGAAAACTTTGAGAAAGTTCTCCCACTTGAAGGAATGTTGCAAGCAACAGAGGATGTCTGCCTGCAAATCACACGCAGATCGTACCAAAAAGGACAGACCGTACCGCGCGACAAACATATCGTATGGCTTGACTTGGATAAACTGGAGTTTCCGCTTGTCATACGAACCACAAAAAAAGCTGACCGCTTTATGCCTTTTGGAATGAAAGGCATGAAACTCGTCAGCGATTTTTTGACTGATATTAAAAAGAATGTTTTCGAAAAGGAAAAACAACTGCTGTTGTGTAGCGGCGACAAGATTGCCTGGGTTATAGGAGAACGTCCCGACGAGCGTTTTAGAATCACCGAACAGACACAACACGTTTTATGCATCACGTGGATTCAAAAAAACACAAATGCGTAAGTGCATCCTTATTTTTCTGAAGCTGCAGGGCTGTATTCCTCCGGAGAAATCTTGATTTCAATAGAGGTTTTGCCCGTAGCTTTAGAATAATAGATATAATTGAAATTGATTCGTTGCTCCTTGTACTTCTTGAGTTGCAATGAATTGACTACATCTTTTTTTAATTCTTCACGAAAATCTCCCACCACGGCATCTGTCAGTACATTGGCGCTGTCGAGCAGTCCTTCCAGTGTGTAATAATACTTAAGAGTGCGAGTTGGAATATCGTATTTCATACTGTCTAATACCGTACACGGATCAATCCGTTGCGGACAGTTTTGCAGCGTATATTCTTCGCTCTCTCTCTGACAGCGCTTGTCGAAATTTTCAAAATCGCATGCAGTGAACAATGCTGCGCCACCCAATAATCCTAGCAGAATATTCTGTTTCTTCATACTTATATTTTCGTTATGTTGCAGATGCGAAGGTAATCCTTTTATGCGACATGTGCAATGCTTTCGCATGAAATCATCTTTCTCATGCAGCTCTCAATATCATGCCGTTTGTGGCATATTGCTATCTTATTGGCTTAATTCTACAAGTTCTGCTATCCTGCATTATTTTCTAAAAGTCCCTTTGAGATATCATTGCTTGCATAATTATGCAATATATAAGCGAATTATCTGAATATATACTGCATATTCCGGTAAAAACAACGAGGTATTCTCTAAAAGTTCTCATGTGATAAAAAAAATATTCCCATGAGATAATTGATTTCTTCTCATGAGAATATTCATAACTGAACACAACAAGTATATAAAGATTGCCCATAAAGGACATTTTTACTCTATTTTGCATTTAGATGATAACTAAATCAGAACAGAAAATTTCGCAATACATCATTATATAACAAGCTGTTAACTCAAAAAACATCCTCTGAGAATACGAAATTTGAATGCAACCTTACCGATGGTCAGATATACGGCATTCTGAGCCTGTCTAAATATCATTTTGTCATAAAGCCGGTTGCATCTTCTGCTGTTTTCTCACAAGAAGCTTTTCCTAAAACGGAACCGGATCTTTTAACATCAACCTCTGTCCTGTAATAGGATGTATCAGTTGCAGTTGCTCTGCGTGTAAATACAATCTGTCGGACACGGAACCATAAAGCTGGTCGCCTCGTATGGCACAGCCTAATCCTTCGGGATGAGCTGCGTGAACCCGCAATTGATGAGTTCGTCCTGTGAGAGGAAAGAAAGCTATTCGAGTGGTTTCTCCATTGCGCTGCAACACTCGGAAACGGGTTACTGAAGGCTTTCCGTGTTCCCAATCAACCAATTGCATGGGCCGATGCTCCAAATCCGGACGCAGTGGCAATCGAATAATCCCTTCATCCTGCGACACCGGGCCATCGAGCACAGCAATGTAGGTCTTGCGAATTTGCTGGCGTTCAAACATTTGCTGCAATGCCGCATGAACTTCTTTGCTCTTGGCGATAAGCAACAGTCCGGATGTGTGCATGTCCAACCGATGAACCACAAAAGGACTATCCTTGTCAGAATAACGTTGTTGCGCCCATTGCAATACAGAGTGCACAGAGGCTTGTTTTCCGGGCACCGAATACATACCGGCTGGCTTCGACACAGCCACCAACCAATCATCTTCGTATACAATTTCGACATCGTGATGAAAAGAAGCCTCACGCACCACCGGATCTGGCTCCACTCGAAGCCCCTGCAGCATAAATCCCAATATTGGTTTGCATTTACTGCTACACGATGGATAAAAACGCCCGTTCTCACGAATCACTCCACGAGGAGAATCGCCCCACCAGAATTCTCCCATCGCAAGAGGTTGCATTCCATTCTGGTAAGCATATTGCAAAAGTTTGGGCGCAGCACACTCCCCTGCTCCCGCAGGCGGCTCTCCACGTCCGGCCTCACAGAATATCTGCTGCAGACTCTGCACATCGCCCCGAGCATTCAAAAAAGTAAAATTCTGAAAGATCTGCTGCTGCAACTGCTCTGAAAGTGTTTTGCGCTGCTGCTTGAGCTCTTTTACGGGTGCTTCCTGCACATCTATTTCTTCGCGGCACCCGGCTATTCTTGCCGCCCAAGCTTTTTCCTGGCGCTTGAGTTCAGCTTTCTGAAACTGACTTTCTCGGTTCATCTCAAGAATTTCTTCGGGATTTGCCATTGGGCGTCGTTGTTCGCGTAACACGCGGGCCCCACGAAATTTTTCCCTTAAAAGCTGCAATTCTTTTTCCGCCTCTTCGGTCAGAGCTAAAAGTCGGGCTTTTGCCTGAAGATAAGACACACTTTGCTGTAAATAGTCCACCTTTTTGTTTAGTTCTGCCAGCTGTGATTCGCCTTTCTTAAAGAAGCCTCGCGGATCGAGAAAATCAAAAACCGGAGGTACAAAATAAGTCTGGCGGTTGCTACCTCCCAACAAGCCGGAAAAAGCAGCCAGATAACCAATCTGTCCGTCCGCATCGCGCACCAAAAGCACACCAAACATTTTTCCTTTCTTCAGCTCATCGCGCCACATCACACAGTCACGCAAATAAGAACGTAACTCTTCGGCAGCTTGAATTATCAAAGGATGCGGTGTATAATGAAACGGAAAAGTAAAAAGACGAGGCAATGATTCGCAAGAAGGCTGTGGCTCCAGTTTATGGAAACAAGAATCATTCATATTATTTTGATCGTTCATAGTTGAAAAAAATCCCCATAACCGAAATTATGAGGATTTTAAAAATCTTTTTCAGACAGGCTATCAAGACAAACCTTCTATCTCGCCATCTACAATATCAATGCGCTCTGCCTGCGGCGACTTAGGCAATCCTGGCATACGCATGATTTCTCCGGCAATCAGTACAATCATCTCCGAACCACAGTTCAGCACGATGTCTTTTATATTGATGCTGAAGTTCTTTGGCACACCATAAGCCTTAGCATCTGCAGAGAATGAATATTGTGTTTTAGCCACACAGATAGGAAAATGCGATACACCCAATTCTTCAATCTTAGCCAGCATCTTCTTTGCTGCTGCAGAAAATACCACTTTGTCCGCTCCATATATTTTTTGAGCCAGTTTGGTAGCTTTCACCTCTACAGAATCTGTATCATCATATGCAAATGCAAGCGGAGCAGACGGATGTTCATCGATAGTCTTAACCACTAATTCGGCCAACTCTATGGCACCGTTACCGCCCTCAACAAAAGCATTGTTCACGGCAAAGCCAACACCAAGTGCGGCACAATGTGCACGGCAAAGTTCAATTTCTTCGTCCACATCGGTAGCATAGCGATTAAAACAAACCAATACAGTTTGGCCAAAGCTTTGGATATTGGCAATATGCTTGTCGAGATTCTCCATACCTGCCTTCAATCCTTCCATGTTTGGTTCTTTAATTTGCGCAATATCCACACCTCCGTGCATCTTCAATCCTTGGGTTGTGGCCACCAAAACAGTCAACTTGGGAGAAATTCCTGCCTTTCGGCACTTGATATCATAAAATTTTTCGGCTCCTAGGTCAGCACCAAATCCACCTTCTGTAATGACATAGTCGCCATAAGTCATGGCCAAACGAGTTGCCAATACGGAGTTGCATCCATGAGCGATGTTGGCAAACGGGCCGCCATGTACAAAAGCTGGTGTATTTTCTGTAGTCTGCACCAAATTAGGATGCAGCGCATCTTTCAACAACACGCAGATAGCTCCTGCCACACCCATATCTTTCACGCGGAAAGGTTTGTTGTCAATGGTGGTTCCCAAAAGTATATTTTCTATGCGACGGCGCAAATCTTGTTCGTCTTGTGCCAAACACAAAATGGCCATAATCTCAGATGCCGGAGTAATGTCGAATCCACTTTCCATGGTCACGCCATTGGTTTTAGCTCCCAAACCGGTGACAATATAGCGCAAATTGCGGTCGTTCACATCAAGCACTCGCTTCCACAGGATTTCTTTCAGAGCAAAGCCCTCGTCTTTATGCTGATAAATATAATTGTCCAACAAGGCAGAAATCATATTGTGAGCCGATGTAATGGCATGAAAGTCACCGGTGAAGTGCAAGTTGATCTTGTCCATCGGCAGCACCTGTGCATATCCGCCTCCAGCTGCGCCTCCTTTCATTCCGAAACAAGGTCCCAACGATGGTTCGCGCAAGGCTACTACCGCCTTTTTATTGATTTTGTTCAAACCCAAAGCCAAACCGATAGAAACGGTAGTTTTGCCGATACCGGCCTTGGTTGGTGTGATGGCTGTAACCAGAATCAGGTTACTTTTCTTCACTTTTTCTTCATCTATCAGTTTTTCGGGCACTTTAGCTACATATTTACCATACTGCTCAAGTTCAGTTTCAGGAATATTCAGTTGGGCTGCAATATCTGTTATCGGAGCCAATTTACACGCACGGGCAATTTCAATATCACTCTTCATTTGCTTTTCTGTTTTTAAAGTTTTAGTATTCTGTCGCAAACTTAATAATTTTTATTCATAATCACTTTAAATACAAAAACTATTTTTCTAAATTTGTCCGCGAGAAGATATATACATATATGATTTTTTTGATTGAGTAAAGATGAAAACATTATCTAACGGAATATTGGAATTGACCATCTCGGAACGAGGTGCAGAAATTCAAAGTTTGTGCAAGATATCAAACAACAGAGAATACATATGGAACGCCGACCCGAAGTATTGGAACAAACATGCCCCTGTATTGTTTCCGGTTATCGGACGTCCCATAAACGGCGGCATCGTTTGCAACGGACAACATTTCCCTATCGGGAAGCACGGATTTGCTTCACAACTGGAATTCTCTTGTGTAGAGGGCGACCGTATCCTGGAGCTCACCGCATGCGACAATGAAGATACACGGAAAGTTTTCCCTTATCATTTCAAGCTTACCGTTATTTACCAGTTGAGCCGAAATAAGGTAATCCAAAAGTTCATCGTACAAAACACCGGAGACGAAGAGATCATGCCGTTCCATATAGGCGGACATCCTGCATTTTTCTTACCTGATTTTAAAGAAGAAGACGCTGTGCACGGCTACTTGTCATTTGACCATGTTGATGAAATCCAATCGAATAAAATTGATGCAAACGGGCATTTCATGGACGAAATCCTGCCGTTTGCATTAGACGAAAACGGAATGCTTGCCTTGCAAAAAGATACATTTGACTGTGATACGATTCTTGAAACACGCGGTTTAATCAGCCGCACTTCGCTATATGACAAGGAACGTAAACCTGTATTAACGGTTCTGGCAAATTCAAAAACCATCGCTTACTGGTCGCCAAGCGGCCAAAATGCACCGTTTGTGTGTATCGAACCATGGTTTGGGTGCTGCCCAAAAGACACAGACACCAATGTACTGGCAGAACAACCGATGGCTAACCGCCTGAATCCCGGAGAAACTTTCGAAGCACAACTGGAAATCATAATCGAATAATCTCAACTGTGCGCTATTCGGGAACGAATATGCTATTTCAAAAAACGTTTTTCCAAGCAGGCATAATAGCACAGTTTATAGACATTGAACAGGAATACCGACGGATGGGAACTCATAAGCTGACGGCGCATCGTTTTTGAAAAAACACGATAAAACCATACCAACACCGGAAGCATTCCTGCTTTCTTTAAACGTAGTGCCACTTGAGACACGCGTACATAGTCCTTAAAATTGTCATCCAGGCTATATAGAGTTTCCAATGCCGTTTCTGTCTTACGCAGAAAAACGGCATTGGGCTCTAGTCCTGTATGCACCAGTGCATTATCTATATGCAAGATGGATACTTGCAATTCTTCGAGTTTCATGCCGAAAAACACATCCTCGTAACCGTAATGCACACAATCCTCATGAAACCGCAGTTTCATAAACAGCGATTTGCGTATTAAGAAGTTAAATGTAGTGAAACGTGCATAAGGTGTTTTCATGCGCTCCGACGCCAAGCGCGCCTTACCGACATGCTCCTCATAATAATAGCGCAACGAATAGTCTTCGTCTTCCAATCGTGCCACGTTTGCCACTCCGCCACAAATCACATCTGCCTTGCCACAATTTACTGCTTCCCAATACCTCCTGATAAACAAATCATCTTCCACAGCGGCATCACAATCAATAAAAAGCAAATAATCCAAAGTAGCCTGATCGGCTAAAAAATTACGGATACGCGCCCTACCCCTGTTTTCTTTTTGAGGCAAATAACGACAATGAGGCAGTTTGTCTACTTTTTCATTCTGCAACTTTGCCTCTTTTTGCGTGGAGGCATCATCTGCAAGCAAAATCTCATAGTCAAACGCTTTATCTGTTTCGGCCAGATTTGCACAAAGAGCTTGCAATTTGCTTACAAGCACATCACATGCATAGTTATATGTAGGGATTAATATGGATATCATGTTTACCAAGTTTCTTATATCATTTTTTACAAAGATAGTGAAAGGCGAGCGCAATAAAAATACTGAAAACAAAATGTTTTCAAAGGATTTTATTGCCGAGCCGCATCCTATTCTCAATACAAAGATACGGAAAGCTAAACGAAAAGGCAACAGAATTATCGCAAGCTTTCGAGGATAGATACCCATGACACGCACCTTAATCCATAAAGAGAAATGCCATTTTTTCGATAACTATTCTGTTTTATACAGATTTATCCATAACTTTGCATACGGCCACAAAGCCTTTTAAATACGTTTTTTATCAGAATTCAAAATGAATATACCTTTAGCCGAAAGAATGCGCCCCAGAAACCTGGACGACTATATCGGACAGAAGCACCTGGTTGGTCCCGATGCCGTACTCAGAAAGATGATTGATTCCGGTAAAATCAACTCATTTATCCTATGGGGACCGCCCGGAGTGGGCAAAACAACCTTGGCACAAATCATAGCCAACAAACTGGAAACTCCATTTTATACACTCAGCGCCGTAACCAGCGGTGTAAAAGATGTGCGAGAAGTAATCGAAAAAGCTAAGAACAACCGTTTCTTTTCCATGAACAGTCCCATACTGTTTATCGACGAAATTCACCGCTTCAGCAAATCACAACAAGACTCTCTCCTTGGAGCTGTTGAACAAGGTGTTATTACACTAATTGGGGCAACAACAGAAAATCCATCTTTCGAAGTAATACGCCCCCTACTCTCACGCTGTCAACTCTATGTATTAAAATCTCTTGACAAAGAAGATTTACTAGCTCTGCTCCACCAAGCCATAGAAAAAGACGTAGTGCTGAAAGAAAAACATATAGAACTGAAAGAAACCAACCTAATGCTTCGCTACAGTGGCGGCGACGCACGAAAGCTACTCAATATTCTTGAACTAGTAACAAATTCGTGCAACGAAGAAAATATCATTATTACAGACAAACTGGTTTCTGAACGGATACAAGAGAATCCAATGGCTTATGACAAGGATGGAGAAATACATTATGATATTGTATCTGCCTTTATAAAAAGTATCCGTGGAAGCGATCCCGACGCAGCCATCTACTGGCTTGCAAGAATGATTGAGGGGGGCGAAGACCCGGCATTCATAGCCCGCCGACTGGTTATCTCGGCAAGCGAAGACATCGGACTTGCCAACCCGAACGCCATGCTACTGGCCAATGCTGCATTTGATGCCGTAATGAAAATCGGATGGCCCGAAGGTCGAATTCCTTTAGCAGAAGCAACTGTTTATCTTGCTTCATCACCCAAGAGCAATTCTGCATACAAAGCTATCAATGATGCTTTGCAACTGGTAAGAGAAACAGGAAACTTACCGGTACCGATGCACCTAAGAAATGCACCGACCAAGCTTATGAAAGAATTGGGATACGGAAATAATTATAAATATGCCCATGATTATCAAAATAATTTCATAGAACAACAATTCCTGCCTGATGCTATAAAACAGCAACGCATCTGGCAACCGCAAACAAATGCGCAGGAAATAAAACTCAAAGAGCATCTTAATAAGTTATGGCAAGACAAATATTAAGATATTCTACTTTATATTAAGGCATAAAACATAAAGCAGAACATCTATCGATTGAAAATATATAAGGCTTGTCTCACGACAAGCCTTATACTAAAATTAGGTATTAGTTCTGTTTAAGGTAAAAAGATTGTTTTCAGGATAACGGCTGCAAATGTAGGCTTAATTTTTGAAAATTGCAAATTTTGTTTTATGTTTGATAACATTTTTGCAAAATAACTTTTATTTGTCGGCAATTTAGACAACGAACTTAAAGAAACAAGTACTTTTTATTTATTCTTTAGCGTATAATTTGAGAAAGATTGCTAATTTTGCACATTAGATAATTAGATAACATATTATATATGACAACAGAAACATCAGAAAAAAAGAGTTTGAACTTTGTTGAGGAAATCGTTAAGGCAGATTTAGCCGAGGGTAAAAATGACGGACGCTTACAAACACGATTCCCACCAGAACCAAACGGCTATTTGCATATCGGTCATGCAAAAGCTATCTGCATGGATTTTGGCATTGCACAGAAATATGGTGGTGTTTGCAACCTGCGTCTGGATGATACCAATCCTATCAAGGAAGATACTGAATATGTTGAGGCTATTAAAGAAGACATCAAATGGCTCGGATTTGAATGGGGAAATATTTATCATGCCTCTGACTATTTCCAACAACTGTGGGATTTTGCTGTAAGATTGATTAAAGAAGGCAAAGCTTATATCGACGAACAAACCAGCGAAGAAATAGCGGCACAAAAAGGAACACCTACCCAACCGGGACAAGATAGCCCTTACCGCAACCGCCCGGTAGAAGAGAATCTGCAGCTCTTCGAGAAAATGAATAGCGGAGAAGCAGAAGAAGGTTCTATGGTGTTGCGTGCAAAACTGGATATGGCCAGCCCGAACATGCACTTCAGAGACCCTATTATTTATCGTATCATAAACAAAGAGCATCACAGAACCGGATCAAAATGGAAAGCTTATCCGATGTATGACTTTGCTCACGGACAGAGTGATTTCTTTGAAGGAGTAACTCATTCTATCTGCACTCTGGAGTTCGTTCCGCACAGACCTCTTTATGATCACTTTATCGACGAACTGAAAGAAGGCAAGGACCTGGACAATCACCGTCCGAAACAGATTGAGTTCAATCGTCTGAACCTGACTTATACTGTGATGAGTAAGCGCAAGTTACTGGCATTGGTAAAAGAAGGTTTGGTAAACGGATGGGATGATCCTCGTATGCCGACTATCTGCGGATTCCGCCGTCGCGGTTACTCTCCTGAATCAATCCGCAAATTTATCGATATGATTGGTTACACCAAATTTGATGCTCTCAATGATTTCGCTATGCTGGAAGCAGCAGTTCGCGACGACTTAAACAAAAAGGCTGCACGAGTTTCGGCTGTATTAAACCCGGTTAAGCTGGTTATAACCAACTATCCTGAGGACCAAATCGAACAAATGGAAGCAATCAATAATCCTGAAAATCCGGAAGACGGTACGCACATGATTGACTTCGGACGCGAACTGTGGATAGAAAAAGAAGATTTCATGGAAGATGCTCCAAAGAAATATTTCCGACTTACACCAGGCAAAGAAGTACGCTTGAAAAATGCCTATATCGTGAAATGTACCGGATGCAAAAAAGATGAGAATGGCAACGTGATTGAAGTGTATTGCGAATACGACCCGGACAGCAAAAGCGGTATGCCTGGAGCTGACAGAAAAGTGAAAGGTACACTCCATTGGCTCAGTTGCAAACACTGTATGCCTGCAGAAGTTAGACTCTATGACAGACTCTTCAGCGTAGAAAATCCAAGCGCCGATGACAGAGATTTCAGAGAGTTGCTCAATCCGGAGTCGCTTACTGTATTAAATAATTGTTATGTAGAGAACTATCTTGCAGAAAAGAAACCATTGGATTACCTGCAATTCCAACGCATCGGTTACTTTACTATGGACAAAGACTCTAAACCAGACCACCTGATCTTTAACCGCACTGTAGGACTTAAAGATACTTGGACTAAAATAAATAAATAAGAATATGGAAGAAGAAGATCTTTCCTATTTCAAAAACGAAGAATTTAAACATAATCTAGCGCAATACGAAGCTATGCAGAACGGCGGGCCGTCAGTTTATCTAGAAGCAGATGAACTGACGGACATCGCTGAATATTATCTGAGCAAGAACAAGCCTAAAGAAGCAAATAAATGTATTGATTATGCGCTTTCTTTATTCCCGCACAGCACAGACCCGCTGGTATTCAAAGCGAGACAGAACATATTTCAAGGAATGATTGAAGAGGCTGAACAGTTTTATCAGCTAATTGAAGATAAAAATGATCGAGAAGCAATTTTTCTTCAGGCTGAAATCATGCTCGAAAAAGGGACTACCGACGAAGCTATAGCTTATCTACATGATAAAAGGTCGTATTTCTCGGACGACAAAACAGAGCTGTATGAATACATATATGACTGCGCCGAGCTACTTTACGACTTTAGAAGAAACAGTGAAGCCATAAAACTGATAGATGAAGCCGAGAAAGTGAACAAACTTACCGAGAATCTTGTGTTGCTCCGGGTTCATATTCTGGGAAGCATGTCCAAAATGCCAGAAGCGACCATATTGCTCGAAGAAACTCTAAAGGAACATCCGTATTGGAAAGAATGCTGGGATGCCTTGGCTGATATGTACTACATGCGCGACATGCACGAGGAAGCTCTTGAAGCTTCCGATTTTTCTTTGGCTATAAAAGAACATGGAAATGCACATGCTTTGCTGACAAAAGCAAACAGCTTATATTCTATGGATAATTATGAAAAGGCACACCAAGTTTTTCTTCAATATATTGAGGAATTTCCTTTAGACAGCGAACAGCCGTATTTACACGATGGTATCTGCTTGGTACGAATGGAAAAATTTGAAGAGGCATGCAAACAATTAGAAATTGCGCAAAAGCTCTCCAATGACATGTCCTTCGAGCAGTTACAGATATACGTACAACTCGCATACACTTATAGCAAACTCAAAAAATTGGACCAAGCTATTATTTTCTTGGACAAAGCAAAGGATTATAATCCTGACAAATTCAAATATGATGTACTCAAAGGACATGCATATTTAGAATGTGGAGAAGAAAAGAAAGCAGAAGAGATGTTTAAAGCTGCCATAAAACAGGATCCTACTGACGAGCAGACAAAATTTCTGATCGGTACATCCTACTTCGAATCAATGTATTACGACAAGGCTAAGAAATACTTCGAAGAGTTGTATCCTTCTTGTCAAGAAGAAACCCAATGCACCATATTACCATATATGGCTTTTAGCTGCTATGCGCTTAAAGATGCGGCAGGTTATCTTAAATATCTGGAGAAAAGCTGTAAACAAAACCCAGAAGGAACAAAGGTAGTACTGGGACATCTATTTCCTGATTCGTTGGCTCCAAATGAATATTTTGAATATCAGAAAAAGCAAAGCCCCCTGTAATCTATATTAAAAATAACCGTTTTATTTTCTCTTCCGACAGTTTCTTTCGACTCTATTGGATTTGAGAATATAAAACGGTTATTTCTGTTATTTGTTCTTTTTACTTTTCAGTATTTTTTCTATTGCATCAAACTGCGCCCCCATGTTCAAATTCAGATAGATACGATATAATGGCTGTGCCCAACGCAGAGTATCTTTAGGAGCCAATACGCGCACAATCTCCATCGGGCGTAAAGCCTGGGCATAATAAGCAACTGACTTCTGACGCAGATACTGATAATCTTCCTTTGCTATATGAGCTACGGCAGAATCATTCATATTGACAGCCAAGTTACAAAATGCCAACCCTTTGTTGTAATAGGCATACATGTAAATCGAGTCATGGGCAATAGCGCTGTCGGCAGCTTCAATACATTCTGTGTATCGCTTCAAATTGAGAAGCTCCAAACTCTTGGCATACCAAAAAAAAGTGTTATGCGGGCGAAAAGACAACATCGTGTCGGTAAGGCTCAGTGCTTCTTCATATCGCTGATTCGCATTCAAATAATCGGTTATACTGGCAAAAAAATAAGGATAGTCAGGATTATTCATCAATCCTCCGCGCAACGTTGCCAACCACCTTGCCGTATCTCCCAAGGCTAAATATGCCTTTGCCTGATATTCATAGATGAAATGACGAAGCCCCGAATCGCGCAATGCCAATGAAGAATGCTCCAAAACTTTCTTCGGATCCTGAAGTTTGTAACCGCAAGACGTAGCCCAACGGGCAACTTTACAAGTTAAACGTTCTTGCTTTGCCAAATCTTTTATCTGGTAAATACCTTGTTCTGATGCATGTAAATACAAATCAAAGAAATCAAAAGCCTTGGCATAATTATTCTTCATGAAATAATATTTGCCGCCATTCAACAAGTTATCCTGATAGGAACGCAGCAAACGATATCCCTTTTCTTTGTATTTTCTGATTTTTTTATCAGATGATAAACTGTCTGCTATAGAGTCATAACGGTTGATGTGAGTATAAATAGAAAAAATACTCGTAAAGAATTTGGCTGTATCGTAGGCTTGATTCAGATATAGCTTTTCATTCTCCATATCATTTACCTTGCGGTTAATTAAAGCAGCATAATAATAGCAATCCAACTTTTTATAAGGATTGGTTTCTTTTTGTGCCGCTTCAAGCAAGGCCGTTTCTGCTTGCTGCAGATCAGCTCCTTTCTTTATGGCTTCCTTTGCTTTTTTCAATACATTCCCTCCGCTTACAGCAGAACAGAACAACAGCAAGAAAGCTCCTATAGCATAATTTCTTTTCATCGGTTTTCTAAAAAAGGGTGATGCGCTTTGCCGCACACCACCCTATTGTTTCGTTATTATGAAATGACTAACCTTATGGATTAAAAATTCAAAAGATCGTCCATCTCTTTCTGTTTAGCCTTATCACCCATAATATAATATACGGTACTCAAGCGGCTAGCCCAACGGCTGGTATTATCCGGCTCCAACTCTTTCACTTTAAGGAAGAAAGGAAGTGCTTTCTCATAATAAGATTTCACTTTCTTAATTTCCTCATTATTCTGAGCTACAGTGAGTTTTTTCTTAGAAATAGCCTCGTTGATGTTGTAGCCAATATTGCAATAGCAAACACCGGCATTGTAATATGCATCTGAGAATGCAGGATCAATCTGCGCTGTTTTTTCAAAGAACGGGACAGCCTCTGCAAACTTATTCTGGCCGAAGAGAACAACACCTTTAGAATAGTTTCCGATTTTGCTGTTCGGATCCTTAGCCAACAATTCATCAGCAAATGCTAAAGCAGTAGCTTCTTCCTTCTTGTCCAAATAGTAAGCCAGCAGATTCTGTGCAATGGTCTCTGATTCTTTTCCGCTGAGAGCAAATTCTTTAGAGGTATTTACCCATTTAGCAGTGTCACCTTGTTCAAGATAAGTAGTCAATCTCAATTGACGCACCATCTCCAACTCCTTATCGTAGTTCAAGGCCTGTCCGATATACTTTTCTATGCTCTGATAGTCTTTGTTGTTATAAGCAGCCAAACATGCATAGTAAGCAATCTGGTTTTCGTCAAATACCGAGTCATTCAGCACTTTAGGTTCGTTTGCTACCAACTTCAAGTCTACCGGATAGGACATCCACTTGTCATAAGCCTTATAAGCATCAGCATACTGTTTGTTGTTGAAGAAGAACTGTCCGCAATACATATAGAAAGTTCTAAACTTCATCAAGTTGCTCTTGTTTTTCTGGAAAAACTCTTTATCCTCGTCCAGCTCATTACATTTTTCGTAAGCCTCTACGCAAGCATAGAGATTTTTGGCAAGCTTCATGGTATCCATAGGCTGTTGCTCAGCAGCCAAGTTCAGCTCATGCGCAAATACACGTTGATAGATGTCACCCTGAACATCCCATGCCAAAGCCATTTTTTTTGTTTTACCGCTGGTCAAAGCCTCGGTAATAGCAGTCTGTGCCTCGGTCAATTTGTTCTGCTCGATAAAAGCTTGAGCCTGACGGATAAATTTATCTTGGCCAAAGGCAGAAGATGCTGCCAGTAGTAAGGCCATAGAACATAACATTTTCTTCATAACACTCATGTTTTAATGAATATAATTAGTTTTCATTATCTTCCTCGGAATCCTCAAATAGTGATGTCTGTACGGAGCTGCTGTTTTGTCCTTCTGAAACATTTTCTATGGTTTCGTTATCCACCATTGCAGAACCGTCTGCCTGACCTGTTCCGTTTTCTGTTTCTTCGTCAATCAGTTCGTCCTCTTCGGTTTGCACTTTGCATACACTGCTGATTTGGTCATTACGTTTTTCCAGGTTGATAAGGCGCACACCTTGAGTGGCACGTCCCATAATTCTGACATCGGCTACTTTCAAACGAATGGTGATTCCACTCTTATTGATAATCATCAGGTCGTTTTCATCTGTCACAACCTTAATAGCAACCAATTTACCTGTTTTTTCAGTAATATTCAGCGTTTTCACTCCCTTAGCTCCACGATTGGTCATGCGATAATCTTCTACATCCGATCGTTTGCCGTATCCCTGCTCACTGACCACCATAATTGTTTCTGCTTTTGGGTCGTTAACGCAAACCATTCCTACTACTTCATCCTCTCCATCCTCGTCAAGAGTCATGCCTTTTACACCGGTTGCCGTGCGTCCCATGCTTCTCACTGCAGATTCATTGAAACGTATGGCGCGACCATTCTTGTTAGCCATGATGATTTCATTCTCACCGTTTGTCAAGCGGACAGCTATTACTCGGTCATCTTCGCGGATAGTAATTGCGTTAACACCATTGACACGCGGACGAGAATACTCAGAAAGACAAGTTTTCTTTATGATGCCGTTCTTGGTACAGAACACTACGAAATGACGGGCACAGAACTCTGGATCAGCCAAATTCTTAATGCGCAAGCAAGCATTGATGGCATCGTCAGAATCGATATTCAACATGTTTTGAATAGCACGTCCTTTTGAGTTCTTGGCTCCCTCCGGAATTTCGTAAACCTTAAGCCAGAAGCAGCGGCCTTTTTGTGTAAAGAAAAGCATTGTATTATGCATGGTAGCCGGGTAAATATACTCCACGAAATCAGAATCGCGTGTGCTGCTTCCCTTGCTTCCGACACCTCCGCGTGCCTGAGCCTTGAATTCTGCCAAAGGAGTTCGCTTGATATATCCCATGTGACTGATTGTAATAACCATTTCATCATCGGCATAAAAGTCCTCTGGGTTGAACTCTTCGCTTGAATAGACAATTTCAGAACGACGCTCATCACCATATTGTTCTTTAATCTCGAGCAATTCATCCACTATTACCTTCTTACACAAATCATCATCACTCAGGATTTGTTTGTAATAAGCAATCTTTTGCAACAAGTCATCATACTCCTGGCGCAGTTTTTCCTGTGACAGATTGGTCAGCTGAGCCAAACGCATTTCGATAATAGCCTTAGCCTGCAGCTCGTCCAGGTTGAAGCGTTCCATCAAATGAGCCATAGCCTCTTGAGGATCCTTGGCAGCACGAATGATGCGTACCACTTCATCAATGTTGTCACAAGCAATAATCAAGCCGTCTAAGATATGGGCACGTTCTTCGGCCTTCTTCAAATCGTAACGGGTTCTGCGTATAACCACTTCGCGGCGATGCTCCACAAAATTGGAAATACAATCCTTCAGTGTCAACAACTTTGGTCGTCCTTTAACCAGCGCAATACAGTTTACGCTGAAGCTGGTCTGCAACTGAGTCATCTTAAACAGTTTGTTCAGCACGACATTGGCATTAGCATCGCGTTTAATATCCAATACAATGCGCATACCTTCGCGGTCGGATTCATCGTTTGCATTAGAAATGCCATCGATTTTCTTTTCATTAACCAAATCGGCAATGGACTTAATAAGTTCTGCCTTGTTGACACCATAAGGGATTTCACTAACCACAATCTTGTCGTGATTCTCTCCCGGTTCGATTTCTGCACGGGCACGCATCACCACACGTCCGCGGCCGGTTTCATAAGCATCGCGCACGCCTTGCATACCATATATATAACCTCCGGTAGGAAAGTCTGGTGCCTTGACAAACTGCATCAGGCCCTCTATGTCAATCGCCGGGTTATGGATGTATGCCACGCAGGCATCTATCACTTCAGACAAGTTATGTGTAGGAATGTTTGTAGCCATACCTACGGCAATACCGCTGGCACCGTTTACCAGCAAGTTTGGGATTCGTGTTGGCATCACGGTCGGTTCCTTCAGCGTATCGTCGAAGTTGTTGACCATATCCACGGTTTCTTTTTCAAGATCCTGCATCATTGCCTCTCCCATGAGTTGCAATCGTGCCTCAGTATAACGCATGGCAGCCGCAGTATCACCGTCCACAGAACCAAAGTTACCTTGTCCGTCAACCAACTTATAACGCATGTTCCATTCCTGGGCCATACGCACCAAAGCACCATATACAGAAGAGTCGCCATGCGGATGATATTTACCGAGCACTTCACCCACGATACGTGCACATTTCTTATAAGGGCGGTCGTGCAAATTGCCCAATTCCTTCATTCCAAAAAGTATTCGGCGATGAACAGGCTTAAATCCATCACGCACATCAGGAAGCGCACGCGAAACGATTACCGACATAGAATAGTCGATGTAGGAGCTTCGCATTTCGTCCTCTATATTGACTTTGATTATTCTGTCTTGATCTTGCATCATACTCTATATTTTGACTATATTTTCAATTAAAATCGTGTAAAATTACAATTTTTCTTTCGAACAGAAAAGGAAAACATACTTTTTAAGCCGATATTTTCATTTTTGACATTTATTATTTTTACATATTATATTTTACATATTATAGGCACGGATTTTGCTGTTATTCATACTGTCGTGCGGACACTGCCATAATCGGCAACCACAAAGCACAATAAAACAAACATAATTCAATTTGTATGATTAATCAATTTTCATCTCAAATAACCGAAGTGCTCAACTACAGTAAAGAAGAAGCTTTACGATTAAGAAGCACCACGGTAAATCCCGAGCATATTTTATTAGGTATCCTGAGATTTAATCAAGGGAAAGCCATTGATGTGCTCCTGCAATTAGGCTTGGATTTACAAAAGTTAAAACACCGGCTGTTTACAGTCTGTTTAAACAACAGCACCGAAAACAACAATGTATCTCCCGAAGAAGTATTACTTAGCGAAAAGTCTTCTAAAATACTAAGACTATGCTTATTAGAAGCACGTTCGCTTAAATCGGACATTGCTGACACGGAACATGTCTTATTAGCTATCCTGAAAGAAAAAGAAAATATGGCTTGCACTGTGCTCAAGGAGTTTTCCATTTCGTACGATGGCGTATTCATGACGCTGTCTGGTGAGCCGGACAGCAAATCGGAAACAGATTCAACGGACGACGATAACGAGGAAGAGGAAGATCTTTATGAAATTGCTGACCCGATTATGGAAAGCAATCCTTCCAAACCGAACAAGGAAAGCTCAACCGCTACCGGATACAAGCCCAACGGACAGAATGCGACACCGACATTGGATAATTTCGGAACCGATTTAACCAAGGCCGCAGCAGATGGTTTACTCGACCCGGTAGTGGGACGAGAAAATCAAACTGTACGTATGGCGCAAATCTTGTCAAGAAGAAAGAAAAACAACCCAATCCTAATTGGAGAACCGGGTGTGGGCAAGTCGGCCATCGTAGAAGGACTGGCTATGCGCATCGTTAAAAAGCAAGTACCTCGCCTATTGTTCAACAAGCGAATCATATCGTTAGACTTAGCTGCCGTTCTGGCAGGAACCAAATATCGCGGACAGTTTGAGGAACGTATCCGAAACATCCTGAAAGAACTGCAAGCAAACCCAAACATTATTCTCTTCATCGATGAAATCCACACAATTGTTGGAGCCGGTTCTACACCGGGAAGCATGGATGCTGCCAATATCCTCAAACCGGCTTTGGCTCGTGGAGAAATTCAATGCATTGGAGCTACCACGATTGATGAGTTCAAGAAAAGCATTGAAAAGGATGGAGCACTGGAACGCAGATTCCAAAAGATTTTGGTAGAGCCCACTACGCCCGAAGAAACGCTGAACATACTGAACAACATCAAGGACAGATACGAAGAGCACCACAATGTGAAATACACACCGCAAGCACTGCAAGCTTGTGTCAAATTCACCGAACGCTACGTGTCGGAAAGATGCTTCCCCGACAAGGCCATTGACGCTTTAGACGAAGCCGGTTCACGCGCACATCTTAACAACTTGCCTGTTTCCAAGGAAATCGAAGCCAAAGAAAAGGAAATTGAATTGCTTGCAGGCAAAAAAAATGATGCCGTGAAGAAACAAAACTTTGAATTGGCTGCCAATTTCAGAGACAAGGAAGCTGAAGCACAAAAAGAATTGGAGAACATCCGTAAAGAATGGGAAAGGAAACTCAGCAACGAACGAACTGTAATCGACGAAAACGACATTGCTCACGTTGTGGCACTGATGACCGGCATACCAATAGAAAAGATTGACACAACTGAAACGTCAAGACTCAAAAGCCTGGGCAACGAACTTAAAAAAGCAGTTATCGGCCAAGATGAAGCCATAAACCATCTGGTAAAAGCTATTCAAAGAAGCCGAGTGGGACTGAAAGACCCAAACAAGCCAATCGGAACTTTCATGTTTGTTGGACCCACAGGCGTGGGAAAAACATACCTGACCAAGAAACTGGCTGAATGTATGTTCGGATCAGAAGACGCATTGATACGTGTAGACATGAGCGAATATATGGAAAAACATACCGTAAGCCGCATGGTAGGAGCCCCTCCCGGATATGTGGGATATGAAGAAGGAGGACAGTTGACCGACAAGGTAAGACGCAAGCCTTATTCTATCTTACTGCTTGATGAAATAGAGAAAGCACACACCGATGTATTTAACATCTTGCTGCAAGTTATGGACGAAGGCAGAATGACTGACGGAAACGGAACTACGGTGGACTTCAGAAATACGGTGATTATCATGACTTCTAATTGCGGTACACGCCAATTGAAAGACTTTGGAAACGGCATCGGATTCGGCTCTGCCCTGCAAACTGCCAACAAAGAGCTGAGCCGCGCGGTGATAAGCAAAGCCCTCAACAAACAGTTTTCTCCGGAATTCCTGAACAGATTGGACGACATTATCAATTTTGACCAACTAAACAAAGAAGACATCAAAAAGATAATCGACATTGAACTGAAACCTTTAATGAAGAGAATCGAAGACTTGGGCTACGGTCTTGAGATAACCGATTCTGCACGCGATTTTCTCACGGAAAAAGGATACGACGTTCAGTATGGCGCACGCCCATTGAAGCGAGCCGTACAGCATCATATCGAGGATAACTTCTGCGAAATGATTCTTAACGAAGAGGTAAACACCGGCGATACAATTGTAGCCGACTTAGCCGAATCAAAAGACAAACTATTGTTGAGCAAGAAGTAAAACCATAAATTATATTAAATGCCAACCAGAAAATATCTGATTGGCATTTTTTTTGCTCCATAAGAAGCAGAAATTATCAACTAAATTTAATCTAGTATGCAAAAAGGTAATATTGGGGTTACTACAGAAAACATCTTCCCCATCATCAAAAAGTTCTTATACAGCGATCATGAAATTTTCTTGCGCGAAATAGTTTCTAATGCCGTAGACGCATCACAGAAACTGAAAACTTATGCCAATAAAGGAGATTTCAGCGGCGAAATCGGTGAACTGAAAGTATCTGTTGCACTGGACACAGACAAGGGAACTATTACCGTCAGCGACCGCGGAATCGGTATGACTGCCGAAGAAATTGAGAAATACATCAACCAGATTGCATTTTCCGGAGCCAATGATTTTTTGGACAAATATAAGGATGATGCCAATGCCATTATTGGTCATTTCGGCCTTGGATTCTATTCTTCGTTCATGGTGAGCGACCAAGTGGAGATTATCACCAAAAGTTACAAGGACGGTGCTCAGGCCATGAAATGGTCATGCGACGGAAGCCCTTCTTACGAACTGACAGAAGTAGAAAAAGAAGACCGCGGTACTGATATCATCATGCACATCTCTGAGGACTGCAAAGAATTCCTCAACAAAGGCAAGATTCAAGAACTTTTAAAGAAATACTGTCGTTTTCTTCCTGTGCCAGTGGCTTTTGGCAAAAAAACCGAATGGAAGGACGGAAAGCAAGTAGATACCGACGAGGATTTAATCATCAACGATGTGGCTCCTCTGTGGACACGCAAGCCGAGCGAGCTTAAAGAAGAAGATTACAAAAGCTTCTATCGTACGCTTTATCCCATGAGCGACGAGCCTTTATTCTGGATTCACCTGAACGTGGACTATCCGTTCAACTTGACCGGAATCTTGTATTTCCCGAAAATCAAGAGCAACATGGAGCTGCAACGCAACAAGATTCAGCTCTACTGCAACCAAGTGTATGTGACAGACTCTGTCGAAGGTATTGTACCAGACTTCCTTACACTGTTGCATGGTGTCATCGACTCTCCGGACATTCCTCTGAATGTAAGCCGCAGCTATCTGCAAAGCGACAGCAATGTGAAGAAGATATCTTCATACATCACTAAGAAGGTGAGCGACAGATTGCAAAGCATCTTTAAAAACGACCGCCAGGACTTCGAGCAGAAATGGGACGACATCAAGATTTTCATCAACTATGGTATGCTCACTCAGGACGATTTTTATGACAAAGCCAAGAACTTTGCCCTGTTCAAAGACTGCGACGGCAAACACTTCACTTTCGAAGAGTATCAGACTTTAATCAAGGACAACCAAACAGACAAGGAGGGCAACTTGATTTATCTGTATGCCAACGACAAGGATGCCCAGTTTACTTATATCGAAGCTGCCAAGAACAAAGGATACAATGTTTTGCTGCTCGACGGACAGTTGGATACTCCGGTTGTTTCTATGCTGGAACATAAGTTCGAAAAGAGCCGCTTCACTCGTGTAGATGCCGATGCAATCGACCGTTTGATTGCCAAGGAGTCTGACAAACAGTCAGCTGTTGACGCAGATACAAGCGCCAAGCTGTCAGCTATGTTCAAGAGTCAGATGCCGGAACTCAAACAAACTGAATTCCAAATCGAGGCTCAGGGAATGGGCGAACAGACTACTCCTGTTTTGATAGTTCAGAGCGAATATATGCGACGCATGAAAGAAATGGCACAGATTCAGCCAGGCATGTCTTTCTATGGCGAAATGCCCGACATGTATACTTTGGTGCTGAACACAGATCATCAGTTGATTAAACAGGTGATGGACGACAGCAAGAGTAAAACAGAAGAGAGCCTCAAACCGATTGAAGCAGAAATCAAGGGGCTTACTGCACGCCAGTCTGTTTTGCGCCAGCAGCAGGAAAATAAAAAGCCTGAGGAAATCACCCAGGAAGAAAAGGATATGCTGAATCAATGCGGCAACGAAATCCTGGAACAGGAGAAGAAACGCGATGAGGTGATGGCTTCTTATGCTACAGAAAACCCAATTGTGCATCAGCTGATTGACCTGGCATTGCTGCAGAACGGCATGCTGAAAGGTGAAGCTTTGACCAACTTCGTAAAACGCAGTATTGATTTGATAAAATAATCTTATTGCAGCAAAATGCATTCAGAGCGTGCAGGACAATTTAATCCAGTCCTTGCACGCTCTTTTTTGCATCCTAATACACCGCCACAACCACACTCCAGGCATTTTGAGGTTGCTCTATTTCTTCGCATCTATCCTGATGCTTTTGCATCCAAAGCATACACCAAGTTCCACTTATCTCGCAAGACAGGAGTTATTGCATTTTTTATATCTGCCTTATCTCTACTGGATTTACCCACCCCCGTCTCTTGGCGTTCTGCTCGATTGACAGACATCTAACCCTCTACCCTCTAGCTTGATTCTGCCGACAAGGTTAAAAAGCCATACTGTCTGTTTGCTGACTCCCAAAGATGAACGTTTACATTTCTTGCATTTCAGTCTTTACAAACATGTCAGCAAAGTGTATAATCAAAATGCAATCTGTTTGAGCTACACCCTATCATTTTGCCTAAAAATAGGAGACTTTTTCTAACATCTACTCTCAACAAAAAGCTTCATCCAGAACGAAAAATGAATAATTATACAACAAAAACAAGGTGAAATATGAATATATGCGGTATATTCAGGGAAAGTTATCAAGACAATTTCGAAAAAACACCATGAGATTAAAAAAAAGAAGTCATGACAAGAATTTTTTGAAGTGCTGAGAAAAATAAATTTCAGTAATGAAGCTTTACAAAAACGACAAATACAACAGAAATAGTGACTTCCGAGCTCCTATTTTAATTAATTTTCCATACAGGAATTTTCATTCTATCACACAGTAAAACAATATATTATGTGATTTTTAAGCCTCTGAGATTCGCGTATTTACTCTTGCGTGGACAAGAGAGCAAATACAAGCCAAGCACAACCAGGCAAAATATACAAAATGTCAGAATGTCAAAAATGCCGTACGACATCCCGAATACAGTTCCCGACAACTTCGTATGAATGATACAAGCAATGTTGACTCATCGCAAGTTTGTTATTCTTCCTTCGCCACCAGACATACCCCGAAAGAAAAACTGCAGACTGAGGCGAAGAAGCCAGAATGTCAGGAAGCAATAAAAATTCGGCCGTATCGAGCGGAATCTTTCAAATTAATACCGCCGGATACAGCCGAATAAAAAAAGGACAGGTTTTGCCGCCCAGCTAGGCTTCATCGCACCACCCGCCCATAAATATCACTAAGAAATAAGAAAACAGAATCACCTTCCTCCTGTTACAATGGCTGTAATCTTGGGAAAACACTTCTTTGACAACCAATAAAGCAGCAGGCCCAAAACAACTACAAGAGCTGCCCACAGGAAATACAAGGCAACAGCAAGCAGGTCTGTGGTGCATGGTATGACAGAAAAGAGTATGCGTTTGACGATGGGTATGGCAATGAGATGATAGGCAAAGACAAAAAAGCTACTTTCACTCAAGAAAGTGTTTTCCGTCCATTTTCTCCTCTCGATTTTTGCAGCAACCCAAGCTATTGCAAACACCACTCCGAGCAACACGCATGCGCGATACATATATATGTTCCAACCGTAGTTGCTGGTGCAGTAACTCATGACAATCAATGCCAGGAAAAGTAGACCCAAAGGCAAGGTATAAGTCTTTATCCGCCCCACAAAACTCTTATTTGCTATAGAAAAATAAGCTCCCAAAGAAAAAAAGAAAAGAGCGTCGATACCAAATCCAACCACATCAAACCACCATCCCATAAACCAAAGAAAGCCCAGCAGCAAGGAAAAACTGTAATGCATCTTTTGGGTCAGCCAATAGATGAACGGTGTAAACAAAACAACAACCATCAAATCTCTGATAAACCAAAACTGCAAACTGACAGGATAGCCCGATTCCCGATAATTCCAAAATACCAGCAACCAATCCCGCACGGTGGCATATCCTTCGCCTATGACAGGCGCCGACGAATCGGGAAAGAATCTTTGCTTGACATTAAAGAAACATACAAACAAAATGTTCCAAAACAAAAAAGGAACAAATAACGTACGCATGCGCTTGACTAATTTTTGCCTATAGATTTTAGCAGTAAACTCTTGGGTCTTGTAGAAGAAGAGAAATCCCGAGAACACAAAGAACAAGGGTACTGCAATGCGGGCAAGCAAATGCGCCACCAAATAAGAAACTGTTTCGTAAATCGGGAAGGCTCCATGAAACGACTGGGACAACTGAGTATCTCCTTCAACACCATTGATTGTAGTCAACTGCGTGTGAATCAACACAACGCCAACAATTAATGGAAAGCGAAGAAACTTTATTACCTTAGATTGCAGTTGTTCATTATCCATAATCTCATTGCTCATAACTATATCAATTATAACAATTCAAACGAAGTGTCCTTGCAAAAAAAACACCCGAACACCTTTGTAGCTTGCAGGCTACAGCTCGCAGCGGGCACAATCCATGCTGGATTCTTGCAAAAAAAGCAGCATTGCAGCAACTGTTTCTGCATCATTACAAAAGCATAAGACTGTATCCCAATGAGAGTCAGTCCTGTAAGCACACAAAGAAATATTCATATCAACAATCATATTCGCTCAACTCCAGCCAGCGCATACTCTTTTCATCCAATTCGTCATTCAGCAACGGCAATCGCTTAGACATGATCGTTATCTCGTCGACCGATGCCGTACCGCTGCAGAGTGCCGATTCAATGTTTTTCTTCTCCTCTTCAAGCAAGGCAATATCTTTTTCCAACTGCATAAACTCCTGCTTTTCCTTAAAAGTAAGGCGCTTTTTGACAGAATCACGCGTGCGCCTTGTGTCCGTTATCTGCTCATTCTTATCGGTCTGTTCCCGCTGTTTGCGTTTATCCTCCTCACGTTTGGCAGCATCCTGCTCCTCTTTCCACTCGCGATATTGCGAATAATTGCCCGGAAAATCTTTCACATCGCCCTGTCCGTTGAACACCAGCAGATGATCCACCACCTTATCCATAAAATAACGGTCGTGACTGACAACAATAACACAACCCTTAAAATTCTTAAGATATTCCTCCAGAATCTGCAAGGTTACAATATCCAAATCGTTCGTCGGCTCGTCCAGAATCAAGAAATTAGGATTGCGCATCAATACAGTACAAAGATGCAAACGGCGCTTCTCGCCGCCGCTTAGCTTATAGACATAACTCTGCTGCTGCTTGGGTGTAAAAAGGAAATGCTGCAAAAACTGCATGGCAGACAAATGACGCCCCCCTCCCAAATCAACATATTCGGCAACACGACGCACCACATCAATCACTTTCATCTGCTCGTCAAACTGCAGTCCGTCTTGCGAATAATATCCAAACTGAACCGTTTCGCCAACTACAATTCTTCCGCTATCCGGCTTCACTTCGCCTAAAAGCATCTTGATAAATGTAGACTTGCCCGTACCGTTGTTTCCCACAATACCCATTTTTTCATAGCGCGAAAAAGTGTAAAAGAAATCTTTGAGGATAACCTTGTCCGGACCAAAGCTCTTTGAAATATATTCCGCTTCGAAAATCTTGCTGCCGATATAAGTAGATTTCACTTCCAGAGAGATACTTTTTTCGGAAGTACGCTGCTTGGCAACCTTTTCGAGCTCATAAAACGCATCCTGGCGATAGCGCGCCTTGTGACCGCGAGCACAAGGCATGCGACGCATCCAGTCCAGCTCGGTTCGGTATAAGTTGTTGGCACGCGCAATTTCGGCATTCATCGCATCGACACGTTCCTGACGTTTTTCCAGATAATAAGCATAAGAACCCTTGTAAGTATAAATCTGCTCGTTGTCCAACTCATAAATTTCGGTACAGACACGATCCAGGAAATAACGGTCGTGCGTAACCATCAAAAGTGTAAGCGAGCTGCGACTCAAATATTTTTCCAACCATTCGATCATCTCCAAGTCCAAATGATTGGTTGGCTCATCCAAGATAAGCAAATCCGGTTCCGTAATCAGGATATTGGCCAATGCCACGCGCTTGAGCTGACCTCCGGACAAATGGCCGATTTTTTGGTTGAAATCAAAAATCTGCAACTTGGACAGAATCTGTTTGGCGCGGCTTTCATAGTCCCAGGCATTCTCCTGATCCATCTGGTTAAGCAAATCTTCCAGTCCCGGATTACCCGGTGTCTGCATACACTGCTCATAATCCTTAATCAGACTGGTTACAGAATTACCGTGCCAGAAACAAGCCTCCATAATCGTAAGGTCGGCCGGATAAACCGGCGCCTGCTGCAGATAACCCACACGCAAGTCGCGTTTAAAGATCACCGAACCTTCGTCGTAGGAATCCTCGCCACACAATATATTTAATAAGGTAGTCTTACCCGTACCATTCTTGGCAATGAGCCCCACACGCTGCCCCTCTGATATTCCCAAAGAAAGATTTTCAAACAAAACACGGTCGCCCACCCTTCGGGTAAGCCCCTCAACCTGTAAATACGAATTCACTAATGCCATAAAACAAATTATATTTCTTGCGAAATTACACAAAAATCCCTTTCTAACCATTCTGAATCATTTTTTTGTTCAAAAAACGCAAAAAAAAGAGCGAATCTATCAGAATATCAAAATAAAGAAGTATATTTGCATCACTAAAGAGGATGCTCAACATCTCAGTGCATCCGTTCTATCCAATAATTTTTTATATTCCTAAATTTATCCATCCTATCGTATGTTCTACCGTTACGGATGGGGACACTTTTTAAATTTCAATTATTATTATATATGCACACGAAAAGTGAACTAGAAGAAATGCCTTTGGAGCAGTTGCAGCAAATTGCCAAAGAACTGGGCATATCATTCAAATCAAGCGATGAAAAAATTGATTTGATATACCAGATCATCGACACGCAATCAGAAATATCTGCAGCAGCCCATGTCAAGGCAGCAGAAACCAAGGCAGCAACAAAACGCAAGAGAATTTCCAAAAAAGAAAGCGACAGGGTTTACTCTGCAACACAAGGAAGCGGAGAAAATTTTGACGTAAAAAAGAAAACCACAAGAAGCAAAGCTAAGGATGCTGATGCTGAAATCCTTGCCCTACCGGCACAGGCTGAACAAAATAGCGAAGCCTTACCTGCCTTTACAGATACTGACAGCAAGGAACCTGCAGCAACTCCTAAAAAACGAGGAAGAAAATCTAAAGCTGAAAAAGCTGCCGAAGAAGCTAAAGCTGCCGGACTCTTTGCAACAGACAATAATGACCCTGTTGATGCAACTGTCAACGACAAGGCCACAAGCGACGAAGACAACACAAAAGATACTACAAAAAAAACACGTACCACAAAAAAAGAAGTCAAAAAAGAAAATAAACTTACTTTGAACTTTGAAGATTTTGACTTCGAATCACATTCCGATCAAGACGATTCCATTCCTGAATTCCTGCTCGAAGCTAGAGAACAAGAAGAGGAACAGAAAAAAACAGAACCAACTACAGAACAGCTTGCCAACAACCTACCAAACAACGAAAATCAAGCAAGCGTATGGAATACAGAAGAAAAATCTGAAACCACAGCTCCGCAAACTGATGTTGCCGGAGAAGAGTTCTTCTCTATGAACGAGCCAGACTTCATCATTGTGCAAGACATACCTGCAGAAAAAACGCACACTATTCTCGATGCAATCGAAATGGAAGAAGAACGCAACGCCAATGAAACAAATACTGAAAACCTGATTCCACAAAACAGCTTTGAAACAAACGCAACATGGAACAGTGGCAGTCTGACAGAACAGCAAAATCCAACTTCAACTGAAACAGAAAAAAATATTGAACCGGAGCAGCAGGCATTCGACTTTGGTGAAATCCTGACCGGACAAGGCGTTCTGGAAATCATGTCCGACGGATATGGGTTCTTGAGATCAAGTGATTATAATTACCTCTCTTCTCCTGATGACATTTACGTAAGCAACTCTCAGATCAAACTGTTCGGACTGAAAACAGGCGATGTGGTAGAAGGACCTATACGCCCACCAAAAGAAGGTGAAAAATATTTCCCATTGATTCGCGTGACCCAAATCAATGGAAGAGAACCGAACGAAGTACGAGACAGAGTGCCTTTTGAACATCTCACACCGCTCTTCCCCGATGAAAAGTTTAAACTGTGCAAAGGGTATAACGACACTTTATCAGCACGCATCGTTGACTTGTTTGCACCAATCGGCAAAGGACAGCGCGCCCTGCTCGTGGCTCAACCAAAGACTGGTAAGACCATGTTGATGAAAGATATTGCCAATGCAATTGCAGCCAACCATCCCGAAGCTTATCTCATTATGCTTCTTATCGATGAACGTCCGGAGGAGGTAACCGACATGGCACGTACAGTCAATGCCGAAGTCATCGCTTCAACCTTTGACGAGCCTGCAGAAAGACATGTGAAGATTGCAGGTATCGTACTCGAAAAAGCCAAGCGAATGGTTGAATGTGGACATGATGTTGTCATCTTCCTGGATTCAATTACACGTCTGGCCCGCGCATACAACACTGTATCTCCAGCCAGCGGAAAAGTTTTGTCGGGAGGTGTGGACGCAAACGCATTGCACAAACCAAAAAGATTCTTCGGAGCAGCACGAAACATCGAAAACGGTGGCTCGCTGACTATCATCGCAACTGCCCTGATTGACACCGGAAGCAAAATGGATGAAGTCATCTTTGAAGAGTTTAAGGGTACTGGCAACATGGAACTGCAATTGGATCGCACACTCAGCAACAAGCGCATCTTCCCTGCAGTTAACATCATGGCATCGAGCACTCGCCGCGATGATCTGTTGCACGATAAAACTACGTTAGACCGCATGTGGGTATTGCGCAGATTCTTGTCTGACATGAATTCAGTAGAAGCTATGACAAAAATCAAAGAACCTCTGGAACGGTCTAAAGACAATGAAGAATTCTTGATGAGCATGAACTCATAAACACTTGCAGATTTACAGAATGTACATCTGTCAACTGAATGTCTAAATAAGAAAGGAGTCGTATCGCAACATTATCAAGTTGGATACGACTCCTTTTAATATAAAGGCAATCAATATGACGGCAACACAAACTGACAGGTAAGACAGTGCGGTATCGTCAAAAATCGTCAAACACAGGTACATGTACCTTACCTGGATTCTGACGATAATACACCGGCGACACGCCCATGCAACGCTTGAAAAACCTACTGAAATACGACTGGTCGGGGAACCCCAGTTCATTGCTTACTTCCTGAATTGTTTTGTCCGTTCGGTCCAACAAACTGATGGCCGCCGAAAAGACTTTATAGTCAATCAACGATTTGGGGGTCTTCAACGCAACCTTCCGACAAATCTGGGTCAAGTATTTTGACGAGATACAAAGTTGCTCGGAATAGTATTGCACAGAATGTTCCTGCTTGTAATCAGTTTCCAACAAAGACATGAAACGCTTAAAAATGTTCTGCATACGGACTGTTTCCCCACTTTTCAAATCGGGATAATACTCAAGCACAATGCCGTAAACACCCTTGATAAAGGCTTCGATAAGCGACATGATGACATCGTGACGAAACGGATTGGTGCGATTGTTATAAGCATAAGAAAACATGGCACAGAAACCACGCACGCTATCTCGCACATCGGGAATCACGAACCATTGTAGTTTGTGAAACAACAAACCGTAAAAACGAGGTTCCAGCCTACGGCTCACTTCATGCAAAATACTCCGCAAAAATGAAACGAAAAACACATTGAAATCATTCGTCCGTTTTATTAACTTAATTTCCGAATTGGGAGGAATAAAAAACATGGTAAACTCGTTTGCACGATACTCTTTTTCATTCACGGAAATAATACCACTACCCTTCTCTACAAATAAAATCACCTGCCGGGAAGGTGCCATCATAAATACGGGAATAGATTCTAAATCAGTGTGAAAACAAGTATAATATTCCGAGTCTGACAGATCACATTGCAACATATTATTTTATTTTTACTTCTATTAAACATTGTAGATTTAAGAAGAAATTTATCTTTTTCGAACCTTATTCCCAAAAGTACAAAGAAAGTCTCAATATCACAAATCCCAATCCTATATTTATTTGTAATTTTGCACCGTAAAATAGAATAGTTTAATTCAAAATTCAAATTATGAAGAAAAAAATGATGACTGCATCCTTTGCAGCCCTGCTTTGTATGTTCACGCTGAACAGTTGTAAAAAAGAGCAACCACAAATGCCAGCAACAGCATACAAAACAATGACAGTACAAACTCAAAGCCGCGAACTCACTTCAAGCTATCCGGCAACCATTCGCGGTAGACAAGACATCGACATCTACCCACAAGTAGGCGGTACATTGCAAAAATTATTTGTCAAGGAGGGAGAGCGCGTAAAGAAAGGCCAGACTCTTTTCATTATCGACCAGGTTCCTTATCAAGCAGCATTGTCTACTGCTGTTGCCAATGTAAAAGCTGCCGAAGCTGCAGTTGCTACTGCGGAACTGAATTACAAGGCAAGAAAAGAATTGTTCGACCAGAAAGTCGTATCTGAATTTGATTTGCAAAGAGCACAGAATGACTTGCTGAGCGCAAAAGCAGCCTTGGAACAAGCTAAAGCACAAAAAGTAAATGCAGCAAACAACCTTTCATATACTGTAGTAAAGAGCCCATCTGACGGTGTAGTAGGCTCTCTGCCTTACCGCCAAGGTTCTTTGGTTGGCAGCAGCATGCCACAACCACTTACTACGGTTTCTGACAATTCACAAATGTATGTTTACTTTTCTATCAACGAAACAGAAATGCTGGAGATGACCCGTCAGTATGGTTCTCCCGAAGCTGCTATCCAACAAATGCCGGCTGTTCGTCTGCAATTGAGCGACGGAACTGTTTATGCAGACAGCGGTCGTGTTGAAAGTATCAGCGGAGTGATTGATGCAAGCACCGGTTCTGCAAACTGGCGTGCTGCATTCAACAACCCGAATCATCTGTTGCACAGCGGTGCATCGGGCAATGTAATCATTCCGGTTCACTACAACAACTGCGTTGTTATTCCTCAAGAAGCTACCGTTGAACTGCAAAACAAGGTATTGGTATATAAAGTTATCGACGGAAAGGCTACAAGCGCACAAATTGAAGTTGCCAAAATCAACGATGGCAAAGAGTATATCGTTACTGATGGTTTGAAAGCCGGAGAAGTAATTATTGCTGAGGGTGCCGGTCTGGTACGCGAAGGAACTCCAGTAAATGGTGCTCCTGCCGCACAACAGCAGAGCGCTGCTAAGAAAAAATAATTTTTATTAAGGATAACAGATTCGTTTCAAAATAAGAAACTTATATAATGAAAGGAAATATATTTATTAAACGTCCGGTAATGGCCATCTCCATATCCATCCTTACGATGATTGTGGGTTTTATCTCATTGGCCACCCTTCCTGTCGAACAGTACCCGGACATTGCACCTCCTACGGTGCGCGTCTCTGCCAATTATACCGGAGCCAGTGCTGATGCTGTAATGAAAGCGGTAATCCAGCCACTGGAAGAAAGTATCAATGGTGTTGAAAACATGACTTACATCCAGTCTACGGCTACCAATGCCGGAACGGCAAGTATCGAAGTTTATTTCAAACAAGGTACAGACCCTGATATGGCTGCGGTGAACGTACAGAACCGAGTATCTAAAGCTCAGGGTTTGCTGCCGGCCGAAGTAACCCGTATCGGTGTGACTACGGCAAAACGACAGACCAGTTTCTTGCAGATTGGCGCCATTTATAGCCCAGACAACCGTTATGACAAGTCTTTCTTGTCAAACTACATGGACATCAACGTAGTTCCACAGATTAAACGTATCGAGGGTGTGGGCGATGTGATGGCCATGGGTGATACTTATAGTATGCGTATTTGGCTGAAACCCGACCTTATGGCTCAATATGGATTGATACCATCCGACATTACTGCCGTAATTGGTGAGCAAAACTTGGAGACACCGGTCGGAAGCTTAGGTGAAAGCTCTGATAACACCTTCCAGTTCACCATGAAATACCGCGGTCGTTTTACCAATATCGAAGAGTTTGAGAACATTGTTGTCCGCACACTTCCTAACGGAAACGTATTGCGTTTGAAAGATGTAGCCAAAGTAGAGTTGGGAAGCCTTTCTTACAGCTTCGACGGAACTGTAGACGGACATCCTTCATGTACTTATATGGTGTATCAGGTTGCCGGTTCTAACGCAACTGAGGTAAACGAAAAGATTAACCAGCTGCTGGAAGATATCAGCAAGGATCTTCCTGCCGGTACTAAGTTCATGACATTGATGAGCTCTAACGACTTCTTGTTTGCTTCTATTCATGAGGTTGTTGAAACCCTGGTCATCGCCATTCTGTTGGTAATCTTGGTGGTATACTTCTTCCTGCAGGACTTCAAGAGTACTTTGATTCCTTCTATTTCAATCATTGTCTCATTGGTTGGTACATTTGCATGCCTTCAGATTGCCGGCTTCAGTATCAACATTCTGACTTTGTTTGCCTTGGTATTGGCCATTGGTACTGTGGTCGACGATGCGATTGTGGTAGTAGAGGCCGTACAAGCTAAGTTCGACGTGGGTTACAAATCGCCCTATTTAGCAACAAAAGATGCCCTTTCAGACGTAACCATGGCCGTATTTACATGTACCCTGGTGTTTATGGCTGTGTTTATTCCGGTGACCTTCATGGGTGGAACTTCTGGAATCTTCTATACCCAGTTCGGTGTAACCATGGCAACAGCAGTAGGATTGTCTTGTTTGAACGCATTGACATTGTGTCCGGCTCTTTGCGCCATGTGGCTGAAACCTTCTGACAACAATAAAGGCGAGAAAACATTTAACGGTAGAGTTCGTGCAGCATATAATGTGTCTTTCAATGCCGTTATGGGTAAATACAAGAAAGGTGTGATGTATTTGATTCATCACAGCTGGATGGTATGGGCCGGTCTGATAGCTTCTATCGCTTTATTGGTTTACTTTATGAATACAACAAAAACAGGTTTGGTTCCTCAGGAAGACCAAGGTACAGTAATGGTCAACGTGAGTGTCTCACCGGGTAGCAGCTTGCACCAGACAGAAAAAACCATGGATAAAGTTGAAGCTATTGTTAAATCAATACCTGAGGTTGACCATTACTCTAAGATTTCCGGATACGGATTCATTGCCGGTCAGGGAACATCTTATGGTTCATTCATCATCCGTTTGAAAGATTGGAATGAACGTCCCGAGAAGAGTCAGAGTTCAAATGCCGTATTGGGCAAACTGAATATGATGTTGCAGAGTGTTAAAGAGGCACAGGTGTTTGCGTTCCAGCCGGGTATGATTCCAGGATACGGTATGGGTAACGCCATTGACCTTAAGTTGCAGGACCGCGTAGGAGGAGATGTTCAAACATTCTATCGAGATGCGATGCAATTCCTAGGTGCTTTGAACCAACGTCCGGAGATTGCCATGGCTTATACCTCTTATAATATCACATTCCCTCAGTATCGTGTAGATGTGGATGCTGCAAAATGTAAACGCGCAGGCATATCTCCTTCTACTGTACTTCAAACCTTAGGCGGTTATTGTGGTGGTATCTATGCTTCTAACTATAACCAGTTCTCAAAGGTATATCGTGTAATGATTCAAGCCGATCCTAAATATCGCTTGGACGAAAACTCTTTGGATGGTTTGTATGTACGCAATGGTAATCAAATGGCACCTATCAGCCAATTTGTCACAATCAAAAAGACAATGGGACCTGAGGTGGCAAACCGATTCAACTTGTTCGACGCCATCCCATGTAACATCAATGTAGCAGAAGGCTATTCAAGTGGTCAGGCACAGAAAGCGATTGAAGAAGTAGCAGCTCAAGTGCTGCCTAACCGTTATTCATACGAATATGCCGGTATGTCACGCGAGGAAGCTCAAAATGCAGGTTCAAACAACACTCTGTTTGTTTATGGCTTGTGTATCGTTTTGATATTCTTGATTCTGTCGTGCTTGTATGAAAGCTTCTTGATTCCGATGGCTGTTATCTTGGCTGTTCCATGTGGATTGATGGGTAGTTTCTTGTTTGCGAAACTATTTGGCTTGGAAAACAACATTTACTTGCAGACTGGTGTCATCATGCAGATTGGTTTGTTGGCCAAAACTGCTATTTTGATTACAGAGTTTGCCTTGGAGCGTCGTCGTCAGGGTATGGGTATCATTGAGTCGGCCTATTCAGCTGCTCAAGCACGTCTGCGTCCAATCTTGATGACTGTATTGACTATGATTTTCGGTATGTTACCTTTGATGTTTGCTTCAGGAGCCGGAGCTAACGGTAATAGCTCATTGGGAACGGGTGTTGTTGGTGGTATGCTTATCGGAACATTGGCTTTGTTGTTCATGGTACCGGTATTGTTTATCACGTTCGAGTACTTCCAAGAGAAGATTCGTCCGGCACTTCAAGAAGAGACCAACCAGCAGATCATGGCCGAGCGTGAGCGCAGTTTAATTGAGCGCAGTGCTCTTAATCCTGAAAATGAAGAGAAATAAAAAATGAAAAAGATAGTATTAACCCTTACCACAACTGCTTTATTGAGCAGTTGTGGTATCTACACAAAATACGAACGTCCAAGCGACATTAAAACCGATGGATTATATGGTACTTCAGTTACTGAAACAACCGACTCAATCGGTTTGGCAGCCCTGCCTTGGCGCTCAATGTTTACAGACCCAACTCTGCAATCACTTATCGAAAAAGGTTTGCAGAATAATACAGACATGCGAAAGGCTGCTCTTAGTATCGATCAGGCAGAAGCTTCTCTAAAAGCAGCTAAACTGTCGTTCTTCCCTAGTTTGGCCATTGCTCCACAGGGTGCTTTGGGATCGGTTGACTGGGCCAAAGCAAACAAGACTTATACGATACCACTCAGTGCTTCTTGGCAAATCGACATCTTTGGCAATTTAAGAAACGCCAAGAAACGCGCTCAGATGCAATTGGAAAGCAGCAAAGCTTACAAGCAGGCAGTTCAAACGCAACTCGTTGCTGCGATAGCCAACTATTACTACACCTTGTCTATGCTGGACGAGCAATTAGCCATCAGCAAAAAGACCGGTGAAATATGGAAAGAAAACATCAAGATTTATCAATCATTGATGAATGTTGGACAGACAAATGCAGCTGCAGTAGCCCAAGCTGAAGGTAATTATTACAACATCTGTGCACAGATTATTGATTTGGAACATCAGATAATAGAGGTTGAAAACAGTTTTTCTACCCTATTGGCAGAGCCTGCATCAAAAATTTCACGTCAGAGCATCAACAACTGGCAGATGCCTCAACGCATCACTGCTGGCGTACCAAGCTGTGCATTGGCAAATCGTCCTGACGTAAAGAATGCAGAATTAGCCTTGGCTAGCGCATTCTACACGACAAATGCAGCCCGTTCTGCTTTCTACCCTGCTTTAAATCTTTCTGGAATGCTGGGATGGACAAATGACTTAGGTCAGGTAATCAATCCTGGAAAATGGATTTGGCAAGCTGCTGCAAGCCTCGCTCAACCAATCTTCCAAAACGGAAAACTCAGAGCAAATCTAAAGATATCTAAAGCACAGCAGGAACAGGCAAAACTGACATTCCAGCAAACATTATTGAATGCTGGTGCTGAAGTTAACACGGCCATGGCTAAAATTCAGTCAAATATCGAGAAAGAAGATTTGAACGACAAACGCATCGCTTCGATGGAGCAGGCTGTTAAAAGCACACAGCTGTTGATGCAAAACAGTTCAACTAATTATTTGGAGGTATTGACCGCACAACAGAGTTTACTATCTGCTCAGCTTTCCAAGATCAGTACGCAGTTTGCAAAGATCCAGGGAACAATTGAACTCTACCAAGCACTTGGTGGAGGAGCTGAATAAACTTCTTATTTTCTCTTATTACTCTAAAGGATGTCTTCACTCCGAAGGCATCCTTTTTTACAACATGCAAAAACGTTATGCTAACTTTTATTTCCTGCGCCAAGACCATGACCAACAAAGGCATGCAGGCGCCCTTTCATACAAATCCAGTTTTTTTAGACGAAGTACATAAGCAAGTGCATCGAATGGCTGCACTCAACATGGAGGACATGGCAAAGTTGCTTCATATAAATACAAAACTGGCAGCACAAAACGTCATACGTTATCAAGATTTTTTTTCTGAAACCAATCTTTCGCTGCCAGCCCTATTATCTTACACAGGAATGGTTTTCAAGCATATAGCTCCGAACTCGTTCACTAATGAAGATTTTCGCTTTGCTCATGATTATTTGCGTATCACTTCTTTTCTATATGGTTTGCTTCGTCCTATGGACTTAATAAAGAATTATCGTCTCGAAGGCAATATTCCTTATAGTACCACAGAACGTGAATCAATATTCAAGCACTGGCAACCAATCTTGACACCCCATTTTATTCAAGACATCCAAAATAAAGAAGGTATTCTGGTAAATTTAGCAAGTGGAGAAATGAAAGAATTGTTTCATTGGAACAAAATAGAAGAATCTGTGCATGTCATCACTCCTGAATTTTTTATTCTTAAAGACGGAAAGCCCAAAGTAGTTACAGTCTACGCAAAAAAATGCCGCGGAGAAATGGTGCGGTTTATCATTAAGAATCGTATCAATGACCCTGAAAAGCTTAAGGATTTCACCTGGGAAGGTTTTTCCTACAACCCCGATTTAAGTACTGATAATCATTGGGCATTCTGCCTGTAATGGCTTTGCTCTGATTTATATGCTCTAGTTAATAAAGAAGATTTGTCACTTTTTTGATGCTTAATCCTTATCGAATAAAGTATATTTTGCGTATCTTTGTATAAGAATGGATGCACTACGGCAAAGTAAATACCTTGATAAAATCGATATTAGTATTTTAGTTTGCTCTCGTCATTCAATATTTCAAAACATAATTGTCGGAAGGCATGCGCCCTCTTGAATGGATTTGTTAGGACTTTCAAAAGCGTCATCATTTCAACAAACAAACGAAAATGAAACACACTAAGCGACATATTACCCATGTTATCCGCTTCTGTAGATGGAGCCGGAAAGCATTTGCTGTTTTTGCCAGTTTGGGAAAAGTAGTGATAATATGCCGCGTTGCTAAAAGCATAACAGAAATTTCCCTTTCGAAAGTAAGCAAATATACAGTCAGGAGAATGAGACACCTGATTCAGCAACCAGTCGACAAGATTGAAGAAACAGTACCACCCGACATTGGAAACCTACTTGCTGCATATAGCTTATTCGTAGAACCGGCGACTCCGTCGGTTCCGCATGAATTATGTCCAAACGAAATTAACAACCATAAAATGTCCTGCCCTTGCCTCGTTACTGTTGCAAGAGCAGGACATTTTGTATCTACACCTATATAAAGAATATGGAAGTATTAAATGAACTGAAGAACCGTATATTGCAAGGAGAGCTTATTGGCCAAGATGAAATACAGAATCTGGCAAGAAAATATAGCGGAAAAGAAGGCACAGATGCCCTTTGTCAAGTAGCAGAAGAAATAACCCTTGCCTGTGCCCGTAGAGATTTTGACATGTGCTCTATCATAAATGCCAAATCAGGCAGATGTAGCGAGAACTGCAAATGGTGTGCTCAATCTGCTCATTTCGGAAAGAATGCCGAGGTCTATGACTTAGTATCCAAAGACACGATGCTGAAACACGCATTATATAATGAATCAAAAGGAGTCGGAAGATTCTCTCTGGTCACAAGTGGACGCAAACCAACTGATAAAGAGATAAACGAACTATGCGACTGCGTTCGTTTTCTGAAATCCAAAACCAGAATCAGTATTTGTGCTTCATTAGGTTTAGCTAATGAGGAACAATTACGCCGCTTACACAAGGCTGGTGTAGACCGCTATCATTGCAACTTAGAAACGGCTCCTTCTTTCTTCAGTTCACTCTGTACTACCCATACTCAAGAAGAAAAGGTGGAAACGCTTATGGCAGCAAAACGTGCCGGCATGGAGGTGTGCAGCGGTGGCATTATTGGCATGGGAGAAAATGAAGAACAACGCATCGAGCTGGCCTTTAAGCTTCGCGATCTAAACATACAGTCCATACCAATCAACATATTACACCCTATACCGGGAACTCCGTTGCAAGACACAACATTGCTACAGGAAGAAGAAATAATCAGAACCGTGGCATTATACCGACTGATACACCCCAAGGCCTATTTACGCTTGGCAGGTGGTCGTGCAAGATTGTCAAAACCCACGCTGCAACGCCTGCTTCGTACGGGAATAAACGCCTCCATTGTCGGTGATTTGCTTACGACATCCGGATTGAAGATTGATGAAGAAAAAAAGTATTTTGCCGAAGCGGGATATACTGTCGATCCATTTGACAGAGATCACCTCTGGCATCCTTATACAGGAACAATTAATCCTCTGCCCACTTATAAGGTAAAATCTGCTCAAGGTTGCACCATTACATTAGACAACGGCAAAACACTCATAGAGGGAATGTCTTCTTGGTGGTGTGCCATTCATGGATATAACCATCCGGTACTCAACCAAGCCATCAATAATCAATTGCATGATATGGCACATGTAATGTTTGGTGGACTGACACATAATCCGGCTATTGATTTAGGTCGTATGATTTTACGACTGGTACCTGATAATATGCAACAAATATTTTATGCAGACAGTGGCTCTGTGGCTGTAGAAGTTGCATTGAAGATGGCCGTTCAATATCAGTTTGCCCGTGGTTATGCAGCAAAGAACAACTTCGTAACCATTCGTTCCGGTTATCATGGTGATACTTGGAATGCCATGTCGGTATGTGATCCGGTAACAGGCATGCACAGTCTTTTTGGAAGTGCCTTGCCAATACGTCATTTCGTTCCTGCTCCCCAAAGCCGTTTCGATGGCGATTGGCTGGAAGAAGATATCGAACCGTTGCGCCAAACAATAGAAGCACACCACAATGAACTTGCTGCTTTAATACTCGAACCAATCGTACAGGGAGCAGGAGGCATGCGCTTTTATCATCCAAACTATCTGCGCGAAGCTGAAAAGCTATGTCGTCAATATGACATGTTACTTATTTTTGACGAAATAGCAACTGGATTTGGACGTACAGGAAAGATGTTTGCTTGGGAGCATGCAGGCGTAAAGCCCGACATTATGTGCATTGGTAAAGCACTTACAGGTGGTTATATGACTTTCTCTGCTGTATTGACCACCGAAGAAGTTTCAGGAACTATTTCAAAACATGCACCTTATGCCTTTATGCACGGACCTACTTTTATGGGAAATCCGTTGGCATGTTCTGTGGCCAAAGCCTCCTTAGAGCTGTTGGAATCTTCGGATTGGCAATCAAAAGTTCAGCAGATAGAGGCACTTATGAAAAAAGAACTTGAACCAGCCCGAACGATGCCCGAAGTTGCAGATGTACGTGTATTGGGAGCTATTGGTGTTATAGAAACGCATAAACCCGTAAATATGGCACGCATGCAACGCAGGTTTGTAGAAGAAGGCATTTGGGTAAGACCGTTCGGAAAATTAGTTTATATCATGCCGCCGTATGTCATCAAGCCGCAAGAATTAAGCAAGCTTACTCAGGGATTATTAAAAATTGTGGGCGAAACGGACAATTATCTAGACTAAGAAAAAAGTTATGGAAACAGATTATAGTACAGAATTAGAGCAACTTGCTTCAACGGGCAATTTGCGTACGTTGCCCAATTTACAACCCGATGGAATGTGGATGCACACTCCGGAAGGAGACCTTCTCAATCTATCGTCCAATGACTATTTGGGTATTGGCAGCATGACCTCATGGCATCAGGAATTTCTGCAAGGAATCAAACCGGAACAGAGTCTTTTTTCCTCTACCTCGTCACGTTTGCTGACTGGGAACTATCCTATATATAATAAGGTGGAAAACTTGTTGGCACAACTCTATCATCATGAGGCTGCCTTATTCTTTAGTAGCGGTTATCACATGAACAGCGGTATCTTGCCTGCATTGACAGACAGTCATTCCTTGATTCTAGCCGACAAGCTGGTACACGCCAGCATTATTGACGGTATTCGTTTGTCATCAGCCCGCTGTATTCGTTATCGGCACCAAGATTATCGCCAGTTAGAACAGTTACTACGCAAACATCAGTACGATTACAACCGTATCTTTATCGTTACAGAAAGTATTTTCAGCATGGATGGAGATGTTGCCCCTTTACCCCTTTTGGTTGATTTAAAGAAGCACTATCCTAACGTGATGCTTTATGTTGACGAAGCCCATGCCGTAGGCGTGCGCGGTAATACAGGTCTGGGAATTGCTGAAGAACAAGGTTGCCTGGAAGATATTGACCTACTTTGTGGTACAATGGGAAAGGCAATGGCATCCATGGGTGCGTTTGTGGCATGCAGCAATACAATCCGCAATTATTTGATAAACAAGATGCGTACGCTCATTTTCACGACTGCCTTACCACCCATTCAGATGGAATGGACATATTATGTGCTCTGTCGCATCAGCGAATTGAACGAACGCCGTAAAAATCTCCTCCGTATGAGTCAAGCTTTGCAAAAGGCTATCATATCCAAAGGCTACAACTCACCGTCGGAAAGCCATATTCTGCCGGTAATTGTCGGTCAAAGCGAAGATACCATACTGAAAGCTGCAGACATGCGTCGCAAAGGCTTTTATATTTTGCCGGTTCGCCCGCCAACGGTACCCGAAGGAACTTCACGAATCCGTCTGTCACTGACAGCCACACTTAAAGAAGAAGATATACAACGGCTTATACTTGCGTTGTAGCCACACCTAAAACTATCAACTTTATGATTCAAAAATTCATATATCATACATCTCAATCCAAGCTATTGCTCTTCTTTGCCGGATGGGGAGCCGATGAAATGCTTTTTCCAGACACACCGCCCGAAGGTTACGACCTGATGCTTTGCTATGACTATACTGATGCTTGTTTCGACTATAGTCTGCTTGCTCCCTACAAAGAGGTGAGACTTATGGCCTGGTCGCTCGGAGTATGGAGTGCTGCAACAACTTTAACCGGACAAAACCTGTCTTTCAGCGAATGCATTGCAGTCAACGGCACTCCCTCTCCCATTGATGACTTGTATGGTATCCCAAGTGCTGTATTCGAAGGCACACTCCTTAAATTCAATGAAACCACCTTGCACAAATTTCGTAGAAGGATGTGTAGTTCTTCACAAAGTTTGCAGAGTTTCTTGGAGCGAGTACCTTCCCGCACGACAGAGAGTTTGCACCAGGAACTGCAAGCACTTTTCAACCGCATCAAGGCTAATGCGGTCAGCAATGATTTTCATTGGGACAAAGCAATTATTGGAGCTTCGGATATGATATTTCCTTCAGCCAACCAACAAAAAGCCTGGAGCGGTATTCCGCAATTAATCTTGCCCAACACACCCCATTACAGTCAGGCATTGTTTTCCGACCTCATCAGCGGAAAGGAGGAATTATGGACAAGACTCTGATACGGCAACGCTTTTCCCGTTCTGTAAAGACTTATGGCACACAAGCAATAGTCCAGGCACAGATTGCCAAAGAGATGACGCGCATCATGCAACATCATGGTTTTCCCCAAAATGCTCATCGCATCTTTGAGTTTGGATGCGGCGCAGGAGGATTTACAGCTGAATGGACCTCACAGTTCAAACCGCAAACCGTTTTTCTGAATGATTTATGCCCTGAAGTTTCTCTTTTGGCACAAAATGCAGTTAATTCCAATGTCCGTACCAACTTTCTTGAAGGAGATGTAGAGCATCTTGAATTGCCCTCTGACTTAGAAGCCATTGTATCATGTTCTGCCATTCAATGGTTGGAACATCCCAATACATTTCTGCATCGTTGTGCACAAGCACTTTGTCGGAATGGCTTGCTCGTTTTTTCCACTTTTGGTCCTGAAAACGTACGTGAAATGGCAAGCCTCACAGGCACTGCTTTGCACTATCCTTCGCTACAAGACTGGGACACGATATTGCAATCCGATTTCGATATAATCCATAAATCGGAAGAATTGCGCCAATTGACATTTGACACGCCAATCCAAGTATTGCATCATCTCAAGGCAACCGGTGTAACAGGTATCCGCCAGTCAAGATGGAGTAAATCGAGCCTCAACGAGTTTTCGAGCAAATACAGCAAATATTTTGGAACGGATGCGGGAGAAGTATCGCTTACCTATCACCCTATGTATTTTATTGCACGTAAAAAATAATCAAGTAAAGTCATTAAAACAAACAAAAATATGAACAAAAACAAAGTTTACTTTGTAAGTGGCATGGATACCGGTATCGGCAAAAGTTATGCCACAGGTTTTCTGGCTCGCGAATGGAACAAGCAAGGCATCCGAACCATAACCCAAAAATTTATTCAAACAGGCAACACAGAACTATCTGAAGACATAGAACTTCACCGGCGCATTATGGGATGCGGTTTACTGCCAGAAGACCAGGAACGCCTTACCATGCCCGAGATTTTCACTTATCCCTGCTCACCGCATTTGGCAGCAGAGATAGACAAACGTGCCATAGACTTTCAGAAAATAGAAAAGGCCACCCAAAAACTGAGTGACCGTTACGACGCAGTTCTTTTAGAAGGAGCCGGCGGTTTGATGGTTCCTCTAACACGTAATTATCTCACAATAGACTATATTGCCGAGCACAATCTTCCTTTGATTTTTGTGGCCTCGGGTCGTTTGGGCAGCATCAATCACATCCTGCTCAGCCTGGAAGCCATTGAACGACGGAACATCACGTTGCACACATTTGCCTATAATCTTTTTGAAGACCGCGATGGAGACGACCTGATTCGCCAGGACACCCGAAATTACATAGAAAACTACGTACATAAACATTTTCCCGAAGCTCAGTTTGTGGAAATACCCCGAATGATGGACATACAGTCCTTATAGACAGATATAGAGAAATTGCCTCATAAAAAAAACAGCATCCGGAAAAGATTGACTTGGCTCAAATCCTTTCCGGATGCTTCTTTAATTACTGTTCACTACGTCTTATTCAAAAACAAGAGAAGAAGGAAACCAGTATTCACCAGAATAGTTAATAGTTTCCTTTACTTCACCTTCTGGAGACATCACCACGATACGGTTGTTCATATAATGAGTGCCCCAGCCGTCTTCTGTATAGATAAGATAAACATTTCCTGTTTTAGGATCTACCTGGATGCCGGCGCCATAGAAGCTAAAATCTTTCGGAGCATCAGCAAACTTGCGTACTGTGTTATCCGCAATGTCATAAGCTACGGCCACTTTATTAGTCCAGCCGTCATTCTTAACAAAGAACAATTCAGAACCGTCCTTCGAGGCTTTTAATGATGTAGGATGATAAGTATAGGCATCAAAAGCTACTGTATATGATTCTGGAAGATCAACACTTGTTACAGTTTCCCCTTCTATCTTCACCAATGCAGTCGTATTGGCTGCCCATACTGAATTGCCGGCAACAGCGAAACCTGTGTTGGCTTCGACGATATTCTTTTTCACAAGAGCAAGATTTTTGGCATTATAGATAGAAAGTGAATCATTTTCAATCATATATATATAATTGCCATCCACTTGCACATCCGTTGTTCTCTTTGTTGTGATTGTATCGGTAATATTCAGGGTTCGTGTATCCAATTTGAAAGCACCCTTGCTTCCTGTTAGAATGGCAGCATCATCAGACAAGAAGCTAATGGCACTGGCTTCTCCAAAATCACCCGTATTTCCGCCATTCAATACAGCAGTTTGATTCCATGTAGCAGCATCCATCTTGTTCAAGAACGGTTCGCCCTTGGTAAGCAGATAAAAATCCTTTCCGCGCAATGCGCCACAAACACCAGTAGCTCCAGGGGTTACATTAGTAGGTATTTGAGCCACAAAAGCATCATAATCTGCAAACAAAGGCATAGTGTTCTTTACATAGTTAAACGAAGCCACATGATGTCCGAACCAGCCTTCGTTAATTACATAAAAGCCACCGTATTGTTTGCGGACCTGGATTTCAATTTTCTTTTCAACCTGCTGTCCGGCTCCTGTTGTCACAAAGCTGATTACATAAGAACCAGACTCTGTTGCTTGAAACTGATAATCCTTTTCGGTAGAGACAGCACTGCCGTTAATAGTCCACTGATAAGTAGTAGCCGGATCTTCTGAAACCACTTCTGGAGCAAAATCCAAAAGATCATTCACAGCCAATACCGTATCGGCAGGCAGATTCCAGTTTACTACCGGAGCATTCAATGTTTCTTTCTCTTCGCTACATGAAGTAATAAACACAGGAGTTGCCAGCAAAGCTGCCAATCCCCAACTTTTGATTTTCTGTTTGTTAGTCATTGTTTTTAAGAATTAATAATGATGTAAAATATAATAGTTTTTGTCTTTTGCTTTTATTAGCGCATGCCACTCTTACTTTTTTTCTGTTACTTGGTCTGCTGGGTGAAGGTTCTCAACAAATTGAATCTCTGTGGAAATTTCACCGGTCCACCCGCAATTCTGATTAACTGCTGTATAGATGCGTACAAAATGAATACTGTCCAATGTTACAGGCTCTCCTTGAGCATCCACAGCCCAGTCTAAATTAAATTTGCATCCATCTGTATTGTTTGGATGATTGTCTGCATATCCAAAATCATACGCATATCCTACCCAATGTTCCGGCATGTGTTCCCGTGGTTCATTCACTGCATTATCAGGCAGACGAACACCGCAAATCGTCATCTCTTCACCTTCCCATTCCGGGTAATATGATGGTTGTGTGTGGTATAAATTGCGTTTCACATATCCCTCATTACCTTGGTTATCCGTCCAGCGCACGTCGGCACCGTCAGCCGGACGGTAATAAGTGATGCGATAATCACGGATTGTGGCAGGATTATGATATTCGCTGCCGGCCAGTTCATACCAAGGATCATCAGGGATACCGTTTCTGTTTGCGTCTTGAGCCACAAGTACAATGCCTGGTTCGGAATTTCCGCCGGGTCGATTCTGCATCGTGCCATACATATCATAATAGGCATTTCCGGTTATTCTGAGATCATATTCACCTGGAACATTTCTTACAGCCTTACTAAATCCCAGTGTAATACTTCCTCCCCATGCTCCCAATGAAAGAATACATTGTTTTGGTTTTTTGATTAACCGATTGGCTTCTGCCAGAACCTGTGCTGCACCATAGCCCGATGCGGAAGCCGTAACAGAAGTATTTGCATATTGCGATGGCGCCGGACGATATTCAAAGACAGTATCGGCATAAACCGTTTGTGCAACCTCAGGTTTCGGAGTTGGGCTATCCTCTATTGCTGCGCCTTCCCGCTCCCTGAAAACAAGTGTATTAGGGTTAATTCCAACACCTTTAAGGCGATACAACAATTTTCCTTGCGGGTTGAAGCACAACACATCGCCCATCACCTGATAATTATAAGCTTCTGTCAGATAAACGTTTCCACTGTTGGGGTTTACATAGATAGAATATGGTTTTTGAATCTGAGTACCATCGGTAATAAACGAAGAGCGCAGAACTGTTCCTGCAATCAAGTCAAAAACCTTCACTTCTGATTTTTCTGTCTTATAATCAAACGTATAAAGATAGGCCAGACGGTCATTAACGGCAAAATCACTCACCCGTTCATCATAACGTTTCTTTACGGCATCCAGTTGCGTATCAATACAAACAAAATGATAATCCCCTTTTTCAATTTGCTCTCCATAGGTCACTACAAAAACAGAATGTTCCGGACCGGGCAGAATTTTTCCGGGATTAGGTCCTACCTCTATCTTTTTCGTCTCACGAAAATCGTTAAGATCAATCACAGAAACCGTTCGGTCCACTCCGATGCCTTCCCAATCCAAGGCCCCAGAGTTAGAAACATACAGTTTATTATCTTGTACACACAAATCTTCTGGATTTCTTCCTACATGAATAAGGCCATCAATCTGCAAGCTGGCCGTATCGATACGGGCCACGGTTCCGTCAAAAGAACACACATAAGCCTTGTTCTTGTGAAAAGCCACGGCACGGGGCTGTCGCGAGATGCCGTTTTCGTCCTTTAGCTCAATCTGGCGGCAGACTTTTCCTTTTGCCAAATCAATCACTTCCATTGTGCCCGAAACATTCACCACCACATAAAGTTTACTTCCATAAGCCTCCATATCGTTGGCCGTATCCCCTAAATCTCGCTGTGCAATCTGATAAAACCAATTGGGGGTCCATTGCGAGCGTGCAAAGGAATAGCGTGCCAGTAAACTGTTGTTCAGGTGAAACAGTCCCTCTGAAAGAATATACATTTCTGCAGTTCCAGTTTCAGATATATTTATTTCGTTGCCATCTCCATCGGCAACAGTGCGGTCCTTTAAATCGTCACACGATGACAACACCCCCGCACCCGACAAGCACAGCAACACACCTTGGCAGATGCAAAAGGTGGTTTTTGCGAAAACAGTCTGTATGGAATTCTTTTTTATTCGGTTCATTACTAGCTATATTAATTAAAACGATAAGTAAGTGTCAGGCGGAAAGAACGTCCGGGCATCGGAAAGTTGCGTACAATCTCATAATTTTTGTCGGCCAGATTCAAAAGTTCGCCCATAAATGACAGCGAATGCTTCTGCAGAGGCAAATCATAACGATATGCCACGCTATGGTCAGCATAAGGATCCATACGGTTTGCAGCAATATTTTCGCCTAGAGCATAACGCTTGCCGCTATAAAGCAAGGCATAAGCGAGTTCGCCCCACGGCGTAGAAATCGCTGCCCGTCCCGATGCATACACACGCGGTGTATATGGAATTTGATGACGATAGGTTTTGCTTGCCACCGTTCCCGGCTCATTGCCGGTCACATCAAGTGCTCGCTGATAAGTATAGTTACCATTCAATTTAATGCGGATGCGATGAACCGGTTCTACATGCAACTCTGCCGTTACGTCTAATCCACGGATGGCCACCTTGCCAAGATTGACCATGCTCCATACAAATAGGTTTTTGGTTGGAATCGCCACAATTTTGTCAGACACACGGTTGAAATATCCGTCAGCCGAAAATTGCAGCAAGGGGACGAATGAGCCGATATTTTTCTCATAAGTCAAACCCAAGTTATATTGCAGAGCACGTTCGGGCTTCAGATTTCGCGTACCGACAGCACCGTAATACAAGTCATTGAACGACGGCATTCTGAATATATCTTTCAAGAAAAAGCGCAACCTCAACTGTTCTTTTGGAAATGGCATAACTACCAGTGAGACAAAAGGCGACACTCGAAAACGATCTTTTGCCGAGGTCCCGTATTGAGCATGTTCACCTATGTAAGTAAACAGTGCCGAAGCGTTCAGTGTGGCCCAGCCCACAGTATATTTACCATTCAAAGCCGTGAGCCAAGTGTAACGCTGCGGTCGGGCAAACTGTTTTAAATTGGCGTCCATCGTCTGAAACACACCATCCGTAGCCAGGGAGAAAGCCAAAGGAGAAACCGGACGATAGCGCATGGCGGCTGTTGCATAATACTCATGCTGGCGATAAAGATTAAATTGCAGTCCTTCCACCCCCTTATAGTCTGGGTCGCGGTATTGTTGTTCGCTATAGTTCCATTTGGCAGCAGCAGTCAAACTCCATTTCGGGGAGAAATCATTCCGATACCGAATCTGAAGAAAAAGCTGGTCATCGTCCAGCCGTTGCGCAGCATGCTCATAATAATAGACTGTTGCTCCAGGCAATCCTCTTCTTGACCTGAAATAATAAGCTCTGGCATGGAGTGTTCCTCCTTTGTCCCATTGTTTCGCAGCAGAACCTTCCAATCGAACAGTCTTCACATCCGTATTGTTGCGTTTTTTTCTTTCTGTTAATGCACCGTCAGCTCCATATCGTAGCGTAAAGGGATAATGTCCGTCTGTTTGCATCCATTCGGCACTGATTCCTCCGGCGCATTGTTTTTTACCCGTATAAGCAAGAGACAGGGCAGGCTGAAGCAATCCCCAAGACCCGCCTTTTAAGGAAGAATACACCGAAAACGTATTTGTTTTCTGAAAATCAGGCAACCCGGTTTCGAGCGAAAGTACGGCTCCCGATGCCAAAGCACGTGCAGTCTGCAAAAGATCGTCCGACTGAGCATTAACCAAAGATACGGACTGCACCTGATCGAGCGAAAATTTACCCAAATCTATCTGCCCGGTCTGTCCGTCTGCCATTACAATTCCGTCATAAGCCACAGCCGTATGCTGGCTTCCGAGCCCGCGCACAGAAACAGTTTTCAGTCCGCCAATGCCGCCATAATCCTTTACTTGTACTCCGGCAAAATGCTTCACGACATCCGAAACTTGCAAAGCAGGCAGTTTCTTAAGCTCATTTTTGGAAAGTATCTGAAACGGGACTGAAGAGCGCAGACTGCGATTTTTTTGGTTGCCATACACCTCTACGTGTTGCAAATCATGCCCTACAATCGTGTCTTGTGCACACAAATGTATGTTGCTGGGGCATGCTCTCAGAGACTGAGGAGCTTGTATTAATGAGAAAAATAAAAAAACGAATGTCTGCTTCATGTTCTTTAGTGTCTGAAAAACGATTACACCGACATTCGTTGCTATACTACACCTTATTATATAGTTAATTATATAACAGAAATCTTATCCTGAATTTGTAGCGCCTTTCCTCGAAAGCGGTGGAAAACATGTATGGCAGGTCTTCTGACTTGTTCCAAAGCAAAGAGCCTTCCCGAACTTTAGTTCAGTGGCATTTGTTCCTTGCTTCTTTTAGTGGAACTTACAGCAGCGGGACTGTTCAGGACTTTCACCTGATTCCCTTTTAATCGCAACGGCAAATCCGCTACGAACCGATACACACTGCAAATTTACTACTTTAAATTGATTTATACTCTTCTTCATACTATTTTTTAAAGCAGAAATGATTTGTTTCCAGGCGAAGCAAATTACCGTGCTTTCGGTTTTTGTATGAAAAATATTGTAATTGTACAAAAAATATTCTACCTTTGAATAACTTAGGATGCGCCTCGGCAATGAATATACAACGGAAACTTTGTTTCCAGTATATTACATTGCACTCGGCTTTCACTAACTTTGAATAACTTAGGATGCGCCTCGGCAATGAATATACAACGGAAACTCTGTTTCCAGTATATTACATTGCGCTCGGCTTTCACTAACTTTGAATCAAGAAATACGAACGGATGAGTATGAAGTATTATATCAAGACAAAGAATCAAGCACAAGGCCCTTTCAGTATAGAGGAACTGAAAAAACAGATGCTGGCTCCTGCGGTCCGGATACGCACAGAAGATTCTGAGGCGTGGATTCGGGCTGACCATTGTCATGAGTTAAAAGACCATCTGGCACCGGCACCCAACAATTGGCTGATAGTTTCTATCATCACCTTGTTTATTTGTCTGCCTTTCGGATTGTTAGGACTGATCAGAGCCGGACAAATACAATATTATTATCGAACCGGACATGTCACGCAAGCCAAAGTATTGAGCATTGAAACAAGACGCTGGCTTCTGATTGGCATCGCCTGCAGCGTGATATTCTATCTGATTATCATACTGTTTTATGGGGCTTCTATTCTCAAAACATTGTATTGCTGAGAGCCAAAACAGCCCCACTAACATTTTATAAAATAAATCGTATCATCATAATAACAGCATAATAAATCACAAATGGGACTTCAATTCAAAGCTAAAACCCCGGAGAAAGACAATTTGGCACTGGAACTTGTGTTTAAAGAAGGAATCGCTGCCAACCAACCGTCATCCAACGAACCGTTCCTGCCGGCTGAGTGGTTTCCTCAAAGCGGCGTACAGTTAACGTGGCCGCATAGCAACACAGACTGGTGCGACCTGCTGCCCGAAGTAACAACATGCTATTTGCGGATGGCATTTGAGATTGCAAGCCGGGAAAAACTGGTTATCGTAACCCCCGAAAAGGAAAAAGTGGAGCAATGCATCCGTACACATCTACCTGCCAATGTATGCGAAAACATCGTGTGGCAAGAGTGTAACACAAACGACACATGGGCACGCGACCACGGATTTATTACCTGCATTACAAAAAACGGATTTGAACTTCTAGACTTCCGGTTCAACGGATGGGGAATGAAATTTGCCGCCAATTGGGACAATCAAATCAACCGAACCCTGTTCAACAACCAAGTTCTGAACGGAAACTATCACAACCACCTTGACTTTGTACTCGAGGGAGGAGCCATCGAAAGCGACGGAGAAGGAACTATACTGACTACAGCACACTGCCTGCTGGCACCAAACCGCAACGAACCGATGGACAGAAACGAGATAGAACACTATTTACTGAAAGTATTGCATGCACGCCGTATTTTATGGTTGAACCACGGATACCTGGCCGGTGATGACACCGACAGCCATGTGGACACTTTAGCCCGACTCTGTCCCAACAACACAATTGCCTACGTGCAATGCACAGACAAAAACGACGAGCACTATCAAGAACTCAGCCAGATGGAGCAAGAAATCAAAAATTTCAGAACCATCGAAGGCGAACCTTATACATTGGTGCCACTGCCTATGGCAGATGCCGTGTACGATGATGAGGGAACAAGACTCCCGGCTACATATGCCAACTTCTTGATTATGAACCAAGCCGTACTGATGCCCACATACAACCAGCCGGCAAATGACGAGCTGGCCATGAAACAGTTGCAGAAGGCATTCCCAAAGCACAGCGTCGTGGGCATAGACTGCCGTGTGCTAATCCAACAGCACGGCTCGCTTCACTGTTGCACCATGCAATATCCCAAGGGTGTAATCCGATAAAATAACGAACGGTTGCAAGCATGAATCACACGGCAAGCCAATGCCACCGTTTCGACTTAACAACCAAACAAACAACAATACTTATGGCAAGAAAAATCAAAGTAGGAATTATCCAACAAAGCAATACAGCACAAACCAAAGACAACATTCTGAAACTGGCTCAAAACATTGAAGCTGTCCACAAACAAGGAGCACAACTGGTAGTACTGCAAGAATTGCACAACTCCCTGTATTTCTGTCAAACAGAAAACACAGAACTGTTTGACCTGGCAGAGCCGATACCGGGGCCATCTACCGCTTTCTTTGGAGAATTGGCAAAACAATTCGGAATCGTAATCGTAACTTCTTTGTTCGAAAAAAGAGCAGCCGGACTTTATCACAACACAGCCGTGGTGTTTGACACCGACGGCAGCATTGCCGGAAAATACCGCAAAATGCACATCCCGGACGATCCGGCATATTATGAGAAATTCTATTTCACACCAGGCGACATCGGCTTCAAGCCCATACAAACCTCTTTGGGAAAACTGGGCGTACAAGTGTGCTGGGACCAATGGTATCCCGAAGGAGCCCGCCTCATGGCACTGCAAGGAGCCGAACTGCTTATCTATCCTACTGCAATCGGTTACGAAAGCAGCGACCCGGTTGAAGAGCAAGAAAGACAGCGCGAAGCATGGACAACCGTACAGCGCGGCCATGCTGTTGCCAACGGTCTGCCGGTCATTGCCGTAAACCGCGTAGGATGGGAACCCGACCCATCGGGACAAACCAAGGGAATAACCTTTTGGGGCAGCAGCTTTGTAGCTGGTCCACAAGGCGAATTCTTGGCTCGTGCCTCAAAAGACCAGGAAGAAAACATCGTGATAGAAGTAGACATGGAGCGCTCAGAAAATGTACGTCGTTGGTGGCCATTCCTAAGAGACCGACGCATCGATGAGTTTGGCGATTTGACCAAACGCTTTATTGATTAAAAAAAAGCTGGAATAAAAACACAGAATCGGTTTGTCTACCCCATAAGACAAACCGATTCTTTTTGCATCCATACCCAGCGACAGATGCCTCCAAAACAAAGCAAACAAAGGCCATATATCCATTCCGCACAACACGGTCAAATCTTGCCTTCGAACTTTCTTTTCGAACAAAACGAAGCTAAAATAAAGATAATTGCTCATTTATCTGAAACAAAATGGCAAAAACGAAAGGGATTTTCATCAAGAAACCTTATCTTTGCAAGCAATTAATTCAACACAATAATCATATGTCATCATCATTAAGATTTGAAGTAGTAGCTGAGGCATTTAAGAAAAAAGCCGTGACGTTAGAGAAACCAACAGAACGCCCATCGGAATTTTTCGGAAAATACGTCTTTACCCGCGACAAGATGTACAAATATCTACCCATCAAGACATACCGCAAAATGTGTGACGTGATGGACAATGGTGCATCTTTGGACCTGAAAACAGCCGATGAAGTGGCTGAGGCAATGAAAAAGTGGGCCATGGAATTGGGTGTAACACATTGTACTCACTGGTTCCAGCCACTGACAGAAGGAACAGCCGAGAAACACGACGCCTTTGTTGAGCACGATGGCAAGGGAGGCATGATCGAAGAATTCTCAGGAAAGCAACTTGTGCAACAAGAAACAGATGCATCTTCCTTCCCGAATGGCGGTATTCGTTCTACTTTTGAAGCTCGCGGTTACTCAGCATGGGATCATGCTTCACCTGTTTTTGTTATCGGTGATACGCTGATGATTCCTACCGTGTTCATTTCTTATACAGGTGAATCACTGGACTATAAGGCTCCGCTCAAGAAAGCCATTTACGCGGTCAGCAAAGCGGCAACGGATGTATGCCACTACTTCGACCCGAACGTGAAGAACGTAATCGTAAACTTGGGCTGGGAACAAGAATATTTCCTTGTGGACGAAGGACTCTATGCCACAAGACCGGACTTGCTTATGACCGGACGCACCCTGCTGGGACACGACTCCGCCAAAAACCAGCAAATGGACGACCACTATTTTGGTTCGATTCCCGGACGTGTTGCAGCCTTTATGGCCGACTTGGAAATTCAAGCACTCGAATTGGGTATCCCGTGCAAAACGCACCACAATGAGGTTGCTCCAAACCAGTTTGAGTTAGCTCCAATCTACGAAGAGTGCAATCTGGCCATCGATCATAACATGCTCATCATGTCTTTGATGAAGGAAGTGGCACGCAAGCACGGATTCCGCTGCCTGCTGCACGAAAAACCTTTTGCAGGAATCAACGGCTCGGGCAAGCACAACAACTGGTCATTGGCTACCGACAACGGCGTCTTGCTGCACGGACCGGGCAAAACACCGCAAGACAACCTTAGATTCGTCACCTTCATCGTAGAAACACTGATGGCCGTGTACAAGCACAACGGACTGCTGAAAGCCTCAATCATGAGTGCCACAAACGCACATCGACTGGGAGCACACGAGGCACCTCCGGCCATCGTATCGTCTTTCTTGGGCGACCAGCTGCGCGAAATCCTGCAACATCTGGAAAATGCCAGCGACGACGAACTGATTACCATTGCCGGCAAACATGAGCTGAAACTGGATATTCCGCAAATTCCTGAATTGCTGGTAGACAATACCGACCGAAACAGAACTTCTTCTTTTGCCTTTACCGGAAACCGTTTCGAATTCCGTGCCGTAGGTTCAGAAGCCAACTGCGCCAGTGCCATGATTGCATTGAACGCAGCTGTGGCCGAGGCTCTCATCAACTTTAAGGAAAGAGTAGACGCTCTGATTGCCCAAGGTGTGGACAAGACCAAGGCCATCCTGCGTATTGTGCGCGAAGACATCAAAACATGCAAACCAATTCATTTTGATGGAAACGGCTATAGCGAGGAATGGAAGCAGGAAGCTGCCAGACGCGGTTTGGACGTAGAGTCGAGCTGCCCCTTGGTTTTCGACCGCTATTTGGACCAGAGTTCCATAGAAATGTTTGAGAAAGCACACGTATTTACCCGCTCAGAACTGCAGGCACGCAACGAAATCAAATGGGAGACCTATACCAAGAAGATTCAAATCGAGGCGCGTATCTTTGGCGATTTATGTATGAACCATATTCTGCCGGTTGCCACAAAATACCAGAGTTCCCTGATTGACAACGTGCAAAAAATGCAGCAGATATTCTCTAAAAGCGAAGCAGAGCAACTGTGTGCCACCAACCTGGAACTCATTCGCAACATTGCCAAGCATACAACTTTCATTGCCGAAAATGTTGAGAAACTGATTGAAGCACGAAAAGTGGCCAACCACATCGACAACGAGCGTGAAAAAGCCATTGCCTACCACGACACCGTGGCTCCTAAATTAGAGGAAATCAGACGCCATGTGGACAATCTTGAGCTGATTGTAGACGATGAACTTTGGCCCCTGCCGAAATACAGAGAACTGTTGTTCATCCGATAACACATAAAACAAAACAAGAAAATTGACGAGAAAGCAGGGAGTCATCCAAGAGCTTTCTCGTCTTTTTTATACCTTATCATTCATTGCATACAATTTAAAATCATGAGTTTATCAGCAAAACACCCAAAAGGACTTTATTTGCTTTTTGCCACTGAAATGTGGGAACGATTCAGCTACTATGGCATGCGCGCCATTTTCATTTTATACATGACACAAGCCTTGTTTTTCAACAAAGAACTGGCTTCGGAAATTTATGGCAGTTACACGGGACTGGTGTATCTCACGCCATTGATCGGAGGCTATATTGCCGACCGCTATTGGGGAAACCGCAAGTCGATTGTAGTAGGCGCCGTTATCATGGCATTAGGACAATTCCTCATGTTTCTCAGCGCCTGCCTGCACCATCAAAAAGAGATGGCAGTGCCACTTATGTTTTTGGGCCTGTTCACCCTGATTATGGGAAACGGTTTTTTCAAGCCAAACATATCCACTATGGTGGGCGACCTCTATGAACCGACCGACAGTCGCAAAGACGCAGCATTTACGTTATTCTACATGGGCGTGAATATCGGATCGTTCATAGCACCCTTATGGTGCGGCTTTGTGGGCGACACCGGAAACCCCGAAGACTTTAAGTGGGGATTTCTTTCGGCCTGCATCGGAATGATTGTCGGCACCCTGCTCTTTTGCCTTTTCAAAAACAAATATATCGTTACCCCCGACGGAGCACCCATCGGGGTGACACCGGCCGTTCAAGCTTCAGACACAGGCAAGCAAGCCTCATCAGGTTCATTAAAGAAAACCATAATAGGAATAGCATCTGCTCTCGGTCTGTTCCTGCTTTTCTCCGTAAATACGCAATATCTGAACGACTGGAGCCGTATCTTCGAAGGAACAGACCTGATTGGAACAGCCATCTATGCCATCAGCATCGTGGTTCCCATCATCATCATCACCGACAAATCTCTGTCGCGCATTGAAAAAGCACGTATATGGGTGATTTACATCATCGCGTTTTTCGTAATTTTCTTCTGGTCGGCCTACGAACAGGCAGGCGCATCCCTCACATTCTTTGCCAACGAACAAACCGACCGCCATTTGGGCGGATGGGAAATGCCGGCCTCCTACTTCCAGTCCTTCAATCCGGTGATGCTGGTTTGCCTCACTCCCCTCTTTACAGTGCTTTGGGGCATCATGGGAAAACGCGGAATGGAGCCATCGTCACCCATGAAACAAGCCATAGGACTGCTGCTGCTTGCAATAGGTTATGCGGTGATTGCCTTTGGAGTGAAAGACGCCACTCCGGGAGCAAAAGTCAGCATGATGTGGCTCACCAGCTTATACCTGCTGCACACCATGGGCGAAATCTGCCTGTCTCCCATCGGCTTGTCCATGGTAAACAAGCTTTCTCCGGCGCGATTCTCCTCGCTGATGATGGGTGTGTGGTATATGAGCACAGCCTCGGCCAATAAGTTTGCCGGAATGCTGAGCAGCTATTATCCCGAAGAAGGCGTAGACAAACACTTCCTGAACTACCATGTAACAGACCTGTTTGACTTCTTCATGCTCTTTGCCCTGATGAGTGCCGTAGCTGCTGTCATCCTCTTCTGCCTAAACGGAATCTTAAAGAAGATGATGCACGGAGTGGAATAAATGCAATATTATCAAACGAAAATGAAAAATCATTAGACTTTTTATTGTAACATAGAGCTATTTATAGTAATTTTGTTTTTTATAAAAAATAAACAGAAATATCACTATGCTAAGAAGTATAACAAAAATACGATTATCATTTATCCTATTAAGCGGTATTTTATGCTTGTACTCGCCAACCATTTCCGCACAGAATCATCAACGGATGGCCCATCTGCAAAAGGTTATTCCTTTTGCCTTCGACCATATCAAGCCGTTTGACAATGCTTACTTGATTACCAAAGCCGGAAAAGTTGGTCTCTATTCCAATAAAGGCAAAGAGATAATTCCCTGTGTGTACGACCATATTTCGCTCTTTCACGGATATTACCTGGTGACGCAAAACCACAAACAGGGCATCTACAACAAGAAAGGAAAGATGATAATCCCCTGCAATTATGAAGGCATCCAAGCATTCGAAGACAAGTTCATACTGACGCAGAACAAGAAATGCGGTATCGGAACGAAAAAAGGGAAACTGATAATTGCATGCGAATACGACTTGATTCAGATTTTCTACGACCGACTGATTCTTACAAAAAACAACAAGAAAGGTATTTTTAGTAAGAATGGCGATGAAATCATCCCCTGCCAATATGACAAGATTATGCTGTTCTACGGCAACTTCATTCTGACAGAGAACAACAAAAGTGGCATCTTCAGCAAAAACGGAGACGAAATCATCCCTTGTGAATACGATCAGATTACACTGGTGAGCAACAACTACATTCTTACCAAGGACAAGAAAAAAGGAGTTTGCAACAAGAAGGGAAAGGAACTGATTCCTTGTGATTACGACCATATACTTTTGTTCTACGGCAATTTCATCCTGAACAGGGACGGAAAACGAGGCGTGAGCGACAAACACGGAAAAGTAGTCATTCCATGCATCTATGATGACATACGCATTGTGGACAACAACTGGGTAACCACCGAAAATGGTGAAATGATTATGTACAAGAAATAAAGCAGAAAAGGCGGGAAATCCTGAATGGATTTGCCCGCCTTTCGTTTAGGCAGTCCGGCTTGCCGGCATGACACGGTTTCGGGCCGTTTGCTTACAAAATGTACTGAATGAGCCTCTTTTCCCTATCCTCCTTCTCTGCGTTTCCTGTCTGTTTAGAATGATTTTTTGTATATTTATACCGAAAAACAGTGCATAATCACCCGAATATACCTTTCTATCCCAAAAAATCTCCTAACTTTTGGGATTTCTTGTCATGAGATAAAAAAATTCTTCTCATGAGAATCTTAAAAACAAAGCAAGAGATATTTTTCCACATGTAATAATTCTTTATTTTTCGTCAAGCATTCACTCTAAAAAGTGCCTTTCCTTTCCTATTTCACTCCTCTCGACCACATCAGTTTTTCAAGCAATCTCCCTATCATTCAGCAGAATACACCGAAAACAGGCCGCTGAGATTTTTAAATTTGCATCCAACCCGATGCAGAGCCGGAAATAACCGAACGTCAGAAGGGATAAAAATACAAATTGTCAGAATGAAAAATAAGGTATTTTTTCGTGCGATGCAGATAGGCAGCATCGTAAGAGATTATCTTTGCAAAAGATTCCTAAGCAAACCGACACGTTACCGAATCGGGCAATTGGTTTGAGGCAGGACAACAGGCAACTTGTGAGGTTGTTGAAAGCGGAGGGCTCTTTCTCTCATTCGGCAAGCGCCGCCGGTCTTTCCGCAGACACAAAGCAGTATGTATCGCATACCTCAAAGGGAACTAGCCGAAATGGGTAGTTCCCTTTTTTTGTTTGGAAACGGAAGGAGTATACACTTTTGGCAGAAATTTAGAGAATGGCAGATGATAAGAAAAACAAAGTTAAGAATAGGTCCTTGATTATAAAGCCTTTTTATTAACTTTGCATACAGAAAAACAGATTGTATGCATCCTGTTATTTTGAATAATCAGCAGTGACTAATCTGATAGCTCACGATAATAACGGAATAAATGCTATTACCCTTTAAAGAAATTTTACAACGAATAAATAGACTTCATATTATGAATAAGCAGCAATTAGCCAATAGAATATGGGCTTCGGCCAATCGTATGCGCTCAAAGATTGAGGCAAACGAATACAAGGATTACATCCTTGGCTTGATTTTCTACAAGTTCCTTTCTGACAATGAGGTGAGCTACTTGAAGAATAAGAATAACTGGACGGATGAAGATCTGCCCGACCTCGTGGAAAACTACGATGACGAGGAGATGGTGGAGATGATTGATCTTTGCAAGAACAACATCGGCTACTTCATCGAGTACAAGAACCTCTTTGGCACCTGGCTGAAGAGCGACAGTGATTTCAACGTGGGCAACTTGAGCACTGCCCTCAATAGTTTCGACCGCCTGGTGAGTCCGCAATACCAAGGTGTGTATAAGGACATCTTCAGAACCCTCCAGGCCGGACTGAGCAAGCTGGGTACCGATGCCACGGCGCAGACCAAGGCGCTGAAAGAACTTATCAAACTGATCAAGGATATTCCCACCGATGGCAGTCAGGACTACGACGTGCTGGGCTATGTGTATGAGTATTTAATCAGCAACTTTGCCGCAAACGCCGGCAAGAAAGCGGGTGAGTTCTATACGCCTCACGAAGTAGCTATCCTCATGTCGGAAATCGTGGCGGAGCATCACAAGGACAAAACTTCGCTGGAAATTTACGATCCCACCAGCGGTTCCGGTTCGCTGTTGATTACCATCGGTAAGTCCATCGGTAAGCATATTGAGAACAAGAATAGTGTGAAGTATTATGCGCAGGAGTTGAAAGAGAACACCTACAACTTGACAAGAATGAACCTTGTGATGCGCGGTATTGTTCCTGATAACATCGACACTCGCTGTGCCGATTCTCTGGATCAAGACTGGCCCATCTTTACCGATGGTGCAGAGATAGGCAAACCGCTTTCTGTGGATGCGGTGGTATCCAATCCACCTTATTCGCAAGAGTGGTCGGCCAACGACCGTGAATTGGACCCTCGTTTCAAGGAATACGGTGTTGCCCCTAAAAGCAAGGCCGATTATGCCTTTTTATTGCATGAACTTCATCACCTGAAGTCGGATGGCATCCTCACCATCGTGTTGCCTCATGGAGTACTTTTCCGTGGCGATGCACTGAAAGACGCAGATGGTGAAGGTAAGATTCGTCGCAACTTGATTGAGCGTAATAATATTGATGCCATTATCGGTCTGCCTGCCAACATCTTCTTCGGCACGGGTATTCCAACCCTTATCATGGTGCTCAAGAAGCATCGTGACAACGATGATGTGCTGATCATCGATGCCAGCAAGGGCTTTGTAAAGGATGGCAAGAGCAACAAGCTCCGTGCTTGCGATGTGCGTCGCATTGCCGACTGCATTCGCGACCGCAAACCCATTGCAGGCTACTCTCGTGTGGTGAGACGTGACGATATCCGTAAAAATGGCTACAACCTGAATATCCCTCGTTATGTAGATTCTTCGGAAGCTGCGGAACAATTTGACATCTTTGCCACCGTGTTTGGAGGCATTCCGCAAAGTGAGATTGACGGTCTTTCTCGCTATTGGGATGCGCTTCCCTCTTTGCGTGCTCAATTGTTTGCTGACAAAGCAGACGGTTCACCCTATGCGGATGTGGCCGTGAACGATTTGACGGCTGCTATCGAAGCTAATGCTGATGTTGTAGCGCTCAAAGCTAAGTTCGCCGGTGCTTTTGCCGACTTCAAGCAGGTGCTTCATGTCCGTTTGATAGACAGCTACGATTCGGTCAAAGATATGGCTGAGATGGAGGCTATATCTCAAGACATCTTTGCCCGTTTGCAGGGTATGGAGTTGGTAGATCCTTATATGGCCTACCAAGTGTTGGCGGACCAATGGCAAGGCATTATGGGGGATATTGAAATCCTACAGACCGAGGGCTTCGATGCGGTACGCATGGTGGAGCAAGCCTACAAGATGAAGAAGGATGCTAAGACAGGCGAGGAAATGGAAGTGCCCGACGGCATGAAGGGCCGCATCATGCCTTTCGGCCTTATCCAGCAGACTTATTTCCAAGCGGAACTTGAAGCCATCACCCGGTTGAAGCGTAGTCAAGAAGACATTGCAAGTGAGTTGGACGAAATCCGCGAAGCTCTCACTGAGGATGAGCAAGCAGCCTATCTGGAGGAAGATGACAACACGAAGTGGAACAAGAAGAAGGTGCAAGCCCATGCGAAACCCAAATGCTTTGAGGCTGAAATGGCCACCAAGGAGAAACTCGTGAAAGTGGATGGCCTTTGGAAGGAGTCCACCAACTTGAATAAGAAGATAAAGGCTGCTGCTGAGAAACTCGAAGAAGAAACCATTGCCAAGATTGGTGCGCTGACGGATGAGGAAGCCAAGAGTCTGCTTCAAATGAAGTGGATTGAGCCGATGTTTACTGACATCATGGGCACCATGGATGATGAACTCAAGACTTTGGAAGATGCTGCGGAAACCTTGGCCCAGAAGTATGCGGAATCGCTTTATGATATTGAGCAACAACTGACAGAAACAGAACACGAGTTGGCCGGCTTGATTAACGAGCTGACCGGGGATGAGTATGCCCTCAAGGGACTGAATGGATTGGTTAATCTTATGAAGAAGTAAGCGTATGGAACCGAAGGTTAGATTTAAAGGATTTAGTGGAGAGTGGAATGTCTATACGATAGGAGACATAGCGCCAGTTATGGGAGGATATGCTTTTCAAAGTGAACAATTTTCTAATTCTGGTATAGCAATTGTACGAATATCTAATATATTAGATACGGGTATTATTGGAGGTGACTTTGTTAAATATGATATTTTTACCGGAGATACTTCTTTTAGGCTTTATAGTGGAGATATTTTGATAGCAATGTCTGGTGCAACTACAGGAAAAGTGGCTATCGTAAAGACAGATAAATTTTTGTATCAAAATCAACGAGTCGGGAAGTTTTCAAGAACTGACAAGATTAACTACAGCTTTCTCGCTTCAATTGTTGGTTCAAATAAATTTCGTCTAGAATTGAATAAACGTCTCACTTCTAGTGCACAGCCTAATGCTTCATCAAGAGACATTGATTCCATACAGCAATATTTACCCAATGACATAATTGAACAGGGAACTATTGCTTCTTTTTTTTCCTCAATAGACTCTACAATCATATCATCAGCGAAGAAGTTAGCGTCATTGAAGAAGCTAAAGTCAGCCTCATTAGTTGCCATGTTTCCTCAACAAGGGAAAACTACTCCTAAAGTGC